>WNGH01000572.1_pt1 | contig 32321 bp, 29 predicted proteins | sample 5400631 | NCBI WGS metagenome assembly WNGH01 (sample SAMN13153373, study PRJNA577476) | soil metagenome | isolation source: 115 cm soil or saprolite under Garry oak tree replicate 1 | place: USA:California | collected 2016-06-15
AGGCGGACGCGTTGAACGTCGCCGTCACGTTGACGAGCGGGCGGAATGGCAAGACGGTGAAGGAGGCGATCGGCGGGCGCGAGGTATCGACGAACCGGTAGAGCGTCGTGGGAGTCGTGAACCAGATCGCGCCGTCCGGCCCGACCTCGACGGCCACGATGCCCGAGGACACCTGGAGGACATCCTGCTCGTCGACTACGGTGTCGTAGTTCGGCGGCTCGAGGTCCAGCCGGCGCAGCTTGCCCGTGTTCCACTCGCCGAAGAAAAGGTCGCCCTGCCACGCCGTGAAGTTCGGGCCGCCGTACGCGATCGCGTTCGTCGGCGCGACGGTGGGCGTGTACCACGTGATCGGGAGGATCGGGTTCGGGCCGTCCTGATTCGTGTTGTTCGGCGGCGCGGGCGGGGTCGAGCATGTCTCGTGCGGGCCCCATCCGAAGTTCCCTCCGGCGACGAGAAGGTTCACCTCGTCGTTGCACTCGGGCCCGTTCTCCGTGATAAAGGCGCGGCCCGTGACCGGATGGAAGGCGAGGCCGAACATGTTCCGGTGGCCGTACGTGAAGACGTACGGGTTCGCGTCCGACTGCCCGGCGAACGGGTTGCCGGGCGGGGCCGTGCCGTTCCGGTCCATCCGGAGGACCTTCCCGTTCAGGCTGAGGAGGTCCTGCGACTTCGCCGGGTCGCCGTTCTCTCCGACGACGGCGTAGAGCGTCTTGTCCGGGGCGAACCCGATCACGCCGCCGTTGTGGATCGTACCCGCCCCGATGTGGTCCAGCAGGACCTCAAGCGCATCCCCGACGTCGCCGTTCGCGTGGATGCGCACGATCCGGTTGTACACGGTCCCGCTATTGTTGAGCGTGTAGTATGCGTACACCCACGGCTCGGTCGGGAAATCGGGATCGAGCGCGAGGCCGAGCAGCCCCTGCTCGCCGTTCGTCGCGACGTTTGCGAGGGTGTAGAACGGCGTCGGCAAAAGAGAGCCGTTCTCGACGATTCGAATCTTGCCGCTGAACCGCTCGAGGAGGAAGATCCGGCCGTCCGGGGCGAACCGGAACGAGGTCGGAAAACTGAGGCCCGTCAGGACCGTCTCGAGGGTCCCGGAAGGCGCGGCGACCCGCGGAGCGTCGGCGAGGACGACGGAGAGGACGAGCAACGCCGCCAGCCAAGCCGCGCCACAACTGCGGACGATGCGGCGATGGCGTCCCCGTTCTCCCGCACCGGGTTCGTTTGACGCGCGCCGACGAGACGAAGACACCGCCCCAACGCGGCGGCGGACCCCGCGCGCCGCTCGCTACCCCGACTCCCACGTAATGCGACCGACGTTACTTAAGCTCGCCCTCGGGCGCACGCTGCGGCTCGATGGGCTCAGTCGGAACCATCTTCCGTCTCGTTGCTTCCCGGTGCCGCGGTATGGCCGGAACGTTCCTGGGCCCACCCCGGCATGCCGCCGGTCCGAAGGACGATCGCGTCGCCGCCGTTGATCCATATCGTGAAGGCCTCGATCTCGTTGCCTTCGCCGAGGACCCCTTCGACCTTCAACGTGTCGTTCACCTGAATCGCAGGGTAGTGGTTCTCGGACCACCACCAGGGCGGTGTGAGCTCGACACTGTAATTCGTACCGTTCGCGACCGTGACGGTCACCTCGACCGTCGCGTTGAAGTGCGGGTTCCAGTCGACGGCGGTGACGTTGCCTTCGATCGTCACAAGGTCGACCGGGGAATCCGCGTCCAACGCGTGCACGGCGAGGCCCGCTCCGACGGAAGTCACGAAGGCGACGGCGAGCATCGCGTACAAAGCGCTGTTCATTAGGCTCCTCCGGCACAGATCACGGGTGGCGCAGGGATAAGCGTTCTTGCACGCTCGTCGAACTGAGAACGTAGAACCTTCCGCATCCGGTCGCGCTCCTGCCGGCGGGATTGCGGCAATCCTTATTCGGCCGCCGTTCATGCTGTCTCGTGTGGGCGTCATCGAAGGCTGGGAGTTCCCTTGGATGGAACCCGTCCTCTCGACGGAGCCGATGTCGGAGTCGGCGATGGTCCGGGAGCAAGGCGGCTGGGTCCTCGCCGGCGCGATCGCGAGTTCCACCCTGGGATTCGGATTCTGGGCCGTGGCGGCGCGGCTCTTCACCTCGGAGGCGGTCGGCCTCGCGGGTTCCCTGGTGTCCCTCTCTTCCCTGGCCACATCGATCGGAATCCTCGGGCTCGACAACGGACTCGTGCGCTTCGCGGCGCGGGTCAGCCGACCGCGCGCCCTAGTGTGGGAGCTACTGCTCGTCGGGGTGGGCCTCGCCTCGATCGTCGGGCTCGCGCTGTCCGTCACGGTCCTCTCCGTGAGCCAGGCGGCCGCGCAACAGTTCGCGGTCCTCGTCGCTCTGACCGTCGTTCTCACGGCGTCCCAGACGTCGTTCCAGATCACGGACGCCTCGATCCTCGCTGCGCGGAAGAGCCAGTATCTCGCGTACCGGGCGGCCGCATACGGCATCGCGAAGATCGCGCTCCTGCTCTTCCTCGTCGAAGCGGCGGTCGTCGGCCTGTTCGGCGCGTATACGCTGCCCCTGCTCGTCGTCACCGTCGTGAGCTTCCTGATCGTGCGGCGGGTCTGGCCCGTCCGAAGAGAGGACGGCGTCCCCCATCGATTGCGGGACGTCGCGTCCCTCTCCTTCGGCAACTGGATTTCCGGGCTCGCGTATTCCCTGCCAAGCCGCCTCGGGCCCTCGCTCATGCTGATCTTCGTCGGCCCGAGCCCTGTGTCGTATTTCTTCATCGCCTTGCAGCTCGCGGAGATCCTCAACTACATCCCCGAGTCCGTGTCGAAGTCCCTGTACGCCCACGGCTCCCTCCGGGACCGACTGCCGGCCGCACTCACGTCGAGCATGCGCCGCCTGCTTGCGGTGATCCTCCTCCCGCTCGTCGCGCTGGGCGTGCTCCTCGCCTCGATCGGGATGACGATTGTCGGTGGCACCACGTACGGAGCCCACGGGCTCGCTTTGCAACTCTTCCTCCTCGCGACGTTGCCGAAAGCGGGGATCCAGATCTACAAGGCTCAGTTCAACGTCGACCGCCGACCGGTCGCCCTCATCGTGATGGGGAGCGCCCTCGGGCTCTCGACCCTCGCGTTCTTGCTCGTCGGGTTGGTCCGCGGCGTGGCCCCCGATTGGTTGCCGCTCGCTTGGGTGTTGGGCGGGATCGTCGCCCTCGGGTTCGGGTGGTGGCTCTCCCGGCGACGGCTTCCGATCGAACCCGAGTCGGCGGCGGCCCTCCCGGAGTGACGCGGGTCGAACCGCTACGGCGGCGGCTCTCGACGGCGTCCATCCGAAAAACGAGCAACCGCTTTTCGACGACGGACGAGCATGACGAGCAAGATGAGACCCAGGAGGAGCAACACGGCGAGATTGGTTCGCTCCGACCCGATCGGGTCCGGCGCGCCCTGGACGTAAATCGTCACGGTCGCCGAGACGTTGGGGCTCAACGGGGTGTTGTCGTTGTTCACGAGTCGCGCGGTGACCGTATTGCTTCCGTCGGGAATGTCGACGATGAACCCGAGATCGTACGCGCGCGGCTCCTGGTTGAAGACGCCATTCAGGAAGAGCTGGACGTGGCCCTCGTTGGGAGCGTTCGGTTGGCCGTGCGGGTCCACGAGCGCGAAGTTCGTGACCTCGATCGCAACGTAGACGTCGTGGGCGATCGTCGGGCCCGGCCTCGGCGACACGATCGTAATCGTCGGCGTGCCCTCCGCAGGGCCTTGGGTCATGACGACGCGGACGGATGCGTTGACGTCGGGGCTCAGCGGCGTCCCGTCGCTTTGGACGAGCCGCATCCGAATCGTGTGAGGACCGGATCCCAAAGGTAACACGATTGGCTCGACCCGCGTGAGGATCTGGGCGTATGCCCCATCCACATACAAATCGACGTGCCCCTCGGTCGGCCCGACCGCTTGGCCGACGCGGCCCGGTTGCACGAGGCCAAAGTTCGAGACCGCGAAGCTCACGATGACCGGCGTCCCGTTCCCCAGGATCTGGCCGTTTGCGGGCGACAGGATCGAAAGGGTCGGCGTCGCCGCCGATACGGCGGGGCTCGCAATCGCGAGCAGGAAAATCCCGAGGAGCACGGACGCCCCGATCGTTCCTCCTGCTCCGCAGGATCGCGGTTGGGTCGACCGCATCGCGATTCTCGCCATCAGCGGGCCTCCAACTTCCGATAGATCGTGGCGAGGATGCCGAGGCCCACGAGCAGGTTTGCGAGAGCCAAGTACGGCGTCGCGTCGAAGGGCTGGACCCGTCCGAGGAGCGCCTTCGCTGTCAGATGGAGGGTAACATTCACATCGGGATTCAGCGGATTTTCGATGTTGTCGACCAACCGGAGCGTCACGGTGTGCCCGCCGTCTTTCAGGTTCAAATGCAACGGCGCGTAGTCCGTCAGGTCCGAATAGTACGCGCCATCGACCAACACCCGGATGTGGCCCTCGTTTGGAACGCCCCCAGGTCCGCCCGGAGGGACGACGACGAAGTTCGTCACGCGGAAGGATACCGTGGAGTCCGTACCGAGGAGGGCGTTGTCCTGGGGATACACGATCGATAGACCGGGCGTCCCGCCGGCGGGACCCAGGGTCACGGTCACGACGACCGACGCGGTGACGTCCGGGTTCAGCGCGGACCCGTTGTCCTGCACCAGCCGCAAGCGAATCGTATGGGGCCCGCTCGGAAGGGCGAGCTCGATCGTGTTGGCGCTCGCGTGCCCGGTTCGTACGCCGTCCACGAAGACGTCGACGTGGCCGGAGTCGGCCGAGGGGGTTCCACTCCCGGGTTCCGTGAGGTTGAAATCCGTGACGGCGAAGACGACCGCGACCGGGGTTCCGTTGCCGATCACCGCACTTGGAGCCGGCGAGACGATGATCAGGGTCGGCGTCGAAGCGCCGCGCGCGGTCGACCCGGTGACCCCTGAAGCGATCAGCATTCCAATCGTCGCAAGGACGAAGGCCAGACATCGGGGCTTCGTTCTCCCACACCTCCCCATCATCCTATCGCTTCGCGCCGCGCGGGTTCGGGTCCCGCGCCGCCATCCTGCGTCGGCGAAGGAAGAGGACGACCAAGATGAAGGCGAGGAGGAGTACGACCCCGCCGTTGTAAATCAGCGGGAGGCTTACGGAGGACGAAGCCACCACATGGATCGGCACGCTCGCGGACGCATCGGGACTCAACTTCGTGTTGTCGTTGTTCACCAGTCGCACAGAGATCGTGATGTCTCCTTCCGGCAACGACACGACGAGGATCGGCTCGTACTGGATGACCTCCATGACCACATCGCCCTCGACGAGGATCTGCACATGACCTTCGTTCGGAGCGTTCGGTTGGCCCCGCGGCTCGACCAACGTGAAGTTGTCAATTCGATACGACACATAGATCCCGTGACCTGTCGCTTCGTTCTGCGTCGGGGAGAGGATTGTGACACGCGGGCGCTCTCCCGCCGCTCCCAGCGTCGAGATGACTTGGACGGAAGCACTCACGTCCGGGTTCAGCGCGCTTCCGTTATCGGCGCTGAGCTGCATGCGAATCGTATGCGGTCCGGAGGCCAGGGACATCGAGAACGGCCCCACCTCGGTCAGGAGTCGGACGTATTCCGTGTCGACGAACACGTTGACGTAGCCTTCGTCCCCGGTCCGGTTCTGCCCCACGCGACCCGGCTGAACCAACGTGAAGTTCGAAACGAGAAAGTCGACGACAACCGGGGCGCCGTTCGCGATCACCGCTCCGTTGGTGGGAGAGAGAATCGTCAACGTGGGCCCAGCCGCTCGAGCGGTCGAACTCGAAAAGGTGACGCCCAACAGGCTGGCGAGCACGACCAGGGCCAAAGCCGTCGAAAGAGGCCGGGCCTCACTCCTTCGCCGTGCCGGAGGGTTCTCCGGCATCACGATTGCTTCCCCCTCATTCGGGCGAAGAGCGCTTCAAGCGTCGCTCGGCCCCAGTCTCGGTAGAACAGCACTACGAAAATCGCGCCCGCCAAGACGACCTGGGCAATCGAAAGATAGGGGTTGATGTCGACGATCGCCGCAAACTGAATTCGGAACCTGACCGAGTCGGACGCGTCCGGGATGAGCGGCTGACCCGCATCGTCGACCAGATGGACGGTGACCGTATGTTCTCCGTCGGGTAGGTCGGAGAAGGGGATCGGTCGGAAGGCTGTGACGGCCGTGTAATAGACGCCGTCAAGGAGCACCACGACGTGCCCTTCGTCCGGAACGGGCTGGCCCCGCCCCGGAGGCACGAGCGCGAAGTCCGTGACCTCAAAGGAAATCGTGACGTCTCGGCCGAGCACCAAGCCCGGAGTCGGGTAGGTGATCTCGACATAGCTAATCCGAATCCGAGGACTGCCGACCGGGGGGCCTTGAGTGACGTTCACCGAGATGGAAGCACTCACATCCGGACTCAGTGCCGTGCCGTTGTCGGAGACGAGGCGCAAAAGAAGATAATAGGCCCCCGAAGGGAGGGGAAGCACGACCGTTTCCTGGCTCACGGCCATCGTGGGAATGTCGTCGACGTAAACGTCCACATGGCCCTGGTTCGGCCCAGCTCCTGCGGTCCCCGGCGGCGTGAGATTGAAGTTCGAGACGACGAAGATCACCGTGACCGGAGTCCCGTTTCCGATCACCGAGTTGTCGGACGGCGATACGATCGTGAGCGTCGGTCCGGCGGCCCGGGATCCGGGGGCGAACGTCCCGAACGCGAGGAGGACGCAAACGACCACGATGGTAATCCTAAAGGGCCGGAGCTTCGCCGACGGAGCTTGAGAGGACACCGAGCCGCCTCGACGAATTCCCAAGTATCATCACGTGCACCGTATTAACACCGACGGCGCGCTGAAACTAGGGGACCGGTCCGGGCGGACTCCACGACTTTTGGACGAGAGCCGGCAGCTTCCTTACGAGGCGCTGTCTCGCGGCCCGAAGAACGCCCGCGCTCTTGTCCGCGGTGGCGACGACCACGAGGATCACCTGCGAATTCAGCTTGACGGCCAGCAGCCGACGCCCGCCGACGACTACCGCGACCTCCTCTGGGCTCGCCGCGCCCAGCGCGACGACGAGGGTCTCAATCGACCCGAAGAGGGTCGCCGCCATCACGGTCAGCACGTCCACCGAGGCAGGATTCCTCGTCCATGCCCCCAGTTGCCTGCCCGCCGAGGTCAACAGGAGGACCGCCTCGAACGGCTCCGCGGGATCGATCAGCGGGGACAGGTCGACCGGAGCCACCGCGGGTCTGGGCATCGGAGATCCCCGAAGGGACGTCCGTCGCCGGACCTAAAAGGGAGTCAGGCCTCGCTATCGCGGACGCAAATTATTTCGAACCGCGGATTTTAGCGCCCTTGGACACCGTCGTGCGGGTGTCCCGGCCGGGAAGGGAAGGAACCTTCAAAGGGGAGGCCGGTTCCCGGTCGGGCCGGGATGTCGCGGAAGGGTCGCATTCTCGCGAGCGTCGTCGCCGTGGCGGGGTTCTGGGGCGCCGCCTTCCTCGGAATGCTGAACGACATCGATTTCTTCAGCCTCGAAGACCTGTTCGACACGACGGAGTTGCATCACGAACACATCGTCGTTGTGCTCTTCGCCCTCGGGATAATCGCCGGGATCGGGCTGTTCTTCGGGGAGCGGCGCCCCATCCGTCGCGCGGGCCCAGGGTCCGCGGGCTACAGCTCCGACGAATCGTCCGGGCCGGATGACTCGGGCTCCTCGAACGCCTCCGAATCGTCGAACGGCTCCGGCTCCACGGACTCGGAACCGGGGCGGCGGTGACGGCGCCGGAGGAGGACCGCCAGGGCGAGCAACGCGACCCCGAGGAGCGGCAGGAGGTAGCAGGAAAAGCCCTGGAGGGGGACGAACCCGAGGGGATTCGTGTCGACGCGGAAGCTGAGGGTCGCCGTCGCTTGGTTGCCGGCCGCGTCGACCGCGAGGATCACGACTTGGTGGTCGCCGTCGGACCACGAACGCTGGAGGGTCGTATTCCTGCCGACCGACATGAACGCCCCGCCATCGACGCTGACGTCGTAGTGGTCGACGCCGGACATCGGGTCGGATACGGTCCACGCGACCGGCACATCGGCCGAGGTGACGAGGCCGCCCGGGGACAGGGCGATGAAGCTGGGGGGGGTGTAGTCCACGTTGATCGCCGCGGTCTTCAGGGGCTCCTGGATCCCATCCGCGTCCGTCGCCTGGTAGTCGAACACGTGCCGTCCCTCCGGGATCGTGATCGGGCCGGCGTACACGTCCCACGTGTCCCCGTCGAGCCGGTAGGCGATCGTCGTCGGGCCGCTCGCCTCGCTCAGCGCGCTCAAGGAGACGGTGACCTCGGAGACGTACCAGCCGTTCCGGCCCGGCGACCCCGCGGCCGCCAGCGTCGTCACCGGCGGGCCGTGCGAGCCACCGCTGATCCGCACGGTCAGACTCTCCGTCGTCTCGGGGTTGCCGGCGTTGTCCGTCGCGGCGTACTCGACCGTGTGGGTGCCGTTTCCGCCGACCGGGAAGGTCGTCGCGTACGTCCACCAAGCGCCTCCATCCACGCGGTACTCGATGGACTGCACCCCGCTCGTCGCGTCCACCGCGGTGAGGGTGATGTTCGCGGATCCGACGTACGAGCCGTCTCCCGCCAGCGTGCCACCGACGCTCGCCGAGGTGCTCGGTGCGGTCGTGTCGATCTTCAGGGTCGCCGTCCGAGCGGCTTCCTGGTTCCCCGCGTTGTCCGTCGCGTAGTACTCGACCGTGTGAGTGCCGTCTCCCTGCACGGTCACCGGAGACGTGTACGTCTGCCAGGAGCCGCCGTCGATCCGGAAGGTGATGCTCGCCACCCCACTCCCGCTGTCCGTCGCGTTCAGGGTGACGCTCACCGGCGAGCGATACCAGTTGGCCGTCCCGCCGGTCCCCGACGAGCTGAACGTCGTAATGGGCGGCGTCGTGTCTTGGCTGCTCGGCTGAACGGTGTAGGACGAAGGCACCGCGGCGGGGATGACGAAGGCGAGTCCCCCGGCCGGCGTGGAGGTCTGCGTCAGCACGACCGTGCTCCCGCGGAGGAGATCGAACGAGGTGTTCGGCGCGAATCCCACACCGGTGAAGGCGACGGCCGCACCACTCTGGAGATCGAACGAAAGTTGTCCGGGCAGGAAGCTCGTGACCACAAGCCGATCGAGCGTGCCCGCCCACGTCGCGTACAGGGTCTCGCTGTCGACCGTGTCCGTGATGTCATATATCACGGAGCCGCCGAGCGTCATCGAGACGTTGAGCCGTGACCCGGACCACGAGTAGTTCATTACGGTCGGGCTTCCATAGGTCTTCACGAGCACGGCCCGGAGATCGCCGGGCACCACCCCCGGTCCGACATCCACGACGGTGAGGTCCGGCTTCGAAGGGAGCCGGAACGGCTGCTGCGACACGGAGGAGTACGTTGTGTTATAGATCGTCTCGTCGTAGGTGTTGATCCCGGGCCAGGAGCCGTTGTCGAGGACGAACACGCCGTAATCGACATCGTAGACCGTGTTCGAGAAGAATACGCCTCGGTCAGAGCCCACCTGGATTCCCCAGTGATACGTATGGATGACGTTCCCGCTCACCGCCGTCGCGTTCGAACTCCATTCCGTCATGATGCCCCGCGGGTAGTCCGGGGCCACAGATTTCATCCCGGGATAATCTTGGAACACGAGGTTGTCCCGCACGACGGTCCCCACGGAACTCTCGGACACAATCCCGCCCGCGGTGGCGTTCATGACCGTGTTCCGTTCCGCGACGATCTGCGTCGCCTGTCGGTCGTCGCCAACATAGTAATCGCTCAGATGAATGCCCACGGTCAGGTAGGAGGCGCTCGTGTACGCGTTGACGTAGTTGCCGTAGAACGTGATGTTGTGCGTGCCCCGCATCGTCACCGCGCCGTACACCCAGTCGCGGTTCCCATCGAGGTGGACCTCGTTCGCCTCGACGCGGACGTTCGACGACCCTTCGTTCACGTACACGCCGTACGCGTGACCGCTGAGGACGAGGTTGTGTCGGATGATCACGTTCGCCGTCGTGACGATCGCCGGGAACTCGCCGAGTTGAATCGCGGCCCACTGATTGGCTCCGGTCAAGTTCGTGATCTCGACGTTCTCGATCACCGCGTACTTGTCCGTGTTCTCGACCTGGACGATCGCGCCGGTGTTCGGGTAGGTGTTTCCGTCGATGAACCAGTCCGAGATCACGTACGGATCGGCCGCCGTGCCGCTCCCTCTCCGAACGCCATTCGCGGCCGTGAAGTCCGCATTGGCTCCGATGTAGATCGGCCCTCGCGACTGAAGCCTCGACGGATCTAGGAGCCCGTAGCCGGGCGGCGCGCCGACGCCCCCGCCGACTCCATTCGACACGACGACCGCTAGATTCGTCGCGTCGCCAAGGCCGTTCGAGTCGAGGACCTCGATGGCGACCGGGTACGTGCCGGCAATCGCGAAGACATGCGAGCTCGTCAGCGATGATGACCAGGGGGTGTCCCATACGCCATCGCCCTCCCAATCCCAGCGGGCCTGGAGAGTCGCATTCGGATCGGAGTCGGACGATGACGACGCGTTGAAGGCGACCGACTCATTCGCGGAGGGCCAGAGGGGGACGTGGGTGAAGCGCGCGACGGGGCCCTCCGGAGCGCTCCCGATGGTGAACGCGTCGTGGAACGTCGAGTCGATGTCGTTCGGGCAGTGACCCGTGCTGTCGGCACCGCCCGCGGGACAGAGATCCGTCTTCGCGACGACGCTCGTCCGGGAGACCGTGTAGAGGACCCCGCCGTATCCGGCCGTGAGGTTCTCCGTGTTCCCGTTGCTCCCCATCGCCTCGACCATATAGTTGATCTCCGGGTCGCTGCCGTCGAACGGGATCGTGTAGAGGCTGCGGCCTCCCGAGCCGCTGACGACGACGACGCTCCCCGCGCCTTTCGAGTAGTTCCCGTCGGCGCCGTCGTCCACGATGCAGTCGGCGTCGAACTGACCGTTCGAGAGGACGCTCGGACAATTCGCGCTGAGGGCGAGCTGCTTGCTCCGCTGATACGTGTGGTAGTGGGCCTGGAGGAACACGTCGACTTTCAGGTCGACGAGCTTGTCGAACAGCGCCTGCCCGATCTCGCAGCCGTAGCTGCCCGCGTTGATGCAAAGCTTGTGGGACGCCACGAACACCCACGGGATCCCGCTCGAGCGGGCATCGTTCACGGCGTTGACGACCCAGTTGTAATGAGTGGAGCCCGGGCTGTAGTCGTAGTTGAGGAAGCCGCGGACCCCGGCGGCGATGAAGATGAATCGCGCGAGCGGACTCGACGCCGGGTAATCGAAATAGTACTCGTATCCGTAGCCCGGGGTCGCCGGCCCCGCGGTCACGTTGACGTTGAGGGTGAACGGACAGTACTGCACGAATACCGAGATGTTGCCTCCCGAGTTTTCCCCGGCGTCGTGATTCCCGGCGATGAGCTCGACGTCGTCGAAGCCTCCCTTGATCGAACTGCACCACCCGGACTCGTCCGCCACATATCCGAGGTCGCCGAGTGCCAAGAGGAACGTCGCATGGGCCGCGCCGGCCCGCTTCGCGAGGGCGACCATGTCTCCGTTGCCCGGCGCCCCGAAATCTCCGGTCGCGACGAACGAGAACGAGGTGCCGATGGCGTCGGGACTGGGACTCTGCGCCTCCGGGATTCCGTTCGGATTCCGAAGCAAGAAGCCCATCGCCACGACGGCGACGAGCAGACACGCCGTCAAAACGCCAATCGCCCGATACGCTCGGGAGACCATGAGCCATTCCTCAGCAGGAGGCCCTGGGATGCTAGGGCCCGGGGATGATAGTATCTTCACGAATGACGTCTGCCGATAATCGGTTAAGATAACGTCGCCACCGGAGCAACGATCGTTCGCTCATCCGCACCCGACAAACGCATCGGAGGGCGACAAGGTACAAGAACCTCGTGGTACGCTCATCGCGCCGCTTCCGGAGCGCACACAAGGGACCGACTTGCGCCAACCGCGCAACGCCAGTTGGCCTCGAGCCTGCGCGCCATCAAACGAGACAATTGGCGACGAGGAAATCGTCTGTCACTTTGGAGACGACGGTCGGTTGCTGCGGCTCCGGGGGGTCGGCGCGGGTCGAGAGACAACGTAGACGGACATGATTGCGTAGGCGAGGAGCCCAAGCCAGCCATAGCTCAGGGTGAGGACCGCCGTGGTGTTGAGCTGGAAGTTTCTCTCCAGGAAGCCGAACACACCAGGCAACAACATCGCGGAAACCGATACGTAAAAGACTGCAGCAATCGATGGTCCTGCCAACGCGACGAACGAGCTTGGCGCGAAGGCCGCGGTTCGAGCGGTCATCGCGAATTCCGGACGTTCGAGGGCCCGGCGCGCCATCGCCGAGCGATCCATGGCGGCCGTGTAGTTTCCGGTGTCGAGCAGGGCGACGGCTTCCGCGGAAATCAACTCCGCGTCGTGCGTCTGTTTTGCAGCCGTCTTCGTTCGCTCGATATCCACCAAAACGCCTTGCAATTCCGCCGCAATCCGTTCGATGAGGGCGGCTTCGAGAGAGCCTTTGACTTCCTCGACGAGCCGGACGCGTTGCGCCAGGTCCCGCTCTTGCCCGGACATCACTTCCGCGACGAGCGTTCGGATCTCGGGCATGTCGAGGCGCGCTTTCTTCGCCGCGACCAAGAGCGGTTTCAACTCGCCCGCGAGTCGCATCAAGATCACCGCGGTATCCTTTCCCTCGGAGACAAGGATCGCTGAACTCCTCGCGCGGATGACCGAGAGTCGCTCCGCCAGGGAAGCCGCCACCGAGTCACTCGACCCGGACATGCGCGACAGGGCTTCGGAGACGGCCGCTGCGTCCGATGCGCGCTGCACGCTTGGCGATGCGCGCCCATCCGTCCCGGCGCCGGAGCCGATCATGCCTTCGATGTCGGTCCATTCGCGCTCTTGCGATCTCAACTGATCGCCCTCGTCCGGCGACATGGAGTCGCCCGGCGTGGGAAGAGCGACCTGCGCCGTTCGAGTCGCGGTCCGGCGCGGGGCCGCCGGGAGATAGCGCGGGACCAACGACGCGATTGCGAGCAGCCCGATCAGGACGAGTATCCCGCCAACGAGGCTGGTCTGATAGACGACCTGCGAAACGTCCGGTGTGAACCACGCCGCATTCGTCCTCCGTGCGGTCTGCCACGCGAGGTAGCCGACCACGACGAAGTATGCGCTGGCCGCGATGGCCAAGTTTCTGGGTCGGAAAAAATCCACTGGTCCCCCGCTCCGGCCGAACGTATTTGGCACTCCATACATAAACGCTTGCCACGTCGGGCCTACGCTTCGGGGCCGGCCGGTCCGAAAATCTCCGTGCGTTCCGCGACGATCGGTTCGACTGGTCGAGGCTCCTTGCCGTGAATCCGTTTCCGGAGGAGTGCGAATGCGATCCGCAATCCCTCCCGGAGACGGAGCTTCGGTTCGCCGATGCGTTTGCTGTACGGAATCGGTATCTCGACGATCGGAATCCCCTGGAGAGAACACTCCGCGAAGATGTCCGCCTCGAGCTCGAACCCTTCCGCGGTCAACCCAAGCGACTTGAGCTTCCCGGAATCAAAGGCCCACATGCCGCTGCACACGTCGGAGATGCGCGTACGGAAGAGAAGAGAGGCGAAGCCGCTCAACAGACGGTTGCCGAGGAGGTTCGCGTTCGACATCGCACCGCGTTCGATCGAACCTCTCATGCGCGATCCGACGACGACGGGATTTCCCGCTCGGAGCTTCTTCACGAGCCGCGGGATCATCTCCGGAGGATAGGTGCCGTCGCTGTCGAGGACCACGGTGAAGCGCTCGGTGATCGTGGGGACGAACTCCCGGAACGCCGAGCCTTTCCCGCGTCCACTCTGGACGAAGACGCTGGCCCCGAGCCGTTCTGCAACGGCGCGCGTCCGATCCGTCGAACGTCCGTCCAGCAGGTAGATGGTCGCCGAGTAGCCGAGCCTCCGGAGCCCCTGCCGAGGAATCCGCCTCAACACCGCGGCGACACCGCGCTCTTCGTTCAGCGCCGGCAACACGATCGACAGCCCGATGGCCGCGAGATTCTCCGCGGGGCGGTCAAGCAAGCCCGGCGCCGCGTTTTCGACCCCAACCTCGGGAATGGGCGAACGGTCTCGGGCCGCCGAGCGGTCTCGGGGCGAGCGGAAAGCCTCGGGGTCAATCGAAGTCGTCGACTCATGCCACTCTCCCTCCGTCCACCCCATTCGGAACCCCCCCGACTCCGCCCCTCCGCCAACGCACCGTCGCGAGAGGGACCGAACCTCGAATTGTCCTCCGCTTATCGCAAACGGTGGGACATCTCGTTTCTGGCACACGTTTTGACGCCGCGGCGAAACTGCGACGACTCGACGCGATGGACTCGCAACGTGCGGATACGTACAATTATCACCTTTGGGAACGAGCAGATCGCGATGTTCCCGTCGTCGCCGAGCGATAGAGAACGCAGAGCCTAGTTTTTTAAGGAGGACTTCATATCGGGCTCCAATTCAACTTCGGGAGGAGTGTGGAGGGAGTGGCACGGGAGCGCGAGTTTCTTTCAGCGTCGGAGAATGCGTCGTTGTCGTTCCTCTCGGCCCTGGATCCCGGTGGTTCGCTCGATGCGGCTCTCTTCCTGCGAATGACGGGATCGGTCTTGGCGGCCTGGTCGCGAGAGACCATCCCGATGGAAGTCGTGAGCGTGATGTCCGCCACGATGTTGGCCTCCGCAGAGACGATCGTGGAATCGCTCGGCGGTCCCCCGACGAACTACATCTCCGTCGACGCGGGAGATCGACGGATGATCGCGACGAGGGTGAATGGGCAAACGTTCCTCATCGTCATTGCGTCGCAACGCATCGGACGGGCGTACCTTCGCCGCGCGAGCGCCCAGCTCGCGGCCCGGTTGGCGGCGGCCTCGACGGTCTCGCTCGATGCCGCGGCAGCGACCGCACGTTCGGACATAATCGTCAAGGACGGGGACCGGTTCCTCAGCATTCCTTGAGCCGGGTTACGATGAGCGGGACTTAAATAGGTCATCTTCTATATATGTGGGGCGGGTTCCATCACGAAGCACCTTGGGCCTAAGGCCTATCTCCTGATTGGGGTCGTCGCCGCCGTCGCGACGGTGTCGACCGCATCGAAGTCAAACGTGCGGGACCTGCTCGCGCAGCGCGAGTCGTATGCGGTGGCCGCAGGCCTGCTCGCCGGTCTCGACCATCCCACTCGGCGCAAAATCTACGAACACCTCCGTCGACTTCCCGGAGATCACTTTCGGTCCGTGGCCCGGTCGCTTCGCCTCGCCGTCGGAACGGCTCGATATCATTTGGACGCTCTCATCCGGGAAGGCATCGTATATCGCGAGGACATCAACGGACGGGCGCGGTACTTCCTGAAGGCGGGTGAGGTCGAGAAGAATCGCCTGTACGTCTCGCACTGGAGATATCGCGAGATGCGCCTGCGCGTCCTGTTCGCCATCCGACGCTTGGAGAACACGCGGCCGGCGGCGATTGGGAAGGCTCTGGGAATCAGTCGGCAGCTCGCCGCGTACCACCTGGCCCGGCTCGAAGACGCCGGACACATTCGCCCCGGCGGTTCCCGGAAGAAGCCCGAGTGACGACCGGCAACCGGTCCGCGATCTCCGAACCGGTCGGCGCAATCGTCTTGCATGATACCCCCTCCGCCCCAACTCTTTAAGGCACTAGACCAATCCGCGGCGCCTTGGCCTTCGGAATCCGCCGCAACGCGGCCCTCGACATCGCCGCGCTGTCAACGTGCCTCCTCGGGTTGGTCGGGGTGCTCGTCCTCGTCCTGCGGGTGAAGGTGGGCGCCGAAGGCGTCCCGCGGCTCGCATACCTCGGCTTTCTCGCGATGGTCTGCGGTCCGTTCCTATTGGCGTTCAGCCGGATGCCGAAGGTCCTCTACCTCATCCCGCCAGTCATCGCGGTCTTCATCCTGTACCCGATCACGAGCCCCCACGGAATCGTCTACTACTCGGACCCGGTGTTCAACTTCTCGTTCACGGACCAAATCCTCGCGAGCGGGTTCTGGGTGCCCGGAAGGGGGAACGCGTTCGCCCGAGCGTACTCGTTCTATCCGATCGGCAACGTATTCATCGCGTACGTCACGCTGACCGTTGGGCTGCCGCCGGCCCAGGCGTACATGTGGATCGAGCCGCTGCTGCGCCTCCTCGCCCTCCCGGCGACGGTGTTCTCAATCGCAAACCGGCTCTTTGGCGGCCGCACCGCGGTCCTTGCCCTCTTTTTCTACCTGGGGACCGCATCGATCCTGTTCAACGTGCCGGTCCAACAAGGAATGGGGGTGGTCTTCGTCGGGCTCTCCCTCCTCGCGCTCGTCGTGCTCACCCAGGTGACGGGCAAGACATCCCGCGCGCGCGCCCAAATTGTCTTTGCGCTCGTGGGCGCGGGGATCGTGATGACCCATCACCTGTCGTCCTACGTGTTCGCGGGCTGGTTTGCGGCCCTCGCCGTCCTCGTGTTGCAGCGTCGATATCAACCGAGCGTCGGAGCGTTGCGATTCGGCCTGCTCCTCGGGTATTACGTCGCCTTCCTCGGCCTGTATGTCCTCACCTTCACGTACCCGATCTTCCAGACCCAGTACGGGACTCTCGACGATGCGATCGCCGGATTCATCGCGCCCGAGGAGGCCCCGGCGGGGACACAAGGGGCCGCCTTGGGTAGGACGTTCAGCCCCTTCGAGACGGCCTGGCTCGCGGGCTCGGTCCTTGTCCTCCTGCTCCTCGCGCTCGCGACGATCCAGCGATATCGCGCGACCGGCCAGAACCGGTTCGCGGTGGCGAACGGCATCGTGGCCTCGGCCGTGACCCTGGTGTCGCTGCCGCTCATTGTCACACCGCTCAACTTCGTGCCGCTTCGTATCAGCGAGTTCGCCAATTTCTTCATCGCGCCCCTCGCGGCCACCACACTCCTCCGGTGGAGTCGGATCGGCCCGCCGAACGGGCCCCTCCTCCCGACGATCACGCGAAACCGGAGCTGGATGACGCCGGCGGGCGTCCTCGTGGTTTCGGCACTCCTCTTCATGGGCGGAAATCTCGCGCCGTTGACGATGCGGCTGTACTTCGAATCCCCCGCCGCCCGGACGACCGACTCCCCGCTCTTCCTCGGTTCGGACGCCGTCCGCTCCGCGGACTGGGCCCGGGCTCATTACGGCGGGGGCCGTGTCTGGGGGGACCAGCTGGCGGTGGACACGTTCTCCGGATTCGGGGGCATGCCTGTCGACTTCGGGAGCGCGCGCGTCTTTCAGAACACGACCGTCGACGCCCTCGTCTGGTCCCGCGTCTACGTGGGCGATTACGTCATCGTCGATCGCTGGATGACGATCTTGCGGCCGAACTTCCTCCATGAGCCACTGTCGGCCGCCCCGCTGAGCGCGCAGCAGGTCGAGAAATTTGCAACGGATCGTCACTTCGCACTCGTCTATCAGGACGAATCGTTTTCGGTGTATCGCGTGATCGCCATCGGCCCGTGAGGCGGACGCCCCGGCCTACGTCGCGGTCACCGGCAATCGGGCCGTCGCGACGACGGATGCGAGCGAATCGACCAATTCGAAGCGGAGGTCGAAATTGCCGAGAGATTCGATCGAGATTGAAAGGGTCTGGTTCCACGTCCCTTGCGCCTCGAGGGTGATTGGCACAACGTATTCCGCGTAGGCGTCCATCCGAATCGGAGGACCCGGCGTCGCGGCGTGGAACGTCGCGTTCCCCGTGGCGTTCGAGGGGATCAGCCGGACTCGGACCTCGTACGAGCCGGAGGTCGACCCGCCCAGCGCGGAGACCGCGACATCCTGCGCGACCCCTCGGACGAAGGACGTTGGCAGCGTCCCCACCGACCCATCGGGACCCGCGATGGCGAGGCCGGGAGAGAGCCGGTCCGGATACAGCACTCCGGAGAGGGAGATCAGGAGGGCGAGGGAAATGGCGATGGCTCCGAGGAGAACGCCGATGACGAGCCGCTCGGCTCCGGAGTAATCGGAGAAGTCGAAGACGCGCCGGATGGACGCCCTCAGGGCCGTGCCCGCGCCGAGGTGCGAGCGCCGAAGGTACCACGCGGCGAAACCGATGGGCAAGCCAACGATGACGATCGCCAGGTCGGTGATCGGGATGCCGATGATCGACACCGCCAAGGCGGAGATCGACGTCACGAGAATCGTCAGGCCGACGGAAAACGCGAGGACTTCCGGGGCCGAGAGTCGGAACGATGTCCCGACGATGAGGGCGAGCGTGCAGTACCCGGTCGCAAAGAGGGCGACGATCGCCACGGCCGACCGATAGGGGTTAGGAGGGACTGCGGTGAGGAGGATCGTGTAGGCGATGAGCGAGGCGAAGGCCAAGCCCACGAACGGGAAAGGCGTGGTCGGGGGACGCGGCTTTCCATCCAGGATCATCGCCGTCTCCAGGCGACGAGAAGAAGGCGTCCGGGGAAAACGTTTTGCCCGCGGCTAGGACGGATTCCGACGGAGGATCGAGACGAGCCTTGCAGCGACGAGCGGCCAGTCGGGCGTCGTCTGGATCCATTCTCGATTCCGACGCTGAATCGCCTCTTGCTGGCCCTCGTCGAAGACGGATTCGACGGCCGACGCGAGTCCCGGGGGATCGCGAGGACTCGCGAACACAAGGCCGGTCCGACCTTCCAGCTCCCGGATCGGATGGACCCGCGTCGTGACGACGGGAATCCCGGAAGCAACCGCCTCGAGGATCACCAGGGGAAGAGCCGTTCGGACGAAGCGGTACGGGAAGACGGCGACTTGGGAAGCCTGGTACGCGGATCGGAGTTCTTGCCGCGAGATGAGGCCGCGGACCACGTAGGTCGTGTGACGCCCGCTTCGGATCTTCGACACGATGGGCTCCGGGATCCGCGGCTCTCGGAGAAAGACGAGCAGTTGCGTCGGTTCGTTGCTCCGGAGGGCGCTCGGAAGCCGCAGGGCGTCCTGCACGCCCCGGGTGGCCTCGGGCGGTCCCGCGAAGATTACGCGCCTCGTCGATGGCTCGATCCGGTCCGCAAGCCGCGGTCCCAGTCCCGAGGAATCGGCCTGCCGGAAGAACGGATCGAACGGATGGCGGACGAGCGAGCAAATCCTTTCAGGCAAACCCGCGGAGACGGCACACAGCCGGTCGCTCTCCCACAGGAAGACGAACTCATCGAAGTTCGACATCGACTCCGGCCACGTCCCGAGCCGCCGGGAGACGTACAGGCCGGCGTGGTGCACATCGAGCCGTATCTCGGAGGCCAAGGTCGGATCCAGGAACCGCCTCGCCAAATCGGCCCCGTCGTGAAGCGGACGCAGGAACACCCCGGCGAGACGACCGTCGAATGCACGACGCTGCCCGCGCACCCGCCGGAAGAAAATCGTCGCCGTCATCCGACAGAGACCCGAATCGGCCTGGCGGGTCTGCAGGATCCGGCGAACCCCGTCCCCGGTCCGGAAATCGCCCGGGATCGGGTGATGCTCGACGGGGATCCCGTCCCACCGGGCGAGCTCACGAGTACTCGTGACGACGAAGGGCTCGTGGCCCACCGCCTGCATCGCCTGGGCGAGATCGTGCAGATACCTCCAGGGCTGCAGATTCAGCCGGGCTGTCGGGAGCGTTTCGGTCACGACGGCGATGCGTAACGATTCCAGGAATCACCGCCAGGCCTCGGGAGCGGCCGACCCGCCACCCACAGCCCGGCCCACGGGAAAATAATATCGGCCACCAGGCAATCCCGCATCCGCAATCGATCAAACGAGGGGCGAGGCGTCCGTGCGGGGTGATACCTGGTGAGACCTGACGACCGGCCCCTTCGGTTCGGGATCATGTGCGCCGGGCCGACGGTGCAGGCGTGGGAGGCGCGCTGTATCCGGGAGCTCATGGACTTCGCGGGAGCTCGACCGGACCTCCTCATCATCCCGGACGGGCCGGCGGAAGGCACCTCAGGACTCCGCCGGATTCAGCGGAAACGAATCCTGCACCAGGCGTATTGGGAAGTGCTCCGTCCGCGAGCGTTCCGGGCCGTCCACCTGGCCGATCAACTTGGCGACGTCCCGTCGATCCGGTGTCGAGTGACAACGCGAGGAAAATTCTCGCAGTACTTCGGAGAAGAGGATCTCAGGCGAATCCGAGACCGCGAGCTCGATTTCATCCTGCGGTTCGCATTCGGGATTGTCCGCGGCGACATCCTCGCCGCCGCCCGGTATGGCGTGTGGTCCTTCCATCACGACGACGAGCTGCGATACCGGGGCGGGCCTCCCTGCTTCTGGGAGATCTATCGCGCGGACCCCGTCACGGGCGCAATCTTGCAACGGCTCACCAATCGTCTCGACGGCGGTATCGTCTTGCGGAGAGGCTACTTCCGGACCGCTTTGCATTCGCTTCGCCAGAATATCGACACCGTGCACTTCGGCGCCGCACGATGGCCCGCGCTCGTGTGCCGAGACATCCGTGCGAATCTCGCGGCGTACATCCATGATCCTCCATCGCGGACCACCGCCCCGGTCTTCCACGCCCCGGACAACGGCCAGATGATCCGATTCGCCGCAACGGTGGCTGGCAGTGTGGCCCGTCGGATCGGCGAGGCGATGGCTCGGCACGAACAGTGGTGCCTCGGAGTGGTCGACCGGCCCATCTCCGCGTTCCTCGAACCGGACGGCCATCCGCAGATCCGATGGTTCCGCCCACCGCAGAACGGTCGGTTCGTTGCGGACCCGTTCGGCGTCGTCCGCGACGGTTCCGTGCAGATCCTCTACGAGGACTTCCGGTACCGGACCGCCAAAGGGGTCATCGCCTCGATCCCGGCCGATGCATCGGCGCTCCCCCCTCGCCCGAACGTGGCACTCGCCCTCGCCGTGCACGCCTCGTACCCGTACCTCGTCGTCGACCGCGGGGACGTTTATTGCATCCCGGAAACGCACGAGGCGCGCGAGGTCGCTCTGTACCGGGCGATCGAATTCCCTTCGAAATGGGAGCGCGTCGCCACGCTCCTCGAGGACGTCGAGGCGCTCGATACCACCGTGTTCCGCCACGACGGCCGATGGTGGATGACGCACACCGACCAAGCGGAGGGGAAGGACCTGAACCTGTTCGTCTGGCACGCATCGGACCTCCGAGGCCCTTGGATCCCGCACGCGCGGAACCCGGTCAAGACGGACGTCCGGTCCTCCCGGCCCGCCGGCACTCCGTTCGTCCATCGCGGCGACTTGTACCGACCGGCCCAGGACTGCTCCAGGACGTACGGGGGAGCAATCTCGATGAACCGCGTGCAGGCACTCTCCCCCACCGAATTCCGAGAGGAGGTGGTCCTGACCATTCTCCCGTCCCCGGGAGGTCCGTGCCCCGACGGCCTCCACACGATCTCGGCGGTCGGCGACCTCACGCTCGTGGACGGCAAGAGAAACCGCTTCACCCCCAGCGCAATCCCGTACGTGCTCCGCGGGGAAGGATCCGGCCGGAGCGGATGATACGGGATTCTTCGGTCGATGCCGAGCAGTTCAAATACGCTCGGGACTACGTAGGCACGGGGGTTCCGTTGCGCATCCTTTTCGTCGGGCAACGGATCTTGCCGGTTCGGCACAGCGCGGACAAGAACTTCTGGCTCGACATGATGCATGGGCTCTTGGCCTCGGGGCATGACATCCAAGCCCTCTCGATCATGCTCGAGGACCCGGGCGGAGACTCCCTCCCGATTCGCGCCGTCCGACCGATCCCGATCTTCCTCAAGCCGGATCCGCGGTTCAACCAGGCGCACGAATTCTTGGCAGGCACGAACAACTACGCCAGCAAGACGACGACTCTCCCCTGGATGGCGCGGGAGATCCGACGCCTCCGCAAGGAGTTCCGTCCCGACGTGGTCCACTTCATGGACAACTACGGACCCGGGCTGATCGGGATTCGGGCCGCGTGCGGGCGCCTCCCGATGGCGATCTCCGCTCCCACGTACCAACGGGCCAAGCCTCTCTACGACCTCTTCCTGCTCACCAGCTTCCGCGCGTTCGATGCGATCGTCCCGTTTTCCGACGCGTACCGCCGCCGGCTGCTCGAACTCCAGGTCCCCTCAACTCGGATTCGGCGGATTCGTTGGGGCGTGGACGTGCGCGCGTTCGCGCCCCCCTCGGAGGCGCAGCGGGAATCCGCGAGACGGACGCTGGGCATCGCCGACGACCGCTTTGTCGTGCTTTGGACCGGCTTCATCCAGCAGACGGACGAGGTGGACCTGCAGACCTCCGTGCGCGTCGCGGACCTGGCCCTGCGGGGCGCGGCCTCCCGGTTCGAGTTCGTCTTCTGCTTCAAACCGGAGCACTTCAAGGACGGGTACCGCAAGCTCGAGCGCCCGGGCCTCCGGGTGCTCCATCACGCCGACGGCTTCCGTGCGGCGCAGATCGCCGCCGATGCCCTCCTGTCGCCGATCCACGATACGGCGTCCACCGCGGCACCGCCGCTCGTCTGGCTCGAGTCTATGGCGATGGGGATCCCGATTATCACTACGCACGTGCCGGGCAGCGACGAGGTCGTGCTGGACGGCCGGAACGGCGTCGAATTCCGCTCGCCGGAGGAGGCGGTCGACCGACTGCGCGGCTTGCAATCGGACCCCGAGTTGCATCGGCGGTTTCGGGAGGGGGCGCGGGAGGTCGTCGCCGAGCGGTTCTCGGTGGACCGCTCGCTCCGAGAGTACATCCAGCTCTGGTCCGATCTCGCGGATCGGTCCACGTGAGGACTCATCCCCGGGAGGCGCCCGGACGATCCGGGCCGTCTCGGAGGATCGACTCATAGAGGGCCAGATAGGCCGAGGCGCACGCATCGGTCGAGAACCGCTCCCGGACGTACGCCCGGCCGGCGGCCCCGATCTGGCGACGCAACCGGTCGTCCCGGATGAGCTCCGAGACCTGCGACGCCATCGAAGCCGAATCTTTCGCGAGGAAGCCGGTCTTGCCGGGATTGATGAGCTCGCGGTGCGGCGGGATGTCGGACGCCACGACCGGGAGACCGGCCGCCATCGCTTCCAGGACGGCGTTCGGCTGTCCCTCGAACTTCGAAGGGAAGACGAACACGTCCGCGGCGGCGAGATACCGGGGGACCGTGTCCCAGACGACCTCGCCGCTGAAGACCACCCGGTCCCGGACGTCGGCGTAGGTCGCGAGCAGGTGGCGGTAGTACGCATCTCCGTAATGCTCCTCGGCGTAGTCCCCGACGACGACCGCTGCCGCCTCCGGGAGGGCGCGGACGACCTCCAGGACCCACTCCACGCGCTTGACCGGGATGACCTTCCCCACGAATGCGAGGAGGGGCCGCCCATCCGGGAGTCCGAGGGACCGTGCCGCGTCGGCCTGGTTCGGCAGCCTCTCGAACTTCCGGAGGTCGATGCCGTTCGGGATCACGTGGGGAGTGCGATGCGGGAATCGATCGGCGAGGGCGTGCGAATTCGCGACGAGGACCGCCCCGGATAGCAAGGCCGGATAGATCGCACGGGCGGCGAGGCCGGCCGGGAAACCGTATCGCCACCCGATCTCGGCCCGCGGATCCGTCCCCAGGTGAATGATCCGGGGCGAGACGTGGGCGAGGTACGACGCGGAGATGGAGAAATACGGATCGAGGGTCTGGAACACGTCGAAGTCGTTGTGAAGGGATCGCAGCGCCCTGCGCAAGAGCCCGATCCCGCCCGGAAACGAGAGCGGACCTGCGACCATGACGCCCGGCCGGTCGGCGAGCGCACGATGGAGGCCGGGCGCGTCGAGGCAGAGGAGTTGGACATCGATCCGGCTCCGGAGCAATTCGAAGAGTTGGAAGGTCTGGAGCGCGAGGCCGCCACCTTTTCCGACGTGCGCTCCTATGAAGAGGACGCGGACCTCAATTCCCCCAACGATCCGGTCGTCACGGCCCCCCTGCCACGGGCGGCTCGCGGGAGGCCGTTCGTCCATCTTCCCGCACCGCCTCATGAGGCGGCGAGGACGCGTTCAAAGTATTCCATCGTGCTGGTGCACATTCGCTCCAGGGAGAAGCGTTCCGCCGCGACGGCGCTCGCCGCATGCCCGAGCTGCTGGCGCAACGAGTGGTCCTCGAGTACGCGCTCCATGGCGACTGCGAGCGCCCGAGGATTCCCGTGGGGGACCAGCAGCGCCGAGGTCCCATCGACCACCATGTCCTGAATGCCCGGCACGGCGGTGGCGACGATCGGCTTCCCGAGCGCCATCGCCTCGATGAGGGAATACGGACAGCTCTCCATGAAACTCGGCAGGACAACGAGGTCGGCCGAGGCCAACCGAGCGAGCAACTCTTGGCGCGGCACCGCCCCGAGGAACTCGACCCGGTCTCTGGGCAAGCCGAGCGCTCGGGCATACCGCTGCCACGCGAGGATTTCCCCGCTCCCCGTCACGACGAGCCGTTCCTTTCGCCGCAGGTACATGAGAGACTGAAGGAGGACGCCGAGCCCTTTCCACCCCAGCAACCGCCCGGTGTACAAGATGAACCCCGGGTCCGGACGCTCCGTCGATGGAGGGCGTTCGTCCTGGAGCGACAAGCCGTTCGGGATGACGGCTGACGTCGCGAGCCGCGGGGTGTATGCGCCGCGGACCTCCCGCTGAACGGCCCCCGAGACGAACAGGGCATGCCGGACCCGCCGCCAATAGTACATCTCCGCGGGGAGCAACGCAGGCAAAGCCGCCAGCGTGATCCGCTCCGATTCGTCGAGGTGGCTGCCTTGGCGCAGCGCATCCCAGCTTGCCTGGGCTTGCCCTCGCACCGTGGTATGGGTCGTGACGACCACGGGGCAACCATTCGTTCGGGCGAGCAAGTCGGGCATCTGGGCGTGGTGGACGATGAGCAGGTCGGGTCGATGCTCGCGGATCAAGCGGGGCAGGCGGCGTCGAAGGGCCAGCTGGAACTGCAGGTAATTCCCCATGACGTTCCCTCCGTCGGTCAGGGGCACCGTCCGCACGAACGGATCCGACGTGGCTGGCCGATTGCCGCTCAGGACCGTCACGTCGTGGCGGTTGCCGATGCCACGCAGCAGCTGCCCAAGATACGTCCCGATGCCGCCCCAGATTCGACCGAACTCTGGAGCCGCTACCGTAATGTTCGTCCCGTCCCCCCTCTGCCGGCCGAATCGCCACTTGGACCTTCTCAGGTACGTCGAGACCTCAGAAAGCCTCGAGCGTCCAAGCGAAGCGGTGAGTCATGTCCTTTCTGGCACACGTTTTGACGGCGGTGCGAACTCGGGTATTGGCGCCCGCTACGGTCATGCCGGACCGATGCCGAGCGACTCAAGCACCTTCGAAACGCTCGCCTCCTCGGAGAGGCTCGCGCTATCGACCACGTCGAGGTTGAACTGGGCCGCGAAAACCTGATAGAGGCGAAGGCGTCGGTCCAGTCGAGGATCCAAGCCGAGGATCGGGCGCCGCTGGAGGAGCTCCTGCGCAGGCGCGGTGACGAGCACGCTTCGGTGCCTCCGAGCGAGGCCTAACAGAATCCTTCCGGCCGGCGAGCCGAGGAACGCCTCGTCGACCCCGGACGCCAGTCCCAAGTCGACGAGGGTGTCCCAGGTAAACCGATCGCAAATGACCGTCCTGCGAAGGAGCCGCCGCGGCAATGTGACCTTGCCGAAGTATCCGAGGAAGTAGTCGAACGTGACTGACCAGGAGTACAACTCGAGCATGAATGGATGGCGACTGAGATCGGTGTGGACATCGTCATGGTCATCCATCCGAACCGCCCGACTCAGGCGGGCGAGACGAAAGATCCCCAAGACCGCGAGGGTGACAATTCGCGGTGAGCGCATCCAGGAGATTCGGACCTTCTTGCGGCGACGGGACAGGTGGGCGGCGACGTCCCGTGCGATTGTCGTCTTGCCCGCACCGTCCGGGCCGACGATCGCGTAAACCGACTCCTTGGGAACGGAGCCATCCGGCGCACCCGTCTCATTGCCGACCATGTCGTGTCTGCCTCCTTGAACGCAATCCGAATGCCGTGATTCGGCTCGTCGAACCCGAGACTTCCCTCGCATGGTTCCGGCTCGAGGCGATCCACCGAAACCGATTCACTCCTCGGGCTGCCAACCCCGTCTCTTGCGCCGACTCCGGTTCCAGAGGACCGCCGACGCAACGACGACGACCGCGGAACCAACGAGCGCCAATGCGAGCGGATTCTCCAGATTCGCCAACACATCGACTGACTGCGCGATCGCGAACCCATCGGCATAGGTGCCGTTGAAGCTGGTTCGCATCGTGATCCGACTGGGCTCCACGGTGAACGTCACGACCCCTTTCCCGTTGCCGACCGTCGCGTTGTCCATTCGGGCCGCGAAATATTGGGCGAGCGGGTTGCTCGAATTGAACGAGTCGAGGTCTCGACCCCCGGTCCCGGAGATGACGAGGACCGCCCCGTCCCCTTTTCGGTATTGCCCGTCCGCGCCATCGTGCGCGACGCAGGCTGGAATGTAGACGTGTTCGTTGATCGCGGGGCACGAGCCGGAATTCAGGACGAGCTGCTTGCTGCGCTCGTAGTTGTGCGTGTGCGCCTGGAGGATGAGGTCCACCTTCTTCTCGATGAGCAGGTTCAACAAGTCCGGCCCGATCTCGCACTCGTGCTCGCCGGCGGCGATGCAATTCTTGTGCATCCCGACGATCACCCATGGGACGCCGGCCGACCGAGCTCCGTCGATCGCCTTCGCGGTCCAGGTGTATCGGGGGCTGCCGACCGAGTAGTTGTAGTGTTCGCCGTTGTCGACCGCGAAGACGAGGTCCGGGGAGATCAGGACGAACCGCGCGATCGGGTTCATCGAGGGGTAGTCGAAGTAGTACTGCTTCCCGTAGTCCCCCGTCAGCGGCGCGTTGAGCGGGAACGGGCAAGACTCGGTGTAATTGTTGATATTCCCCTCCCAGGTGCCGTCCGGCAAATAGGGGGGCGCCCCCGTATCGTGATTCCCCGCGAGCACCCCGACATTCACAAAGGTCTCGCGGAACTTCGCGCACCAGGCTTGCTCAGTTTTCCCGCCATAGCTCAGATCTCCGAGCGCGAAGGCGAAGTCCGATCCGGTCTTGTTGAGCTGTCTCAACCCTTCCGTGAAACCGTTCCATGAGCCGAAGTCCCCGGCCACCGAGAAGACGAACTTGGGGCCGAACTGGGCCGTCGCGACCCAGTAGATTGCAGCGCCCGCAGCGAGCAGGAGGGCGAGCACGATGACTGCGATGACGAGCCTCCTCCTCACAAGAACCCCCCGGACGGAAGATAGTAAGAGGTTCAGGCTAATAGCATCTCTGGTTCGTGAGCGCCCGCGACGTTCCATCGGGAACCCGATCGGAGCGCTCGGTCGTTCTCGAAGCCGAGAATACGTGCGGCAGGCTCCGATGCGCGGTCCTAGGAAGGGCGGATCGGCCGCGACAGGGCAATCGCCGCAACAGCCCATCCGACGAGGAACGGCCATCCGTACGAGAGAAAGAGGACCAGCGCCGTGTTGAGCTGATAGTTGCGGAGCCCGAACCGCTCGACCGCGGGGAGCATCGCGGAGGCGATTGCGCCGAACACGATGGAGGAGATGATCGGCCCAGAGACGGCCCATCGGACCGCCGAGACGCCTTTCCGGGTGGACATCCGTTCGGTCACGAGTTCCCGCAACAGGCTGCGCGTCTCCTGCATCGTCGCCGCGGGGACCGCGACCTTGGGCGTCGGCTGGATCTCGATGAGGGGGACGTCCCGCTGCATTAGCCCGAGGACTTCGTCGAGTTCGTCCTCGATCTCCCGGTCCGTCAGGACCCGCGGAGCCGAGGATCGCCGGTCGGCGCGGGCGCTGCCGCGGATCACGGCGATCCGCCGGTCCAGCTCGGCGACGGCGTCCCCGATCGAGGCGATGTGCAGCGAGGCCGCGATTGCCAACCCGATGACGAGCAGCGTCGAGCCGACGAGCGTGGCGACGTAGGTCTGGGACGAGGCCGCGGAGGAGAACCACGGCTCCGACGTCGTGACGGACGTGGCCCAGGCCAGATCCGCGATTGCGACGAGGATGGCCGTGAAGGCCACCGCTACGACGGCGTTGCGTTTCGCGCTCATCCAGTCCCTCGAGCCCAGTGGCCCCAAGGCACCCACGAGAGTTAGTCCTTTCGGCGCGCCGTCGCTTGTCAATTCGACCTGTCGCAAGCCCATTTGTCTGAGGCCCTTATCTCCCTGCCCGCGGACAACCATCGCGTGATGCGCGAACCCGGGCCGATCGCGAATGAAACGAAGTCGCCCGAACCGGAGCCCGCCGAAGGTCCTTCGATGGCACAGCGCGAAGTCGCAGAGATCGCGTCGTTCATGACGCCGGACGCCCGGCTCGCGGAGATCCTCGAGGAGATCTCGGCCCAGGTCTACGGGGTGCACGCGATCGTGATCGGGGACCGCAACGGACTCCCGATCGCCTCGTCGATCCGCGGACGCCCCTCGATGGCCGCGACGGCGATGGCGACGCTCGCCATGACGTCCGCGGGCAAGATCACCCACAGCCTCTCCCTCCCGGACCCGGAGGACATCACGATCCACGCCGGCTCGTGGAACGTCGTGATCCTGAGCCTCGGGGATGGATGCACGCTCGCGGCCGTCGCCGGCCCGAAGACGGAGCCCGCATCCCTCAGCTGGATCATGCGCCTGCACGCGGAGGAAATCCGCGAGCTCTTGGACATCCTGCGGTAGCGGCCCGCATTCAACGCCGGCACCGGACCTATTCGGGGGAACTCGTGCGGCCCCTGCCTTCCCTCGATTCTCCTCCCGGAGGCACGGACCTGAGAATCCCGTTCGTCCGTTCGTTGCCTCGTGAAATAACCTACAAATAGGGTCCTCCCCATCGAGTCCGCCGTGCTGGACATCCGGCTCGTCCGCGAGAGCCCGGACGTCATCCGCCGCGACCTCGCGAAGCGCAACGCTCCGGAGAAAGCGAAGCTCCTCGACGACGTCATCCGGTGGGACAAGGAATGGCGGGAGGCGCTCGCGAACGCGGACGCGCTGAAGCGGCGGCGGAACGAGATCACGCGGCAAGTCGCGGAGGCCAAGAAGGCCGGCAAGGCGACGGACAAGCTCCGCAAGGAGGCGGCCGATCTCCCGAAGCGAATCGACGCGCTCGACACGAAGATCGATGCGCTCGCGGCCAACATCCGAGACGGACTCCTGCGGTTGCCGAACCTGCTCCACGAGAGCGTGCCGGTCGGAAAGGACGACACGGAGAATGTCGAGATCGCGAAGTGGGGAACGCCTCGAAAATTCGACTTCGAGCTCAAGCCGCACGGCGAACTCCTCGAAGCACTCGGCGGCGCGGATTTCGAACGCGCGCGGAAGATCGCCGGCGCGGGCTTCCTGTACCTCCTCGGCGACCTCGTGCGGCTGGACCAAGCGCTCCTGCAGTTCGCGCTCGACTACATGATCAAGCAGGGCTTCACCGCCGTGTTTCCGCCGTTCATGATGCGGCGGGCCGCGTACGAGGGTGTCGTCGACCTCGCCGACTTCGAGAACGTGATGTACAAGATCGAGGGCGAGGACCTCTACCTGATCGCGACGTCGGAACATCCGATGGGCGCGATGTTCATGGACGAGGTCATCGACGACGCCCGCCTGCCGATCCGGCTCACGGGCATCGCGACCCAGTTCCGCAAGGAGATCGGCGGGCACGGCGTCGACACGAAGGGCCTGTTCCGGATGCACCAGTTCAACAAGATCGAGCAGTTCGTCTTCTGCCGTCCCGAGGACAGTTGGACGTGGCACGAGAAGCTCCGGGCGAACGGCGAGGCGATCTACCGCGCCCTGGAGATCCCCTATCGGGTCGTCAGCTGCTGCACGGGGGACATCGGCACTGTCGCGGCGAAGAAGTACGACATCGAGGCGTGGTACCCCCGACAGAAGAAGTACGGCGAGGTCATCAGCTGCAGCAACTGCACGGACTACCAGGCGCGCCGGCTGAACATCCGCGCAGGGAAAGTCGGCGGCGACAAGTTCGTCCCCCACACGCTCAACTCGACGGCGATGGCGACGTCCCGCGGCATGGTCGCGGTCCTGGAGAATTACCAGCAGGCGGACGGATCCGTCGTCGTGCCGAAGGTCCTCCGGCCCTTCATGGGTGGGCAGAAGGACATTCGACTACCCGGGGAAAAAAGATAAGTGTAAGGAATCCCTTACTACGCCCATGGCGAAAGTGGCCACGGTCACATCTAAGGGACAGGTGACACTTCCCGTCTCGGTCCGGAAGAGGCTCGGGCTTCGCAGGGGCAGTCGCATCGTGTTCCTCGAGGGGGGCGATGAGGTCCGGGTCCTCCGGGAAGAGGACTTGGAGCGCATGTTCGACGTCTTCGAGAAACGAGGTCGGAATCTCCGTCTGACACGGAAGCGACTCGGCGACCTTGTGAAGGAGGCGAAGACGCGCCTCTGGAAGGATCACTATGCGCGTCGTCGTTGACGCGAACACCGTTTTGTCCGGGCTCTTCTTTGCTGGGAACGAGCGCCATCTCCTCCTCGCGTCTCTCCGCGGGGAACTCACGCTCCTCTACCCAGAGGATGTGGTAGACGAGGTATACGAGGTAATCGAGCGGACATTCCAGAACCACCCCGACCTGTCGGAAGCCTTCGAGCGGCTCGAATCAATTCTCACAGCCGGCGGTCTCGTGAGCCGACGCGCTTACGCGGAAGGGGTCCCCACGTGGTCGAGACGTCTGCGACATCCGGAGGACGCACCCGTGCTCGCCTGTGCGGCTGCGGAGCGAGCGGACGGTGTCGTCACCGGCGACCGCGACATCCTAGAGTTCGCGGAGCGCTATGAGATTCGGATCTACCGAACGCGCGAGTTATTGGACCTCCTCGGCCTTCAGCTCTGAGAGGACGCCCGGTCCGAACACCGCAAGCTTCATCCTGTCGTCTCACGCTCCGACGCTCCCGTGGCGGATGCGCTCGCGGTGCGGGGGATGCGAAAGCGGTTTGGGAAGGTCGTCGCCGTAGACGACCTCTCGCTCTCGGTCGGCCGGGGCGAGATCCTCGGGCTCGTCGGCCCGAACGGGGCGGGCAAGACCACGGCGCTCCGGTGCCTCTGCGGCCTCCTCCGGATGGACGCGGGCCGGGCCTGGATCGAAGGCCACGACATCGTGGCGGATCCGCTCCCCGGACGACAGGCGCTCGCCTTCATCCCGGAAGTCCCGCACCCGTTCCCGTTCCTCACCGCGAAGGAGCACCTGATCTTCGTCGCGCGAACGTACGGCCTCTCGGACGGCTGGGAGACGCGGGCGGACCGCATCCTCTGCGCGCTCGACCTCGATGAGAAGGCGGACAGCATCGCGATGGAGCTGTCGAAAGGTCAGAAGCAGAAGATCCATCTCGCCATGGCTGCGGTCCGATTCGCACGGCCGCCGCGGAAGTGACTGCGGACCACAGTCGAAGCCGCCAAAAGCTCCATTATGGCGCGGGGCTTTCCCGCCAATAGGTGGCCATGTCCCTCCTCTGCCCGATCGACTTCCGTTACGGCCGGCCGAAGATGCGGGGCATCTTCGAGGAGGATTCGCGGCTGCAGCGGCTGCTGGACGTCGAGGCGTCCCTCGCGCAGGCGGAGGCGAAGGTCGGGCTCATCCCGAAAGACGCTGCGGCGGAGATCACGAAAAAGGCCACGACGAAGACCGTCACGGTCAAGCGGGTCGAGGAGCTCGAGAAGGAGACGCGGCACGACCTCATGGCGGTCGTCCTCGCCCTCACGGAGGCGTGCGGCGACGACGCCGGGAAGTACGTCCACCTCGGCGCGACGAGCAGCGACATCCTCGACACGGCAACCGCGCTCCAGCTGCGCGATGCCATCCGCCTGATCGACGAAGACCTGGACGGCCTCATCGACGCGTTCGCCTCGCTCGCCTCGAAACACAAACGCACGATCATGCTCGGCCGGACGCACGGCCAAGCCGCCGTGCCGATCACGTTCGGGCTGAAGATGGCCGTGTTCGCCTCGGAGGTCGCGCGGCAGCGCGAACGTCTCCGGGAGGCGACCCCGCGGGTCATCGTCGGCAAGATGTCCGGGGCCGTCGGCACGGGCGCCGCATTCGGACCGCAAGCCGCGGACATCCAGAGCGCCGTCATGGCGGACCTTGGCGTCGGCGTCGAAGAAGCCGCGACCCAGGTCGTTGGCCGCGACCGCCACGCGGAGTTCATCGGCGTGCTCGCGAACCTCGCCGCCTCCCTCGAGAAATTCTGCACGGAAGTGCGGAACCTCCAGCGGACGGAAATCGCGGAGGTCGCGGAAGCGTTCGAGGCGAGGCAGGTCGGCAGCTCGACGATGGCACAGAAGGAGAACCCGGTCGCCTCGGAGAACGTCTGCAGCC
>WNGH01000575.1_pt1 | contig 32292 bp, 29 predicted proteins | sample 5400631 | NCBI WGS metagenome assembly WNGH01 (sample SAMN13153373, study PRJNA577476) | soil metagenome | isolation source: 115 cm soil or saprolite under Garry oak tree replicate 1 | place: USA:California | collected 2016-06-15
CGTTGTACAATCTCTTTGATCTGTGCGACTGTAGACATCTCTAGACTCCTTTGAGGGATGGATTTCTTTTTCAGATAAGTTCTATCCTCTCACAAGGAGTCTGTTTTGCCTACCTTATCTTAACTTAATACCTATGGGCCGCGGGCCCGCCAGAAGAACTATGAGTGGATCTCAGTAAGAAGAACTGAGAGTTAGATAAAGTGCAGCTTAATCGTTACATGAGTATCACGGGAATAATAATGCTAATATAGAGAAAAGAGGTGCCTATGCTTTCTGGACGTGCAGCAGGAGTTTATGCAAGGCGTATGGCCGGAGTGAGAGGCCCGGTAGGCATTCTACTCCAGGGCGCCCTCATCGCTTTCGTTGGCCTCTTAGTCACCATTTTCAACCTGAACAATTCAGTCCCCATCGAGAAAACCTCGGGTGCTATACAGAGCGATTATGTGCATTCTCATGCGGACACCCCTGGGAATTATGTATATAATGCTAGCTGGCTTCAAATTAGCACTAGCATTGACCTCTTCATCTTTAACAAAAACGACTTCCACCCAACCTGGAATGACCATGTCATCCGGGGGCAGAAGGTAGATATTTACTACGCAGGCCAATCTCCCAAAACAATACTCGCGATCCAACTCTACGATGATGGCGGTAACCCTTCTACCAGGTACACCACCACAGCTTACGATAAGAACCCGAATGCCTACTTCACTCCAGGTGCAGGCCTTGACGTGGGGCTGGGCATATTCGCCGTCGGTTTGCTTATAGCCATTGTAGGGGCCTTGGTTGTTGCTACGCGTCATCGTCGCCGAGTAGCGCTTGCCCGCGAGACTACATCGAGTTCGATGGCACCCGCCAGGAGCCTATATGCTTCTCCACCCCCGAAATATGAACCTCCATCGAGAAGTTCCCGGTAGGAGCTGTGCTGTCGAGTGCGTTCATTAAAGCAAACGAACTGGTCAAGGAGTCGAATCCAGCTCCTCATCCTCATCGTTGTAGCCCCAATCTTCGTCCCATTGAGCATCCCGCAAAATCTGTGCTAGCATGTACTCCTGCTTATTGTTCAATTGACGCGGGCAGATAGCTCCAATATCAACTCCCAGTTCCCATAGGATTTCCCTAATTGGCCTTTGCAAGCTTTCTGATTCAGTAATAGGATGGCCATAGTACTCACCAAACTCGCGACTGGTCGAAGGCGCATCCTTCAGCTTGTGAATCTGTTGTGCCGGAAGGACCGCTTCTGCTGTGCGAAACGGAAGGTGGAACGCATAGTGAGCTCTAGAACTATTGTATTGAAAGGCGATCAGGCTCAAGCCTTCGGGATCGAGCTTTCTGAGATCACTTGCATCCAGGCTATTCCAGCTATCCCAGGTCTCCAGGTAGTAATAACGATGATCCTGAATACAAAGTAAATCAGTCGGAGCAACACATAATGCCGCAAGTTCATCGCATGGAATAGGCTGATGCGTAGTGCGAGCCTCGAACTCTAGCTCTTGCAGTCTGGCATAGATATACTCTCGCACCTCTTCGTTATCAAGTGTTCCTACATCAGAGGCAGAAGTTACTTCTTTTCCTGTCATATCGGCATAAAACTGGCAGGCCATAGAATTGAACTTCTCGTGAATATCCGACATATAAGGATCAGGATCAGATAATCCCGCAAGGCGCTCTATTACTCCCTCCGCTGCTACGTCTGCGGCGATAGCGAGAGCAATGTCTTTCCCGAAACCGGGTGTTCCGTCGATGTAGGCGGTAGCTTCGATAGCGCCAATCGCATAGGCTTGTCGTAATAGTGCCGCTTTTACCGCGTAGAGTCCCTGGCGGTCAACGAAAAATAGCTGTTCGCGCGCCTTGGCCCAATGGTTCATGTTGAAGAGGAGATACAATGTACGTTCAAGCTGTTCCGGCTGGCAAAGCTGCTCCAACTGGGATGGGGTGAGGCCTGTAGAGTTACGTTCTGTTGATATTTGCATATAAGATGCTTCCTTCTTTCCAATAGATTCACAAATCAAGTACGTTGCTAATAATCCTTGCATCAGTATGTTCTTGCTATCTATATACGAGCTATGTATAGAAAAGCGGAAAAACGAGTAACTATTCAGAAGGCAGAAAACCCGAACTTGCAACAACCCTGACTGAGCCGCCCATATCATTGACATTTCCCCCCTTCCATATTACAATTTCGATATATCCACATGGAGATATGACCATGGGGTCAGGATGGCAAAAAAGCCACCTGGCTCTCGTGTTTTATCCCCGCAGTAACGCACATTCACCACCGGACCTGATTTGATACTTGACCACCGGCGCAGGTGGCCTACAAACTTTTAGTAAAGGAGTATCACATGGCATCCGAAGCAGGTAGTACCTCAACCCCACTCACAGGATCGGGCACCGCTGCTGGCGTCATTGCCCGCCAGGATCGCATCCCAATCTGGTCGCTTTCCTATCTCTTCATCGGCATCATTGGCGTAGGCTTCTTATTCACCTTCTTCGACATCTTTGACGTCACCGTCTCATTTATCCAGACCTGTACTCAGATCGTCCCGGGTTGTATCCCTCCAACAGCGGCTAACTATCTCGGACTCCCGGTCGAGTTGAACCTTGCCGGGTACGTCGTCGGTGCGCTGATCCTGGCTCCGCTGGCGGACCGGTTCGGCAGAAGGGAGATGCTGCTCTTTACCCTGGTTCTCACAGGGCTCGGTTCACTGTACAACGCCTTCGTAGGCGACTACACCAACTTCGTCATCGCCCGCACCATCACCGGCCTCGGCATTGGCGCCGACCTGGCGCTAGTCAATGCCTATATCAATGAAATGGCCCCAACTGCAAGTCGTGCCAGGTATACCTCGCTGATCTTCATCATGTCCTCGCTCGGTGCCTTCTTTGGCATCTGGCTTGGGTTGATCCTGACCACGCCGCCAACCCCCTTCCCGATAGGCCTGCCTTTCGCCACAGCCACTGTTTCTGGCCCGGTGTTTCAAGGACCTGGCTGGAGGATCATGTATGGCATCGGTGCCCTACTGGCAGTAATCGGCATACTGTTGCGTTTCCAGTTGCCAGAGTCGCCGCGCTGGCTGATCTCTCGCGGACGAGTGGATGAAGCTGACCGCATCGTGACGGGTATGGAGGAACGAGCGCACAGGAGTGTGCCTGACCTACCCGCACCTACTGTGATTCCTGTGCAAGCAGGACCCAGTAAAATTCCTTACGCCGAAATATTCGGTAATCCTCTCTACCTGAGGCGGACGATTCTGCTGTTCTTCGTCTGGTTCCTGGGCTATGTCACAGTCTACGCGATTGCTCAGGGCCTCACGGTCCTGCTGGCCGCCATTTTGCCGGTTCCGCCACAAGCAGCGGCACCGCAAGCAGGGCTGATCGCGGCCTTCGGCACCTTTGGCTTTATTGCGACGGCAGTCTTTGCCTATTTCTATGGCGAACGACTGGAACGCAAACTGTGGCTGCCCATCTCGGCGGCTCTCACCGTGATTGGTGGCATTCTGATTGCGCTAACGGCATCGAGCAGCTTTGCCCTGGCTGCTATTGGCGCGATCATCACCTTCTTTGGCTTCAACCTGTGGGTGCCGATGACCTATGCCTGGTCTGCGGAGAGCTACCCGACGAGGGCACGCGCAACGGGCTTTGCATTGGTAGACGGTGTCGGCCATCTGGGAGGCGGTGTCGGTATCCTTCTCATCGCGCCGCTCATTCCCACTCTGATCGCTTCCCTGGGCCATACGACGGGAGCAGTGGTCATGATGCTGATCATTGCCGCTTTCTTGGTCGCAGCGGCCATCATCGCCCAATTCGGCATTGCTACCAGGCAAAAGCGCCTTGACGAAGTCTCGCCGTAGGGCATAGCGTGTCCTTAGAACCTTCATCAGGTCCAGTATGAACGCGTTTCGGGAAGTCAGCCATGACCAGATGAGGAGAAATGTAGGGCGACCCTTGCGGTCGCCCTGCCGGTCACTCAAACCTCCTTCTCGAGTTGCCGTATAAGGTCCGTATTCAGCCCCCAACGTTCGACAATCTTACCGTTGGCTATCCGGAAGATACTGATCGCCTGCGAATGAGCGTCCTGTTTGCTTCTACTGGCATGAGAATTCCTTAATATGCGCCCATACCCTGGTAACTATGCTACAATGTTCATCGAAAACATATGTAACTATAACCGTTGTAATCTAGCAAGGGGTTTTATTTTATGGCCGATTCTGGACTGGAAAATCCCAATGCCCCAGTGTCCGCGCCGGAGCCTGCAAAGCTCGAACCTCTGGCAGAAGGTGCATACGCCCTCATTACCGGTGGCGATCCCAACACCGGCTTCATCGTTGGAGAGCGTGGCGTTGTCGTCATCGATGCGCGTGCCACCCCGGCGCTGGCAAGCGAAACGCTTGCTGCCATTCGCGGCGTCACGGATAAGCCAATACGTTACCTGGTGCTGACGCACTACCACGCTGTACGCGTGCTTGGAGCTTCTGGCATTGCAGCCGAGCATATCATAGCTCATCGCGGCACGCGTTACCTCATCAACGAACGTGGTCAGCAGGACTTCGAATCAGAAGCGCGGCGCTTCCCAAGGCTCTTCCAGGATATCAAGTCAATCCCCGGCCTCACGCATCCCGATATTTGCTACGACGATTTGCTGCTCCTCGACCTGGGAGATCGAGAAGTGCAGTTGCGCTGGCTGGGACGCGCACATACCGAGGGTGATACTGCCGTGTGGCTGCCCGCGGATCATGTTCTGTTCGCTGGCGACCTGGTAGAGGCGAGCGCAGCCCCTTACTGCGGCGATGCCTACATCCAGGATTGGATAAGCACACTGAAGGCCGTTCGCGCGTTGGGTGCGCAGGTCGTTGTGCCAGGCAGGGGACCTGTCGTACGTGACGCAGCCGTGGAGCAGGCCATCGACGAAACACAGGAATACCTGACGATCCTGCGTAACACGGTTCGTGCAGCAGTCCTGCGCGAGGCAAGTATCGCTGAGACGTACCATGACGCCGAGTCCGCGCTCACCCCGCGTTTTGGCACCTGGGCAATCTTCAAGCACTGCCTGCCCTTCAACGTACAGCGCATGTATGATGAACTGAGCGGCACCCGCCCGCGCATCTGGACCGAAACGCGCGACGCTGCCCTGTGGAAAGAACTGGCATCGTAATTGGATTTCTTGCATGGCACAGCACGATTTAGCACATTTGCAGGCTCGCCCAGGCTGGCGTGACCCCATCGTAATCGTAGGCGCTGGCCCTGTCGGCATGAGCGCCGCCCTGGGGCTGGCGCACTACGGTGTACCGTGCATCGTGCTTGACGATGGCGAAGGTCCTGCCATCGAGGGCTCCCGCGCCATCTTTATGGAACGGCACACACTGGAGGTGCTCGGCGCCTGGAGCCCCGTCGGCCGGCAAATGGCAGAAAAGGGAATAACCCTGACCGGTGGCCGCGTCTTCTTTCGCAAAACCGAGCTCTACAAAACGCTGACGGCCCCACCCGAGGCCGACGCTCGCTACCCACGCTTCGTCAACGTCCCCCAGAACCTGCTGGAACACCTGCAATGTGCAGCGCTGCAGGCTATGGATTGCTGCGAAGTGCGCTGGCGACACAAAGTAATCGGCATCTCGCAGGATGACAAGCAAGTATGTGTCGAGTTCAAAACACCACGCGGTACTGACCGCATCTATGCCCCCTATGTGCTGGCAGCCGATGGCCCACGTGGCAGCGTGCGTAACCTGCTCGGACTCGACTTCCCCGGCGCATCTCGTGATCACCACTTCCTTATCCTGGATGTACTCATGCAGTTGGAGACCCCACGCGAACGCTGGTTCTGGTTCGACCCGCCATTTAACCCCGGGCGCACGGCCCTGCTCCATCCCCAGCCGGATGGCATCTACCGCCTCGATTACCAGCTCCCCCCCGGCGAAGACCTTGATGCCGCCAGGCAGCCCGACTCGCTCCACCGGCGCATCGTTGCCACCGTCGGCGAACGCCCATATGAGATCGTCTGGAAGAGCATCTACACCTATCAGCAGCGCGTACTCGAACGCTTCAAACATGGGCGCGTCATGTTCCTGGGAGATGCCGCGCACCTCATGTCTCCCTTCGGCGGCCGCGGCCTGAACAGTGGCGTCCAGGATGCCTGGAACCTCGTATGGAAGCTCATCCTGGTACGAGCAGGACTCGCGCCAGAAACCCTGCTAGAAACCTATCATGACGAACGCCATGCCGCTGCCATCGAAAACCTGCGGCTGACAGACAATACCATGCGCTTCCTGGTACCATCGCCCGGCTTTGCCCGCTGGAAGCGCGACATGATCCTGCGCCTGAGTCTGCCCTTCAAATTTATGCGCCGCCATGTCAACGCGGGTCACATGTCCAACCCCTTCACCTATCGCGACTCGCCCATCATTTCCGAGGACAACCAATCAATTCCAGCCGGGCGCATCCCGCCGGAGCAGCGATCGGTATTCAAACGTTACCAGCTCGGCCCGCTGGCAGGCGCCCTTGCCCCCGTGGTCATACTAGCTGACGCTAACAATAATCAACCTGTATCGCTGCTTGATCGCTTTGGCCAGAGCTTTATAGTGTTCTACTTCTGCACCGACCCCGATGCAGGCATGTCCACCCTGCAAAAAATACAGCCCGATCTGCCAGCTCTCCCCGTTGCGCTCTACCTGGTAACACCTCATCCGCCAACAACCTCCAAAACCGGTAACATCGGCATCCTACTCGACACAGAGAGCAAGGTCGCCTCCGCCTACAATGCTGGCCCGCGCACACTCTACATCGTGCGCCCCGACCGTCATATCACCGCCCGCCGCTTTGACAGCAACCTGGCCGGACTACCCACGCTTCTACGCCGCGCTATAGGGACCGATAAGGGAAATTGACACATGATGCACGTCATCAAGGAGGCATGCCACTGCCAACTCAGGCATTTGTGCCTGGTTTCGCTTGCCCGATTTGTTCTTTTGTTATCAAGGTCTCCTCATTCAGCTTCGTATTGCTGAGATCAGCTTGGGTGAGATCGGCTCCGCTGAGGTCAGCCCCGTAGAGATAGGCTCCTGTGAGATTAGCTCTGCTAAGATTGGCTCTCATCAGACTGGCTCCACCGAGGGAGGCTCCACTAAGGTTAGCTCCACTGAGATCGGTCTCTGTGAGGTCAGCCTGGGTGAGATCGGCCCTCGTGAGGTCAGCCCCGCTGAGGTTGGCTCTCGTGAGGTCGGCTCTAGTAAGGAGGGCTCCTTTGAGCCTGGCTTCGCTGAGGTCGGCCTCTGTGAGGTCGGCTTCTCTGAGCCTGGCTCCGCTGAGATCGGCTCTGGTAAGGTCGGCTCCGTCGAGGGTGGCTTCTCTGAGGATGGCTCCGCTGAGGGCGGTTTCTCTAAGAATGGCTCCGCTGAGGTTGGCCTGACTGAGGTCGGCTCCGTTGAGGTTGGCTCCCCAGAGGTTGGCTCCGCTGATGTCTGGTCTTAGAGATGGATGCTCTCTTCTCCAGGTATTCCAGAAGACTATTCTTCCTTGTTTAAGCAGGTCAAGCTGTCCTTGATTTGCCATCGTGTCTTCCTCCTGCGGTGGAGCTCTTCTTCTATTTATTATAGCGAGGTGGATGCCTCTCCTCAAGCGTTTGTTTTCATATCTCTCGGCTTGCGTGGTACTATCCTGTCTCTTGTCCGTCATCGCAACACCTTCCGCCTTTTATGTGTTCTACTAAATAGAAGCAACAAATAACAAGGTGGCAAAGCCCGGCATGGAGCAGCATCACCAGGAGTTGCCAGCGCTACTGGCAGCCGATCTCGATGGTCACTTTGGACAAATGATGTCGATGTACCAGCATCGACTGCATGCCTTTGCTTTGCGCCAGGCAGGCAATGCGCAGGATGCCGAAGACGTCGTTCAGGAGGCATTTCTACGTGCTCATCATGCTCTCAAGAACTATCCTGTTGCACGCATACGCACGCTGCGCGTGCAGCAGTGGCTCTATAAGATCACCCTGAATATCTTCCGCAATCGTGCTCGTCGATCCGCACCTCCATCAGTCCCGTTCGATGTGTCGGAAGACAGCCTCCTGCTCGCAATAGAGGACCAGTCTGGCAGGCCTGATGAGGAGGCATACCGGCGTGAATGGAGACATGAGCTGGAGAGTGGAGTAGTTACACTACCAGAGCCCTACCGCTCAGTAGTCAATCTGCATTATTTTGAAGACCTCAGCCTGCGCGAAGTGGCTGAACTCCTGAATCAACCTGTTGGCACAGTCAAAGCCAATGTGCATCGCGGCTTACAACTCCTGCGCAGGACGCTGGAAACGCAGGCCAACGAATGGAGATGAAGCAATGGAACCCTGGAACGGAGAACAACGCTCGCTGGTTGATCAATGGCTGGCTGCCCTGGACGATTCCCACTGGAACACACGCGCAACAGCAGTGCACATGCTGGGCGAACTGGGCGAGCTAACACCGCTTGAACCGCTATTGGCCTCCCTGAACGATGAGGATGAGTCGGTCCGCGCCGCAACAGTACGGGCGCTGGGCAAACTGGGTGAGCGTGCCCCTGTAGATCGCTTAGTAATGGTCCTATCCGACCCCTCGTGGATGGTGCGCGAAATGGCCGCCTTGACATTAGGGGAATTGGGCGAGCGAATGCCAACCGGGCCACTGCTAGACATCTTGCACGCCGCACATGAGGATACATTTGTGCGCGAGGCAGCGCAGATGGCGCTCCAACAGGCGCACACCGAAATTGTATCTTCGCTTGCTCAGGATACAGCCATCACTCCCCAGGCTCGGGATCAATCTCCTGCTAGAACAGAGCGGCATCACCTGGTGAAATCCTCCCAGGCCCGCCTCATCGGCCTTGCTAAACGCTTTTTCCCGCTGCATACGGCAATGCAAGAGGCGGATGTTCTCGTTGAGATATCTGATCTGGCTACAGCTGCGCACTCAAGTCTTCCTTTGCAACCGCCAGTATTGGCCAGTTCCAGGCGTTCCCTGCCACTACGCATAGCAGAGGGGCTACTGGTTACGCTACTTATACTAGGTATCGGCCTGTCCTGGCTGTTACTCGCGCAAAAACTGCACCTGTCTTACTATGCTGGACCAACACCCACGGCAAGCCCAAGCGTTTCACTGTCCTGGCAGGGCCACAGCCTGAGCTTGAAGGCCGTTAATGGAGTGGTCTATGTCGGCGCGATGGATAACGCTGTATATGCCTTGCGAGCATCTGATGGAGGCCTGCTCTGGCGCTACACCACTGCTGGGCCAGTGAATGATCCACCAGTAGTGGTCGATGGCATCGTCTACGTGAACGCGAATGTAGACCAGGGTCTGGGCTATCTAACAGGCTACGTATATGCCTTACGAGCCAGCGATGGCGCCTTGCTCTGGCGCTACACCAATGGTAGTTTTGTGTACAACGGTTATGTGTACCAGCCAACCGTTGTCGCGGGGGAGGTCTACATCGCTTCCCAGGATGGCACTCTATCTGCCCTGCGAGCCAGCGATGGTGCCCTGCTCTGGCGTTATACTGCCAGGGGACCTGTGCCTACGGTGCTGGCAGTCAATGGGATCGTCTACGTCGCTTCCGAAGATGGTTATCTAAATGCGTTGCGAACGAGCGATGGCAAATTGCTCTGGCGCTCCCCTAGCTATGCTTATGCGCCAGTGATCATCAATGATGTCCTCTATGTGACTTCACGAGATGGCTTGTCCGCCCTGTGGGCGCGTGACGGCGCCATGCTCTGGCGCTATGCGCTTGCCAGCACTGGTTTTTCTGGGCCAACTATCCTTGATGGAGTGGTCTATACCCTTGCCGCAAAATACTCGCCTGATACCACCGATTCTACTCATACTGGCGGATATGCGCTGCAGGTCGCAGCCTCTAAGTTCACAGCCCCTATCAACACGAAAATACCTTTCAAACAAGGAGGACCTTCATCTCTCTATGCCCTGCGAGCCAGTGATGGCACTGTGCTCTGGCACTACCAGGCGCCTGACGATAAGAACAACGGGGTTGGTCTGCTGGCAGTAGTTGGCCGTCTGGTCTATATCGATACAACTGCTGGCCCGAGCAAGACTATTATCTCTGCCTTGCGAGCCAGCGATGGAAGTCTGCTCTGGAGCTATCCAACTGAAGCCTCTGCTGACAACTTCTTGGTAACCAGTGGAGTAGCCTATCTGACCTCGACCGATGGTACCGTCGCTGCCCTGCGCACCACCAACGGTGCCCTGCTCTGGCACTACACCATTCCCGGGCAGGTCTTCAATACACCGCTTGTAGATGGCGACACAGTCTACATTGGCGCAGCCAATGGTATCGTCTATGCCTTGCAGGCCACCACCGGTGTGTTGCGCTGGTCCTACCACACCAAAGTCAGTTAGTGAGGTAGGCGGCCTATCGGCCGTATATACTTTCAGATTCATTTCAGGTCGGTCAATTATACTGGTGATCAGAAGACAGGCAGCGAGTTGCCAGCGGAGGCGTGTTATGGATCAGATCGAACAGGAAACCTCGAGAGATGACCCGGCAGTCGAAGTCACCGATCTCCCTTCTACCGAAGGAAAGAGAAATGTAGTGGCATCCCTTGCGGGTGCCAGGTCAGCGCATGCCAGGCCCGTGAATGCCAGCCCGACGGGTGCCAAACCTGTGAGTGCCAGCCCCGCCAGTATCTGGCGCAATTGGCCCCTCGTCACAGCAGCAGGAATCTTACTCCTCTTGATTGTCATGGTCTTGCCCATCCTCCCTACCATACTCAATCAATCGGGCCAGCATAGATCCTCCACCTCTGCCGTTGTCCATGCAACGCCCACGCCAACGCCTATCCTTTCCCCCCTCTCTGGGAGCCATGGCGTGAACCCCACGCTAGCCAATGGCGTAATCTACATCGGCGCCTCTGATGGCGCTATAACCGCTGTGCGCGCAAGCGATGGCAAACTGCTCTGGCAGTATAAGACGAGCGGAGCCGCGTATGCGCCACTGGTAATCAATGGTGTGGTCTATGCCAGTGACTACGTAGGTAACAATGGACCGGCCCATCTGTATGCGTTGCGCGCGCGCGATGGGAAACTGCTCTGGAGCTATACTCGAAAAGACTTTATCAACGATCCAATCGTAGTCGATGGGGTTGCCTACCTTACTTCGAATGATGGTCTATTAGCTGCCGTACGTGCAGAAGATGGCTCTGTGCTCTGGCGTCACGATTTGAAAGGCCAGGGCGTCGTCATAGCAGAAGTAATCAATGGCGTGATCTATGGTGAGGTCTTTGCAAACCCGGGTCCGAACCACGTGGATGCCTGGCGGGTCGGCGATGGCTCCCTGCTCTGGCAGTCCAGCGACCACCTGGCAATCCTGGACACGATTGACGGCATTGTCTATGCCGCCCTGGATAACAATTTTGAGGCGTTACAGGCCAGCACCGGCGCTGTGCTTTGGCGCACTAAGCTCGATGGTTCTCCTTTTTATGCGCCTTTCATCGTGAACAATGGTGTGCTGTACCTCGTGGCAACGAACATCTCTTATGAGAACGCATCCGCTCCTGCTCATAATGGAGGATTTGCGCTCCAGGTATATACTGCGGCCGCTTCCTTGCAGAAGACAGTGCCCGAGAAAAAAGCCACGTCATCGGTCTATGCACTGCGTGCCAGCGATGGCACTGTGCTCTGGCACTACAAGGGCAACAATACGAACGGCTGGCCGCAGTCAATGACGGTGGTTGGTGGCGTCGTCTATGCGACCACATCTATCAGCAGCAGTGAGGGCTATGTTTATGCGCTGCAAGGCAGCACCGGCGCTCTCCTCTGGAACTACGCCGCCGGTAGCCAGGTAAGCGACATGACGGTCGACAACGGCCTGGTTTATGCGGGTGTGAACGGCGGTCTCCTCGTTGCGCTGCGAGCGAACAACGGCTCCGTCCTCTGGCGCTACCAGAGCGATGGGTCGAATTTCGGCACGCCTATAGTCGACAACGGCTCGGTCTACGTTGGCGCAGATAACAGCATCACCTACGCCTTGCAGGCCGGCACTGGCGTGTTGCGCTGGTACTACCTCACGAAAGTCAGTAACTGACGATGTCCAAGCGGCTATTGACAATACCCAGGCCGTTCGCTATACTGGCTGTACGCAAGAGCGTATGGTGACCGTAGCTCAACTCGGCAGAGCTCTGGATTGTGGCTCCAGTGGTTGTGGGTTCGAACCCCATCGGTCACCCCAGATTGTTCCGAGGCTGCTTAAGATGTGTTACTTTACTTATAATTTGTCCACTGCGGACAAACTATACTTCCAAAAGTGCAGGGACAAACTTTAGCCTGCAGAGACGCCGGCCAACTCCTCCATCACCTTGATGATGGCTGCAACATCTTCTTCGATGCCTTTGGTTTCCGCTATTGCATATGCCTGCTGTGCTGCTGCTGTCGCTGGCATAGGAACAGCAAGCTCGGATGCCTGGCGAAGAATAAGGCCGAAATCTTTGAACATCAGTGGCAGGGGAAAGTTCGCCGGATACTCTCTTTGCGCTGCATTCTCCAAAGCAGCCTTCTGCCTGGGTGAGACGACGGCGGTTTGTTTCAGCACCTCTATGAGCTGTGCTCGCTCTAACCCGGATTTTTCTCCGAGAATAAGTGCCTCAGCCAGTGCTTGCAAGGTGAGACCCAATAGGGTGTTTACGACAAGCTTCATCGTCGTGCCCATGCCACTTGGACCCATATAGAAACTCGACGTACCGAGTACAGCCAGGATGGGTTTGCACGCCTGGTAGGTCTCCTGTTCGCCGCCGACGAAGATGACCAGGCTGCCTGATTCGACTTGCGGGACACTCCCCGAGACGGCAGCATCGATCATCTGAATACCTTGCTCCTTTGCTGCCTCATAGACGTGGCGTGAGACCGTGGGAGAAACGGTGCTCATCTCAATAGCGATGGTTCCTGGTCGTGCTCCTGCCATGACCCCTTCTGGTCCAAACATCACGGATTGTAGAGCCACATCATCGGTCACACTCGACATAATGACGTCGCTTTGCTCTGCTACGGTCCGTGGCGTTGCAGCGACATGCGCACCATGCGACACTGCTGGTTGAGTTTTTTCCATGGTCCGATCGTAGACGGTGAGTGAGTATCCAGATGCAAGCAGTCGCAGGGCTATATGGCTTCCCATATGCCCCATGCCAATGAAGCCAATGTTGGGTTTGGCAAATTCCTTTGTAGTCATACCTATCCCTCTCTAAAATCTGCTCTGCGTGTGTTTTTATTACGATGTTCTTTCCCTACGATTTTCTTCCTATATGAAAGTATAGTGTTCAGCGCAAGAAATATCATGACACTGAGGTGGGATTCTGCCTGGTTTCGTCCTTGACACTTTCGTGGGATGGATGTGTCGTAAGTATCCTTCCTCGCTATCCCACTCCCGTGGCATGACAACGCTCATGCTGCACCTTATACTGATCTCTAGGGAAAAGAAAAAGAAATCGGCAACGCGTGACGATGAATAGTCACAGGAACGCGAAACCGTTCACGGCTCCTCGGAGAGCAAGCCAAGGGCGCGTGCTCTCCCCACCGCCTGGACGCGGGTATGTACTCCGAGTTTCGAGAAGATATTGCTCACATGGCGTTTGACCGTATCAATTGTGATCACCAGCCCCTCCGCAATCTCCTGGTTTGAGTCCCCCCGTACCAGCAGGTGGAGCACTTCCAGTTCGCGCTCACTCAAGAGATCGAGCAGCGGTTGTCCTGTTGTGCGTTGTCCTGCTGCCTCAGACTGATGCTCAGGTGTGGTGCCATCCTGGCGAAACGCGGCAAGCACCGTGTCCAAATAGGGTGTCGGTCCGTGCTTGCGTTGCTGATTCCTGAGCCTGGTAAGCAAAACAGCCATCTGCGACCCTTCATCCACGAAGCGGCGTATGTAGCCCTCCGGTTCAGCCAGTTGCAGAGCCTGGGCAAGGAAGGTGAGCGCCTCTCGCTCTTCGCCGCGCATGGAATGAGCCAGAGCCTGCAATACCTTTATTTCGATGACGTGGCTCCAGCGTTCCTGCTTTTCTGCACCAGCCTCGAGCGGTTCCAGGAGCGCGAGGGCCACCATGGGCCTCTTCTGAGCCAGCACAATGCGTGCGTGTGCCACATCCTCGCGTTCACGGGCAAATGGGGAATGTACTCTAGTCTGCTGGAGGAGTTCCCGTGCCCAGTGGGTGGCACGTTCTGACTCGCCACTTGCCAACCAGAACTGGACCCAATCCACGATGAGGTAGGCATCGCGCCGGTATGGGCTGTAGGTTTTCTCCAGGACCTCTTCTGCATGCTGGAAGGCAGAGTGCGCTGCCTCCATCTCTCCACGTGCCAGGTAGACACGCATCAGCTCGGTGTATCCTAAATACAACGCGACGACGGTTTCGGTCTGCTCACTCAGCCTCACTGCCTGTAAAACCAGATCCAACGCCTCATCCAGTCGGTTCCACTCTCGCAGGACGTCCGCGTGGAAGATGGACGCCCAGCACACCATTGCATGTGGTAGTCCAACGGGTGTTGTTCCCAGGAGCGCAGCTTGCTCGCTAACCTGCACCGCCTCATGGAGCTTGCCACGCAAGAGCAAGGAATACGCTGTTCTGCTCAGATAGAGAATGGTGGATGAGATGTCTCCTGCAGCTTGTGCGAGCGTCGCCGCCTCCCGTGCGCACTGGATGGCTGCCACGATGTCACCAAAGGAATGATGGGCCAGCGACTGCGCATATGCGACTTCTGCTCGAGTTAAGAGATTCTCTTCTGCAAGATGGGTAAGGGCATCCTGGCAGAGAGCCAGGGTGGCATGCCCATCGCCAAGATAATAGCCGGTAATGATGGCGCGATAGGCAGCAATTTCTCCCCACAGATGGTCTCGCTTGTGCCGTTCAGTTGGGGGAGATGCTCCAGTGCCAGCAGTCTCATTCATTGGGGCCAGATACTCACCTCGCAAAGCCGTTTCTGCATCGTAAAGCCAGCGGTCCATGGTCGTGTACGGAGCAACCATGAACAGGGTCTTGGCATACGCCAGGCACAGACGTGGCCGTGAGCGCACAATTTCGACAGGAAGCTTCTCAAGCCAGCGCCTCACCATCGCATGCTCACTGTGCCCCCAGATGGATGCAGATTCTTGTTCGATCAAATCGGCCACTCGAGGCCAGTCCTGTGCACTGATGGCATGACGTGCTGCCGAAGTTCGGGATCCCTGCTCGGCATACCAGCGGCTGGCTCGCAGGTGCAGGGTGGATATTACTTCTCCTTCTGTCTGCTCAAGTCGTGAGCGCAAGGCTTCGGCGAATAAGGCATGGTAGCGGAACCAGCGTCGCTGCCCATCCAGGGGCACCACAAAAACATTGGCACGTTCCAGGAACTCGAGTGTCTCCTGGCTGCCCGTCTGCTGGAGCACCGCGTCACAAAGGGGAGCGGAGAGCCGCTCTAAGAGAGAGGTATGCAACAAAAACGTCTGCACTGGTGGCGGCTGCCGCCGCAAGACTTCCTCCATCAAATAATCCAGGATATAACGCTGACTCCCACTCACCTCATCTAGCAGATCGGCAGGATCAGTGTATCCCTGCAAGGAGAGGCCGAGCAAGTGCAAGCCGACCAGCCACCCCTCCGTCTTGGTGGTCGCATCCTGGATAATGTCTGTTGGGAGCTGCATGCCCATCACCTCCTTGAAAAAAGCCATAACCTCCTCCGGCGTGCAACGCAACTGGTTGGTGCGTACTTCCAGTACCTCCCCACGTGCTCTCAGCAGAGAAAGTGGCAAGGGAGGATCGGCGCGAGTGGCCAGGATGAGACGCAGTTGGGGCGGGAGATGCTCCACGAGATAGGTGAGGGAGCTGTGAATCTCAGGTTCGGTGATCAGGTGATAGTCGTCGAGGACCAGGAGAAACTGCTCAGTTCTGCTCACCAAGGCATTGATGAGCGCCTGCAAGACGTGGCGCAAGGGCGGCGTAGGCGCTTGCTGCGTGTGCAAATAGCCCAGGAGGGGAGTGCAGAGACCTGGCTGCTGGCGATCCAGTGCCGTGAGTGCGTAGGCCCAGAATTGCACCGGATCGTTATCGCTTTCATCCAGGGAAACCCAGGCCACATGCTGCGCTTCAGGGGTATGCTGTGAGAACGACTGCACCCAGGCTGAGACCAGAGTGGTCTTGCCGAAGCCGGCAGGAGCTGAAATGAAGATGAGTTTGCGTCGTAGTCCTTCATTGAGCAGAGAGGTCAGGTGGGGACGCGGGAGGAGGGGATGTGAAGAGGAAGGTAGAAAGAATTTGGTCGCCAGGAGCTGATCATAGAACAGCGTAGCCTCAACCATGGCAACGCCTCCTGCCTGCATGTTGCTGCATCATTTTGACTCTCTAGACTCTGATAGAGGTAAGATACCATTCTACAGAGTGTGAGGTCAAGCGTCACTATCGCAGTAACACGAAAGTGTGAGCACAGCCTGTCCGCACAATCCCACTCCAGTATCATGACACGTTGCACATAGAGCGCTATACTAATTGACAGAGAGCAGGGAAACGATGAGGCGAAACGGATCGACGTTTTCACCTACGCGATAGGGATCTGCTCGCAAAACGGTTCTACGACAACAATGTATCGTGCATTGTATGAGAAAAGGAGAATGATATGCAGAAAAAGCAATTTGGCAAAACGGAATTGCAGATTACGCCGGTTGGCCTGGGTGCCTGGGCGATGGGTGGCGGGCAATGGGAATCGAGTTGGGGTCCACAGGATGACCAGGAATCCATTGCGACGATCAGGCGTGCACTAGATTTGGGCATCAACTGGATCGACACCGCCGCGGTCTATGGTCTAGGTCACTCCGAAACCATAGTGGGCAAAGCTATCAAGGGTCGCGAGCGGCCTTACATCTTCACCAAGGGCTCCCTGGTCTGGGACGAGCACGGGCATATGGGTCATAACCTCAAAGCCGCCTCTCTGCGGCGCGAAGTTGAAGCCAGTTTGAAGCGGCTCGGTATTGACATCATCGACCTGTATCAAATCCACTGGCCCGATCCTGATCCCGATATTGAAGAAGGCTGGAGTACCCTCGCCGCACTGAAGCAAGAGGGAAAAGTGCGCCATATCGGCGTTTCGAACTTCAGTGTCGAGCAGATGCAGCGTGCGGAGAAGATCGCGCCCGTTGAGACGCTTCAGCCGCCCTATTCGCTGGTGCATCCCAATGTCGAGAAGGAGATCCTCCCTTATAGCCAGCAGCACCAGATCGGCGTGATCGTCTACTCACCGATGGCTTCGGGTCTGCTCACAGGCAAGATGACCAGGGCGCGTATCGCGAACCTGCCCGAGGACGACTGGCGCAAGAGAGGCACCGAATTCCAGGAGCCACGCCTTTCGCGTAACCTGGAGCTGGCAAACCTGCTGGCCGAGATTGGCAAAGCGCACAAGGTCACAGCAGGAGTTGTTGCCATCGCCTGGACACTGCACAATCCGGCAGTCACTGCAGCGATTGTCGGCGCACGTCATCCCAGCCAGGTAGAAGAGACGATCGCAGCAGCCGAGTTCAGGTTGAGTGAGCGCGAGTACGAGCAAATCGGGCAGTTCGTGGCACAGCATCCATAGTGCTGTGTCGTACTTCCAGACAGACGAATGGTGAGGAACGTTTCCTTTTTATAACTTTTGGACATCGTTAGCGTCCAATTTGCACTTTCGGACAAACATTGACTCCAACGGCACAGAATCGAATACTTTTGGAGTCATCGGATCAAGCGTGAAATGGGGGCATTTGCAGACAAACTATGAGAAAAGTCACATATCCAAACTGGCTTTTTCCTCGCGTGCGCAGATCGCGGTATGGGCCGTCGAAATTGGGCTCATGAAACAGGCCGAATGAACAAAGCTGCGTGGAAACACGCAGGGATAGCAGGAATAAGGCGCACTTCACACCTCCCAGTATCACATTTCCTCCGTGTTCTTCCTGCATATATCTACGTGCTGTTTGCTTAAAACCTCTGTATTTTTCCTGATGGAATGTTAGCGTTTTCTGAGTACACTACTGACAACGATCGGAATCTAAAGGATTCCTTTCGCTCAACAATCGATACTGTTTTGCAGTAGTTTACACAAGGAGGAACACTATGGCGACTCAGGCAGACGCGAAGAAGAGCTATGTCCTTGACGGTTTTCTCTTAGAAGCATGTTCATGTATGGCACCCTGTCCTTGTTGGATAGGGGACGATCCTGACGGAGGGAACTGCGACGCCTTCGTAGCACACCACATTAGTCAGGGACAAATTCAAGGAGTGGATGTCTCGAACCTCACAGTTGTGCAGGTTGTGCAAATCCCAGGCAATGTCTTGGCTGGGAACTGGCGCACTGTATTCTATGTTGATGACAGGGCAACACCTGAACAACAACGAGCTCTTCTTGACGCTTGGACCGGTAAGGTAGAAGGGCCATTAGCAGGGCTGGCAGGGCTGGTAGGAGAGCGTATAGCCATCATTGCGGCACCAATCCAGTATGATGTCAAGGGGGGCAAAGGCACCCTGCGCATTGGTGAGTTTCTCAATGCAGAAATGGCACCCTACACCGATGCGAATGGCGAGGCTACTACTATCCACGATACCGTCTTCAGCACCATTCCCGGCTCTCCGGCCTACGTCTCCAAGGCCTCGCGCCACCGCGTGAACATTCCCGAGCATGGTATGACCTGGGAGTTCAGCGGGCGCAACGCCATTCAAGGCAACTTCCATTTTGAAGCGTAAAACCAGGTAATGTAGCAAGTACAAGGAGGTGCCTGATGGGTACAACGAATTCGACTGAACTGAAAAACCAGGAGCGTACACGATCTACTTCGCGCCCTCGGGCACTTGTCCTGTGGCCCTGGGCCATGATAATTGCTGCGTGGACCCTTGCCCTGCTGGCAGTAATTACCAACCAGACCTACTTGATCAACCATCACTACTTGCTCGAGGAGAGTCATCTTCCAACGTTCACGGCCCTGGTGGTGTTCCTGGCTTGCTGGCAGGTGATGACGGTGGCGATGATGCTTCCATCGAGCATGCCTATGATGTACATGATGGTGCATGCCAGCCGAAAACAGAAACGCCCACTCGTAGTACAAATGGCTTTCCTGGCAGGATATGCAGTCGTCTGGACGGCATTCGCTGTTGCAGCCTTCCTGGGCGACACCCAGATTCACCGGCTGGTGCATAGTTGGGTGTGGCTCTACCTGCACTCCTGGGTGATTGGGGCAGCCACCCTCGCACTGGCGGGCGGATTTCAATTCAGCCCGCTGAAGGAACGTTGTTTGAAGCAGTGCCGTACCCCCTTTAGCTTCTTCGTACGCTACTACCGCAAAGGATCGGGAGCGGCCTGGCGGCTGGGGCTGCGCCACGGAATGTTCTGTCTCGGCTGCTGCTGGGCCCTGATGCTGGTGATGTTTGGCCTTGGGGTGGGAAGCCTGGTGTCGATGGCGGTGCTGACCGGGGTGATGGTCGTGGAAAAAACGTTTCCGGGCGGTCAGCGTCTCAGCCCCGTCATAGGAATTGCCCTGCTCCTGCTGGCGGTTCTGTGGCTGGCTCATCCTGCCTGGCTACTGAGTAGTATTGAAGTGTAATAGCGCTCTCGTTACGCAGGGAAAAAAGCAACACCAAAGAGGAGGAAAGGAATATCATGTACGCTCTCGACTTCCAACTGACAAATCGAGAACAAGAGGTACTGCACCTGGTAGCGCAAGGGTATACTGATCGCAGAATTGCACAGTCACTGATTATTAGCCCTCGTACGGTCAACCGTCACCTGAGCAATATCTTTGTCAAATTAGCCGTGCCGTGCCGAACTGCTGCCGTTGCTTATGCTATCCGACTTGGATTAATGTGATTCTTTCCCACTAAAGGAAAGGAACATTCGTTGAATGCGGTAGATATTCTGATTCTCGTATATAATACTTCAGGCCACGGAGCTGCCCTGGTATACCCGGCTACGTGCGAAGCGGGCCAACTGGAAACGTTCCAGCGGCACCACGGGCTGCGTATCGCAGACCATGCTGCTCAGCAATTCGCCCAGCAGCGGGCCGAATTTGAATCCATGACCTGAGAGACCGGTGGCAAGGATGACGCGCGGGTCTGTTGGCAGGCGGTCAAGAATGAAATCCTGGTCAGGGGTCACGTCGTACATGCACGAGTCGACGTGTGCCAGTTCTGTCCAGTGCAGAGCAGGTAATAACTCGCGTAGTCTCCTGGTTATCTGGTCAAGGATGTGCCCATCAGGGGCAGATGTATCGTCGGGGTCAACACGTGAGCCGAAGGAATGCGAGGCAGCCTTTAGCCACATCTGGCCACTTGCATTTGCTGCGCGCTGCAGCGGAAAACCATACAGGTCGTGCGCAATAAATGCGGGAAACGTATGTATTCCGAAGGATGCTGGAGACAGGCCAGCAAAATAAAGCAAGTACTGGCGTGTCAAGTGCACGGGCACATGCAAATCTCCCAGCAGGTGATGTACCCAGGGACCGGTCGCCAGTACTACCCGGTCTCCCAGTACCTCCCCACCCGAACTGAGGTGAATGCGCAGGGGTTGTTGCTGCTCACCCGAGATGAGACGAGACACGCGACTGTGCTCGTAAATCTCTCCGCCAAGTTCGAGTATTAAACTTTTAAGCACGCTCAGACAGGTCGACGCGTGCAGTATTCCTGCTTCTGCGTTATATATCAGTACATCGTACGCGTGCGTAGCGAATTGGGGAAAACGTTGCCGGCAGCGTTGTTCTGAAAGACGCTCGCTGGGCTGCTCCATGCTTTGCAGCAGGTGATGGCTAGGTAGGGTGTAATTATCATCCTCCGTTCCCAGCATGAGCAGGCCCGTTCGCGTGTAAAGAGTGCGCGTCGTCATACGCTCGAGATAGCGCCAGCGCTGCAAACTCAACTGCACCATCTGTACATACTGCGCGTCGGACCCATACTCGAAGCGCAGCAGGCGCGACGGTCCGCGCGAAGTAGATCGCGCATGATCAACGCTCTCTTGCTCTAATACTGCGACCTTGCGCACACCTCTCTTCAGTAAAGCGTAAGCGGTCGAAAGCCCTACGATGCCTGCTCCTACAATGACAACTTGCTGCTGGTACACGATCTTACCTCTTCTCTAGCTCATTTTATAGCCGAAGTAACTGCTCAGCAGGGGGTGCTGGGGGGACGCAGTCCCCTGGCCGGAGCGCGAGGTGTCCTCGCTTCCTTTTATAGCCGAAGTAACTGCTCAGCAGGGGATGCCGGGGGACGCAGTCCCCTGGCCGGAGCGCGAGGTGTCCTCGCTTCCTTTTTCCTCCCCTGCCGCCGCAGGCGGCACAGGAAAGCTACCTGAGTGGTTACTAGCCGAACAGTGCAGAGTATAACAGAAAATACACTAAAGGTCAAGTGGAGATGACGTGCAAATGATAAAAATAACGGTTATTTATAAAATTAGAATTTCCACTATATTTTGTTATAACAGTGAAATTCATTTGTATGTCACTCTGTAAAGCGAAACGTATATTGGGAATGAGCTAAAAGACGAACAAATGTAGGACATTTACAGATCAGCGTGTGATACAAACGTATCTTCGTAAACTCGACGTGCTCTCATGCAATGAGTTACAATTTAGAGGAAGTATGATTGCTTTTTAGGAGGAAGACTTGGAAGGCCCCGGCTTTCCAACGAATAGAGTATCTATGCAAGAAGATATGTTTAATGTTCCTGCCTATACAGGGAAGAGGCTATATATAGCTCCCGCACATCACATTTACGGTGAGCCCGTATTGCCCTCGTCTAAGTACTATACCCTGCGCTACCTGCTGGCCGCGACTCTGGCTCAGGGTGATAGTACGGTCTCGTTTCCCGCCGCCAGCGATGACAGCGACGCGTTATTTCGTGGATGCCACGCGTTAGGAGCGGAGCTTACCTGGCGCGATGAGCAGCAGCAGGTGCTATGTGTTCATGGCGTGGGGCGGCCGCACCGCGCAGAACCTGTCACCATCAATGCCGGCAACGCCGGGGCTGTCCTGCGCCTGCTGCTCGGTGTGGGCGCATTCCTGCCAGAGGTCACTTTTCTCACCGACTATCCCCATTCTCTGGGAAAACGACCTAACCGCGAACTGCTGGAAGCCCTCAACTCGCTCGGCGCGATATGCGAGGGCACAGGTCCCGAAGGCTATTTACCCGTCACCATACACGGCGGCCACTTGCACGGCGGCAAAGTAACCATTTCCGGCGCGCGTAGTTCGCAATACCTGAGCTCGCTGCTCTTCCTCGCGCCGCTGCTTGGAGAGTCACTGGAAATTGTAGTGGTCGATGATCTGAAATCACGTGCCATGGTGCAGGTGACGCTGAACGTGCTGCGCGAGGCCGGTATCGTTGTCGAACATGACGAAACATGGCGGCGTTTCTTTATTGGCGGCGGACAGGCCTACCAGCCGCGTGATTACATTGTTCCAGGCGACTATCCTTCCGCTGCCGCGCTGCTGTCGACCTGTGCTGTGACGACTGACCCCACGAGCGAGGTGCGGCTGGCTCGCCTGCGCCCCGGCGAAGAGGATGGTGAGGCATTGCTGGAAGCGCTGAAGGCGATGGGCGCCGATCTGCATATCGATGGGGAGAATATCACGGTGCGTGGAGGGCGCCGCTTACGGAGCATCGAGATGAATGGCGACCGTGCCATCGATTGTGTGCCCGTCCTGGTAGCGCTTGCATGCTTCGCTGATGGAGAAAGTATCTTCTACAATATAGAGAACCTCCACTACAAAGAATCCGATCGTATCGATGACCTGTGCCTTGAACTGCAACGAGCCGGCTGCGCAGTCATTCCCCGCCGGGACTCCATTATCGTGCAGGGGCAGCCCCAGGGCATCGAAGGCGGTGTGGTTGTCGATGGTCACAACGACCACCGCCTGCTCATGGCCCTGGCAATCGTCGCTCTCCGTAGTCGTCGCGGTCTCACGCTCGGCGGCGTTGAGCATATCAGCAAAAGCTACCCCCATTTCTTTGAGGACTTGCAGCGCCTGGGCGTAAGAATCGATATCGCAGAACCGTAGGGGCGAGTGCGGTGAGGAGTGGCTGGGGACGCCATCCGGGGGATGGTGTGCAGGCCTTTATGGTCGCCCGCGGAGGCCGAATCCAATAAATACAGGGAGAGAAGGAACATGCAACATGACTACCCCATCCTGGAATTTGATAGCACGCTGGAAGCTATGCTAGAACCCCGGCGTATCATCAAACCCATCGATATCCCCGAGCATGCCGTCGCCTGCTTCTTTCAAGATGTAATCACTCAGTTATCTCAACGGCATGCAGCTCGTGTCATCAAACACCTGAAGAGTGAGATCGGGACGCACCCGGTCTATGAACTCGAAGTCGAAGGCAGGCGTCTGGCCGTCTTTCATCCTGGCGTTGGGGCACCGCTAGCAGCAGGTATGCTTGAAGAGGTGATCGCCCTTGGCTGCAAGAAATTCATCGCCTGCGGCGGGGCTGGCGTACTTGATAGTACACTTGCAGTCGGACATGCTATCGTGCCGGTGGCAGCCGTGCGGGATGAAGGCACCTCCTATCACTATCTTCCACCAGGCAGGGAAGTCGATGCCAGCCCGCAAGGCGTTGCCGCACTTGAAACGGTGCTCAAGGCTCACCAGGTCGACTACCTGCTTTCCAAAACCTGGACCACCGATGCCCTCTACCGTGAAACGCCCGCAAAAGTGCAGCTCCGCAAGGCAGAAGGATGCTTGACGGTCGAGATGGAAGCCGCGGCGTTTTTTGCTGTTGCCCGGTTTAGAGGCGTCCAATTCGCGCAATTGCTCTATGGCGGCGATGACCTGGGCGGCAGCGAGTGGGATGACCGCAACTGGGTTGAGCACGCCTCCGTGCGCGAAAAACTCTTCTGGCTTGCAGCCGAAGCCTGCCTGCTGCTGTGAACGAGAACACAAACGGTTCGTAGCTACGCAATTTATTGCACCCTGGTAGAGCGTCTTTATAACGCGCCTGACAGACGAAAATTCGCTGTCTAGCAAATTGCTTACCAGCATGATACAATAGTCACCAATCAAAGTAGAGGAGAAACAATCGTGTTGGCGGCATAAAGTACAGTTGGATTGTTGGGCCGAAAGGACAAGGATGTGTACAGGTTCAAAGGCTTTGATAGCGCTCAGTGTGGAGACAGCATGTCCGCCCTTGAAGGGATGGTCAATGCCTGGATGGAGGCCGAACATCCGCGCATCCGTCATACTTGCCAGACCATGCGGGGTGACCATATCCTGCTCAGTTTTGTCTATGAAGATACACGGGAACTGGAACAGCGTGTCTCCGCTCGTGCACAGTCGGCCACCTTACCCAGGTTTTTTGATGATGAGTATGCCGATGAACATCCTACCAACCCACAGATTCCCATAACACCACCGCCTGTACAGGCGCATTGATAGTGCGCATACTCACCTGCATCCATATACAAAGGGATGGCCATCGTGACTCCAGATCTTGTATACTGCACTCCTGACGGCGAGATACGTGAAGAACCCCGCCTGCAGGCGCTTGCCTTTGGCAAGCGTCTCCTGGAATCCGCTGACCTTATTCCCTTGCCCGGCGGGGCTACGCTGGCAATGATGCCAGATCGCCTGGCCGTTGGGCAGAAACGGGGCGGCGAACGGCACGTGATCCCTGCCTCCCTCGGATGTGCCGCCGCTGCCCTGCTTCCCATCGGCTACACCCGCACCCTGTTGCCCGCCTACGAAAAAGTACAAGGCACGGAACCCTTACCCTTCTTTGGCTACAGTGCTGTCGCCGGTCTGCGCGGCCAACTCTATGTGGCAGCCCTGCGCACAGATGACCCGCGTAAATGGCATCCCAGTGCCTTCAACCGGCGCATTTTGACTCGCCTGGTGCGCGAGAAACAGGCTGCTTTCCCGCGTAATCGTATCGTAGCACAGCATGCTCACTGCGCGCTTGACTACTCGTGCCCCACAGCCAGCAACCTCTTCTTTGGCCGCTGGGAGATGGCAATTGCGATCTCTCCCGGCTGCAACGCTCGCTGCATCGGTTGTATCTCTAAACAAGAAGAGGAAAACTTGATTTCACCACAGGATCGCTTGACCTTCATCCCCACTGTCGACGAAATCGTCGAGGTAGCCGTACCTCACCTGGAACATGCCGAAGAGGCCATTGTCAGCTTCGGACAGGGCTGTGAAGGAGAGCCATTGTTGCAGTGGCGGCGTATCGAGCAGGCTATTAAAGCTATCCGTGCGCGTACCGGTAAAGGTGTCATTAACATCAATACAAACGCCAGCAATCCGCGCTGGCTGCAACGACTCTACGATGCCGGCCTGGATACCCTGCGCGCGAGCACCATCTCTGGACATCCGGAAACATACACCGCCTATTACCGCCCTCTTGGCTATAACTTTGAAGACGTGAAGGAATCCTTGAAACGCGCGCGCGATGCGGGCGTCTACAGCTCTATCAATCTGCTGTGCTTCCCCGGCATGATCGACCGCGAGCGCGAAGTGGAGGCGCTGCTTGCCTTCGTGCGCGAAACCGGCCTGCGGCTCATTCAATTGCGCAACCTCAACGTCGATCCCGAGGTACTGCTGCCGCGCATGCCGGAGCTGGCATCAATGGGCAGGGCGCTCGGCATACGCTCGCTGATTGAACTTATAAAACGAGAAGCCCCCGTCGTCGAGATTGGCAATTTTACGCGACCGGTCAAACGCAAGCGCTATATTTCTTAGTAAGAATTTTTAGACGGCATATAATAAAGAGAGGAGCAAGAAGCCCTGCCTGCTCCTTTTACATGTTCACAAACTGCGTAAGCAAATCCCGCAAAATACAAAGGAGGTATATCGATTTGGCGTCAATGACTCGTTATGATCCCTTCCGCGAAGGACTCACCCTGCGTAACGCCATGGATCAGCTTTTCTCGCAAGGCTTTGTCAGCCCATTCTGGATGGGGAGTTCACAGTCGATGATTGTTCCTATGGATGTTTGTGAGACAGACCGGGGGTACGAGGTGAACATCGCCCTTCCCGGTGTGAAACCAGAAGACATCGAACTGACGGCCCAGCAGAATACCCTGAGCGTGAGGGGGCGCTACAGCTATCAGAACAAACACCATGACCAGCACGAGAGTCAACAGCAAGGCCAACACCAGAACTGGTTAATGCGTGAAATGGGCACCGGCACCTTTGAGCGCACCATCACCTTCTCCAGGCCCATCGATGCTGACAGGATCCAGACCCAGTACGAAAATGGTATCCTTACTGTGACCATCCCTGTGAGTGAAGCCAGTCGTTCCAAACGTATTACAATCGGCAGCGGCCGGAGTCAAGCCCAACCCGTCACCGTCGAAGCCGGTAAACGCTAAAACCGGCTTTGAGCCGCCCCGAGTCGTAGAGACCGGGTTGTAGGGGCGGCTCAAAAGAACCCTTTAGTAGCAGCCCCACTGTGTGATCTGCTCAGAAAACCCCACTATAACCTCCAGCTCAGCCGGAAGACATTCAGGCGCGATCAGATACGCCGTGAGCCGTGTATGCCCCTCAAGCACGACAAGGGAACTCTCTTCGTCGCACCTCACGAAAATGAGCGTGGGGAACTGTGCGCCCTGCCTGAGGGCTTCAGCAATATCCACGAAATACTTGCTGCTCAAGCCAAAGACATCAATCCCTGCCAGAGCGCGCCTCGCCCCGTCTCTCGCCAAACGCGAACCGCCTGAGAGTTCCACCCAGTAGTCGTACTCTATGTATTTGACCTGCTCCACCTCCTGCCTTGTCAACCCTATCCGCTCCCATCGCAGTTGCTCTGGAAAGCCTTCAAAATATCCCCAGCCCTGGCCATAATCCCGGTAGGCTCCCAGGAGGGCTCTTCTCGTGGCATTCTCTTGCTCGTCATGCAGATCAGGCGCTTGAATGAGACGCCGGTCGACCGCATACTGGTGCAAGTACGCTTCTACCTTCTTGCAGAAACGTGGCGAGTTGAGTTCTGCATACAAAAATGCGGCAATCATCTCATTTTCCTTTATGGCTCTGATCTTACGCATCGTAGTGTATTCCCATCTATCTTGCGCAATTCTCGTTTCCTTCGTAATCATTGTATCGTAAAAGGGATTAACCAGGATATTGTGCGCCGGTTTGATCTGTTATAATCAGACCATTAAATTAATATGTCATTAGTCTCCTTCAGGAGGAACAGCCATATCCACCTCTCATATCAACTGGCAGGTGCTGCTGCTCGGCGGCCCTTCCGGCGTTGGCAAGACCATCGTAGCGCGGCAGCTCGGACTGCGTCTTGGCATCTCCTGGCTTCAGGTAGATGATCTGCGGCTGGCGCTCCAGTGGAGTCGCGTCACCTTCCCACGAGAAACGGCAGCGCTATACTTTTTCGAGGAGACTCCTGGTATCTGGAACCTCCCCCCGGAGCGCCTGCGCGACGGGCTCATCGCCGTCGGTGAAGTGATCTCCCCGGCTATCGAGGTCGTCATTACCAATCATGTCGATACAAAGGCCCCAATCATCATCGAAGGCGATGGCATTCTTCCCTCACTGTTCGCCCGCCCAGAAGTGCGAGATCGAGCAGCCGGTGGCCACGTCCGCGCGGTCTTTCTCGTCGAGCCCGAAGAAGAGATGCTCTTCACCAACACGCTAGCGCGTAGGCGAGGCATCGCTGAGCGAACTGAAAATGAGCTGCGCACAGAGGCCCGCGCGAAGTGGTTGTATGGTCAATGGCTTACCTCCGAGGCGCAGCACTACGGCATGCCCGTGCTGGAGTCGCGCCCGTGGTCAACCCTGCTTGAACGCCTCATAATGCACAAATCAAGCTAATGGGTCTGATCATCTCATATTGAACTTATTAATCGTAACAATTTTGCCATACTTCTCGTACATGATGTAGTTATATTGATTGTCAACGAGAGACTGAGCAACATTGTTCTGTCCCTCCTCACTTCTGTGACTGGTCTCGCTAGTTAGATATTCTCATGTCCGGACTTAAGGATGTCTTAGTATGACTTAATGGTTTAATCATCTACAAAAAAGAAAGAGAACTTTGCATATGGCCAAGACAATTGAAGGGACGGCAGTATTCGATGGCTCAACAACTCTGGCACATTCACTGCGAGCCGTCTCGACGCTGCGCCTGGTCCTGGGACTGACTGCTCTGCTTGGCGCCATCATTTTTCTCGAAGGCACCAGCTGGGATATTCAATGGCACTCTTTAATCGGACGCGATCGCACGCTCATCCCGCCTCATATCATGATGTTGAGCGGAGTCGCCCTGAGTGGCATCTCTGGCTTGCTCACCGTGCTCATCGAGAGTTGGTGGGCACGGCGCAATAAGATCATTGCCCAGTACAGCGTAGGTTTTGCCGAGATCTTCTCGGGTCCGCTCGGCGCCTATATAGTGGGCTACACGGCACTCACGGCTGCTGTAGCCTTTCCCCTGGATGCCTACTGGCATGCCCTCTATGGCATCGATGTGGCGATCTGGGCGCCGTTCCACGTGATGTTTGTCGCCAGCATGGGCATCGTGGCGCTTGGGGCCGCCTATATGCTGAGTTCAGCCGCGCACCTGGCAGCTAGAATTGACATGGCTGGTAGTGGGACCAGGCGCGCTGCCACGCTGGGAGTGGTCCTGGCAACGGTCCTGAGCCTCTTCACCCTGCTGCTCTTTGATGCCCTTAAGGACAAGAATTTTATCAACCTGGGGTTCTTGAGTATCAACGTCTTCCCACTGCTCTCAGGCATACTGGTCGCCTTCACTCTCGTCGCAGCTGCCTCTGCGATCCCCTGGCGCTGGGCAGCAACATCCGTTGGTGTCTGCTACCTCTTGCTGGCAGGGATCATGGCCGTGTTTGTGCAACCGGCCACCGACTGGCTGCTCAGCGTTGAACGCTTGAGCTACCGGGAAAATCCTCCCTTTACCTCGCTTGTAGCGCTTGAATGGTTCCTCACCCCTCTGGTTGTGGCCATTCTGATCGATGTGATCATGCACCGGGCACGGCGCAAGCAGTGGTCCCAGCGTAAACTGACATTGATGCTGGCTCTCACCGCGCTGCTGAGTGGAACTCTGCCGGTCGTGTTCATCTTTCCCCTCCTGCCCGTAGCACTCGCATTGCAATTGGGGATAGCTGGCTCCCTGGCCTCGCTCCTGCTGGGGTTGGCAGGAACATACCTGGGAACCGTTTTCGGCAGGAACGTAGGCGTGTCGATCAACTCTCTGGAAAGGTAAGGGAATGAAGATGGTCAAGCCGTTTCAATTTCTGCTGCTTGCAGTCGGAGTGGTTGCTCTGCTGGCAGTAGCAGGAGAGATCCTGTATTCGATTGCCGCCACTACCCACGGTAGCACACCAGTTCGTATCGTGCAGGTGCATGCTGGCCCCTATCCGCTCACGGTCAGCCTCTACACGTATCCTGCCCACGCGAGCTACGCGCTGCCCTTTGCGATTGCCCCTCATCGGTCAATAAATGGCGCCCTGACCTATGATGTAACCTCGATCCCTGACGAATCAGATGCGCCTGCGACCCCGGTGCGAGCAAGTCTCAGTCCAGATCCGAACGTGCGCAATGGCGTGCAGGGAGATGCGGAGATCACGGTGCAGGGATTGTGGGACCTGGATATCGTTGTCACAGGCAGTGCCGGGAGAGGAGAAGCAGTCGTCCCTATAACAGCCACCGCACCACCCGCGCTTCCCACCTGGCTGGGGTGGGTCATTGGATTTATCCCGCTCTATGGACTATTCGTCTTCTTGCTATCGCAACGAGGTCGCAAAACAAGACAGGAACAGACAGCGGTCGTCGAGTGACAGATCCTCACCACAGTTCTCAGCGCAAGACGCACGTGGTACAACAGAAGGCGTATACGGCATTCATCAGAACGGTCACACGGAGGCGACCTCGATCTCGTCATCTCTCTGCTGCTCATCCAGCATAACGACCTGATCCCAACCTTCGTGAGGGATACCCGCGAGAGCCTGCTGTAACTGTTGTACCTGGTAAGCAATCATCTGTTCGGGGATAAAGTGCGTTCGTGCTGGGTGTTGATTTTGCAGCAAACATGTTTGCAAAGACATATTAAAAACCAGCAGCGCAAAAGTACTTTTTCCCGACCCTGCTGGCCCACACAGGACCATCAGCGTCCGCAATGGAATGGTAATCATTGGTCTCCAATCTCCTGAGCACCTCCTAGCTCCTCCACAGTTATAGAGGCAGTTCCCACTTTCCCCACCACAATACCGGCGGCATGGTTCGCCAGCCTGGCCGCCATCTCCATATCTGCCCCGGCCGCCAGCGCCAACGCCAGTACGGCAACGACGGTATCGCCTGCTCCCGTCACATCGTAAATATTGCGCGCCTGCGCCGGAATATGGATAGATGCTGCACCATCGCTAAAGAGCGTCATCCCCTGCGCACCCTGAGTGATTAACAGCGCCCCGCCGCCAATCTCTGCCCTTAGCCGTTCGGCTACATCCTCCAGCGCCAGTTCCCCATCTTCATTGCCTACCGCCAGGTTCGCCTCTGCCAGGTTGGGCGTGACCACCGCTGCTTTGCGATAGCGGGATATGGGTTTCCCTGCAGGCGTTAATCAGCGCACCGAGAAGTGACTCGGTGAGGACCCCCTTGGCATAATCCGAGAGAATGCAGGCGTGAACGCCATCCAGCTGTTCTCGTGCCCGGACCATAATCTCTGCCTCGGCCCTGGCTGAAATCGGCTGCCGTTCTTCCCGGTCCGCGCGTAATACCTGGTGGCCGTGAGCAATAATGCGCGTCTTGGTGGTAGTCGGTCGATCCTGGCACTCGTACAGGTAGGTCGAGATAGCGGGAGAGTTCGAGAAGAGTTCGGCAATCTTTGCGGCCTGTATATCGGAACCAACAGCACCCGCGAGCCATACCTTGCATCCCAGGCTCGCCAGATTCACCGCTACGTTGCCGGCTCCCCCTGGCGCCCACGTCGAGTTACGCACCTCCACAATCGGCACGGGAGCCTCGGGTGAGATACCTCGCACGTGCCCCCATTGGTACTCGTCCAGCATCACATCGCCCACCACCATGATATTCCGTGTTGGGATAACCTCTATTAGCTGCTTGATATTCATGACTACCTCTCAGAAACATCTCGTACCAGGCGTTCCTCGACCAGTTCGCAAAACATGTGCAGCACCGCAATATGTCCCTGCTGGATGTACGCGGTATTGCTGCTGGGGATCGCCAGGTGATGATCAACCAGCTCCGCCAGCGCTCCCCCACCAGCGCCCGTCAGGCCCACAGTTCTTACCCCCAGGCCAATTGCCGCTTCTACCGCGGCCAGCACATTGATTGAATTGCCGCTGGTAGAGATGGTCACCAGTATATCTTCTGGTTGCCCCAGCGCCTGCACCTGGCGGGCAAAAACCTGTTCAAACCCGTAGTCGTTACTGAGGCTGGTCATCACAGAGGAATCGACCGTCAGGGCAATGGCGGCCCAGCCTGGCCGTTCACGGCGGAAACGGCCGACCAGCTCGGCGGCAAAGTGCTGCGCGTCGGCAGCGCTGCCGCCGTTGCCACATACCATGACCTTACCGCCCGTGTGCAATGTAGTAATGATATGTTCCGCTACATTAACGATCTCTGCGCTGAGGGCGTAAGCAGTTTGACGTAGGACTTCGCTGCCCTCGAGTAGCTCGGCGATTACGCGCTGTTCTGCCGCTTCTTTCATACCGGTGCCTTTCGTAACATCCTCCGTGCAGCCACGGCCACAGGATCAACGCCGAGCCATGCAAGGCAATCGCGAGTAGCGCAGCCCTGGGGCGTGCCCAGATCGTGTCCGCGATAGAAACACGGCATGCAGGGCAGGTCCAGGCGCACCACGGTGGCGTGTCGTTCCAGCGCTCCCCCTGTATATGGCCCCCACGCTTTGTGGTTCGTCAGCCCGAAGATGGCGACTGTAGGAGCGCCCACTGCCACAGCGATGTGTACCAGCGCAGAGTCATTGCCCACGAAGAGGTTGGCCTCCTCTAATACCGCTGCCGTTACCTTGATACTCGCTTTACCCGCGAAACTGCGTGCGGGCATAGGGGACCGTCCCGCGTGCATCATCCCCAGAATATGGCGGTGCAAACCAGCTTCTTCAGGCCCACCGAGCAGGATCAACTGCCCTCCAACATCGTGGAAGAGCGTACTGGCCAGTTGCGCGAAACGTTCCGGCGCCCAGCGCCGCGCCGTGCTATAACCTCCGCTGCCGGGATGCATCGCGATAATAGGACGCGTGCTTTCTGCAGATGCCTCGTTCTCGTAAAGCAATCGCCGTGCCAGTACATAGTCGGACTCGCTCAATGGCATAGTCAGGCGCCTGTCCTGCGTCGTCGCTCCTACGGCCTCTGCCACCG
>WNGH01003483.1_pt1 | contig 32272 bp, 28 predicted proteins | sample 5400631 | NCBI WGS metagenome assembly WNGH01 (sample SAMN13153373, study PRJNA577476) | soil metagenome | isolation source: 115 cm soil or saprolite under Garry oak tree replicate 1 | place: USA:California | collected 2016-06-15
CGACGAAATTGTGGTGGTGGACTCCGGGAGTACCGACCGGACGGAGGAAATTGCACGTGCGCACAGCGCCTCCTTCTTTGAAAGGTCTTTCACCAATCATGCCGATCAGAAAAACTATGCGGCCTCGTGTGCCAGCAACGACTGGATTTTTCTGCTGGATGCGGACGAAGAGATGAGCAGTGAACTGCGTAACTCCCTGCTGGAGTGGAAGCAGAGCGAGCCGGAATTCGCGGTTTACCAAATGGCGCGCCTGACCTGGTACCTCGGTGCGTGGATTCATCACTCGCGATGGTATCCCGATTTTCAACGAAGGCTTTACCGAAGGGACCAAGCGAGCTTTTCCGGCATGATCCATTCGGCCCTGCACTTCGAAGGAAAGGCGGGCTCACTGAGTGGGCACTTGCTGCACTACACGATCCGCACGTTTGCGGAGCACGAAGCCAAAGTCGAAGGCTACACAACAGTCATGGCGCAGGAATTGTTCTCCCAGGGCCGGCGGAAATGGAGAGCGGCCATGTGGCTGGCGGCGCCCTGGAGCTGGCTTCAGAATTACGTGCTGCACCTTGGGTTTCTCGACGGGCATCGCGGATGGCTCATCTCGCGAATGGCGGCGCGCGGGACCTGGCTGAAATTCAAGAAGCTCGGAGGGCTCGTCGAGACGGAGCGACGGGCCAGCGGAGCGCGGACGCCATGAGGGTGTTTTACGCGGATCTGGAGCGAGAATGGCGCGGCGGGCAAAGCCAGGCATTGCTGACGCTCCGTGGATTAGGCCAGCGCGGACATGAGGTCGAGCTGCTGGCGGCACGCGATTCGCCGCTTGCGAATCGCGTGTTGGAAGCTGGGATCACGGTTCATCAAGTTCCGCGATTCGGTTTGCGCGTCTGGGCTGCTCGCGCCATGCGCAGTTTGATCGCCCGCGGACGATTTGAGGTTGTTCATCTCAATGAGCCGCACGCGTTGACCGCGGCATGGCTGGCCGGGACGCACAAGCGGCTTCCACTGCTGCTCTCCCGCCGAATTGGGTTCCCGCTTCAGAAAAACGCTGTATCGCAGGCACGGTACCGGGCCGTGGAACGGTTCGTAGCCAACAGCAAAGACGTGGCACAAAGCCTGGTCGATTCAGGCATCGCGGGCGAGCGAATCTCGATCGTCAATGAAGGCGTGGAAATCTTTCCATTGCGTACACCGGAGCAACGAAGCAACGCACGGAAGCACTGGGGCGTGCGAGAAAATGAATTCTTGTTGGGGTGCGTCAGCGTATTTGTCCCGGAAAAAGGACACCGGCACTTGATCGAAGCCCTTCCCCTGGTGAGAGCGTGGCATCCGGAAGTGCGTCTCCTGCTTGCGGGCGACGGCGCCTGCCGTGCGGAACTGGAGGCGCTTACAAAGCGTCACGGACAGGCCCAAGCGGTGCTTTTCCCGGGATTCGTAAAGGATGTCGCCGAAGTGTACGCGGCCCTCGATGCGTTCGCATTTCCGTCGGAGTTCGAAGGTCTGGGAACCGCATTGCAAGCAGCCATGGCTGCAGGCCTGCCTTGCATTTCGACGAAGCGAGGGGCGCTCGGTGAAGTAGTGGATGGCGACCGAACTGCTCTGGTCGTTGAGCCAAATGGCAAGGAATTCGCCGTCGCCATACTGCGGCTGATCAATGATGCAGCGCTTCGAAAACAACTCAGCGAGGCAGGCCGGCGCGAGGTGAAGGAACGGTTTTCGGCTGGACGCATGGTGGAAAACACGATTGCTGTCTACCAGGACGTCCTCGAGAAAACGACGCAGGGCTGATCAAGCCCGGCGCTCCAGAGCTGCTTCTTCCCGGGGACACTGGCAGATCAAATTCCTAGAACGTGAACGCTCCGGTGAGGCTCGGCGGAAATAAAAAGATGAAGCGCCTGGCAGATCTTTTGAGCTCCGCCAAGCGCTTCAGGACTTCTAGTAACTATTGCACCAGTTTTCTGTCTTCTCTTGTTCCAGGCGTTTCCCTCCTATCCGCTCGCCGTTTTACGTCAAGCTATCTTGGGGATTGAACAACCCATCGCCCCTTTGGCTCGAGGAACTCAACGCCAATGGCAAAGCCGTCGCCTTGCAATTGTTGGCAGTAAGCAACCCGGGCCGAGGAACGAAACTCTCCAGTGCGCGAGGCAAATACCAATTGATCGCCTTGTTCCCAGCGGCGCACACTTACCACACGCGCGCCGCGCACACTCACATTTTCAGTAAAAGTCGACTCTGAGCCATGAGCACGGCCGTGGCCTTCGATCAAAACGGGGATTTCCATCGGAATGCGTCGTTCAGTTCTGTTAAGTACAAATCTCTTCCGGTGAGCCATGTTCTTGATCATCCTCACAGGCACGCGGCAATGCGCGCGAGATTTTGAACGCTGCTTCTGCCATGGTTCTTCATCGCATAGAGCGCGCGGTCCGCAGCGCCGAGAAGTTTCTCGGGCGTGTCGCCATCCTGCGGGAATGCCGCGACGCCCGCGCTAACAGAAAGCGCAGGGCGCTCCGTTTCACTGGAGAGACGCTCGCGGATTCGAGAGACGACGCGCGAAGTAATGTCCTTGCCGGCTTCCGGCAGTACCAGCGCGAATTCATCGCCACCGTACCGCGCGGCGGTGTCAATCGCGCGGGAATGGTGGCGCAGAATCTTGGCGATACGCACCAGCGCACGACTGCCGGTCAGATGTCCGTACTGATCGTTGATGATCTTGAGGCCGTCCATATCGAGAAGCACGATGCTGAATGGGCGCTGCGTGCGGCGTGAACGGTCCAGCTCCGCTTCGAGAACGCTGATGAGCCGCCGATAATTCGACAACCCCGTGAGTGGATCAGTGACGGCCATCGTGCGCACCTGCTCGAAGAGGCGAGCCTGATCCAGCAAGGCTCCGGAAAGCATAACGATATAGCTGGTGATCTTGCTTAACTCCGCTAGAAAAAACGGGCCATCAAAGAGTTGCCGGGAGAAAGCCGCCGATGCGTGGCAGACAACATTGAGCGCGGCCACGATAAACAGCGAGTGATCGGACAGGCTGGCGGCGCTTCTCTTGACACCGTTGTTCTTGAGGCGCTGGCGAAAACAAACCGCGGCGATCAGGAACAGCGCCGCCGGGAGCAGATCCCAAGGACGGGACAGCAAGTTCGCGGCGTGCGCGACGGGCGCGGCGGGTGCGGCCAGAAACGCGGCGCTGGTCATGTAGGCCGCCAGGGCGACAACCAGCAACGCTGCGGCCGTCTCCTTGCTGGGCTGCCGGGCGGTGGGCATGTAGCGCTCAACGGCGATAGCGGCAAGCAACAGAACGGCAAGCAAGGTGCGGCTCACCATCCAACCCATAGGGATTCGCGAGAGCGCCAGGGCCCCGGAGATCAGCGAGTCATTTAGACCAAAAGAGCTGAGCGTCTCAATGATCCCAGAAAGCACAAATCCGAAGGCCAGAATCAATGCGGTGCGATCATGAGTGCCGCGGAACCGCACCAGGGCGTTGGCGGCATAGGAAAAACACAGTAACGTTCCGCCAACTTCTAGATATAAATAGCTTTGTGGCGAACCTGCAAGGCTGATTTGTCGCAGGTAGAAGACTGCGGCAAGAAAGAGGAAGAGGGAGACGGCGGCGGTGGCAATCAGGACGCGCCTATGGGCCTTTCGCGCGGCGACCGAATCGCCTTCGCTGCGGAGAAACCCGATGATCTTGCCCCAACTACCCACAAAATCCCCCAAATACCGATGAAAAACAGTCAACCACCAAGGCATGCAAGTTTGTGTCCTTTTCTGAATGGAAATCCGTGCCCGTAAATAGCTGAAACTAGATAGCTTATATAGGCGTGTCGAAGAGGACGGGGATCTTTGGACCGTTGCGAGACACTGCACTTGCCTACAATCTGAAGGAGTTGGACATTATCATTTTTGTTTCGTTAGAGTTACCTGGTGGGTGGCCAGTATCAAAGAAAAACTCCAGACTGTCTCACCCTGAGACAGTCTCAACCCTTAGCTAAGCCGGCGCGGCACGCGCTAAAGCTTGGGCTTTGGGGCAGGCAACTCCCGAGCCGCTACGGTATCGGCGAAGGCACAGGTCTTATGCGAGCCATCGCAGAACGGCTTGTTGGCGGAGTGCCCACAACGACAGAGCCCAATGGTGGTGCGTCCGGCCAAGCCAAACGGCTTGCCTTCGGGATCCAAGATCTCAAAATCGCCTTCCACGCGCAGGGATCCGTTGTGATTGACAGTAATTTTCGTGGCCGCCATTTTTTCTCCCAAGCGAAACAGAGTATGCCCACAGTCCTTCTGTGCGCCAAGCACAAATGACAAGCGGCCCGAACGAGGGCGGCGCATTTGTCCTCACGTAGCACAACCTCCAGAGGACGAGTCAGTACTTTGGAACAGACGGATCAACCTCGTCGGACCAACCGAGGATGCCGCCTTTCAGGTTGAGGATCTTGCGGAAACCAGCCTTGCGCAAGAAGTCCACGGCCTCGGCAGAACGCTTCCCGCTGCGGCAGTGCGCTACGATTTCCCGCGATGAATCAAGTTCGTGGACGCGCCGCGTCAGCTCTCCGAGAGGGAGCAGATGTCCTTGGAGATTGCAGATCTGGTATTCGTGGGGCTCACGCACATCGAGAATGAATAAATCATCTCCACGATCGAGCCTGGCTTTGAGCTCGCGAGGAGTGATCTCCGGCACGACGACGGACGGGCCGGGAGCTTCTTCGCCGCGCACGCCGCAGAATTCGTAATAATCGATGAGCTTGCTGATCGTCGGATGCGTTCCACACATCGGGCAGTCGGGATTCTTGCGCAGCTTGAGTTCACGGAACTTCATCCCGAGAGCGTCAAAAAGTAGCAAGCGTCCCAGGAGATTATCTCCGCGACCGAGGATCAGTTTGATCGTTTCCATTGCCTGGATGGAGCCGACGATCCCGGGCAAAACGCCGAGGACGCCGCCTTCCGCGCAGGAGGGCACCAACCCTGGCGGAGGCGGTTCAGGATAGAGGCAGCGGTAGCACGGACCATCGGGCAGTCCGAAAACGGTGGCTTGCCCTTCAAACCGGAAAATCGAGCCGTACACGTTTGGCTTTCGCAGCAAAATGCAAGCGTCGTTGACAAGATACCGCGTGGGGAAATTGTCGGTTCCGTCGACGATGACATCAAAGTCCTTGAACAGTTCAAGCGCGTTGGCACTGGTCAGCTGCGTTTCGAATGACTGAATCTGTATGTCCGGGTTAAGGTTCGCAAGGCGGGCGCGCGCGGCTTCGCTCTTCGGCTTGCCGACGTCGCTGGTGCCAAAGGTAACCTGACGCTGGAGATTGGTGAAGTCGACGACGTCAAAATCAACAAGGCCAAGTTTGCCAACGCCCGCGGCGGCCAGGTACAAGCCAAGCGGTGCGCCAAGCCCACCCGTACCGATGAGCAATACCTTGGCGTTCTTCAGCTTGAGCTGCCCCTCCATGCCGACTTCCGGCATGATGAGATGGCGGCTGTAGCGAAGGATTTCTTCGTTCGAAAGGCTCGCTGCCGGTTTTGCGCCGGCCTGCGGCTGTGTGGTTGCGGCCATGGCGTTTCTCTGCTCCTTCAAATTCCAATTCGACTTCGAAGAACAAGCCGCCAAGAGGATTCCTCTTGGCGTTTCTCCCGGCCGGTCGAGCGGGCTCGAACCGGCGGCGCTAAATACCGCCGCCCGCGATGGACGGAATAATGCTAATCGTATCGCCATCCTTGGTGGGCGTGTTCTCCTTGGCCAGATAGCGAATGTCCTCATCGTTGACGTACACGTTGACGAAGCTGCGCAGCTTGCCGTCTTCGGTAAAGAGATGTTTGCGGAGTTCGGCGAATTCCGTGGTCAGATGACCGAGCGCTTCGCCGACAGTCCGTGCACTGAACTCTGCCGAATCACGCTTCCCCGCATAGGGGCGGAGCGGCGATGGAATCATTACTCTCACGGGCATCTCATTTCTCCATCGAGCTGAAACCACTGGCCTAGACCGCGGCGCGGTGGCGAATCTCGATCCCCTCGGGCGAAAACTCCGTGCGGTCGTCGTTCAAACGCCAGGAGCTCATGTCCTGGGGCGCGCCGTTCTGCACACTAACGATGATGTAGCTGTACCACGGCCAGGCGTGATCGCGGTCATACTCGCTCGGCCGCGCCGGATGGTCGGGATGCGAATGATACCAGCCGACCACTTCAAGGCCTTGTTCGCCTGCCGCCTTCTCCGCCGCGCGAACATCCTCCGCGGTCACCGAAAAGCGGTTGTGCGGCGAATCGTCTCGCCGATTAACAAGCGGAAAAAGTTGCAGGATCTCCCGAGCGGGCGTGAGCGCGCCCTTTTCCCGGTCATTCTCACAGACGGAGGTCGAATCGCGTCCCAGCAACGCGCCGCAGCATTCATGTGGGTAAGTCTCCGCGCCATGCGCGCGGATTTTCTCCGCGAGTTGTCCGCTGATCCACAGTGCTGCTGCGTCTGCCATCACTATTCTTCATCCCAGAAACGTTCGTTCAGGTACTTCGAAGCGGAATCCGCAAATACGGTGACGACAACGGCTTTCGCATCCTTGGGGATTCCCGCGGCAACCCGGAAGCAACCGAGCAGCGACGCCGCGGCGCTGGGGCTGACCAGCAAGCCTTCTTCCCGCGCCAGTCGTTTCACCAGCCGGTAGGCTTCCTCCGTGGAAACCTGCAAGTTTTCGTCGGCCAGCGTGTCATCGTAAATCGCCGGGCGGATGGCCGTCGGCATGTGCTTCCACCCTTCCAGGCCATGAAAGGAGGCGTCGGGCTGCAGGCTCACGCAGTGGATTCCGGGATTAAGCTCTTTGAGCCGCCGCACCGTTCCCACAAACGTACCGCTGGTACCGAGCCCGGCGACAAAATGCGTAACGCGGCCGGAGGTCTGCTGCCAAATCTCGTTGGCCGTGGTGCGATAGTGCGCCTGCCAATTCGCAGGATTACTATACTGGTCTGGGTAAAAATATTTGTCAGGATTTCCCGCGACGATTTCGCGCACTTTGCCAATCGCACCGTCGGTGCCTTCATCGCCGGGAGTGATCACGAGCTCCGCGCCGAAGGCCCCCAGGATCCGCTTGCGCTCGTGAGAAGCGCTGCCCGGAAGGCAAAGCTGCACGGGAAAACCGAGCGCCGCGCCGATCATCGCGTAGGCAATGCCGGTGTTGCCGCTGGTCGCGTCAATGATGGTCTTGTCGGAGCGCAGTGCCCCGCTGGCGAGACCAGCCTGAATCATGCCGAGCGCCGGCCGGTCCTTCACTGATCCGCCAGGGTTGCACCATTCGGCTTTGGCACAGAATGCCACGTTAGGGAATTCCTGGCCGACTCGTTCCAGCCGCAGCAAAGGCGTGTTGCCAATGCGGTCCAGCAAGCATTCACCCGCCCGGCCCGGCTGAGCCGTTGATTCGCGGGGAGATGCAGCGATGTGGCCCGTGGTGGGCATGCCCTGGTTTCGAGTCTCTCCTCCCGGCCAAAACTACACGGGATATCCGACCATTTTACTCCGAATTGGATGCGTCAGCCTAGCCCGTAGATATAATCAGCCTTTTCATGAAACCCTGAAACGAGATGACCCTCAACATCACCATATCAATAAGCAGCCTGGCCGAAAGTCTTCAGCAGCGAGTTAACGGATAGTGCTCATTGCCTTGAACTTGCTGAAAGAGTAGGCTTGGCGCAATTACACTACATGCAACTAGCGCGATCTTGGACGGTCAGCGCGCAACTGGATTTATAGAGGGTGCCGATGTCCCAGCTTGCAAAATTTCCCCTCAAAAATGGCGGATTCCTGGCAGTGGAAGTCGATGCGGTGGACAGTCCGGGTAGCCGAGTCATGCGCGGTTCACCTTCGGCGGACGTCCTCGCCGAAGCCAGTGACTCGTTTGAAGCCGCGCTGGAAAAGGTGCGCAGCGCTGCCGAAGCCATCCTCAATCAACTTCGCTCACTGGCACAGCCGCCCGACGAGGTGGCTGTCGAATTCGGCGTGAAGATGAGCGCCGAAACGGGAGCGATCATCGCCAAGGCCTCGGGCGAGGCCAACTTCAAGATCAACCTCATGTGGAAGAAAACTCCAGCAGGAAAGTAAGCCGTGACAATGACGTACGACGATTTCGATCTGCAGATTGAGCCAGCCGGCGAGAAGTTTCGCGTTCGCTTGTTGAATGCGCCGACCGGGCAGGCCACCACGGAGTTTGTGCTGCCCTTTACAGAAATCGAAGTCGCCAATTTCTTGAGCCGCATCGGGCAGGTCCGCCGCACCATGCGTCGCGTGGACGCTCCCGAATTGCAGGCCGCTAAGGAATTTGGCGGCAAGCTTTTCGGCGCGATCTTTTCCGGCGAAATGATCGCCCAGCTTCGCGGCAGCATGGAGCAAGCTTCCGACAAGGACCACGGCTTGCGGATTCGATTGCGCCTTACAGATGTTCCGTCATTGGCCGACTTGCCGTGGGAATTCTTGTACGATGCGAATCAGAATCATTTTCTGACCACTTCGACTGAAACGCCCGTCGTGCGTTTCCTGGATCTGCCGCAGCGGATTGCGCCGCTCCGTGTCGCGTTGCCTCTACGGGTGCTGGTAATGATCGCCAGCCCCAGAAATCTAAAACGCCTTGACACCGAAGGCGAATGGGCACGGCTCCAGGAGTCGCTTGGGGATTTGTTGGGTGCTGGTCAACTCGTTATCGAGCGTTTGCCTGCAGCTACGCTTGACGCGTTGCGGTTGCGCGCGCGTGGCGCGCCGTTCCATGTATTTCATTTCATCGGTCACGGAGGTTTTGACGAAGCCGCGCAGGACGGCGTACTGCAATTCGAGGATGAATCGGGGATGTCCTATCCCGTTCGCGGCGAAATGCTGGGCATGCAGCTCCACGATCACCGCTCGTTGCGGCTGGCGGTGCTGAACGCCTGCGAAGGAGCGCGCAGTTCCAGGCAGGATCCATTTTCTGGCGTAGCCCAGAGTCTCTTGCAACAACGTGTGCCCGCCGTGATCGCCATGCAGTTTGAGATCAGTGATGCGGCCGCCAAAGTGTTCGCCCTCGAGTTTTACCGCGCGGTGGCGGAGGGCAATCCGGTGGATGCCGCCGTGTGCGAATCCAGAAAGGCGCTTTTCAAGGAGGAGTTTGGGCAGGAATGGGCCACTCCTGTCCTGTACATGCGCTCGCAAGAAGGCCAGCTGTTTGAGTTGCAAGCTGTGGCAGCGCCACCGTTTCCTGACAAAGATCTGAAGAAGAGGAAACTTGAAGAAGCACAGAAGCAGGCGGCTGCCAAAGCGGAAGATGAGCGCGCTGCGAAAGAGGAAAAAGAACGCCTTAAGCGTGAAAAGAAGGAGCAGGAGCAACTAGCCCTCGAAAAAGCAGAGGCTGACCGACAGGCTGCCGCCAAGGCAGAGGCCGAGCGCGTGGCTGCATATCAGGCAGAAGCAGGGCGTGCCGCGCAGGCAGAGAAAGAACGCCTTAAGCGTGAAAAGAAGGAGCAGGAGCAACTAGCCCTCGAAAAAGCAGAGGCTGACCGGCAGGCTGCCGCCAAGGCAGAGGCCGAGCGCGTGGCCGCACTTCAGGCAGAAGCAGAGCGCGTGGCACAAGCAGAGAAACAACGCCGCGAACAGGAAAAGGCCGAGCAGGACTTCCTAGCCCTTGCCAGGGTGGAGGCTGAACTGCGGACCGCGGAGACAATCGAAGCAACGCGCGCCGCAAATGCCGAAAAGGAACGCCAGGCCAAAGAAACAGCAGAAGCCGCGCGATCGCTTCGTCAACAGGAAGAAGCCCAGCGTCGAGCCAAAGAACGGTCGGAATACGAGCGGCTCCAGCGCGAAAAAGTGGAAGCGGATCGCCGGAGAGGAGAAAAAGCAGTGGCAGGAAGCCGCTCTCCGGGCCTGGTCCGGAGCGCCTGGCTAATCCTCCTCGCCATTCCCATTCTCGGGCTGGCTGGCTGGGTGGCGCGCTCCTACCAAGTACGCCGAGCCGCCTTGCGAAACCCGGAGCTGCACTTTCAGAACGGCGAGACGCTTCGGGCACAGAAGAACTTCAGCGGCGCGGTGACCGAATACCGCGAGGCGATCCGCCTCAAGCCGGACTATCCTGCTGCGCACGCCGCGTTGGCCAACGCCTTGACAGACAAGGGAGAACTTGACAACGCGATTAGGGAATTTCGAGAGATTGTGCGGCTGAACCCGAGCGACGCTTCCGCTCACCAAGCGCTTGGAGAGTTGCTCGCGAACAAGGGCGAGCTGGACGCAGCCAAAGCAGAGTTTCTAACGGTCATGCAGTTGAAGACGAAAACCTCCGCGCCGCTGCGGCAAGCTGCGAACGACCTCGTTGACAAGGAGGAAAACGTCCCGCCCACTGCGGACCCGGCGGTGGAGACGCCTCCGAAGAAAAGTGCGATCCTGAAGGTGGCTCCAACGCGCGTACGCCAAGGTGGCGTCGTACAGCCCGCCAAGCTCCTTCACCGCGTGGAGCCCACGTACCCGCCGCTGGCAGCTCAGGCGCACGTCTCAGGAACGGTGCGCTTGCACGCCAATGTAGGAAAGGACGGGTCCGTTCGCGAAGTTGAGGCAATTTCCGGGCACGCCTTGCTGTTGCGGTCCGCCATGAATGCCGTGAAACAATGGCGCTACAGCCCCGCGCTCTTGAACGGACATCCGGTGGAAGTGGATACCACGATCGACGTGGAATTCCATCCGACGGGCGTCGCTCCAAGCCTTGGAGCGGAAACAAAGGGACCAAGCACCGCCTCTGGAAATGGCACTTCAACAGCAACGACACCGCCACCGGCGGCCAAGTCTCCCTGCACCTTTGGCAAGGTTGAATTCTCGGAGCAGGGAAACCGGCTGGTTGGAAACGTGCCGTATACCTATCAAGGCAGCTATCCGCTGGACGCGGTCGCCCTGCGCGGGATTCCATTGAAGAAGGACAAGCAGCAGGTTTCTGGACTCACTTATGGCCAGTCCACACTGAAAGCGGCGAGTGGCACGGCTCCCTTCTCCGTGGAGGGCCACCCCACCTTGAACCATCAGGAAGAAGAAAGCTTCTACTTGGTCATCTCCATCGTGGTCAAGCAAAACAATGCTCTCGTTTGCGGCGAATTGGTGCCCTATCAGCGAAAGTGGTGAGGAGAGATGCAAACATGCCGAGCGGCGCCGGTCCCTCAACGCTTCGCTATTCTTGCCACAGGAAAACACACCTTCGTAGGGACTCCGACCCGGCATCAAATCACAACTAGAGGACTTAAGCGACGCCGGCTTGCGAATATCCAAGTATGAAGTGGGGCGCGTAGCTTCCGGAGTTTCCGCCCCCATGCGGTGCGCCGGCCGAATTATGCGGAAGAGTTGAAAGGACTTACCGCCGGACGCGAGTCGTTCATAAATTTGGCCTGCACGTTTTTTCATAATTATTCCTCAGCAAATCCTCGAGTGGGAAGAATTCGCGTCTGTCAACGTCCTCACGAACTGGATCGCTTTACAGGTGGCTCTACATTCATTATTCTCAAAGACCATGTGGAATGTCGAAGAACGGTTCTCACCGAAAGCAATCGAGAGTCTCGCGGCGCTGGGGTTTGCCGTGGGCAGCACACGCGGCGTGGTGCGGGTGGAAAAATACGGCTGCGGCGCGGAGTTCCGCAAAGGCACCGACGACCTCTACCAGATGACCATTATTCCCACCATCATGCTGAAGGGCCAGTTCACCCGGTTGTGGGACGCCGGCTACCAGAAGTTTTTGCTCACCGACGAAGGACTGAAATTGCCGGCGCTCGCGACGCATCTCCAAAGTCTGTGGAAGTTCAACGAAGAATTGCGCACGGCTCTGGGAGTTCCGACCTTCTACAATGAAGCGCTCGGTTCCGTCAGCCAGGTCAGCGTTTACGACCGCGTCAAGGGCCGCAAAGGCGACGTTCCGGACGAAACCGTCGGCGCACACGTTGCCGGCGGCGGTCACTAGAATCGCCGATCTTCTTCCGCAGTCTCAGTTGAAGGTTTCAGCTTGCCCGGCATCCTGAAGCTGGCGCCGGAACTGCTGCGGATCCACACGATGCTTCGCCGCCTTCCTCTGGCCGATGAAGATCACAGGAATATCCGAACGGTAGCGCTCCTGGAGGACGGGATCATCATCTATGTTGACTTCTCGGAGGGTGGCGCCGAACTCTGGCAAGAGCGGCGTGATGACCGTCTTGGCTTCCTCGCAGAGGTGGCACCCCGGACGCGTGTAGAGAGTTACGTCGCGGGGGCCGCAAGCAGCGAGACGGATGTCTTCGGTATGAGCGCTCATCGTTGGGCTGCGAAGTTGCATCTTACCGGGGAGCGCGCACCGTTGGGAAGAACGGGCGCATAATGACCAGGCAGTCGGTAAGGAGTAGTAAAAAAAAGGCGGAGCGAAATGGGAAGAGTTGTAGCGCTGATGGACGATTTGTTCTTCCAGATGAAGCTGGCGGAGACTGCCAAACAGCTGGGCGTGGAAGTAAAGGTGGCCACGAACGGTGAGGCATTGATGGGGCTGATGGCAGCTGAATTAAGACTCGTCATCGTTGATTTAAACGCTCGGAGCCAGCCGATCGCGGCCATTGAAAAGTTGCGGCAGGCGCGCAAGGACGTTCGCGTAATCGGCTTCCTCTCGCACGTGCAAACAGAGCTTGCTGCTCAAGCCCAGGCGGCGGGATGCGATGAAGTTCTGCCGCGTTCGAGTTTCACGCAAAATCTGGCGGCGATACTGAGCAGGGCAAAGGATTGACGTGAAATCACGGAAATCGAAGATGCGTGGACGAATCTTTTTCTTCAGCGGCGCCATTCTGCTCGCAGCCGCGAACGCCCGTTCACAAGATTCCAGTTCCAACCCCGGCGGAAGCACGGCGAGCGCGTCGAGCGAAACTACTGCCGCGGACGGACCCAGCGCCGCGCTGAAAGCCGTGCTTTCCGCGGCTTGTTCCCAAAACCAAACCGAGTTTGTGCGCTTTCTCACGGTTCGCAACCAGGAAGCGTTTTCCCGCATGACGTCCCCTGCCCGTGTCGCGTTGATGAGGCGCTTCGTGCTTCTGGATGAGCCGGGCAAACCCACGGCGTCGGGAAATCCCGTCGGCCGCCCCCTTCTTCGCTGCCAAACCCCCGAGGTCACCACGGAGATGCAGATTGGCGGCACCGAACTCCGAAACAATATTGCCTTTCTCCCCATGGAAGTACGCGATGCCAGCGATACCACCGGCGCAAGCGTCCACCAGATCACCATGGGTATGGTACGTGAGGACGGAGAATGGAAACTGCTCTCGCTGGGATTGCTTCTCCTGGATCTTCCCGCGCTGGAAGTGGAATGGGACGCCGCCGAGATGGAAACGACGGAGCGCAACGCCATCGAAGCTCTAAACAAAGTTTCCGCCGCCGTGGAACTCTACCGCAACAAATATTTGCGCTTGCCCGAATCTCTGGCCAACCTGGGGCCGCCCCTTCACGGTGCGGCGAATGGCCAGGCTGCCGGGCTCCTCGATTCCGACCTGGCCAACGGGATGAAAAGCGGCTACGCCATTCGTTATGTGATTGTGGGCGCGAGCACGCTTGGTGCTCCGGCAAAATACGAGCTGGCTGCGACTCCGCTGCAGTACGGGCGCACCGGACGCCGGTCGTTGTTCCGCGATTCGCATGGCGCTCTCCACGCGGCTGACCGGCGTGGTGCGGTCGGCAGCGAGGCCGACCCCCAAGTGGAGTCAGACCGTTGACATCCTCCCCGCCATGAATGGCAGGGATTCCTACGGAGTCCCCGCTGGTTTTGCGGGAATCTCTGGGTTCCTCCCACAACCGCCTTACTTCAGCGGAGGACGACGAAGAGGCTTTACTTTCGGGCTATCCGCCCGTAGGTCTTTTGGACGCGAAGAATGTATACCATGCCGAAAAGAAGGCAATCGCTTACCCCGGCCTGAACGCCGGGGCTTGCGCTCACCATGGGGTCAGGCATGCAGTTCGGCGAATAGAAGTACTGATCCCCACTATTGGCGCGCTTGGCCGCTGGCACCGTCCGAAAATCTCCGCTCAATCCTGGTCATCGCCTGAGCCTGGTTTGTGCTCCGCAAGACTTGGCGCTACTATCGTGCGATTCGCTATGCCTTCGAGACCGCCAGCGCCATTCTTTTTTCTCTTGCTCGCACTTTCGGTGCTCGCCCCCGTTCGGGCGGCAGCCCAGTCACAAAACAATTTCGCCTACGGGCCTCTTCCGGTCTTCGACGCCGCCGCGTCGGCGAACCAGAGCGCCGGACCAGCGCTGCACACCGTGCCGGATGCGAAACCCGTGCTCCCGCCTGCGGAACAGCCCATCTGGGACGAAGCCGTTGCTTACTACGTTTCGAATTACGCCGCCAAGGACTTGCTCTTTTCGAGCGAGCTCATCCAGTTGAAAGATCAGCTGGGCGATTTCGAGGATTGCGATGAACTCTCTGGCCGGAAGCGAAAATTCTGCGACGCCGGCTTGCCCGCAAAGCTGACGCAGGTTTTGGAAGCCGCGGCGCCCGTCTACCGCGCACATCTTTGGCCGGACCATGATCGCGCCAACCGCCGCTGGATCATGCGCGTTGCCCCGCTCGTGCGCGAACAGGGCGTGGGCCTCTCGGAACGGCTTGCCGACATTTACCAGACGCGCTGGCCGCGCGAGAAAATCCGCGTCGACGTTACGGGCTACGCCAATTGGACGGGCGCCTATACCACCGCCGATCCCTTGCGGGTCACCATCTCCAGCCTGGATTCACGCAATCAGGGCGTGGAAGCCCTTGAAGTTCTGTTTCACGAAGGCTCGCACGGTATCGCCGAGCCGGTGCAAGCCGCCATTATCCGTGAGTGCCGCCAGCGCGATAAAGCCATTCCCCGCGACCTCTGGCACGCCCTGGTTTTCTACACCACCGGTGAAGTTATCCGCCCGGTGCTTGGCTCTTCCCGCGCGACTGCCGGTGACCAGGACAACGGCAGCGTCCCAGGCGGCTACACTCCCTACGCCGTGCGCGAAGGCCTCTATCAGCGCGGCTGGAACGAGTACTTCAAATTACTGCAGAAATTCTGGCAACCCTACCTTGACGGCCGGGCCTCCTTCGACGACGCCATCGCCCGCATGGTCTCTTCCCTATAGCACTCGCTATTTTGCCTGCTCTGTGCCATCCCATTGAGCGGTCTCGCCCCGCAAACTGCTGCTCAATCAATCTTGCCTCGCAGTACGGTCACCGACGCTTTCGCCAGTGTCACTACCTCACCGCTCTTCGCGGAAAGCGTGGTCCTTGCCGCGGGGCCGTCCGGATCCGCATGGCTCTTGGCCCCTTCGGGATGCCAGTGGTACTGTTCGGCCCCAAACGTTACCATCGTCAGTGGCCCGCTGAAGTGCGCCGCCTGCTTGCCGTGCGCATCGGCAAACTCGATCTTCACCGCATGCGCATTCGACGGATCTTTGTTGATCAGCACCAGCGACCATTCACCGCCGGGCCGCTTCACCGCGTAGGCCGTCACCAAGACGTGCCCGGCGTCGTCTCTTACGTCCGCTTCGGCCGGAAACAGTTCATGTACACCCGCGCCATGTTTCACCCATTCCAGGTTAATCATCTGGCTGGCGAAGTATTGCGAGGTGTGTTGCTGAATTTCCAGCTTCTCGTTCGCTACGAAATTCCCGTAGGTGCTGTATCCGTGGCAGCCCGAGCGCAGCGGCTCCGGCTGAATCGGTGAATGGTAGAACGCCGCACCGCCACTGGCGAGAAACGATCCGGCATTGTCCGCCAGCCACAGCGCCGCGAAGGTGTCCGCCATCGGCTGGGTCAGCCCCCAGGAGACGTTGCTCTCCGTGATCATCAGTGGCACGTTCTCTGGCACGCCGTCCTTGCGCCACTCCTCGAGCAGGTGCTTCACCAGCTCCGGTTCGCGATAGAGGTCCGACCAATTGATTTCGCAGGGCGGAAAGGGATAGTGCTCGAACGAGACAAACGCCAGGTCCTGCATCCGCCCATGCTCCTTCAAATAATCGATGAAGCGCCCCAGCCACGACGTCCTTGCCTGCGCGTCTGGCCACACTTTGATGTCTTCTGTGACGCCTTCAAATACCGGTCCGCCAAGCTTCAGCTTGGGGTCCATGCGATGCAAAGCCGTCGCCCACTGCAGGTACAGCGCTCCGTAGTCTTCCGGTGAGGTGTTCTTCCCGTCCGGCTCTTCTCCGATTTCCACATACGAGATCGGATATCCGCGTTTCTCGATGTAAGCGATCTCCGCGGCGGAGTCTTCCGGCGTCCCGTAGAGCAAGGAGACCGGGATCATGGCCGGCAGTTTGTTGGTGATGCCGCTGGTGAAAAACAGATCGAAGCCCGTTTGAGCGATGTCCGCAGCCGTGTGCCAGGGATCCGTCGAAGAGACGTATACCGTCGTTTGGTTTTGCCCGGGCGCATGCGTGATGATGTCGATAAATTCACCGCTGGCCGCAAAATTTCCCGCGTAAATTTCATTCACTGCGTATCCCGCGCAATTGCGCGGATCATCACTCCCGTGCGTGTCGCAAGTGTTTGACGATTCCGTCATCCAGATCCGCAGGTAGCGCGTTTTCACTGGCGTGTCCGATAATTTCAGCGCGCTGGTCCCTCCTTTTCCGTCCTGGACCTGGCCGCCGGGGAAAAACAACCAGGCTCCCCCGAGTGGCCTGCTGAACGCATCTTCGCCGACCCAATATTCGACCGTATATTTCCGAGCATACGGATTCCCCCACGCAATTCGAAGGGCGTCGATCTCCTGCGGCGTTTCGAAATCGACTACCATCCACTGCGGGTTGCGCGCATCTTCGTCGCCGGTAAATCTCTTTGTGAGGTACGGATTGCTCTTCCAATACGACGCCGGATCATCATCCGTCAGCCGCGAGTACTTGCCCTGCGGGGCGTCGCTTCGTGTGCTGCCTCGGTGCGGCAGCGAATATCCAAAGGAGAACCGCAAAAACCCCTGCGGTTCGGCGCTCCCGGTGAAGTAGCCGCTCTGGTGTGCCGGATCGCTCCACGTTCCAATGGGATTCCAATGCCACGCCGCAATTGTCAGTTCCGTGTTCTGCCGGTAGGTGATCGGTCCCCAGCCGGCCGAGAGCGACTCTTTGAGGATGGGCTCGCTGTAAACCTTGTCCACCAGGTTCGCCGGCAGGATGTCCATGGAACTGCCCAGTGCCTGGTCGGGATCGAATCTGATGGCCCGGCCAGCCGTGGTATCCACGCGGATGGTCTGTGCCGGGGCAGCCTTCCCGAGAAGGGCCATACCGACTAGGAACAGCATGGGAAGGCCGCTTCGCCCGTTTGCGCACCGCGAAGGCATCGTTTCGTTTCTCATTTCAGAGTCCACCCCCGGCGGCGGAAAGCGCTGGGCCTCGGATAGGACCACAAACGCTTGGCAAAGATCGAGCATTATATCGTTTCAATAGAGAAGAATCGCCATCTTGGTTCGGCATTCTCCTTCTTTCTCACTCGTTGTCCAGGACATACCGCCCGCGCGGCTCCCAATTGTTCGCCGGACACCAATATGCTAGGCTTTCTCTTGCAAGAAATCGCCCGGCCTAGCGCCACGCAAGCCCCTGCGACGCGCACGTTTTCTTCAGTTCGTCTCCGAAAGACCCGCTCCCCCGTGGGAAAGTCTCTCTGGGAAAGAGCAAGCCCGGGCGAGGCCGCCTCTTCGCGGTTGCAAGTGAAGTGATCCGACCCTGCCAGGGTCGCACCTGAAAAGGAAACGAACAAGCCCATGCCCGGCCCACAAACAGCCTCGAAGACCGAAAGAGAGCCGGTCGAGATCAAGCTGGCGCATTCTCCGGATTCCGATGATGCCTTCATGTTTTATGCCTTGGCCACGCACAAGCTCTCAACGCCCGGATACAAGTACACGCACATCCTCTCAGACATCCAGTCCCTGAACGAGGCTGCGCTCACCGAAACATATGACGTTACCGCCATTAGCTTTGCAGCCTATCCCACTCTCCGCGACAAATACATCCTGCTCCGTTGCGGCGCAAGCTTCGGCGAAGGCTACGGCCCCATCGTCGTTTCCACCAAGTCCTTGAAGCCAACGGAGCTTGCTGGCAAGCGCATCGCCGTGCCCGGGCTGAAGACCTCGGCCTATCTCGCCCTCAAACTCTACGAGGCAAATTTTGAAGCGGTGGTTTTGCCCTTTGAGAAAATCATCGAAGCCGTTCAGAAGGAAGTGGTCGAGGCTGGCCTGCTCATTCACGAAGGGCAACTCTTCTTCCCTCAGCTGGGCCTACATCGGGTGCTGGACCTGGGCATTTGGTGGCAGGAACAAACCCGCTTGCCCCTCCCGCTGGGCGGGAATGCGGTGCGCCGCGCGCTCGGTCCAGTACTCGGCCGCCAGATCTCCAAGACCATTCGCGACAGCGTATCCTACGGCCTTGAGCACCGCGAAGAAGCCTTGAACTATGCCATGCAATTCGCTCGTGAGATGGACGCCGAGTTAGCCGACAAGTTTGTGGGCATGTATGTGAACAAATGGACTCTCGGCTACGGCGAAAAGGGCCAGCAAGCGGTAAAAGAGTTGATCAAGCGCGGTACCAAGGCTGGCCTGCTGCCGGGCCCGCCTACCGTCGATTTCCTCACCGAAGAATAGCCTCAGCGATTCTTTTCTCGCTGTCTGGCGCTGGATTATTTCTGCTTAGGAGCAAAGCCGCGGCAGCTCGCCTTGACGGTATCCTGGGAATCCCTTAGTGTCTTTGAACCGGCATGAGCATACGAAAGACCGTCTTTCTGTGTGTTTTCGTCGTTGGCCTGGCACCACCATTGGTTCGCGGCCAAGCTGCGGCAGAATTCCGCGACCGCCACCGCGATGCCCAGGGCTGGCCTCGAGAGGCTATTCGCGCCAGCCATGGCATGGTCGCTACCGACGAAGAACTTGGCTCTGAGGCGGGAGTCGCAATTCTCAAACGCGGCGGCAACGCTGTGGACGCTGCCGTTGCCGTGGCGTTTGCGCTGGCGGTCGTAGAACCTGCCGCAGGCAACATCGGCGGCGGCGGCTTCATGTTGATTCGGCTCGCGGATGGCAAGGCCACGTTTCTCGATTACCGTGAGGTGGCGCCAGCAAAGGCCACCCGGGACATGTACATCACAAAAGACGGCAAGCTCGACAAGGAAGCCTCTGTCATCGGCTATCGCTCGATCGCTGTGCCTGGCACGGTCGCCGGCCTCACTCTCGCTCTGAAATCCTATGGCTCCATGAATCTCGCCGATGTCATGGCCCCGGCCATTGGCCTCGCCGAAAATGGTTTCCCGATCAGCAAGAGACTGGCCCGTGAATTCGAACAGGAGCGTGGCGGTCTCGAGCGTTTCACCGTCAGCCGCCATATTTTCCTGAACGACGGCAAGATGTTTCAGCCGGGGGATACGCTCCGTCAGCCGGAGCTCGCCGCCACGCTCAAACGGATTGCCAAGAGCGGCGCCACCGCTTTTTATAGCGGCGAAATCGCTCACGTTCTGGTAGACGATGTGTTGCGCCATGGGGGTCTGATCACGCTCGACGACCTCGCCAAGTATCAGCCGAAAATCCGCGAAGTTCTGCGCGCGAAATACGAAAGCAATGGTCATGCCTGGGAAGTCCTGACCTCTCCCCCGCCCAGCTCTGGCGGTGTCGCCATCATCGAAGCGCTGAACATGCTCGAAAGTGTTCCGCTCAAGGGCTGGGACGACGTCCAAAGCGTTCACATCGTTGCCGAAGTGATGCGCCGCGTCTTCGCGGACCGCGCCGCCTATCTGGCCGACCCCGACTATTCCAATGTTCCCGTCGCCGGTCTCACCGATCCTTGCTACGCCAAGGAAATTTTCACCACCGTGGACCCGCAGCATGCATCATCGAGCAAAGTTATCAAGGCCGGCAATCCTCACACCTGCGGCCTTGCCGCAAGCAACGCGACATCAGCACAGAACCTTGTCAGCCTCGGCGAAGGCCCGCACACGACTCATTTCTCCGTCGTGGATGGCGTCGGCAACGCCGTCGCCAGCACCTACACGCTCAACGACAGCTACGGTTCGCACGCCACCTGTTCCGCAGGTTTTCTCCTGAACGACGAGATGGACGACTTCACCACGCAGCCCGGGGTGCCCAATGCGCTCTTCGGACTGGTGCAATCCGAAGCCAATGCCATCGCTCCCGGACACCGGCCGCTCAGCTCCATGACCCCGACGATCCTGCTTCGCGATGGCCAACTCAGCTTCGTCACCGGTTCGCCCGGCGGTCCCACGATTATTTCCGCCACGCTCCTGAGCATCCTGAACTGGATGCGCCTTGGCATGGAGCCACAGGCAGCCATCAACGCGCCACGTTTTCATCACCAGTGGCTGCCCGATCGCGTCTTGATGGAAACTGCTTTTCCAAGCAGCTTGGAGAGTGCGTTGAATGCTCGCGGCCACGCGACTCATCGCATCGGAAACCTGGGGCTCGTCAACGCGATCGCCATTGATCCGGTAACTGGTGATCGCCTGGGAGCAGCCGACCCGCGCGACGACGGCGCAGCCGTGGGATACTAAGAAGACTTAGATACAAAGGGTGCGCAGCAACATAGTGCACGCTCACGTTGCGTCCAAGCACTCCGGGGAATTTAACAGGATCATGCAGAGACTACTCTCAACGTACATTTTCGTATCGCGAAAACTGAGGCCCGAACACCTGGAGCAGATTGCCGGGGCGGGCTTCCAGGGCGTGGAGATCTTTTGCTCGCGCGGGCATTTCGATTACACCGCAAAAACGGAAATGCAGGCCATGGCTGGTGCGCTCGCGCATCACGGACTAACCCTTTCCTCGATGCATGCCCCGGTGAGCCGGGATATGAGCTCGACCCGCGAAGGTGGTACGCCGCTTTCTATCTGCGAAGTGGAGCGCGTAAGGCGGATCGAGGCAATGGACGAATTGAAGCGCGCTATCGACGTAGCGGAAGAACTGCCGTTTCCGCGCATGGTGTTTCACATGGGCAACTCGCGGGAGACGGCTGATCCGCGGAAGCGCGATGCCGCGTTCAGTTCACTGGAACATCTGATTCTGCACGCCCGCCACGTAGGCGTAACAATTTGCGTGGAGAACACCGCGAGCGAGATGGGCGATCCGGCGTATCTGCACGCCTTTGTGGAGGAGACGCGCCTGACGGGGCTGCGCTTCAACTTTGATATCGGCCACGCGCACCTTGCGGAATTGCCGGAAGAAGAACGCCTCAAAAAAAGTTTCGCGCCCCTTCGCGGACTGGTTTCCTCCGTGCATGTTCACGACAACCACGGCGAAAAAGACGAGCACCTTCCGCCCTTTGACGGCACCATCGATTGGCCCGCGGCCATCAAACTATTAAAGACGGCGCCGGAAGCCAATTTGCCGCTGGTGCTGGAATTGAAGGAAAAGACCGGGCCGGAAGCTCCGGGCACCGTGGAGCAACTTGACGCCGCCCGCAAGTCCTTGGATCGCTTTGAGAAAGCCTGGTCCGCGTAAGGCCGCTGGTTACCGCCAACAACCGCCTTGTGGGCCCCGGAAATAATATCAACCCCTTGCAGAAACCGGCGCACCCGCCGCGCTCCGCTGGGCGGCATAGGCAAGAGGCTTCTCTGCTAAACTGATGATTTGATTCTTCACTGAAAAACCTCCCCATGACGACCATCACCATTGAGCAGGTAGAAAAGCACGACGGGCAGGAAGTCACCCTGAAGGGATGGCTATACAACCTGCGCGAATCGGGAAAATTGCTGTTTCCGATTTTTCGCGACGGCACGGGCATTATCCAGGGGGTCTGCGCGCTGAAGGAAAACCCGCAGGCGTTCGAAGCGCTAAAAGGTCTGACGCAGGAATCCAGCGTCATCGTTAGGGGCAAGATTCGCGCGGAGAAGCGCGCGCCTGGCGGCTACGAAATCGGCGTAACGAAAATTCAGATCGTGCAAAAGGTCCCAGAAAGCACGCCCTTTCCTATCCAACTCAAAGAGCACGGCGTCGATTTTCTTCTCGATCATCGGCATCTGTGGATTCGAACACCGCGCCAGGCAGCCATACTGCGCATTCGCGCGGAAGCCATCCGCGCCGCCCGCGAGTACATGGACGGGCAGGGCTACACCCTCACCGACGCGCCGATGTTCACGCCCGCGGCTTGCGAAGGCACTTCCACTCTTTTCGAAGTGAATTACATCGATGACCAGAAAGCATATCTGACGCAGAGCGGACAGCTCTACATCGAAGCCACGGCCATGGCCCTCGGCAAGGTCTATACGTTCGGGCCGACGTTTCGCGCCGAAAAATCAAAAACGCGTCGCCACCTCACCGAATTCTGGATGCTCGAGCCTGAAGCGGCATACGTCGAGATGGACGAAGCCATGGGGCTTGGCGAAGGACTCGTCAGCGCCATCGTACGATCCGTGCTGAATAACAAATCGCCCGAATTGGAAATACTCAAGCGCGATACCACCAAGCTTGAAAACGTGAAGCCTCCGTTTCCCCGCATCACCTATGAAGAAGCAGTCGCTGTCCTCAACAAGCACGGCCATCCCGCAAAATTCGGCGACGACTTCGGCGGCGACGAGGAGACCATCATCTCCGGCTCCTTCGACCGTCCCGTCTTGATCCATCACTATCCTTCGTCGATCAAGGCCTTTTACATGCAGCCCGACGCGGAGCGGCCGGAGCTGGCGCTGGCCTTCGACATGATCGCCCCGGAAGGTTACGGCGAGATCATCGGCGGCAGCCAGCGCATCCACGATTACGATTTGTTGCTGAAGCGCCTGCGCGAGCACAACTTGCCGGAAGAATCCTTCCAGTGGTATCTCGATCTGCGGCGCTACGGCAGCGTGCCGCATTCCGGCTTCGGGATGGGCCTGGAGCGCACCGTCGCATGGATTTGCGGGACCGAGCACATTCGGGAAGTGATTCCCTTCCCGCGCATGATTTACCGGGTATACCCTTAGTGTTCAGCTTGAGAAGAGAGGACAATGGCGCAAAAAGTTCGAATTATCGGTGTGCCCATGGACCTGGGACAGAGCCGCCGCGGCGTGGACATGGGCCCCTCCGCTATGCGCGGCGCGGGCCTGCAGGCCAGTATCAAGAAGCTCGGACTGCAGGTCGAAGACATCGGCAATCTCTCCGTCAAGCAACCGGAAGAGCTGCCCGTAGGTGAAAAGCGCGCCAAGTATTTGCAGGAAATTGCCGAAACCTGTGGCGATATCGCTGCCGCCGTTGAAAAATCCTTGGGCGAAGGTTTTCTCCCGCTCGTTCTCGGGGGCGATCATTCCATCGCCGCGGGTGTGGCCGCCGGCGCCGCCAGCCATTTCCGTAAAGAGAAAAAGGAGATCGGCTACCTCTGGCTGGACGCGCACGGTGACATGAACACCCCCGAATCTTCTCCTTCAGGCAACGTCCACGGAATGCCGCTCGCGGCCATCATGGGCTACGGCGCTCCCGAACTCGTCGACCTTCTGGGTTTCAAACCCAAAGCCGAACCCGGCAACATCGTCATCGTCGGTGCCCGCGATCTGGATGCCCAGGAACGCAAAATCGTCAAGAAATCTGGGGTTCACGTCTTCACCATGCGGGATATTGACGAACGCGGCATGCGCGAAGTCATGTCCGACGCCCTCAAGTACGCCATGGACGACACCGGTGGCGTCGCCGTCAGCCTCGATATGGACTTTGTCGATCCCGCCGATGCACCCGGTGTCGGCACTCCGGTCCGCGGTGGCGTCACCTACCGCGAAGCCCATCTCGCCATGGAAATGATCGCCGATACCGAATCCATGGTTTCTCTCGAAGTTGTCGAGATCAATCCTATTCTCGACGAACACAATCGCACCGCGCTCCTGGGCGTCGAGCTCGTCCTCTCCGGCCTCGGGCAGAAAATCCTGTGAACAGTTTTATGCCTGCGTTGTCAATTCAGAACGCGCCGAGAAACAACCACCCCACCATTCTTCGGTTTTCACTTATAACTAAAAATTGATAACTGACTACCGTGAAAGAGTTCATCCCGTGACCCTAGAGAAAAAAAGACTCAGAGTCGGTGTTATGTTCGGCGGACGGTCCGGCGAACATGAAGTCTCTCTTGCCTCCGCGGCTTCCGTCGTTCGCGGCCTGGACCCGGACAAGTACGAAGCCGTGCCAATTGGCATCACCAAAGAAGGCCACTGGCTCATCGGCGCAGGCGCGCAAAAAATGTTGCCGGATGTCTTGAAGAGTGGCCAGCGCGTCATGATGACCGCGGACCCCACCGACGCTGCGCTCGTGAAATTGGACGGCAGCGGCGGCGGCCAGCGCATCGACGTCGTTTTCCCGGTGATGCACGGCACTTTCGGCGAGGACGGCACGATTCAGGGTTTGCTCGATCTTGCCGGGTTGCCCTTCGTCGGTGCAGGCGTTCTCGGCTCTGCCATCGGCATGGACAAAGACGTCGCCAAGCGTTTGCTTCAAGTTGCGAAGATTCCGGTGGTGCCCTGGATCACTATTCACCGTCACGATTGGGAAAGCAACCCGGAAGAAATTCAGGGCGCCGTCGAACTCAAGTTTCGTTATCCCGTCTTCGTGAAGCCTGCCACACTCGGCTCTTCCGTCGGCATGAGCAAAGTTCAATCGCCCGCCGGACTAGCGCCCGCCATGAATCTAGCCGCCGAGTTCGCCATGAAAATTCTCGTCGAGGAGTCCGTTACCGCGCGGGAAATCGAAGTTTCGGTCCTCGGCAACCATAATCCAAAAGCGTCGGTTCCCGGCGAAATCGTCCCGCATCGCGAATTTTACGACTATGCCGCGAAATATCTCGAAGAAGGCACCCAACTCCTGATTCCCGCGAAGCTCAAGCCTGCGGAGGAGAAAAGAATCCAGACTTACGCGGTCGAAGGGTTTCGCGCGCTCGAACTCAGCGGCATGGCCCGCGTCGATTTCTTCCTGGAAAAAGAAGGCGGCAAGATTTATCTCAACGAAGTGAACACCATCCCCGGCTTCACCTCCATCAGCATGTATCCCAAGCTCTGGGAAGCCAGCGGCATCTCCTTCCGCGAGCTCATCGACAAATTGATTGAGCTGGCTCTCGAACAGCACGCCGAAAAAGCGCGCACCAAATATCAGATCGAGCTCCCCGGCGGCTCCGGAGGCGCACTGCATGTTTAGGCCGGCAATGCCGCGACCATGATCCCGACAGCTCCGCTGCTCTCATTCGAGCCTTGGCCGACTGAGTGTGACCAACTCTGCACTGTCAAACGAGCCGTCGCCATTATCCAATCATGTGAATTTCGCAAGAACTCCGCGATTTCACCCGCCCACGCGAGTAAATTGTTATTAGCTCTGCTGCTTCCGGGAGCTATGCGGCGCCAATTTCTGCTCTTCGAATTCGGCCCGCACGCGACGGAACCAGCGCACCGCCAGGTTCCCCGAAAGGTGGTCATGAAAAAACCGCTGTGGATACTCGTTGCGATGCTGTGTTTTTCCGTGTCCACGTGCGGTCAGGACCTCGATGGAAAGCTGCTGGAGGCGGCCAAGGCAAGAAATACTGCGGAAGTGCAGAAGTTACTCGGAGAGGGCGCAGACGCGAACGCCAAGGATAATGCGGGATGGACGGCGCTGATGTGGGCCGCCTATTTCGGCCGCACCGATACCGTGCGCGCCTTGCTCGAGAAAGGTGCGGACGTCAATGCCAAGGGCAAAGACGGAATGACGGCGTTGATGAACGCGGCATCGGCGGATTATCGGGACATCGTGCATTCTTTGCTCGAAAAAGGTGCGGATGTGAATGCTAAGGACAACGATGGATGGACGCCGTTGTTCTGGGCCGCCTTCTCGGGCCGTGCCGAGATTGTACGCGCCTTGCTCAAGAAAGGTGCGGACGTCAATGCCATGGATGACAGCGGAAAGACGGTGTTGATGAGTGCGGCCCTTAGGGGCCATGCCGACACTGTGCGCGCCTTGCTGGAGAAGGGTGCCGACGTCAATGCGAAGAGTAAGACCGGACGGACGGCCTTGATGAGCGCAGCCGATTTGGGCCACCTAGATACCGTGCGCGCCTTGCTGGAGCAAGGAGCGGATGTGGATGCGAAGGATAAGAAAGGAGACACGGCCCTTCGGCTGGCGGAAAAGTACAAGTATTCGAGCATTGTTGCCCTGCTTCGGCGCGCTCCTCCCATGCCGCCGAAAACAGGTATAAAGAACGGAACCGCGGGCGTGCCAACCACCTCTCCGGCCGCCACGGGCCCCCCTGCAGCTTCCGAACCGCCACCAGCCTCGTCAGCCTCTGCGGGCAGTCAGGACCTCAATAAGAAGCTGCTGGATGCGGCGGAGGCCGGGGATACTGCCGAAGTACAGAGCCTCCTTAGGGAGGGCGCGAACCCCAATGCCAAGGGTGGTTATGGAAACACGGCGCTGATGGGCGCAGCGGTTAGAGGCCATACGGAAACCGTGCGTGCCTTGCTGGAGAAGGGTGCGGAGGTCAATACCAAAGGGAACACCGGGAGGACGGCATTGATGGAGGCGGCGTTGGAGGGCTACACGGAAACCGTGCGCACCTTGCTGGAGAAGGGTGCGGAGGTCAATACCAAGGACAATGCGGGATGGACGCCGTTGTTCTGGGCCGCCTTTTCGCGCCGTACGGACACCGTGCGCGCCTTGCTCGAGAAGGGCGCGGACGTAAATGCCAAGAATAAGTATGACGATACGGCCCTGATTCATGCGGCGTACGCGGGCGACACGGATACCGTGGTGGTGCTGCTCGAAAAGGGCGCGGAGGTGAACGCCAAGGATGACATGGGAAAGACCGCGCTGATCGAAGCGGCCCGTCAGGGCCGTGCGGAAACGGTGCGCGTCCTGCTGCAAGGGGGAGCGGATATCACGGTTCGGGATAGGGATGGAGAGACGGCACTTTCCGGGGCGGAAAAACACAACTATTCCGATGTTATTGCCCTGCTCAAAACCCCCCCCGGATTGCAGAGCCAAAAACCGAAGAAGCCATCAACGGATACCCCTGATGCGCCCCCGGCCGTCACTGCACCCACTTCGGCTCCGGTCCCGACCGGAGACGAGGGATTAGAAAAGGAGCTCGCGGCGCAGTCTTTCTATCGCCTGGGGCTCAACATGCGCCTGATGGAGGTTCTGTGGTCGCACCCAGGTGAGCTGGCCGCACGCTGCGCAGTTAACCTTCAGCAGGACCTCCAAAAGGTAGCCGCCTCCAGCGATTTGATGGAACTCGTGAATCGAGCCGCCATCCAGTTGAACTTACGCCCGGAAGAACGTCCTGACTCTGTTCCAATTCTGATCCGTGAACTGCGCGTGCGTTTAGATAAACTTTGCAAGGCGCAGACGGAGGAGCAATTTTTTTGCGCCGCGGGCGGATTCACCTACGACCTCAGCCTGTTCGGCGAGGATGTGAAAGATCCCGGCCACGCCAAGGTGAGTATCGAAGATGGTCGGCGCAAGACTCTGCTACTCGCCAGCGCCCTGACCGCGCAGTGTTCGGCGACCGCGGGATGCAAAGAGCGTGCCCTGTTGTATTTTTCAGCGGTAACCAACATCCTCAAAAAAGAACAACTTGGCCCCGCGGATGGGTCTCTGCTCGTAACCGTCTCGGAGAACATCGGTAAAGCACTTAGCAGCGATGAACGCTGACTCCAAGCGAGCCGCTTCCGGGGAACCCGGCGGCATCCCCTTCCAGGAATTGATCGACAAACTGATCCATCTCGCTTTCGAGCGGCGCACCGAGGCTCGGGAACGTTTACTTCTCACTCTAACAACCACGCGCGGCTCACACCCCGCCGCCTTTTGCTCGGACACATAGACTCTGCTAGGATTTTATGGTTGCTGCAGAGCGCAGGGATAGCGCCGCAGCAACGGCACATTTCACTCTCATGCTCGCAGGGCAGGAGACTACTGAATGACACTTCTCGATCCACCTGCCGATAAACCAGCCAAATCCCGAGCCATGGCCTTCACTGTCGCGGCGCTGGCGCTGGTCGCGATTGTGACGCTGTGGTATACCTTCCGCTACTATCCAGAAAAAAGGGCGGCGGAACATTTCTTCGATGCCTTGGTCGCGGGCGACACGGCCAAGGCCTATCAACTCTGGAAGCCTGGCCAGAGCTATGCGATGAAGGATTTTCTCGCCGACTGGGGACCCCAGGGCTACTACGGCCCGGTGAAGAGCTACAAGGTTATCCATGCCGAAGCACCGGGAGGCTCGAATGCCATTTCTGTTTCGGTGGAGATCAGTCCTTTTTCGCCGATGCCGGAGATTTCCGACGTGGAAAAAAGCCGCAAGACGAGAGTCGTCGAAATTTGGGTATTGGCCGCGGACAAATCGTTCAGCTTCCCGGTTCCCGGGTCCTAAGCGCTCCCGCGAAAAAATACCTTGGCCCCGGCTACCGGCGCATGTCGTCAAGCGCGTGATGGAGTTCCTGCGCGCTGACGCCGGCGGTGCCCAGTTTGCCCACGACGACGCCAGCGGCGGTATTGGCGAGCATTGCAGCTTCGGCGAGCGGCGCCCCCGCCGCGGCCGCCAGAGCCAGAACGCTGAGAACGGTGTCCCCAGCCCCGGTGACGTCGAAGACCTGCCTGCCGGATGCGCCGCGCTCGATACCCGGCTGGCCCACACGCGCGTAGGTCACTTCAAAACTCGTCGCCGGAACGTGCAGATGGCGGGGCCAGGATTCCTCAAATAGGCTCATTCCTTTTTCGCCGCGCGTGATCACCACCGCGCCACAGCCGAAATGCGCGAGCAGCGCGCGTCCCGCTTCTTCCACCGATTTCTCGTCGGTGAGCGCGCGCGTGACGTAGAAACCTGCCTCTTTGGCATTGCAAACGATGGCCCGCGCGCCGCGATACGCGTATAGCCGGGATGTCTTTGGCTTTACAAAAACGGGAACGTGTAATTGATGTGCGGCGCTCAAAACACGGTCGGCAAAATCATCGGTGATCAGGCCTTTGTCGTAGTCGGAAAGCACCAGTGCGTCAAGTTTCCTGAGCGCGGTAAGAAGCAAGCGTAGGAGTTTTTCCTGGATTTCAGCGCGGAGTGGCTCGCGGCGCTCGTGATCGACGCGAACCACCTGCTGGTGCCGCGCGATGATTCGCGTTTTCACCGTGGTGACGCGTTTTGAATCGACGATGATGCCTTTGTCTGCCATGCCCGCGCCGCGAAGGCATTTTTGCAGGGCGCGGCCGGGCTCGTCATTTCCGATAACCCCGAACGCTTCCACGCGCGCGCCGAGGGTAGCTATATTTGCGGCGACGTTTCCCGACCACCAAGCACGCCGATGCGCTTACCGCGCAGGCGTGGGATCAATCGCTTCAAGCGGGGAACGGCATCGCCAATGTTCGTGGACATGCGGGCTCTTGGATCCTGGTGTTTCTCGATCGGCTATTCCTCAGCGATTTTCGCTTCTTCCGGCAGCATGACGGGAATTTCATCGCGCACCGGATAGACTCGGCGGCAGGAGACGCACTTCAGGCCTGACCCGTCGCTCAGCAGTTCCACGCGCGTTTTGCAAACCGGACAAACCAGAATATCGATAGCGTATTTCGGGATGGCCATTGGTCTCTCCGTCCGGCATTCCGGCGTTCGATGGTGTGAATTGGCACTGTACCAAACGCCGTCGCGCAGGAGCAACTACGCGCGATCAGGCCATGCGCTCGGCCGATGAAAATATCGTGGCGGTGACTCCCGGGACGCGCTGACGCGTAATCGCCTTGACCCTGCACTAGACCGGGCGTAGCGTCTTCTTATCGCCTGCGGAAAACCGGAGGCACACATGAACCTTCCTCTGAAACTCGGTGTGCCGAATGGACCGTTCCCCGCGCTCCAAAAATTCTGCGTGGTAACTGCACGCACCCCCAGTTTTGGGCGCTATCAAAAGATGTTTTGCGGCCTGCTGGCGATGACCTGGCCGCTCGCGGCAGCTTTTTCCCAATCGCCTTCCTCCCCGCAGCACTCCTCTTCGTCTTGGCAACAATCATCGGCCCAGGCTCAGCCCGCGACCCCCGGCCAACCGCCGCAAAAAGAAGACTCGCTCGCAGAGGCGGCGCGCACAGCCAAAGCGAAGAAGCCAACCGCCGCGAAGGGCAAGGTGTACACCGAGGATGATTTGTCCGGGATGAAACGCCCCGGCGTATCCGTTGTGGGGGAAGCCCCCAAGAAGGGTGCGCAGCGCGGGCGGCCAATGGACCCGAATGGAGATGGGGGAGAGAACAGCGAAGAATACTGGCGTGGGCGCGCGCAGGAGATTCTGGGCCAGATCGCCGCCGCGGACGAAGCCATGACGAGAATGAAGGACGACATCAAGAAGTACGGAAACGGCGGTTTTGACGTGACCACCGGGATGAAAGACAACATTGCGTACATCAATGACAGGAACGGCCAGTTGAAAGATTTGGAGAAGCGCAAAGTGGATCTGCAAAAACAGCTGGACGAACTGCAAGACGAGGGTCGCAAAGCGGGGGCGCCGGCGTCCTGGTTCCGGTGAACGCTTTAGTTGCCTGAGTCGATGGCCCGGAGACCAGCGGAACGCACCTTTCCGCTCCGCGCGGGCAGATCAAACTTTTGTGCAAGAATAACGACCGAGACCAAAACTGCCCCTCGGACCAGTAGTTTTTGGAACGGCAAACGCAGTAAGCTGACGGCGATCGCTGGTTTGAATCCCTGCCTGTGGGAGAGCAACGCGTGTATTGCGACCGCTGTGGACTAAACTTTCTGCCCAAACAGTCCGTATGCACTCGATGTAAAAGAGTGCCAACGCGGTACTGGTTGCAGTTCATGAGTTTGATGACCATTTTTGTGGCCGTGCTTTGCAACACGGTCCTGGGGCTGTTCCTGTTGCCACGGCTGGCGATGGCGAACCATGGGCGAGTTTTGTTTCGGGGATGGTACTGGTTCAACCAGAGAGCGGCCATGTATGGTTGGGTGCCACTGGCGATCGGTCTGCTGGCCTGGGATTACTTCGTATGGAAAGAGGCCCGGCCAAAGGTCAAAGGCTGGTTCACGCGTAAATTGCTGACATTCTCGCTGGCGGCGGGCGTAGCGCCGCTGTTGCCCTGGTGGATTCCAGCGGGCCAACCTCCCTCGCAGTTCTTCGATATGATCGGCAGGCACCCCGGCGTGCCAGTGATGCTGGCATGGAGCGTCGTGCTTTTCGTTACCATTCTTCTCTGTATTGATCCCGAATCGCGCGACTATCTGCTGGGACATGGGAGAACGTTGAGCCTGGTCAGCACCGGGATGCTCTTGCTGGTTCTGACCATGACGGTGGTCGGCTGGTCGCTGACATACTGAGCAAACTGATCTTTCCGTTGGCTTTCCCCACAACACTCTCTGCAGCACGATTCTTACGTGCCGTTTCGGTCGATGAAAGTGATGACCACGCGGCTGAATTCTTCGGGTTTCCCCAAATACATCAAATGACCAGCATCAGTGATAACCACCCGTCTTGCGCCAGCTATGCCTGCTTCGATGGCACCGGCGTGGGCATGTACGTCAGGAATATCCGCATCACCAGCGAGGATGAGCGTGGGAACGCGAATTTCCTTTAGGCGATGCAGCGCGGGCTGGGTTGGACGCGCGTAATCTGAGTGAGTCATGTCCTGCGGATTGGCAGTGAGCAAGTCGAGCAAGCGCTTCTGGGCGGCGGCATGGCCGCGGGCGAGCAGGTACTTGTCTTTGGCCCAGTTGGCGAGGCCGCTCGGGACGTCATTTTTCTTGAAGGGCTGGGAATTGCTGATGCCACCGTTGAGGAAGTGGTCGGTGCAAGGAAAGCCGCCTACCACCGCACCCACACCAGGACGAGCTGGCGGACCAGCGCGGATATTGCAAAGTGAAATCGATGGATAGTTTGCCGCCGTGGGAGCTGCCGACGACGACGGCGTGACTCACTTTTCGATTGCGGAGGAGCGTAGCGAGATCTTCCGTTTCCGCATACCAGGTGGTCGAGGCCGGAGTGCGGCCGTACCCGCGGCGGTCGTAGCGGATGGTATGGAATCGTTTGCAGAAGGTGGGCCAAACGTCGTCCCAGACGGCGGAGTGAGCGATGCCGTCATGGATGAGAATGACGGCGTCGGAACCAGTTCCGCATTCTTCGTAGTAGAGCTTCCCGCCCTCAACATCTACAAATGCCCCAGGTACGGGCTGAGAGGCGGCAGGGGCGCTTTGCGGCAAAGCTTGGCGCCCAGGCGTTCAGAGTCAGGCAGAGTGCTGGCAGAACGACCAAGGCGCAGGTAATGGTCATTGGCTCTTCCTCCGGTGCGCGTGGGTGAGTGAGTATAACCCCTGGCGTGACAGCTGACTTGCGAGTGGTGGCGTGGCGGTCGGGGGAAGTCCACAGTTGAAAGAACGAAATCGGAATTAACAC
>WNGH01003211.1_pt1 | contig 32235 bp, 48 predicted proteins | sample 5400631 | NCBI WGS metagenome assembly WNGH01 (sample SAMN13153373, study PRJNA577476) | soil metagenome | isolation source: 115 cm soil or saprolite under Garry oak tree replicate 1 | place: USA:California | collected 2016-06-15
GGCCGCCACCCGCCCGGGGTGGTGGTTGTAGGCCGCCTCCAGCAGCAGCACGCGGCCGTTGCCGCTCTCGACCACGCGATCGGGCCCCACCACGGGGGCGCCGAGACTGGCGGTCGGGCTATCGCCGATGAGCTCGGGCTCCAGCTTGGCCGCGGTCTCATCCACCCAAGTGCGTGAGGCTGGCGCCGAGCGGTCACGCGGCTGCAGCTCGGTCGGATAGGCTGGGTTTGGCTTGCCGTTGAGATCGTGCGAGGCGACCAGGTCACTGAGCTCCATCAGCACCGGCCGCACCGGCACGCGCTCGCCGCTTGGCCGGATCAGCATCGGCTGCTGTACCTGCGGGGCCGGGCGCGGCAGCGGGAACACTTCCGGTGGGCGATCCGCGAGGGCGCCCTCGACCACGATCGGCGCGCCCGCGACCGCGTCGCGGCCGGCAGCCGAGCGCATCAACGTCTGTACCTGCGGCCGGCTGGAGGGGTGCGCCAGGATCGCCTTGGCGCGCGCGATCTCCTCCGGTGATGGCCGTGGTTCGGCGAGCGCCTCATGCTGTGCGGCGGACGGCGTGTCGTGCGGGTAGGGGTCCTCGTAGAGGTTCGGCGGCACGTTGTCGGCCGCGCCGCGTTGGATGCGATCCATGTGCGGCTGGTAGAGCTCCTCGGCGTGCGCCTGGTCGATGTCGTGCAGCGCGTACCAGGCGCCTTCGGCCTTCTCGGCGAACTCGAAGTGCGCGACCTTGTAGGCGCTGGCCTTATCCATGCCGCCCTCGATCAATTGCTCCATCACGTGCTGCTCGACGTTCTCGTGGATCGCGAACGGCTCGGCCGGGTCAAACGTGATGGTGCGCGCCGGGTCGCTGGCGCGCCGCGCCGTGATCTGCTCGGGGAAGCGGTGGTCGATGTAGACGGTCGGGTCCGAAAGCGGCACCGAGCCGCCGGCGGTGTAGGGCACGGTGTGCGAGCGATCAATCACCGGGCTGTCGATGACGCTGCTCGTGGTCGGGTCGTTGAGCACGGCATCGACGTGCGGCACGCCGGTCTTGGCCGCCTCAACGCGCGACACGATCGCCGGGCCGAACGGCCGCTCCACCGGGTCGATCGGTTTGATCTCGCTCGGCCGCACCCACGGCTTGGGCTGCGCGCGCGGGATGCCGAGCGTGGGCGAGCCCGCGAAGGCGTCCATGACCACCAAGGGGGGAAAGGCTTCCTGCAGGCCGGCATAGACGCCGGTGTAGCTGCGGTAGCCGATCTGCCCGGCGTGCCAGATAGACTTGGCCACCAACTCGTTGAACGCGTAGAACGGCGCCTTCCATCCGGTCTCGCGATAGCTCTTGGTCCCCTCTGGGGGGAGCAGGTCGAATTTGCGCAGCGCGTCGACCGCCTCGCGCGAGAGCCCGAACGTGTCGGCGTCCCACTGCTGCGAAAAGCCGTGGCCGAAGGCGCGTAACATGTTCTCGTAATGGGGCGCGGTGCGCAGCTCGGCCGGCAGGAAGCCGCGCGGCACCGATTCGGGGTCGATCCGCCCGCGCTCCCACATGCGCGAGAGCCACGAGCCCTCCTCCTGTGGCGCGCCGCCAGGCCGGACAAGGTCGTCTGGGAGTTGCTCCTCCACGTCATCAGGCAGGTTCTGCCCTGGCGCATGCATGCGCGGAGCGGCGGGGGGCTCCCCGCGGCGGCCGGCGGGAAACACCAGGTCGTCGGGCAGGTCGGGCATCTCGCCGGCCATCACTTGAATTCCTTACCGTCTTTGTCCCAGGACTGCCTGGTGCGCACGTCGTAGAACCGGCCCTTCGACGGGCTCCATGCCACGTTCGGATTTTCGCGCAGCGTCTCGGGGATGGAGGGATGCGTCGACGCGCGCGGCTGCGATCGCGGCGGCTGCAGTTGTGGCTGCATTGCTGGCTCAAGCCCGAAATCACCGCGCAGAATGCGGTCCTGCATCTGCTGCTGCAGTGTGCGCTTGTAGGGCGCCATCGATTCCGAGATCAGCGATTTCGGGTCCTTCAGGTCGAGCGCATTCGCCGGCAGTGTGCCCGCACGCTTTTGCGCGATGTACTGCGGCAGGAACACTTGCACGAAGCTCGCATAGTTGCCGGCCCCGACCGGGTCGGTGCCGAGCAGTTGCTTTGCCCCGCCCATCGTCACCTTCATCACCGGGTCTTTGATCGATGTCTCCTCGGCCTTGACGATGGCGCCCAGGTTCTTCGAGGAGCGCTGGGAAAGTTTGCCGTCGTTCACGGCGAGGCCGATCTGCAGCATCGTGGTCGGGTTATCGGGATCGAACAGCCGGTTGGTCAGGTCCTGTCGTGTGGCATCGTCGTCGAGCGACGCCTTGACGCGGTTCTGCCGGTCAATCATGCGCGTCAACCCGTTGAACATTCCAGACACGCGGCCACGCTCCAGGTTCGCACCCACCGGGTTCGCGCGCACGATCTCGCGGAATTTCTGGATGTGGTCCTTGCTGGCGACCAGGTTGCCGTCGTCGTCGTAGAGCGAGAGCTCGAGCGCGTTCATGTCGCTGTGAAGCTGCACGCGCGCCTTGCGATCGGCGTCCTGCTCGGCCGCGCGCTGCTCGCTCCGGTTCAGCGTGGCATAGTGGCGCTCGGCGACTTCGAGTTGCTTGAGCTCGGACGGAGTGATGTAGGGCGAATACTTCGGGTCGGTGCTCCACGGCGGCATTTTGCCGGTCGCCTCGATGTGGCCGAGCGCCGCCGACTTGACGAGCTCCTCCTTGCCCTTCTGCAGGAGCTCGGTCTTGATGCGGCCGGCGTCCGCGCCTTTCAGGTTCGTGCTGGTGCCGACGACGCTGGTCAGCGTGTCCTCGTAAGTCTTGAGCACGAAGTCGAGCGAGGTCGGGTCGTTGCGCACGGTGTTGGCGAGCGAGTTGGTGGTCTGCCGATAGTTGGCTTTGATCGCTTCGCCGGCGAGCGACGCCATGTCCGCCGAGGTCTTGACGAACATGTGCTGGCGAAAGGCGTCGACGTGGCTCTCAGCCCATTGCTGGCTGCGCTGGGTGGTGAACCCTTCCTTAAACTTCTCCAGGTCCGGCTCAAGGCTCTCTTGCAAGAACTTGTTCGCCACCGTCGGGTCGTTTGGGTCTGCGCCCTTCGCCGCGGTGTTCCAGTCCTCGGTCTTTTTCCCCATCATGCCGGCGAGCGCCAGGCCGCCGCGGCTGATTTCCTGATGGGTGAGATGGTCGTCGTAGAGGTCGCCGGCGATCTTGATCGACTGCCCGATCGCAGCCCCACCGGCGGCGATCGAGCCGCCCGCCTCGTTGTATTCGGCACCGACCCGGCGCGCGGCGGCTGCAGTTGCCTCGACCCCTGTCTCGTTCGCGCGCAAGCCCAACGCCGGCGTCTGGAATTCGCGAATGTTGGGCATCACACCACCAAGCTGTAGTCGACGCGCAGGAAGCCATCCGCGCCACGGAGCACGGCCGCCGGTCTGACTTTGAGGAGCTCCTGCGCCATGACCCCAATGAACAGCCGCGGGCTCCACAGATAGCGGTAGCGGTAGAGCCGCAGCCCCTTGTGTTCACCCACCTGCTCGATGTCGCGCTTGAGGCGCGCGTCGGACATCGACACCGCCGCGGCGGTGCTGATCGCCGCGCCGACGAACTTGCCGACCGCGCCCCACGTGTCTGCTTTTGCCGCCTCGCGCGAGGCCTTCGCCATCAGGTCGTACGACTCGGCCTGTTCCTCGTAGCCGGCCTCTGTGATCAGCCCCTGCTGGCTGATGGTGGCCTTCATCAACGCCCCTTGCGAGGCGCTCTCGCGCAGGATGTCGAGCGCGCTGCCCGAGGCCTCGAAGCCGGCCGAGGCGACGTCGGCTTGAGTCTCTCCGGTCTGCTTGAAGATGTCGCGCTGTGCCTGCGTTTCCTTGATCTCGGTGGACGAGATTTCGACCTGCTTGTTGAGCCGCGCCAGCGCGGCGGCCTTGTCATACGCCTGCGCCTCAAGCCGCGAGCCCTTCGCCTTGTAGAGCAGGCCGATGCCGCCAGAGAGGTCGCTGACGGCGTTGCCAGCCGCGGAGTAGGAGTTGGGACTCGGCATGGCCTATTTGTCCTGCGTTTGGATGAAGCCGCCGACCGCGGCGATGTTGCAGATGTAGGGGCGCGACACGCGCCAGCAAATCATTCCGTCGAAGCTCTCGTCGTCGACGATGGTGTCCCAGTGGATGCCGGTGAATTGCTGGCTGACCCGGTAAGCCTTCTCGCCCTTCGTCTTGAACAGGATCGGCTTGAGCCGCCCGGTGGTGAACTCGGTGCCGACCGATGTGCCTTGCGTCCCCTCCACCTGGATTGCGAACTGATGGTTGCGGCGCTTCTTGCCGAACGCGGGGCCGCTGCGCGCGCCCGATTCCGCCGGCTGGGATGGCCGCACAATCTGGCCGTCGCTGTTGTAGCTGAAGCCGACCAGCGCCGGCATGGTGCCGGTAAACATCACGTCGCCGAACGCTGTGATGCCGGTCGACACGAACGCCGCGGTGAACATGCCGGTCGCCGTCCCACCCGAGATGCCATCGCCGAACGGGACGGTGATTTGACCGTTGGTCACGAGATAGTCGCCGCAGTCGAGGCCCCCGAGCCACGCCGTGACGGTCTTGCCGTTGAGCGGCCATAGGCCAAAGAGCGTAAGCCCGCCGGCGGGCGCCGGCGCTGCGGGGTCGATCGAGAACGCCGTGGGTGTGACGGCGTCATCGAGATAGGCCGCCTGCGCGAGCGCCGCGCCTTCATCAAGGATGTCGTTCATGGTCTCGACGTGGCGCACGTTGTCGGCGCCGTTGGTCACCATGGTCAGCGCGTCGAGCAGGCCGCCGACCGCCGGCCCTGACGAGATGAACTCGACTTGGCGGGCAGAGCCGAGGGTGTGACGGTGCCAGCCACGGATTTCAGCGCGCTGCGATGACGACAACGTCTTGCGCCGATAGGTCAGCCCGACCAGCGTGCCGTCCTCTTTGCGCACCCACAGGATCGGCGTGAGCTCGGACGTGAATGCGAGCTCGGCGATGTTGCCTTTGGTGATGTGCTTCGCCTCCTCGGCCAGGTTGTCGGCGCCGAACTTGCCCGAATAGACGTCGGGGAAGAACTCCAAGAGCGAGCGCTTCGCCGCCTGCACCGCGCACAACGTGAGGCCAGTGCGCCTCGGTTCGATGTTGGCACACTTGTGCCGCATGGCGCGATGCGCCTGAATCGATGTCGGCGTGAGTGGCTGGTTGAGCGCCGAGGCCTGCACCAGCCATTCGCCGGCGCCGGTGCCACACACGATGCCGTTCTGATCCGGGTCCATCCACAGGATGGTGTTCACGTCGGGCGCGTTGAACGTGTAGGCGATGCCATTCGACGCCGAGACCGTGCCGTCCGGCTCGGTCGGCGCGAAGTTGAAGATGTCGTTGGCCCGCGACGCGTCGATGCGATTCCCGACCAGGCCCGAGAGCCACACGCGACCCTCGTGATAGGTGCCGCAGGTCGGCCAGCCGGTTGTCCCGGAGTAGAGACCGAGCCGCCACTGCCGCACCGGCTCATTGAAGATCAGGGCGTCACCGATGATCTGCACCTTGACGCCGCTGGTGATGCCGGTGCCCGCGGGGTTGAAGAACTGAACCTCGCTCACCCCCATCGTGCCCCCGAAGGTGAAGAGATGGTTCTGAAACGCCACTTCAACCCAGACATAGTTCCAGGCGGTCAGCGGATCGCTTGACGTGATGTTGGCCGGGAAAAAGTCCGGCACCGTTGACCCCGTGGTGACGTTGAAGCTGGTGGTGCCGAGCAGCGTGCCGTCTGAGGAGCTGCCTGGCAGGGTTGCCTTGGCACGCAAGTTGAGCGTGACCGTAAAATCAAGGTTGTCAAACGGGGGCGGCGGGAAGAAGAACCCGGTAGTCGCAGGCCACACCGTGCACGATGCGATTTGCTGTGCTGATGCGCCGCTGTAGTTCTTGCCGACGTAGCCCGTTCCAGACAGTCCGCCACCGAACACGTTGGCCGCGCATTGACTCGTGCTTTGCGAGAAATTGCCGTCGAACGCAGCCGCAACGCCACCACCACTCGTCAAGTCGCCGAACGCAACCGAGCCCGCAAGCGTGCGGCTGATCTCGTTGGTGAACCCGACGATCTTGCCCCAGGTCCAGATGTGCGACGCCGGCGCCAGCACCCACTTGCTCACATCGGTGCCGGGTGCAATGCCGGTCGAGGCCGCGATCGCCTTCCAGTAGGGCCGGTCGAGGCCGCGATCGCCTTCCAGTAGGTCGCACCAGTGAAGGCCAGGCCCGTCCCCCCAAAGGCGACAAACTCGCCGCCCAGGTAGGCGAAGGTGGTGCTGTAGAGTTTCGGCTCTGAGTGCAGGCGCACGTGGCGGCCGAGGTCCGTTCCCTGGAAGCCGCCGACCGCCTCGAAACCAGATACCGACACCCAATTGCTCGGGCTGCCCGCCGGGGCGTTGCCCTGGTTGGCATCGGTCAGCGAACGATAGTTGACCGCTGCGCTGGTGACGTAGTCGCCGACCGAATAGGCGCGTCCTGAATCGTAGGCGGCGAATGCAAGTGTGATGGTGATGACGCCATTGAACCCGGACGGCGCCGCCTGCACGCCGTTGGTGAAGATTTCGAGATAGGGGCCGTCTTTGAGCGGCGCCGGCGCCAGCGCGAAGGTCGCAAAGGCGGCATCCGTCGGCGCGGCCGCCACCTGCAGCACATAGGGAATCGTGTTCTGACCCAGGATCACGGCCCCGGGGGTCGTGCCCTGCTGCACCGGGATGTCGGCCTTGATGACGCGCACCGTTTGCCACGACACGCCGGGGTAGGGCGTGGTGAGCTCCAGCACGCGCGCAACGGTGCCCGACACAAAAACACCGAGCGTGGCGCCGCTGATGGTTGCGCCGGTGATGGCGTCGCGGATCGTGAACTTGTTGGCCGCAGTGACGGTGATCAGGAACGGCCGGTTATGCAAGAGCGGGCTGTTGGTGCCGAGGCCGCCGAAATAGACCGTGTTGTTGCTCGACCAGCCGTGGTTTGCGGCGGTGGTCACCTCCGCCGGGTTGGCGGCGCTGATGGCTGTGACGGTCGCCTTGTCGTTGGTCTTGGCCAACTGTGTGTTGGTGAAAAACCGCAGGACTCCATCGGTGAATTCGATGGTGTAGGGCGAGCCAGTCTTGAAGTCGAAGCTTTGCGTGCGCGCTGGCTGGCCGTTGCGGCTCACGGCATTCAATCGGCTGCCAGGCCGCCGCACCCAGGCGCCCGTTTCGGTCGGGAGCCCGTTGAGGCACACGTTCATCAGCGTGCGGTAGTCGGGGCGGTCGATACGCCCCTGCGCGAGCTTTGATACCTCGCCGCCGGCGAATGATGGTTGTATGTAGCTGGCGTCGCCCATGGTCAGCCCCTGCAGGTGACCCAGTCGTCTTCCGGCGGCTCCTCGGCACCGATCTCGATGGCGTTCACCAGGCGCGCTTCGCTCATGAAGGTCTGGTATTCCTTTGCGATGGTGGCGACCTTCGCGCTTGACTGCGTGAGCGTCTCGCACACTTCGAGCGCCAGGCGCGCGCCGAGGCCCTCGCAAAACATCGCGTGCATGCGGGTGACATCGACCATGTCGGCCACGAAGCGCAGCATGATCGGGCCGACATCGGGCGTGACCATCAGGTCGTTTTCGAGCTCCCAATCGTCATAAGGCAGGCCCGATGGCGCGCCGAGATAGGACACTGCGCCGGCGCGCGGGTCTTGCGGTGCGCGCCGCAGATAGCCGGACGGGAGATGAAACACGTTCCGGGTGGTGAATTCCGTCGATGGCCCGGTGCCGACCGGGTAGACCAGATTGAGCTCGGAGAGCGCCACGCCCATCGGGAACTCCGGGCCGCCGACCTGGCGCCACTTCAGCGACGTCGCGCCCCCGACAAATACCGCGTTCCACGCCGAGAGCACGCCGGTGTTGGTCCAGAACGTCGGCGAGCTCGTGGGGTCGTGGTTGAGGTTGCCGTTGGCGAGCGACGTGTAGACCACGCCATCTGACCCGGCGACAGAACTGCCGATCGCGTAGGTGGTGACCGCTGACCAATCCGCCGGAGATGTGCTCGGCGTCTGGTTCAGGTTCACGTCGACGCGGCTCATGTACGGCGTGCCGAGGTAGGTCGCCACGTCGTTCTTGTCGTAGATGATGGTTGCATCCCAGGTGCTGGTGGTCGCCGGATTGTCGGCGTTGTTGCTCTGCAGCGACCGGTAGACCCGATAGGTGCCGGGCCCGATCGCCACATAGACGAGCTCGCCGGCGAAATAGCTCGTGGTGCTCACCCACTGCGCCACCGACACCGGCCCGAAATACGGCTCCCAGGCCACGGGCGAGATTTGCGGCGCGTTGCCGAGATTGCTCGGGATGCGCGACTCGTAGAGCACGCCGCGCTCATCACTCACCAGCGAGCCGACGAAATAGGTTGTGTCGGCCACCCACAGGCTCGGCGCGGTCAGCAGCGTGTTGCTGTCGATCGCACGCAGGATCACCTTGCGGATCGCGAAACGCCACACGTTGCGCTGCAGCTCGGCCTGGCGCAGCTTCGGGTAGGCGAACGAGGTCTCTTTGGCGTTCTTCGAGTCTTCGGTGAAGCCTAGGACGGAATCGAGTTGCGGGACGCCGCAGTGCTGCAGTGCGCGGTTGGCGATGTCGGTTTCAAGTCGAAACTCGGTGTTCGGCATGGCTGCCACATCGGCATGCCGGCGCGCCTCTCACAACGCACCCGGTCAGGCCACGAGCCCATGCATGGAGATGACGTTGGCAGTATTCCCGAGGCCCAATGCTGGACAGTCAATGGTGATGGCCACATTCGGGCCGCTGGCCGGTAAGGGCGGTATAAAGTTCACGACCAATGGCGGATTGGCCAAGAGAACGCCGGCAACTGCACCGTAGACGTATTGGATCGTTCCCCCCATCAAACCGGAGATCGACACGGTAAGAACGCCGCCCAATGTTGCGCCGCCGCCTGTGATCTCAAATCCGGTCAGATAATTGGTCTTGCCTGGCACGGCCGGCATCGATGCCTGGGCTGCGGCATTGGCGACAACGCCGCTCGAAGTATTGATGAACGCCCCATAGGCCGACGTAATGCCATTCGTCATCGCGGTCTCATCAGGACGAGTAGGGCACCTGAAAGCCGTGGGCAACCACCGCGCTGTTGGTGTTGCCGGCACCGAGCGACGCGACCGAAACGGTGATCGCCTGATTGAGCGCGGAGGCCTGGAGCGGCGGGTTGAACTCGACCACCAGTGGCGGGATGCCGACCGCGGCCCCCACGGGGACGGGGATGTTGTAGGTGAGCGTGCCGCCGAGCACGCCGGTGATGGTGAGCGCGACCACCGAGGCGCCGGTGGCGCCGGCGCCAGTAAATTCGAACCCCGAAATGTAGGTCATCACGTTGGCGCCGCCGGCGGCGAGCACCGCGGTCGCGGCGGCCGCTGCGACGTTGCCAGACGCGGCCGCAACCGGCGTCGCAACCTTGCCGGTATCGCCAGTCGGGTATGGAGGAAGCCCGCCCCTCATGTCAGGATCGACGCCATCTTGCCGCCCATCACACCCTGCAAGTTGTCGACGACGCGCGGCGAAATGGCCGCCGTCGTTGCGGCCGACTGCACGGCATCAACGAACGCATTGTCGGCCGTGACGATCGCTCCGAGATAAGTCGCCAGATTGGCGAACACGCCGAAGCCGTTGGGCGCGTAGGTCGCAAAGGCGGCCGCATACGCCACCTGGCGCGTGCTTGCTGCCACTGCCACCGCATTGATGAAGGTCTGTTCTGCTGACGTGGCCATCAGACGCCTCCGGTGCCGAGTGCCCGCAGTAAGGTCTGAAACGGCTCTGCGCCGATGCTGTTGTTGTTGGCCTTACAGGATGCCACGCACGCACGCGCCCAGGTGATCTCAGCATTATTAGACGTGACCTGCCCGGCCGGATTCTGCGTTGCCGCGCCGGCCGCGGCCTGCCGCGTGCTTTCGGCCGCGTTGCAAGTCGTGTCATGCACCAGATTGCCGGATCGGGTATGTCCACCCATCAGAGAGCCTCCTCGTCGTCCTTGGGTTCGGGCGTCACCAGCCTCGGCTTGCGCCGCACCTTGGCCGGCTCCTCGGCCTCGGCCTCGGCCGTCACGCGCGCCGGGTCATCCATCCAGGCCGCCTCGAATGCAAGCCTGGTAAGAGCGGCCGACGAGCCGGCCTGCGCGCCATGCGCCTGCTCGACCAGCCGCTCGTATTTGCGCAGCACCGCTCCTTCCAGCCTGGCAAGCTCGTTCCAGTGCAGACCCATTACGGCCCCTGTACGTAGTCCACTTCCATCGAGATCACGCCCGCAGTCACGGTGAGCGCGGTTGTCAGCTTGGCGACGATGTCGAAATAGCCGCCGGGGTCGGCCGTGAATTGGGTGGCGAGCAAGTTCACCAGCACCTGCCAAAGCGGGAGGTTCTGGTGCGCCGCCAGGAAGGTGTTGGCGAACGTGATGTCCGCGTTCACCTTCGTGGTTGCGGTTAGGGCCGTCGCCGACCCGAACATTTTGTTATCGACCGGGCCCGAGACCTGCACCACACCACCGGCGAGCGATTGCGGGGTGCCGTCAACGGCCGAGTCCGAGAACGCCACATCGAAGTCGGTCGCGCCGGCGGTCGAGGCGGTGAACAGGTTCCACTTGACGGCCTTGACTTTGGCAGTCGTCGGGATGCGCACGAAACGATAGATCGAGGCGATCGAATCACCGACCACGCCGGTCACGCTATCGTTGACCGTTTTCATGAAGCCAGAGATGCCCTCGCCGGAGGTGATCTCGACCAGCGGCGTTGAGTCCATCGCCGTGATGCTTGCAGACTTGGTGGTGACGACAGCCATCTGTGGCTCCTATAGGATCGGCGTGGTGGTGAAGATGGGGCCGCTTTCGATCAGGCGCAGAAAAGCCTCTAGCGCCTTGACAAGGTCCTTGCGCGTCAGGACCGCGGCATTGGAGTCGGTCGTGTTGAACCGAAACTCGATGTCGTCGGCATTCGGCGCCAGCACACCAGACGTGAAGTCGGCGATCTTGAAGCCGTCATTGCCGCGCTTGATGGAGAAAGAGATAGCAGCCATGGCGCCTCCTTACGGGACAACGTCGGCCGCGGCCGAGGTGTCGGCGGCCAGCACCTGCAACAGCCGGCCAGGCTCGAGCCGGGTCGCGCCCGAGCTCATGCCGGTCCACAACTGATAGGGCAGCGAGGACAGGTCGCGGCGCTGGGAAACGTCGTTCTGCACGTCCTTCCAGATGCCGAGATAGATGCCGGTTTTCACCCAGGTGATGTTCTGGCGAACGTTCGCGCTCGACGTGAGGCGCTCCGAATAGATGATGTCGAATCCCATGAACCTCGTCACCTTGCCTTCAACGAGGGTGGGACGATCGGCACCGGAGAAGTCAGTCGAGACGACCTGCACTTGGTTGAGGAGGTCGGACTCGCCCTGTGAGTTGGTGATCCAGGTGAGGCTTTCCTGGTCGACGTCGACCTGCGCCTTTCTGAATATTCTTTTCGCCTCGATCATTTTTGCGACGGTCAACCCGGAGGCGGCCGAGGAGCCGAACGTCGAGGCGATCTGGAACAGGCCAGACGCGTTGAACACCTCACCCGACAGGCCGCCGGCGTCGGCGCCGATCTGAGCGGTGGCGAACGAGGCGCCGATCAGGCGGTCGTCCCATTCACGGGCGACGGCCGCGGCGGCCACGTCGGAGTATTGCGAGGTCGGGTCGGTGAGCAGCTTGAGCTTATCGAACGAGTCGATGAGCTGCACCGCTTCCTTGTCGATCGGGAACACCCACCGCCTGGTGAAATCAACGTCTTGTCGATCGAGCGGTGCGAAGCGCCCGCTCGGGGTCTTCATCTGGATGGCACCGATGTATTGCACCGGCGACGCTTGCTTGCCGACGTGGAACCCCTCCATGCAACGGCCGCGCAGCTTCGAGGTGCGCTGCTGCAGCTTCACGTTGAGGATGGTCGAGAATTGGGTGACGTAGAGCTTGAACAGGTTCTCGGACATTGTAGTCCCCGTGGGCCATGGTGCGAATGAGCACCGGCTTGCGCCGGCGTTTCCTTCGACCGTGTCCGCGGGGCGGGGGTCGCTACATTGCCAGTGACCTTGTCCTCTCGGGGGCCTTCGTCATCCCATCGGCCTTGTCCGCTAACGACGCCATAAGCGTCACGGGGACCGTACGCAGGACTTACTTGCGGCGGGGATATTGGCGCGTCATCGGTGGCGGCTCAACGCACCGGAAATTAGCCGCGACTTCTCGAAAAGCCGGCACCAATACGACGGGACGATGTGCCCCTCGACCTTCTCGCAGGCGTTCGGGGGCTGAAAGTGCTTGCAAATGCCGCAGTGCGCAGCCGGCGTGCCCTTGGAATAGTTGACCGACTCCTTCGAGCGCTTGCCGTCCTGGCGCGGCGTTTGCTTCAACGAAGCAACGCTGGCCATGCGTCACTCCGCTGATTCGTAAGTCGCCTCAAAGATGTCCGGCTTGCAAGGATAGATTTCGTTTTTGACGCCTTTGATGATCCAGTCGCCAGAACTGGCGCGCATCTCGCCTTCAAGCGTCTTGATGGTCATGTATGGGGTCTCACCGCCCTGTTCCCAAACCGACCCGTCATAAAGCGCATCACGAAGCCAGCTCGGCAGGTGATTTCGGGCAGGCCGGTATTGCCACGCCTCGATCACAACCGGCTTTTTGCGAAACTTTGCCATGCTACTTCTTCAATGACCGCTCGGCGTCGAGGCGCCGCAATTCGAGGCGGGCGGCATTGAACCGATCCACCACTTCCATGAACCCGCCGCCGAGATACTTGGCCTGCAGGTTGGTGTCGGGGTGAGCGCAGACGTTCTCGCCGGTGATGACGCACACGCCGCCGCGGCATGCGATCGGGCAGCCGTCTGGCATGTGGTGAATGCCATCAAGCCAGTTGTCGGCGGCGGGTGGGCCGTTTGCCTTGGCGGGCTTCGCATCGAGTCGCGTCTTTGCGATTTTCTTGCGCTTCTTGCGCCGCGCGGGTGCCTCGACGAGCGGCGGCAGGCCCTGCGCCTTCCTGGCCGCGAGCTTGGCGGTGCGGGCCGCGCGCACCTTGGCCATGCGTTCGCGCATCGCCTGGCGCCTGGCCTCGGCTTCATCCCCCGGCATGGTTTCAGTCTGCTGCTCCATCATGCGGCCTCCTCTTTGTAATCGCTGATCAGCTTGGTGAGCTGATCGAATTCGCGCCGGGCCTCCGGTTCGTTCTGGACCAGGCGTGCGGACCATTGTGGATTGGCCACGAGCTCGTTGAGCCGGGCCTGTGCCGTCTGTGCGGTGGTCATGAACTCACCTCCTTGCTTGCCGGGGATATAGGCGTCTTCGGTGGTGCCGGCCCCGACCTTGCGGAACATCTCCATGACCCGCGAATAGCCGACGACCTTCTCAAGCGCGGCGACATCCTCGGCGGTCACCTTCAGCTTTTGCGCGCCCTGCACGGCGGTTTGCCGGTTGTACTCGTAGTTGTTGCCCCAGTCTTTCTGCAGTTGCGCCTTTTCCTCGGCGAGCTTGCCGCCGGCGGTTTCGACCTCGCGCTTGTCGGCGTCCTCCATGAAGCCCACGAACGCCTGAGAGAGTGCGGCCGCGCTGGTGGTCGGCAGGTGCAGCTCGAAGGCTTTTTTGCGCATGAACTCCGCGAAGCCCTGATCGAGGTCGCTTCCGTCGGAGAACTTCACGTTCGAGAAGTCATAGCCCTTCTCGTCGACGGGTGCCCCGAACCGCTGATAGACGGCCTTCCAGCCGGCCTCGTCGTTCACATCAGCCGGCAGCCTCAAGAGCTGATGCGGCGGGACACCGAGGTACTTCTCGGCCTCCATGTGCCCCTTGGCGGACGCCATGAACGCCTTCATCGGGTCGGAGAGATCGTAGCCCTTCTTGTGCGCATAGGACTTGATCTCGTTGTCGAGAGTCGTGTGCCACGGCGCGGCAGCCGCGGCGGCCACGTTGGTGATGTCGCCCGCCGGTGGGGTGACGGCCGCTGGTGGGGAAATGACGGTCGTATCAGTCATGGGCGCGGTCTCCTGCTCTGGGCGCGACGGTTTGACGAAGCTCAGAATTCTCTGCATCGACGGAAGCATGTTGTTCCTCAGGTGCGCGGGGCACGAAGTTCGCCAACTCCTCAACGGAAGCATGTTGTTCCTCAGGTGCGCGGGGCACGAAGTTCGCCAACTCCTCAGGCGAGAGCGTTAGGAAGTCGTTGATGCGCAACCACACCTCGCGGCGCCCCTCGAATGCGGCGTGCACGCGCGGGTCGGCATCAAAGCAACTGGCGTCTGCCCTGCAGAACCTCGCAAGGTCGCGCCTCACCAAACCGCCATGCTCGTTGCTGAGTGCAACCTGATAGGCGGCCTTGAGTTGCCGAAGCTGCTCGATGACTTCCGTTCGTCTCATTGCCTACCGTCGAACCCATATTCCATCTCGATCCCGAGACCCTTGAAAATCCCAGCGGCGAGCTTGAACGCCTGCTCGGGCAACAGCGTCATCGGTTCACAGCCATCGATTTCCATGATGAATGCGCCGCTCAACTTGCGGCTGACCTTGATACGGCGATTGGGCTCGGGCTTGCCGATGATCTTCGGCTTGGCTCCGAGCTCGATGCTTTTGCTGACACGCTCGACACGGTGGAATTTGGGGTTGATGTTGGTCATCCCGACACTCCTGGCGCTCCCTGCGGTTGCTGTCCCGGCTGCCCTCCCGGCTGCTGACCGCCTTGCGGCGACACCATGCCGGCCTTCACCTGCGCGGCCTGGGCCTTCATGATTCCGGCCTGGGCGGGCGCGGCCTGTATCTGCTCCTGCCGGGCCTGCATGTCGGCGCGGTTCTTGCGCTTAGCGACAACGGCCCTGTCATCAGCCACCCAACTCTCAGGAACGCCGAGGGTTTCGGCGATGGCGGGTGAGGCCGTATCGTAATCGACGCGATCCATGACGCTTGGGTCCCCAGTCTGCTGCGCCAAGTTGCTCAGTTGCTCCGTCCAACGGAAGAAACCGGACACCTCTTGCGCCTTCTGCGCCCTGGCCAGCGGCGAGGTGTACTCCACCTCATACGATCCACCGGCCTCGCGCAGCCGCGGCGGCATTTCCGGCAAGATCGGCACGCCGTTGTTGGTGAGGGTGGAGAGGATATCGAGCTCGCGGTCGATCATGGGCCCGAGATACTCCGATTGCTGGCGGCCGATCGTGGGGGCGAGCAGGATACCCTTCTCGTTGGTGCGCTCGATCACTTCGGTGGCCGTCATCTCCGGGGTCTCGGTCAGAATTTGGAACAGCGTGACCAGGAACACGTCGTTGATGATGGCGCGCTCCATGTCCATCATCATTTCGTTGACCTGGATGTTGCCGGTCGGAAGGACGTGCACCATCGGCCTGCCCTCCGCGCTCACACCGCCCTTGTTGACGGCACCGGGTCGCAGGTCCATGCCGATAATGCCGTCATCGGAGACGAGCAGCACCGGGTCGGACGCGCGGTGGCCCTGTTTCAGGAACGTGCGCTTTTGCGCGTTGAGGGTCTTGAGCGCCGGCAGCACCATCTGGGCTGGGCCGCGGCCGTACACCTCAAGCGGTGTCTGATCGTAGCGGCTGACGGAGTAGGGGAAGCTGCGGTAGCCGCCGCCCAACTGCATAAGGCACTGGCCCTCGATCGAAACATAATGGGACTCGAACGGCAGCGAGCGGGCATCGAGCCGCTTGCCGTCGTAATCGCGGCGCGGGCGCACGCAATGCAGGAAGTTGAACAGCCACTGGCTGTGCTGCTCGTAGGCCGACCGCAGCCCGGCCGGCAGGGCCGGCATGCCCCAGCGCTGAACCGCCTGGTAGGCAGTCATTCTGAACCAGCGAATGATCCGGTCAACGCGACCCTGGTGGTTCTCGCCATAGAACGTTTCCCCAAGCGGCACCGCCTTGTATCGCAACCCCACCTGGCCGCCGTAGTCGCGGCCGTCGAAGGCGTCCACGAACATCGTGGCGTTGCCGAAGGCGCCGAGGCTCTGAAAGTTGCTGTTGTTCTGCGCGGAGAAGTTGGCGATCGGGGCGTACCTGTACTTGAACAGGATTTTGGTAACCTGCTCGAACCACAGGCGCGTGGCGCGGTCCTTCATCACGTAGTCGTCGTTGGCAGAGAGCGTGTGCCAGATCATGTTGCGCGGCGTCAGCAAGCTATCGCAGATCGCGGCGAACCGATGCAACGCCAGCATCCCCGAGGCGTCTACTTGTTGTTGCGTCTTCTTTTGGCCCGGCCAGTTAAAGTTTTGGTAGAAGAAAGTGTTTCTACTCGTTGGGAGAATGAGCTCGGCCGACTCCTCCCACTGCTGGGCGAAGGTCGATCTCCAGTTCGTGTACTGTGAAAACTCCTGCATGATGTCGCGCACGATCTCGCGCTCGGCATCGTTCGGGGTGCGCGGCAGGCCGGTGTTGAAGTTTGTGGCGGCGTAAATCCCGGCGCGGGCGATGGTGCTTACGGCACTGGCCATCAGTTCACCGTCAGACGTCTGGCGTCGGGGTCGGCCGGGTCCATCTCGGGGTCGAGCCGCATGTCGGCGGTGACCCATTTCTTGGCGCAATCGAATAGCTGCACGCGCTCGGTGTCTGGGAGCTTGAGCTTGTCGGCGATGATGCGGAAGGTTTTCTGCAGGTGCGCCAGGTCGCGAAAAATCACCTCGTTCTTTGTCGGCGGCTCCCAGTCACCCCAGACGACATCCGCAATGACCCGCCCGCACTTGTCGATCTTCGCGTGCGAGCAGATGAACGGCGTGGTGATAGAGCGGAAGCCGGGAAACACACACCCCAGCAATGCAGGCATAGCCTCGTCGAACGAGTGCGCCAGCATCGACAGCACCACCATCCCGATTGGCTCGTATCGGGTTGCATGGAGCACTCTCGCCGGCCACATCTCGCGCAGCTCGTCGGCGTGCACCTTCCAGAGAAAATCAATAGCGGCGTTGTGCACCAGGCCCTCCACCTAGGACAGACCCCATCGCCTTCCGTAGCCCCAGCATGGACGACGCACCCAGCGGGCTGACGGCCTCCTGCATCTGTGCCAGCAACTGCCGCCGGCGCTTCATCTCCTCGGTTTCGTCCTGCACCTGCTGGCCAAGCAAATCCCCGGCAGCGCCGCCGAACATGGTGTCGAAACCCTTGCCCTGATCGTAGCCGCCGAGAGCCATTCGCCCGCTCCAAAAGTGGTCGGGGTTGGGCTGCACGGCCGCCCCGACCAGTCACAAGGGAGGAAACCGCCCCATCACGGGGCGTGGGCGGGAGAATGCGGTGGCGGCCATCACAGCCACAACGCACCGAGTTTTAGGCGAACAAGTCGAAATCGACACCGGCCGCCAGGCCGCCGCCGCTGGCGTGGCGGACGGCTTGAAAGCGCGCAAACTCGGCCACCGCCTTGCCGTAGCGGATATCCATGCAGCCGATGCGGGTCGCCGACAGCAGGTCGTCGTCGATCTTGTTCACCAGGCCGTTGACGCGGTGATAGCCCTGGTATTCGTCGAACACCTCGGTCAGGTGCGAGGCGATCAGCAGCCGCCGGGTGGCGAGGCGGTGTTCCATGTCCGTCAGCCCGGCCTCGAAGTCATAGCCGCCGTTGTGGAACGTCGCGTGCGTCGGGCGCATGTTGAGCCCGAGGCCCTTGTAGACTTGTGCCACGGTCTCGCCCGATATCAGGCTCGCACCTCTACCGCCATCATGCGGCCAAGCCACTGGCGCGTCCCACATCGGATGTTGCTTGATGCGCGCGACGTGAAGGGGCGCGAGCCCGTGCATGCGGAAACCATCCACCACGCGGATCACATCATTGTCGAGATCGCGACACAGCAGCACGGCCGCGAACGGATGGCCTGTAGAGGCCGAGCCGGAGTGGCGGAAGTCGAGTGCCCACAGCCATCGCCAGTAGGGCGGGAATGTCGCCGGGTCCTGGTTATACTTGATCGCTTCCAGCGGGGTCTCGAACACCGCGCCCTCGCCCTGCATGTCGGCGCCATAGAGCCGCGTCTGTCGTTCGGATGCCCTGTACTTCGCGAGCAACCCCGGCACCGCCTCGTCTGGGATGTGGCCGCCGTTCGTCACCAGCGCGTCGTCGAGAGTCATCAGCACTTCGGCCGTCCCGGGGAGGCGCTGCTTGAACCGCCGGCGGATGGGGGTGAGGCCCAACACTGGCGTCATGGTGACGATGATGATGCCGTTCGTCGTGGTCAGCCGCGCTTGACACTCGCCATAGATCGAGTCGTTCTGTTCGCCCTTCACGTCCTCATCGAGCCACACTTCATCGCACGACTCGCCCTGAAACGCGTCGCGGCCCATCTCGTAGGTCTTGAACCGGATGATGGCGCGGCCGCCGTTCTCGCGCTTGAGCGACACGCTGTCGACGAAGTTGGCGATACCGCGGGCCATCGCCGGTTTGCCGACGATGTTGTCGAGCGGGATCAACCCCGTCCCGAGGCCGTCGTGCTGCGTCAAGTCACCGAGGAGCTTCGTTTGCGCGCCGTCGCGCGTCTTGAGCGAGGTGGTGCACGCGGCCCAGCCGAGGAAATCCATCGGGCGCTCGATCTTCGGCGGCTTGAGAAACCTGCGGCCCGCATACCATTCGGGGTAGAGCGCGAGGGCGTCGAACGTCATCTGCGCCGCCGCGCTGTGCGTCTTGCCCAACTGGTTGCCGGCGCGCAGCATGCGCTCGGGCATCACCATGTTGTGGAATTCGAGTTGCTTGCGGTTCGGCTTGTAGAAGTCGACGCGTCGATATTTGCGCCGGTACTCAAGCTCGGTGAGCATCTTCTTCATGTGCCGGCGAAGGTCCGCCGGGTCGGGGCCGTCCTCAAGCTCGTTCGTCATCGTCCGGCCTATGATTGTGATCGGCCGCAAGCTGCCGGGCAGCTTGGTGGAAGCCGATCGGCCCCTCCATGGGCTTTTGCCGCAACCGTTCGATCAGCGCCCCCGTGCCTGGGTTGCGGATGATGGAAAGCCTTTTGACTTCGGGGCGCCGGATGGGCCGCCCGCTCGGGTGCCTGATCACTTCACCACCTCACCCTCGATTACTTTCCCGTCGCGCTCGGCCAGCATCTTCTCGTAGCGAGCGAGCCCGGTGTGGCCGAAGTGCTCAACCAGTTTCTCACGACTTGCCCCGAACGCCTTGAGCATGCTCAACGCCTCCAGCGCCGCGTCGGTGTGGTTCACACGCACCTCGCCTTGAACGTTTACATTAAGGTTCTCGCCTATCCCCGCGCGCGACAGCAGCGACAGCGCGGTCTTGGCATGGTCGCGATGCTTCGGGCTCTCGATCAGCGTGGTGACCGCCCGCAGCGCCGGCACGACGAGGCCACGCACCGCTTGCTTCGCCACCTCCTCGATCGCGTCAAGCACCCGCTCGCTGTGCATGAGCTCGTGGGTTCTCACCCGAATGGCCGAGCTCTCCCCGCCCGGGTCCTTGAAGCCCGCCAGGCGAGCCGCATCGGTGGGCTTGATCTCGGGGTCGTGCACGTAAATCCACACGAACTTGCGCTCGCGATCGGTGCACGCGAGCATCTTCGGCCCGAGCTCGGTTGATGCGAAGTCCATCAGACTGGCCAGTCTCGGAGGCGCGGCGGCATGCCGGGAAGGCTCGTGCTCGGGAAGACGGGATTACTTGCGATCGGCATTAACTGCCCTCCGGCGCGCACGCTCCGCGTCTATCGCGGCAGCTAATGCACAGCGGACCTCGTGCGGGAGCTTGAACCACTCGTCTCCTCCCGATCCTTTCGCCTCCCACCAGCCGCAGCTACGCAACACCATGCCGTAGTCGACACGATAGCGCCGCGCTATCTCGAAGAACGGGAAACTCGATACGCGCGGCCAAGGCGCGCTGAATGTCGAGATAGTAGGATCAGTCATCAGTACCTCGGTCTCACGTCTGTCCATCACTTCACCAACCGGAGGCGGGGTTGCAGGAGCCGCGGGTCAGCATACTCGCGCGGGACCGGCCGTGTGCGAAATTCGCAGTGCACGACGCCGCCAGGAATTGCGCGGCTGATCGGAACGAGGAAACTGAAACCCACCATCTCGTCGATGTCCTGTTCGAGCATCCCGCGCTCGACTTCATAGCGGAGCTCGTACAGCAACTTCTCGATCCGCTCGCGGCGGAAGTTCGTGGGGTCGGCCATGGCGCAGGCGTACTAACGTGTTACGCCGTGATCAACGCACCGGAGTGGAGAGAGTGCCTCGCCTTCAGCCCCTCACGAACTGACGGTGCTCGCGCACTTGTCCTAGGGGCCTATCTCCCAGCACTGGCGCGGGTCGGGGACCTCCGTCGAACAGCTATTTTAGCGGGCCCAGCTAGCTGCCAGCGAATGAAGGCGAGGCGGTTTAAAGCCTATAGCCGATGTGGCTGGAATGCAACAGGTCTCTGGAGGGGGGCGCGAAAAAGGGAAGGGACGTCGGCTTTCGGTCCGGCCGCTTGGTCCCCCCCACCCCCACCCCTCACCCGGGTCTTGGTCAAGATCAAGGCCTTGGGTTTCGCTCATTGCCTTCAGGTTTCGCCTAGCCTCGCCCTGGGCAAGGGAGAGGTCAACACTGTGGGATCAGTAGGTTGCGCCCGTCTTCCCCGCATTCTCCCCGCATCAGGCCTTGGGTTGTGTTCGCAGGTTGCACACGCGACGTTACGGCTGCGTGGGGCGAGTCGAGGTGATCGCCCGCACACGTCGATGGAGATCGGCCAGGTCTGGCGCCATCACGCGACGGCCAGGACCTTTCCACATTTCCTCGTCCCAGTGGTTGAGTAGTGCGATCGCGTCCTCAGCGATTTCTTTCCATGATGCCTCGGTCTGCCGCTCGTCGGTGGTGATGCTGGTGCCCATTGGTTTGCTCCGGGTTGAGCCGCGCGATGGCTGCACCTGGTGGACAGTGCGTGTCAAGCCCATATCGCGACCCGCATTCTAGGCTCACAACTGCTGTGCCAATTTTGGAACGCGCAACAATATTGCGTTTCGCCACATTCACTCTGGTCGGGCAAAATATCGATGGGCCATCTTGACACCTGGGACATCATGGCCCATATATGCGGTGTGGAAAGGAGGTGATTGAGATGGCGTTGAAGTTCCTAGAGCCTGTTGTGGAAGTGAAGCGTGGTCGGCCTGGTCCTCGACCACTCCCGATGAGGCAGACTGGTGTGGACCGTGTGATGGCCATGGTGGCGTTGCGTGATCACATGCGAGGCCACAACACCGCGGAGTTGGCTGCTGAAGCGCAGCAAGCGGCGCGGAATGGTCGGAAGGACCGATTGGTGGCGTTTGGGCTGTTCTGGTTGATGGCGGCGTTGCTGGTCGTGTTCATGTGGGCCGGCGTACACGGGTGAAGCTGGGGGCCTTCGGGCCCCTTTAGTTTAGAGAGGAGAGCGAATGAAACGATGCGTCAGAGTGCTTGGCCACATGATTCCGCTCGGTGCCTACGTGGCGGCGATCAAGCAGGCCAAGGCGAACCCTACCAAGACGTTCAAGACCGGGCTTACGACCTGGTGGCCCACGACTGGCGCCGAGATCGTGGAGCAGTTCATGGCCGGTGTGAACGACCGGATCACTCAAGCTGTGCCCTACAACAAGCGAGGCAAGGCCATCGTGCTGATCCTGAAGGGTGTGAAATGACCACCAAGCAATATCTGGCCGCGCTCAAGAAGCTCGGCCTCACACCTTACGCAAGGGTGACGGCGAAGGTGCTGGGGCTCTCGCCCCGGCAGTGCAAGCGCTTGGCGACCGGGTCGTCCCCGATCCCCGGCCCTGTGGATCGGCTGTTGTGGGTACTGTGCGAGCACGGCGTTCCCGCCGCTTGGCTCGACGATTAGCCCACCGGGCGCGAGCGGCCCTGCTCGCAAGCCTGGAGCGTTGCTTCGGTGATCGCGCGAGAATCCCCTGCTGGCGCGCCACCCGAGCGAAATCTGGATTGTCCTTAAATGGCAAAAACCGCCGTCGTTTGCGGGTTCGTTGTGTCAGCATCGCAGTGTTAGCATTTTTCGCGGGGGTCAATCGCCGGCGGACTCGTTCGAGCGCCTCGGTGTCCTCGACCACCAACAGCTTGAGCCCGAGCACACCCAGCAAGGGGCCCATGCTGGTGCGCCCGAGCGTCTTGAGCGGCATGGGCGCGAGCAGCTTCATGGTGTAGCGCAGCGGCAGGCCTGCCACATCGTCGAGGGTTTCCCCAGCAGCCCCGAGCTCGACCACGCGTGCACGCAACGCCGAGATGAGCTGCTGGTAGTCGCGCACCTCGGCGATCACGCGGTCAACCATCCGACAGGCTCCGTAGCGCGGCGCGGCCGATGAACTCGGAATATGCTGGTGGGATAGACTCACTCAACTCCTCGCGGCTCATCCAATCGATGCCCATGGCGGCGCGGCCGACACCGGTCCCGAGGTGTTTGCGACGGTAGACCGGGCCGTTCTTGAGCGTCCTGGCGACGGCTGGAGACCGTTCAAGGACGGTGCGGCCAAAGATCGTGACCCAGTCGCCTTTGTGGTCCCCGCAGGGTGGTGCAAGCAGGAAAAAGCTACACTCGAATTTACGGTGCCGCTTCACGTTGAGGCCGAACGAAAGCCCGCAAAGCGTCACTGGATTGATGAGAGGCGCCTGCGGTACGTTCTCGATCGCGTAAGGCCGCCTGCTCGCCACCAGCATGCTTCTCACTGGCTCAATGAGTTCAGGATGGGTGTGCTGGTGGATGTTGTTGGCGACCGTGTAGGCCTGGCACGGCGGGCTCGCCCAGATGAAATCAAACCGGCTGATGTCGAACGGAGGATTGAGCGCATCGGCTTGCACGAAGCGGAATGGATAGCGAGGCTGTGGCCGAATATCGATGCCTGTGACGTCGAAGCCCGCGCGGTGGAGCCCCATCGACGCGCCACCGGCCCCGCAGAACAGGTCAAGGGCAGTCGGCTTCATTCCTTGACCTTCGGCAGGATCATGAGCTCAAGCCCCATCGTGTTGAGCACGGCCTCGAAGTTATCGAGCTTCGGTGTGCGTTTTCTCCAACGCCGCACGGTCTGGCCGTAGACGCCGGCACGCTGGCACAGGTCCTCAAAGTTGAGGCCTTGCTCGTTGATCGTGCGGAATAACTCACGCACCAGCGGTGAGCCGTTCTGTGGCACTTTCACGGTCATGTCACTTCTCCCTCCGCTGCAGCACCAGGTCGTAGCCGAGCGCATTCACGCACGCCTCGTAGTTGAGCAGCAGCGGCTGATGGCGCTGCCAATTCTTGATGGTCTGTCGCGTGAGACCAGAGCGCTGCTCAAATTCCTCATAGTTGATGCCCTGCAAGAGCTCAAAAAGCTGGTGGATGAGCCGCGGCCGTGGGGCTGTCGGTGTTTGGGTCATGGCGTCTTGCCTTTGAGTTGCGCTCGAAGTTGTGGCGATGCGACTTGGTACCCTCGTGAGTCCTGCTGCGCTTCGGCATCGCGCGCGCGTGCGGTTCCAGACTCTGAGTCAGAAGGTTTTATATTTGAATCTTTAGTATGCTTATGTTGTGCTCGATGCTCAGCACCGTGCTCAGCCCTCTGGTGACCACTCCACCGCTTGCTCGCACCGACTTGGTGCTTGCGCCGGAGTTCCTGCACATCCAACCAGGTGGCGGTGAGCCGCTTTTGGGACACCTGACCGCCGGCGAATGTGAGCGGTCGGGAAACACGTTCGGCGATCTTGCGCCAGCGCTGCACCGACAGTCCGACGATGCGTGCGAGCTCCCGCTCATCGTTGACCAGCCGACCGCCGTGCAGCCACATCGTGAACAGGATGCGGCCGTAAGCGCCGAACTCCTCGGTCGACATGTACGTGGTGTCGCCGATGAGCTTGGCGCAGTCGGTCGGCATACGCGGGAGCTCAGCCATTCACTTGCTCTTTTTCCCAGCCATCAAGGAAGTCGTTGGCGATCCGGCGCAAACAATGACTCCGGTCGAGATCAGTGGTTTTTCGATATCTATTGAACCGCGCGTCCTCCCCAACGCTCCAGGTCATTGCGAGTTTGGTTGACCCACTGCCGCTCATGGACGGCGGCACGTGGGCGTCCTTCGGCTGCGAGGCGGGGGCGGAAACCTGCCGAGAACCGGCATTTTCGGCAGGTTTCTTTTGCTGACTTTGTGCCGTGGTTCTGGGCACCCCAAGGTCCCGCGCTACTTGCGACAGCCCTCCCTTCTTGCCGCGCCCGCCTTTGCTCGGCTCGGCCTTGGCCGCCGCATCTTCCAGCAGCGCCTTATAGTCGGCCTTGATTTTGCGCCGTTGCGCGCTGGTCAGATTGCGACGCTCCAGGTTTTCCCCGAGCTCGTGGATGCGGCAGTCCACGTCTGAGCCATAGGCGACTTCGGCGCGGATTTTGTCCCAACCCAACTGGGACGCGGCCTTGAACCGGGTGGCGCCGGCAACAACTCGGTAGGTTTTGGTGGTGATCGGGCGCACCGTGATCGGGGTGAGCTGCCCAACATCCTTAAGGGACTTCGCCATTTGCTCAATCGCGGCCGGCTCCGGCGCAAGATAGCGGTCACCTACTGCAATCGCCATCACCTTGATCAGCTTCGCGGCCTCGATCTTCATGACCGTTTACCCCCGCGGGATGCTGACGCGCAGCGTTTTGGCAATGGCGCGCGCCAGCGTTTTCACATCGCCGCGCGATTGCGTCGTGATGGCCGCATTGACCGCGGCGTCCAAGTGCCCGAAATTCTCTTGCAGGCTTTTGACGACCCCTCGTGTCTGGAGGGTCCGGCTGGATTTGGCGAGCCAAACCTCCAACGCCACCAGCCCCTTCAAGACCTTGGCGCTCACCTGCTTGTCATGGGCGCTATGAAGCAACAAGCTGACGATGGTTGCCGTTGCGTCGTGGTGGCGTAGGACGCACCGGCGCAACTCCCCGCGCGCCCCAAAACCAACGCGGTGCTCGCTCATTGTTCTTTCGTGCGCGTCGACCTCGATCGCAAGTTCATGCTGAGCGTACAGTTCCGCATGGTGCTCCTGGTCGGTGGAGAGCCGTTTGCGGTTTTTGTTGATGCGGAGGAACGTGTCAGCCTCCTGCTCGCGCGTTGCCGTCGCTGGGAACACGAGACACGGCACAGCCTTGACATCCTCGCGCATGCGGGCGCCGGACAATCGCGTGCCGCCATCGTCAACGTTGTAGTGACCATTCTCCCGAACAACGGTCAGGGCCCCGAACGCCACCGGGTCAAGGTGGAGTGCAATTTCCTTGGCCAGCCTGCCTTTGCTCTCGTCACGCTGATAGTCATCTGTTGGGATGATGAGTTTGTCCTTGTCGATCATCATCAGCTTGGCTTTGAACATAGCTTCCTCCATTGTCACTCACCCTTGGGCCAAAAATCCGCGCCGCGCATGTCGACGGTGACGTCGGTGGCTTGGGCGAGGACAGCCATCGCCGCGTCGTGGCTCTCAGCACCGTACATTATTAACTTCACGGGCACGCCGATGCCGGTGAAGTCGAAGTGGTGGGTCTTGCCGCCCTTCATGTACTCCCACGCCTGCGCGGGGATGCCGATGATGACGATCGGCACACCGTCTCCCTGCCCCTCGTAGGAGACGCTAAAGACCATCTGTTCTTCACGCTTCATAGGAGCCTCTCCCTTTCCTGGGCGAGCTTGTTGTAATCGGCGGCGATCGCCCGCATCACGTCGATTTGGTACTCGGCCTCGCGTCGGCTCATTGAGTCTTGCGCGACGCGGCCGGGGTAGACGCGCAAGCGCCATTCGAGCTCGCGGCACGCAGCCTTGAACTTCTCCTCGGCCGTGAAGTCGGTGCGCCTAGTCATCGAGGAGTGCCTTGAACAGGTTGTCGCGGCAGATGATGGCGAACAGGAACTCGATGAGGTCGTTGGGCGTGATGCCGCGGCGCTGCGCCTCAGCGCGCATGATGTTACGCACTTGCTTTGGGGTGGAGTGACCCAGCTTGTACTTTGTCCGCCCCTCGGCACGCGTGTCGCCACGCAGGCGCGCGCGGGAGACGGTGGCGAGAATGTAGCTCGGGCTCACGCCGAGGGCCCGAGCGATCACGGGTGAGGTTTCGCCGGCCGCCCAATGGTTGAGGATTTCATCTGCGCGCTGGCCCACCATCAGAACTCCTCCACCTTCCAGCCACCGCCGTGCTTCTGGGCGCGGGCGGTGACTGCGATGAAGCGGAACGGGAACAGAGACGCCGCCACCTTGATCTTCACGCGGGCGTCGTCCTGCCAGAAGCCTTTGACTTCGTGCACCTCAAGCGCGCCGTCGGCGCACAGCACCAGGAAGTCGGGCGAGTAGAACGTGTTGTCGGCAAGCCGAAGCTTGATCCCCTCGAACTTGTGCCAGGCGATTTGGCCTTCGGCTTGCCGACTGTCCAACCAGCGGGCGTAGGCCGCCTCAGTCCGGTTCATGACCCCGGGCTTGAGACGGCCGAGTGCAAAGGTTCGCTTGCCGCCGCGCTGGAACACGGGACGCCTCCCCCTTTAGCCACCGTTCGCGGTTGCAGCCCGGCCGGCGCTCTCGGCCGCGGCTTGGCCGAGGGGCGTGTCGCCGAGCATGCCGAGCGCGTGCTTGTAGGAGTCGCGCGCGTGCTCGTAGGCATCGCGCTGTTCTTGATCCATCCGCCGCTCTTTGATGATCGAGCGCAGCGCCTTGGTGTCGAAGCCTCGCTCTTTGGCGCCGTTGTAGATGCCGCCGATCGTGGCCTGGATTTCGCGCTTTTGGGTCTCGTTGCGCTCGATCTCACGCACAATCCCCGCGAGCTCGCGCTTCTGGGTGGCGTTGAGGTTGCTGTTATGACCGACAGCCGGTTCACTCATAGTCGACTCCACTCTCGTTTGCCCCCCGTTCACCACGTCATTTTACCGTAATCACTGATAGTAATTGCCCCGCTGCGCGCCCGGTGCTTTAAAACCACCGTAACAAGGGAGCGTTTGACCAATGGCAAAACAAAGAGGCCGGGTGCACGAGCAGCCGATCGAGAGTCCGGTCGCACCGGGATTTGAGGCTTACGAGGTCTATGAGGTCCAGCCGGTGCAGGATGGGTTGGTGCGGGTGGTGTTCACCACCTGGTTTCACTCGCCGCGCGCCGACAATCACGAGCGCCGCATCTCGGCCTACATGCTGGCCCACGTCACGAGCCTGCGCGGCATGATCCGGGTGCTCGAACAGGAGATTGCGAAGCACCCCTCCAGCGGCCCGCGGCGTGGCCGCCCGCCCGGCCGTCGCGACCGCCGTCCCCGCAAGCGCCGCTGATTGGGGAGCGCCCATCATCTGAACAGTTCCGCGAGGTCAGGCCGCAACTCGCGGGCGGGGATTCCCGTTCGTTTGGAGACTTGGGGCACCAGCCGGTCAGCTACCTGCTGCTTGCGCCGTTCCCACCGCGACATGCTGGCGGCCGAGACCCGTAGTTTTTTGGCCGCCTGCCGGATCGAGAGCGGTGGCGTGTGGTGCTGCCGCCAGGCGGTCAGCGGATGAGGCTCGGTCATGGGGTAGGGGCGCCTTTTGTTGCCGGATGGGGGCGGGCCGGCGCGCCGAAAGTGTCGGGTTTGTAACGTAGGCTGCAACACCTGTCAAATCGTTTGGGTTGACAGGTGTTACCGAAACGGAGACAACGATGGGGATGGATGATTTGGGGCTTGGGGCTTGATGGCGCGCACCCCTCGACGGAGCCCATTGCGGCCGTTGGAGCGCGGCTATCTGTACATCGCCGAGCGGCAAACCGCCGCAGGCCTGTCGGATGCCCAGCTTGCACAGCGTGTCGGGGTGACGCGACAGACCATCTTCCGCTGGAAGCGGGAGCACTGGCGGGTCACCGCCGACAACATCGAGAAGCTGGCGACCGTGCTCGGCTGTGAGCCGCGGGACCTGTTTCGCCCGCCGACCTTCGAGAGCGTCGACGCCATCATTGAGAACCTGTCGGACGACCTGCGCGCGAGGGTGATCGAGATCGCCAAGGTGCTGGCGCGCAAATCCGGTGGCTGACCCCTTGAAATTTTGTTGCGTCCTGTGCGACGGCGCCTTGACCACCGCGACGGTGATTTGTTACAGACTATGCAACAACTCCCCGCAGACACAGAGGCACCCATGTCGCACAGCTTGCTGGACCCGGCTTGGGCCGAGGCGGAAGCGCAGGTCATCATTAACGAGGTTCTGGCCCATTTCGGGAACCCGCGCCTGCACGAGCTGGTCACCACCAGGCTCAAGCGGGCGCAGATCAGGGGGGTACAGGCGGGCCTCGTCGTGGCCCAAGCGGCGCTTGCCTCGCTCAAGACTGGCGCCGCGCCGCCGCGGGTCGACCTAGCCAGTATCCTGGGAGAGCTCGATGCCTGACCCCACCCGTAAGACCCTCTCGGCCACCGAGACGCCGGTGCTGTTCGGGGCCTCGCCCTATCTCACCCGGTGGATGCTGCTGCGCCGGTTCATTCATGGCGACGAGTTCGCGAACCCCGAGCACAACCGGATGAACTGGGGCACGCGCATGCAGCCGCTGCTCTTGCAGCAAGCCGCCGACGACCTGCACCTCAAGGTCACCCCCAACGCCACCGACACCTATCGCCGCCGCGGGCTCCTTGGCTGCACGCGCGATGCCGAGGTGTTCTGCCCGGATCGCGGGCCCGGCACGCTGGAGTGCAAGTGCGTCTTCGACTACGGTGTCTGGATGGAGGCTTGGGGCGGCGGCAAGAGCCCACCACGCCATGTCGAGATTCAAACACAGCAACAGATGATCGTGGGCGACATCAGCAAAGATCGGGGGCCATTCAAGTGGGGCGTGATCGCCGTGTGGGTCTGTGGCGACATGAAATACTTCGAGCGCCAGCCGATCCCTGATCTCTGGGTCGCGATCAACAACGAGGCAGTGCGCTTCTTCGCCGACGTCGATGCCAAGCGCGAGGGCGACCCGATCGGGGAGCCGATCGAGCGCCCCCTGCTCGACAAGCTGTTCGCACCGAAGCCCGGCCTCACCCTCGATCTCTCGACCCGCCCCGACGCCGAGGAGCTCACCAACCAGGTCAAGCTGATGCAGCACCACGGTGAGGTGGCAAACTCGAACGAGAAAGAGAAAAAGCGCATCGAGGCGCAGGTGCGCGCCATCATAGGCAACGCCGAGACCGCGAAGCTGCTCGGTGGCGTCGAGGTGCGCGCCACCCGCGTCGACAAGCAGGGCCACACCGTGAAGCCCCACAGCTACACGCAGATCAGGACGTTCGTACCGGAGGCGCAATGAACGACCTGGTGGTGTTCGAGAAGCAACTGCAGCCGCTCATCCCGCGGTTCGAGCAGGTGCTCGCCCGCATCATGCCGGTCGAGCGCCTGGTGGCCTCCCTGATGATCTCGCTTGAGCGCACGCCGAAGCTGCTCGATTGCGACCGCCAGAGCCTGCTCAACGCCGCGATGACGTTCGCGGTGCTCGGGCTGGAGCTCGATGGCGTGACCGGGCAGGGCTTCCTCCTGCCGTTCAAGATCAAGGGCCGCGGCGTGGTGCAGCCGTGCATCGGCTACAAGGGCTACAACACGCTCGGCGCCCGCGCCAACATGACCATCACCGGCGAGGTGGTGCGCGAAGGCGACGGCTTCGACCCCGACACTGACCTTGGCCTCGCCCGCCACAAGCCGATCCTCGACAACAAAGGCCGCATCGTCGCGGCCTGGGCAAGAGCGGCGTCACTCACCCGCCCAGCGATCCTCACTGTGCTCGGAAGGGGCGACATCGACGCGGTGATGAACCGTTCCCCGGCCCGTGTTTCAATATGCTGCGCGCATGGAGGAAGTTTTTGAGGAACAAGGACGGCCGTCGTGGATTTCTCCCGATCGCGGCGTCATGATCGAGGGCACGGCGCCGCCGCTCACCACCATCGAGCCGAGCGAAACACCCACCGCCGAGCAACTGATCCCGAGCTTGTCGCAGGCACCCAAGCCCCCCGGCACCCCCGAGCCTGCGACCGGCCAGCCCGCCCCTGAAGGTCCCAATCCTCCCGCGGGGGCGGGCGAGGCCGCCGCGATCGCGCGCCTCAAGGCCCAGATCGCCCAGCTTGCCACCCGCACGGCGCACGAGAACTGGGCGCGCGCCAACGACTCAGCCATTCTAGCGCTATCGACGAAGGGGCAGCACGAGGTGACCGACTTCTACTACCGGCACAAAGGGTGAAACCATGGCGACCGTCGAGCCGGGTAATGAATTGATTTCGTCGTGCTGTGCAAAGTGCGGCTGCCCCGTTACAACCGAGCAACCCTATTCGTTGAAATACGTCGTCGAACACAAGGAATGTCCAACCCAGGGAGAGACTCATGCGGCAGCGGTCAAAGGAGCTCGCGAGGCGGGCTAACGGTGCGATTGCAACACAGTTTGTTTCCGAGACCCACGATCACAAGCCCGACGTCCTGCCCAAGGGCGTCGTCTACTCCACTGCCAACCAGCGCCACACCAAAAACCACCCCGATGCCGAGGCCGCGGCGCTGCCGGCCTACCACCTCCCGGCCAACGTGAATGTCTGGAACGTCGAGAGCTATGTCGCGGTGTCGAGCAACGCCATAACCCGGCAAGTGGTGTTCGTGCCCAACCGCGAACTCTGGGAATCGATCGGCCGCCCGGGTCGCGTCGACGTGTCGGGCTCGCCCGAGACCGGCTATGTGATCGCCTGGGGTGACCGCTACACCTGCCAGGTCATTGGGAAAAGACAGCCGCGCATCTTCGTCACGGCCACGCGGGTCGGGCTGCCGATCGAGAGCCGCGCCCGGCATGTGTTGCGCGCGTGCTCGCGCGGCGGACAGATCGAGATTGAGCAGCCGCACCGGCTATGGGTCGCAGGTGATCCGGCCTTCGACCCCAGCGAGGAGGTGCGCCGTGATCCGCGCAGCGGGGCACTCTGCAAGGTGCCGCCACCGACCACCCCGCAACCGAGGGCGCGCCCTCCCGGCCTGCCAATCCCCACACCCACCGACTTCCTGAAGGCCGAGCTCAAGGCGGCCATCGACAAGGTGGTCGAGCTCAAGGGCGAGCTTGAGCGCAAGACCGGGTTGCGCTTTCGGATCGTGACCAGCGCACAAGGCGGTGTCGCCCTGAAGCTGGAGGTGTGACCATGCGCGACCGTACCGAATCTATGCTGGCAGCCGCTGAGGCAATGGCCCTCGCCAAGCTCATCCACCCGGTCCTCGCCGGCCATGACCCGGACGTGCAGGGCGCGGCCCTCTGCGACCTGTTGGGCACCTGGCTTGCCGGGCACCCCAGACCGACGCGCTTGCCGATGCTCGTGATGCATATCGTGCAGACGCCCACTTGATGGAGATCGAAGCCGCACGCATGGGGACAGGCTGATGCACACCAAGGACGCGACCGAACACTTGGCCTGGTGCAAAGAGCGCGCGCTTGACTATCTCAACCGCGGCGATCTCCCGCAAGCCATCACCTCGATGGTGTCTGACATCAACAAGCACCCCGACACCAAGATGGACGGCCAGACCTTGGGCGTGCTCCTCCTGCTCGCGATGCTCTATGTGCGCGACCGCGATGTGGCCGGCGTGCGCCGATGGATCGAGGGGTTCCGGTGATGCACACCAAGGACAAGCTCGCGGCCGAGCTCGAAAAGGCCGGACTCACCGACATGGCCCGGATGGCGCGCGCCGGCTTCTACCACGACTTCCTCTCGCCGCTTGACTTTCCGTGCATGCAACTCGACGACGACCTGACCGCGGCCGGGACGCCGGCCGCGCTTGCCCTGCGCAATCGACACCGCGACGGCGAATTCGACGCCTCGATCGAGGAGTCCGAGGAGTGGGCGCTAAGCCCCGGGGGCCAGGACGCCATGCGCCGGCTTGTCCCAAAGCGGTGATGTAGGCGCAATCGACCAGAGACGGGGGCTACATGCGTTATTCCGAGGGGGCCGCTAGGCTGGTACAGGGTAGGTGTGATTTGAGTGAGCTGCTGACCCTCCCAGAGGCATGCGAAAAGCTGCGGATGACCCCGCGCCGGCTGCGGGCGTTTCTGCGGGCCCATCCTCTTGGTTTGGATGGCCGCCCCCTCTATCTCCAGTATGGACGTGACAAATTATTTGCAGTACCCGACCTGGCTCGCATTTCAGAGCTCATCCGCTACATCACAGAAAGGGGGCTTCGATGCCGCTCTACCTCCGTGCGCCGCGCGCGGGCAAATCGCCGTACTATGAAATCCGAGGGGCCCACCTCGGAGTCAAAGTTGAAGAAAGCACTAAGACGGGCGTTAAGAAACTCGCGCTCGAACTCCTCCGCAAGAAGCGAGAGGA
>WNGH01005028.1_pt1 | contig 32207 bp, 26 predicted proteins | sample 5400631 | NCBI WGS metagenome assembly WNGH01 (sample SAMN13153373, study PRJNA577476) | soil metagenome | isolation source: 115 cm soil or saprolite under Garry oak tree replicate 1 | place: USA:California | collected 2016-06-15
AACGTCACCTCGCCCGAAGACGCGGCCTCGCTCAAGCAGCAGGCGGAAAACCAGCAAAGCCTCATCACGCGCCTGCGCCAGATCCGGCCGATCGGCCGCGTGGTGCTCGAGCTCCCCGAGGAAGCGCAGCCTAAGGACCTCCCCGATGTGCCGCTCGAGGACGGCGACCGCTTCTTCGTGCCGTCGCAGCCTTCCATGGTGAGCGTGTTCGGCTCGGTCTACAGCGAAAACTCGTTCGTCTACAAGCCCGACAAGCGCGTCGCGGACTACCTCTCCCAGGCGGGCGGCCCGACCCGCGGCGCCGACGAGGGCAGCATCTACGTGCTGCGGGCGGACGGCTCGGTGAAAAGCAAGCGGCAAACGGGATTTTTCTCGGCCTCGCTGGAACGCGCGCACCTGATGCCGGGGGACAGCATCGTCGTGCCGGAAGAGCTCGACCGCACCACAGTTACGCGGGCGCTCAAGGACATCTCGCAGATCTTTTACCAGTTCGGCCTGGGGGCGGCGGCGGTGAAGGTCATCCGGCAATAGTTCGGGGCAAGCCCCGAATCCTCGATTTCAGCGGACGCATGAGAGGCTACGGCACCCGCAAGCGCGTGCTGGTGACCGGAGGGGCGGGTTTCCTGGGATCGCACTTGTGCGAACGGCTGCTTGCGTCGAGACGCGACGTCCTGTGCGTGGACAACTTCTTCACGGGCACCAAGGACAACATCGCGCATCTGCTGCCGAACCCGCGCTTCGAATTGATGCGGCACGACGTTACGTTTCCGCTGTACGTCGAGGTCGACGAAATCTACAATCTAGCGTGCCCCGCTTCCCCGATCCACTATCAGTTCGATCCGGTGCAGACGACCAAGACCAGCGTCCACGGCGCGATCAACATGCTGGGACTCGCCAAGCGGGTCAAGGCGAAGATCCTGCAGGCTTCCACCAGCGAAGTGTACGGCGATCCGGAGGTACACCCTCAGGTCGAATCCTATTGGGGGCGCGTCAATCCCATCGGACTCCGCTCATGCTACGACGAGGGGAAGCGCTGCGCCGAAACCCTGTTTTTCGATTACCATCGCCAGCATCGGTTGCGCATCAAAGTGGCGCGGATATTCAACACGTATGGCCCGCGGATGCACCCGAACGACGGCAGGGTCGTATCCAATTTCATCGTCCAGGCACTAAAGGGTGAGCCCATCACCATTTACGGCGAGGGCAAGCAGACGCGTTCCTTTTGCTATGTCGATGACTTGATCGAGGCGCTAATCAGTTTGATGGATACGCCAGATGATTTCACCGGGCCGATCAATCTGGGGAATCCGGTCGAGTTTGAAATTCGAGAGCTTGCGGAACTGGTCATCAAGCTCACGAAATCGAAATCAAGACTTTCGTCCAAGCCTCTCCCGCCTGACGATCCAACACAACGCCAGCCGGATATCAGTCTGGCGAAGAAGATCCTCCGGTGGGAGCCCGTCACCTCGTTGGAGGCGGGCTTGCTTAAGACGGTCGCATACTTCGACGTATTGATGAAGTCCGGAGTGAACTATGCCTGAGCATGCTACGTCCGGAAGGTCGGAGGACTCTTCAAAAACTCAAAGTGCGCCGATAGAAGACGAAATCGGCCTGCTCGACTTGCTTATCGTTCTCGCCAAGCACAAGCGGATCGTGCTGGGCGTTCCGTTCGTGGTGGCGCTCTCGACCGCGGGACTCAGCCTGCTCCTTCCCAACATCTTCACCGCGACGACGCGGATTCTGCCGCCACAGCAGAGCGCTTCGGCGGCATCGGCCCTGCTCGGCCAGCTTGGAGGCGCGCTGGGCGGGCTCGGCGGCGTTGCGGGCGGCGCGCTCGGCGTCAGGAACCCCAACGACCTGTACGTGGGTATGCTCAGGAGCCGCACTGTCGCCGACAGCCTGATCGCCCGTTTCGAACTCGCCAAGGTCTACGAACAGGCGTTGCAGAGCGGCACGCGCCTCGCCTTGCAAGGGAACACGTCGATCGTTTCCGGCAGGGACGGCATCATCACGGTCGAGGTCGACGACAAGGACCCGAAGCGCGCGGCAGACATTGCCAACGCGTATGTCGACGAGCTGATGAAGCTCTCCAAAGTGCTAGCCGTGACGGAAGCATCCCAGCGCAGGCTGTTCTTCGAGCGTCAGCTCGAACAAGCGAAGGACAGTCTGACCACGGCGGAAATTGCCGCCAGGCAGGGACTGCAAAAGGGAGGGCTCGCCCAGGTGGACGCCCAGGGACGGAGCATGATCGCGGTTACCGCCCGCTTGCGCGCGGAGATATCCGTCAAGGAGGTCCAGCTCGGCGCGATGCGCACCTTTGCCGCCGAGGGCAACCCGGAACTGCAGAGGACCCAGCAGGAGCTCGAGGCGCTGAGGCGCGAGCTCGCCCGGGTCGAAGGTGCCTCGCCGATTACCGCCATCGGAAAGGGAGAATCTTCGGGGGGCAGCGGCCTGGACAACCTCAGCCGCCTGCGCGACGTGAAGTACTACGAATTTCTCTACGAACTGCTCGCCAAGCAGTACGAGCTGGCCAAGATAGACGAGGCGAAGGACGCCATGGTGATTCAGGTCATGGACAAGGCGATCGAGCCGGACCGGAAGTCGAAACCGAAGCGGAGCCAGATCGTTCTAGTCTGGGCGTTTGCCGCGCTGTTTGCCGTGATCGTCTGGGTCCTTGTGCGCGAAGCGGCGGCGAGGGCGAAGGCAGTTCCGGAGCGCGCTTCCAGAATCCGGATTCTGCTCGAGCAACTGCGCTGGAAATAGCCGATTGTAGAATCAGGTTTTGAAGCACGGGGGCAGTGACCGCTCCGCCTCGCTTTACATCTTTTCGCAAGTGCGGTCCGAAGGCCGCTTCAGGACATGAATATCATTCGTAAGGCGCTGAAGAGGGTACTGCGAGCTTTTGGCTACGAAGTAGTGAAGAGCCAACCGATTCCATTGCTGCACGCATTCCCCGCAGATTTTGACAAGGTCACGGTCGAGACCATCAAGACAGTCGCTCCTTACACCATGACCTCCGCAGAGCGGCTGTTTGCGCTTTGCGAGGCCGTGCGCTACGTGGTTCAGCACCGCATTCCGGGTGACATCGTCGAGTGCGGTGTGTGGAAGGGCGGAAGCATGATGGCTATTGCTCGCACCCTGCTCGAGAACAGTGATAAGAGCCGGTCGCTCTACCTGTTCGACACGTTCACGGGAATGGCGCCTCCACAGGACATCGACGTCACGGTCGACGGCGTCGCCGCCGCCGACATCGGCGCCACACTGGAGCGCGAAGGCGATAAATGGTGTCTTGCCGGTGTCGAAGAGGTACGAGCTGGGATGCGGAGCACGGGTTACGATCCTTCCCTACTGCATTACATCGAGGGCCGTGTGGAGGATACGATTCCAGCGCACGCCCCAGGATTGATTTCGCTCCTGCGGCTTGATACCGACTGGTATGAGTCAACACGTCACGAATTGATTCACCTGTTTCCGCGCCTGAGCAATGGTGCTGTGTTAATTATCGACGACTACGGGTTTTGGAAAGGATGTCGGAAGGCGGTCGACGAATATTTTTCCGAACACCGCATACCGTTGCTGCTCAATCGAATTGACAACACGGGACGCATCGCGGTAGTCCACCGAGTTGATTCTATGAACCATTCGCGTAGCCGCCCTTCGCTGACCTAAAGGTTGTGAATCGCAAGGGGCTGGGCGCGTTCGCGCAGCGGCGCTGTGCCACAATGCAGCATCGAGTTTCGAAGCGAATGGACCTTATGAAATGCCCAATCTGCCTAGGCTTATGTCGCCCGACCGGTGAAAACTATTCGTTGAGGGAGATTTTCGAGAGTTGGCAAGCGCTCGGGTACCCCTTTTCAGAGAATGTCATGAAGGAATACGCTGGAGCCACGATCTTGCGTCTGCATCAGTGTGAACAATGCGGCTTCGGCTTCTTCGATCCCACGATCCTTGGCACGCGTGAATTCTACGACGAGCTGAGTCGAACGGGCTCTAGTTGGTATTACCTGGAAGACAAGTGGGAGTATCAATGCGCCTTGGACGATCTCTCGCTTGGTGAACGCGTTGTTGATATCGGCTGCGGTCCGGGTTTTTTTCTTGAGCGCTGCCGCAAGCGCGGGCTGACTGCTGAAGGCATCGAACTCAACCCGACCGCGGCAGCAATCGCTCGCGCAAAGGGTTTCGTTGTGCACGAGGTGTTGCTCGGTGCGTTGTCGCGGACGCATCGCGATGCCTACGATGTCGTCAGCATGTTTCAAGTTCTCGAACACGTTGAGGATCCAGCGTCGACGGTCGCCGATGCGTTGGCCTGTCTTCGTCCGGGCGGGCTTCTCATAATAGGCGTGCCAAACGCGGAGGGTATTCTCGGACGCATGTCTCAGTTGCCCGCAAATGTGCCGCCGCACCATGTGACGCGCTGGACGCCGAAGTCTCTTGCCGAGCTCGCCCGCCGCCTTGGCCTGGAATCCTTGTCCATGAAATTTGAACCCTGCTATCGCATGTTGCCTGCATATATTCAGGAGCGCTTCTTTGCTTGGTTGCCAGGACCGGTTCGACGCAATCGGCTCTGGAGATTTGTGCTGTGCGCCCCTTCCAGAATTCTCAACATTCTCCGCCCGCAGGGACTGGATAGTCTGATGGGCCATACCGTTTATTGCGCTCTTAGGAAGGGCCGCGTAGCGTGACGGTCCAAAAGAGCTTCTGCCTTCCGTCATTGCCTCACGAATGCCGCAACTTGAGCAAGTGCGGCACCCTCCTGCTTTTTGATCGAATCGATGAGACAGGCCCGACTGCAGCGGCCCACCCGGTCAATGTCAGATGAGCCGATCCCATCGCGCCCTGGCCGGCGGGGCGGTGCTTGCGCTGCAGGCCATTGTCCGCATTGGCACCACGATCCTGGTGGCGCCGCTCCTGGTACGCTTCGAAGGTCAGGAGACGCTAGGAGCTTATTCTGTAGTCCTCCAGCTGATCAGCTACCTCGTACTCCTTGAGCTCGGACTGAGCCGGGCTCTGAGCCGAGAAATTGCACAACTATCCGGTGGTGCGGATAGTGGCGAAACTCTGAGTAGGGTGATTGGAACATCTGCGCTGTTCCTGCTTGGAATCGGTGCGACGGTGATGGTTCTGACACTTCTGCTGGCGCAATTCCTTCCCCTGTGGTTTGCGGCAAAGGCCGATGTCATTTCATCGGCCCGCTCAGCCCTGTTAATCATCGCTGCATGGATGTTCTTCAAGTTTCCGCTGTCGTTGTTCAACGTGTTTCTGTTCGCAAGGCAGAGAATCGCGCTCTACGGAGCGATTGCGCTATCCGGCGATCTGCTTAGGGCTTTCTTGTCCGTTGGACTTGTATGGAGTGGCTACGGCTTACTGGGTCTGGCAACGGCCATGGTGGTCTGCGAGGCACTGATGTCCATCGCGAGCTGGTACCTCAGCCGCTATGAGTGGCGCGCGCTCTTGAAGGCTTCCTTTGACGTCGACGTGTTGCGGCGTCTGCTGGCCATTGGCCTCCCTCTCAGTCTCATGAGTCTCGGCGATCAGCTGACCTTCCATTCGCAGGACCTAATGGCTGGATTGCTGATGGGTGCCGGCGGTGCCGCCACCATCTATGCAATGCGAATGCCGGGTTTTACAGCCGCGTCGGTAGTCTGGCGAATGATAGAAAGCGCGGTTCCGGGACTCAATGATCTGCGTGGCAGAGGCGCGACGGAGGCGCTCAGATCAGCACACCATCGGCTCACCAGTTATGTACTGGGTGCAGGGGTGTGGCTTGCGTCGGGAATCTGCGCCTTCAACCGCCCTTTGGTCGAAGCATGGGTCGGAGCGGACCTGTATCAGACTGGCGGGGTCACAGCCGGGATTGCGTTCTTCATGCTTGTCGGTACATTCAACGCAGTACTGACCCATTTCCTTACAGTGGAGGGAAATTTGACGCATTATCCGCTCGTCGTGGTATTTGCCGGCTTGGTGACCTTGGTTTTGGGTTTGGGATTCGGGCAATACTTCGGACTGTCGGGAGTTGTCTGGGGTGCTGCCCTAGGGGTCCTGGTTACCACGCCTTTTCTCGTGCGGCGCAACGCGTTATTGCTTGGAGCCAAAACATGGCCAATGATTGCCGGCATCGTATCACGGGGTTTCCGCTGCGCAGGCTTGGGTGTAGCCGCTTGCGCCGGGTATGGCCTAGCCCGTGAGCTCGGTATGACGGTTCCGTGGACCATCGGCTTGGGCCTCTCTATGATAGTCGGCGCTTTCGGATATATCGCCTTCGGGCTGTTGCCACAAGACCGGTCGACGCTGATCCGCTGGTTGACCGGCACATCGCACGCAGTCAGATAATTCTCCATGGGTATTACCACCGCGTCCGCGCGCTTCCTCGCACAGTCCAAGGCCGCTGGCACGCGCTTCGGAAGGGTGCTTACACTGGGTCGGCAGACCACGGCGGTCACTCCCGCGCGGCTTCGGGCGATCCTCGAAGACTGTGGCGTATCCTTGGGGACCAACAACGGCGCAGATTTCGAACGTCGGCTCGCCGACGCAAGGTGGCCGTTCGAAGAGTTTCTACAATTGCTGGGAGCAGACGAAGTTCTCGCTTGCGATGCGTCGAGCTACGAGGGGGCAGCGATCGTACACGACTTGAACGAGCCGGTTCCAGCGCAGCTTCATGAACGTTTCGAAACGGTGATCGATGGAGGCACTCTCGAGCACGTGTTCAATTTTCCTGTCGCGATCGAAAGCGCAATGCAAATGGTCAAGGCCGGCGGTCGTCTGTTCATTATCACGCCGGCCAACAACTACTTCGGTCACGGCTTCTACCAGTTTAGCCCGGAGCTCTTCTACCGCGTGTTGTCGGCAGAAAACGGGTTCCGCGTCGAGCGCATGATCGCCCTTGTAGACGATGGCGGATTTTCCAGGTTATTCGGCAAACCGTATTTCTTCAGGCTGACGGGTTCATGGTACGCGGTGCGGGATCCCGAGTTGATCCAAAAGCGTGTCACTCTCATGAATAACCTCCCCGTCATGCTGTTCGTTGAGGCAACGCGCACGTCCGTCCAGCCGATTTTCTTGAGGCAACCTCAGCAGTCGGACTACTCGGCGCAATGGGCGGCGGGCAGGGCGTCCAACAGCGCTCAACTCGACGGAGCCTATCGCGGGCATGGCTGGGCATTCCCGATCGATCGACTGCCAAACTGGGTGCGCTGGCATGTCCTCCCGGCGCTCCTTTGGCTGGCCGATCCGTTCCGGCTCATCCGATGGAAACGCCGCAATTCTTTCTTCAACCGGGAGTTTTTCCGCAAGGTAGCCGGCAAGACCGGACGGCGGGTATGAGCGATCCCATACTGATCGTCGGCAGCTACGCCGAGTCCGAGCCGATTGGCGGAAATCGCACCCTCGCCCTGCAGGCCTTCTCATTGAGCCGGCTCGGCGAGCGGATTGAGGTGCTGACCTGGCCGCACAACGACACCTGGCGCGGAGCTCGCCCGGACGGCGCGTCGAAGCTGGCCGGCTTGCCCTATGTGTGTGTTGAACGCGCGAACGTACCCTTTCACGTCGTGGAATGTCCGCCGATCTGGGCTGAGCGCAGTCTGACGGAAATGGAATGGGAAACGGCCGTAGCGTGGGCAATGCGCGCGCTAGAGCAATTGCAGCCGCGTCTGGTTCACCATCAGTTCTGGCAGAACCTCTGGTGGTTTCTGGAGGCGGCACAGCGGCTCGGCATTCCGACCGTTTATTCGGCGCACGACTACGGCATGGCTTGCCTCCGTACGATCTTAGTCAACGGCTGGGACGAGTTGTGCACGGTGAAGGCCTCGGTCGACGTCTGCTCCCGCTGCATTGTGGCCGGACGCAACCCTCTCGGTAAGGCGAACGAGTTGGTTGCCAGACTGCCGTTTACACGGACGCTTCTCGCTGCGGCCTTCGGTACCGACGGAAAGGGACCCCTCGGCCGTGCCGGTGGAGTCCGGCTGCCGGTACGCGAGCGTGTGGGGCTGGCGCTCACGCGCTGTCGTCGGGTACTCGGCAAAGCGCGGGCTATCATCGTCGCCAGTCCATTCGCGCGCGAATTCTTCTTTAGCCAGTTCGTCGAGGATGCGGACCGCATCCACGTGTTGCCGTGGTTCCATGGCCAATCGCGAGTTCTCGAGACACTGCCGCGGGGCGATGGCGTGCTGCGGCTGGCGATAGCGACACGTATTTCGCCTGACAAGGGGATGCACGTGCTGCTTGAGGGGCTATCGCGCGTCAAGTCGCGCCGGCCAGTCACGCTCAAGATCGCCGGTATCTATGACTCCGACTATGCCGCCGATCTTGTACGCCGGTACAGAAACCGAGCCGGCGACCACACGGTCACTTGGGCCGGCTGGCAATCGAACGACAGCATGTACGACTTCTATTCCGACGTCGACGCTGCGGTGATTCCGTCGCTCTGGTACGACAACACGCCGCTTGCTTTGGTCGAAGCGCTCGCTCACGGCCGGCCGGTGGTTTGTACCGACGTGCCGTCCATGACGCACCTCGTGCATCACGAAGTGAATGGGCTCGTCTTTCCGATGGGCGACGCAGGCGCACTGGCGCGGCAGATCGAGCGGCTCGCGGATACGCCGGGGCTGGTCGTTCGCCTCGCGCGAGCGACGCGCAACGTGAAGGATGCGACCGAGTATGCGCAGGAGCTGAGGGCGATCTATACGGGCATTGTCGGAGTATCGGCCCCCGCAGTAGCCGCTTAAGCGGAGGTGAAGCTCGTCAGCAAGCAAGGATTTGCGATGGTCGTGAATTTACATGAATTGGGTTAGGCATATTGCTCTTCGTGTTGTCTGGGTGCTGAATCAATTTGGCATCGACCCGGGAAGAACCCTTCGCTCCCTGCGAGGCCTGCCGCGCTACGTGGGTGACTTGTTGCGTTACCGCGTTCGGTACACGGGCCGCTTTGAACTGCTGCCCTGCCTTCACGATTGGTACGAGGAAGGGGGCACGACTAAAAACGAATACTTCTGGCAGGATTTGCTGGTAGCAAGAATGATCTTCGAGTCGCGGCCGGAACGGCACGTGGATATAGGATCACGTGTTGATGGGTTTGTCGCCCATGTCGCCAGCTTCCGTGAATCGAAGTATTCGATATACGACCTACTACGACGAAAGTGCCTGGAGTGACGTTTAAGCAAGCGGATCTGATGAACCCGGTGTCGGGAATGGACGGCTATTGCGATTCCCTCTCCTGTTTGCACGCGCTCGAACATTTTGGATTGGGGCGGTACGGCGATCCAATCGACCCTCTGGGTTTTGAGCGCGGCCTTGAAAACCTGGCAGTGCTCTTGAAGAGCAATGGTGTGTTTTACTTGTCTGTTCCCATAGGGACCGATCGGGTGGAGTTCAATGCGCATCGAGTTTTTGACCCTCGCTTGATTGCTGATTTGGCTACACGGCATTCGCTCAGACTTTCTGCCTTGACCGTAATCCAGTCCGACGGGAAGGTCGAGGCCGTTACACTTGACAGGGCGCAACTATCCGGTCTCGCTGGTCGGAGATACGCGTTGGGCATTTTCGTATTTCGTAAGCACCTGGAATCGCGGGAAACGATGACCTAGATGCTCTTCAAAAATATCAACGAGGAAAATCGGCAAATTTGGCTGAGAAAGACGCTCGCCGGCTTGCCCTCGGGTTTGCGAATTCTCGACGCCGGGGCAGGCGAGCTACACAATCGGCCTATGTGCGGCCACCTTGCCTACGTCTCACAGGACTTCTGCCAGTATGACGGGGGCGGAGACGGGCGGGGTCTGCAAACAGGGAGCTGGGACACCAGCCGGATCGATCTGGTGTGCGACATCACCGCCATCCCAGAGCAAGATGCCGCCTTCGACGCCATCCTCTGCAGCGAGGTGCTAGAGCACGTGCCTGACCCGACCAAGGCACTCGACGAATTTGCGCGCTTGCTTAAACCTGGAGGGAAGTTGATCCTGACCGCCCCTTTTGCATCGTTGGTGCATTTGGCGCCCTACCACTATTGCAGCGGCTTCAGCCGCTACTGGTACGAGCATCATCTCCCTCTGCGTGGTTTTCAGATTGAGGAGCTCACTCCCAACGGCGACTGGTTCGCCTATTGTGAGCAGGAACTGACGCGTCTGGGCAGCACGGCGCGGCGTTACGGAAGTTGGAGCTGGCCGTTCGCATATGCGCTCATTATCCTTGGCGTGCTGTATTTCAAGATAAGGGGCGGCCGGCGGGCAGAGGATCTGGCTTGCTTTGGGTGGCAATGTCTGGCAATCAGATGCAGGTGAATTCGGTTGCTAGGAGTGCCTACCACTCCGGGAAGGCATCGCTTGGCAAACCAGATCCGCCTGCATCTATCGAGCGCTTTGACCGCGCCTGCCGAGATGAAGTGCTAAACAACCGGAAAACCAGTGCGCGATCGATACCTTGACATCATTCGAGGATTGGCTGCTCTTTCGGTTTTTCTGGCGCACGCCGCGTATGCTTATTTCTCCGACGATGCATGGATTTCCAGGGCTGTTAGCGCCTATTCCAAAATATTTCAAGCGACCTTTTGGGCAAATGGGGGGCTTCATCCGGGCGTAATAGTATTTATCGTATTGAGCGGCTTCTGCATACATATGCCTCTGGCAAGACAACCTGCGCTGCGCTATGGAAAAGGATTCTGGTACGTCTACGCAAAGCGCCGAATTATTCGAATCCTTCCAACTTTTGCTTTAGGGTGTGCGCTCGGGATTTTTGCGGTCAAACTCACTGGACAAAGTATTCCAAGCACAAATGGAATAGCCGAGTATTTTCTCTACCTTGGCATGATTTCGTTTGGCGCCTTCCTGCCTATCGGCGGCGGCCCACCGGGAAACGAGATTCTGCAAACTGTAATAGTCGAATGCTGGTTGTACGTCACGTATCCGTTGACACTTTTTGCTATGCGAAGATTCGGAGTTGTCGCGCTGCTTGTTGTCGCGGCACTGTTTAGCGTCGTTCCCGTACTATTTATTCTTTCTGGCGCGGAACCAGCTTGGGCTGGCAGTAGCTGGTATACCTTTTATCCCTATTGGGTGTTCGGTGTTTTGGCTGCAGATGCTTCCCAAAATAAGGAAGAGTATGGAAGGATCTCACTATGGCTCGTCGCGTTGGCATTTGTCGTTTACGTGCTTGTATGTCATCTGCTCCAGTTCAAGGGTGCGCATTACCCGAAGAGCATCCTTCTGGCACTCTGGGCAGCGCTCCTGCTGCGTACCTTGGCCGGGCGCAAGCACAGGGCAGACTCGCAACTGAAGCGGGTGGCAGGTAAATTCGGAGAAATGAGCTATTCGTTTTACGCTATTCATTTGCCTTTGATCACACTCTTGCCGTTGATGATTGAGAACAAGAGCTTTGCAACGCCGGTATTGGTGCAAGTTGGACTTCTCGGCTTTACTCTTTTGATTACCGTCCTGTGTTTTTGCGCCGTAGAATTGCCATCACATAAACTGGCACAAAGTCTTCGCTTTCGGAGCGAATGCGTAAGCTCTCCGTCAGGTAGATAGTTCGGAGTTGGGGTTTGCCTTCGGCAACCACGACCGTAGGTGTACCGACGCGTTCGATTGCGCGGAATGCCTCACCGTCAACGTTGGGGCGCCAACTTGGCAGATGAACTCGCTTGTTTTGGACGACGTGTGGCGCTGAAACGTAAATGAGTTCGATTGTTGCAGGGAGCGCCTATTACCCGCAAAGGCGCGGGTTCGCCTTGCCCGCTAGGCAAGAGAACATTCAGATACAGTTCCAGAAGTTTGGGTTGATACAAGCTCGTCTGGAGAATTTAGTGCGCAGTGACGTCTAAGTTATCAGGCGATATCAGTAGTGTCCCAACGTTACGCGAATAGATTCAGCTGCTTATGGGTGTCGAGGGAAATTGGCGACGGCAGTGCGAGGTTAAGCAGTTGATCGAGCGGAGTTTGTTCGAACAGAGTCAAGCTCAGAATTTGTAGAAGCCAATATCCCGGCTGCTAGAGCATTATTGGCCTGAGCACGATGGTTCAACTAATACGCGGTTGGGAAAGGATTGTCGTACTGGCGATCTATCTCGGCATACTGGCTTACCTAACTGTTACCGACTGGCAGGCGTCAGTGCTGTGGGCGTTGGCTCCGCCGCTCGCTTTCCTTCTATTGCGGGAGTCCTATCGGCGCGGGCTGGTTGCGACGACCGCGTTCTGTGCACTATTCCTGATTTCGCATGGACTCGGACCGTCGCTTTTCTTTCTCGATCGAGATGTTTACGCGTTTCAGGGGTGGGGTGCGGTTGGGAATTTCTCCTTTACCCTGACCGAGATGCTGCCACAGTATGCTTTCGTCTTTCTGCTGATGGCGGTTATTGTCGGTGGCGTTATCCTGCTGCAGTTTGTTACGGGCTTGCGCCTAAGGTCGATCCAAAGCGGTATCATAGTATTCCCACCGGTCCCGACAGCCCGACGCTGGGAAATGGTTACCGCCGCAGTCGCCGGGGCAGCATCACTACTGAGTGCGTTCATGTTTGACAGCCGGATTGGTATGACGGGCATTGAACCGCCCGCACTCCCATTTCATCTATCTGGTGGACTTTTCTATCTCCGCTTTGCTGTGGTGCCAGTGATGCTCTTCATTTGCTATAGATATTCGCACCGATCACCACCGTTTGCGGCGCTCATCCTTGCTTATGCGGCAATTGCCGGCCTAGCCAGCGTCAGCAAGTCCACGTTAGTAGTTTCTGCAGCGCCAGTGCTGTTCTTCGCACTCAATGATCGCCAATACCTGCGTCTCGCGATAAGTATCGCTTGGCTGATGATTCTTTATAGCGTCATCAGTTTTTCGCGTGACCTCGTGTATTTTGGCGACGCGGGAAACTTCCTCTTTTATGTGATCAACCTCGATCTGCTGCGTGGGATGTCGGGAAGTGTTGCCCTAGCGTTTCTCGATGGCGCTGCGAATCGACTCTACGGCTCCCAGGATGTCGTACTGGCCCATCAGTATAATGTCGGTGACCAGATGCAGGCGATGGTCAATTTGTTCTCTGCACGTCCCGTCGTCGAAGATGTGGCCGGCGAAATATTCGGGCTCAATCTATACGAGACGTCGTTCGGTGTGGGTATGGGGTTGTTTGCCTGGCTAATTGTCGCCGCTAAGGGGGAATTTTTTGTCGGTATCGTTGAGGCCTGTCTTGTTGCCTTTCTATTGTTTATCAGCGAAGTACTGGTGAGGAAACTGGCGAATTCGCGTCGCTTCCCCGGCGTCGTTGCGCTCCCATTTGGTTTCGCCGTAGCTTTCGAACTGTATATCGCGAACCTGTTGTTGTTTTACTGGCTTTTGGCGGGCGTAGCTGTATTCATCTTGATCAACTCGGTCGTACGCGAGGCGCTTTTGTCGGTGCGTGAGGAATACTCGAAGGTACTCACCAACGCACGCGACAATGCCGCTGCGGCTGAACAGCCCCATTGATGATTTACAGGTGCGCTGGTTCGCTGGGTTTGATGTCAACGCGGCGCAGGGTAATTGCCCGGATTAAAGGTGGCCTCGGTAATCAGCTTTTCTGCTATGCGGCTGCGCGCCGTCTTGCACTAGTCAATAACGCCGAACTAGTCATCGACGATATCACCGGCTTTGTGCGAGACCACCAATACCAACGCCGGTACGCGCTGGATCATTTCCATATTCCGGTGCGCAAGGCAACGCCCGCTGAGCGACTGGAGCCTTTTGACCGCTACAGGCGAGGGGTGAAGAAATGGTTGTCCAGCAGGAAGCCGTTCGTGGAACGTTACTATGTGGAGCAGGAGGGTACCGATTTTGATGGGCGGCTTCTGGCATTGAAGGTGACAGGGACGGTCTATCTGGATGGCCTGTGGCAAGGCGAAGGCTACTTCAAGGATGTGGAAGGAATTATCCGTGAAGATCTTCGGATCATCCCGCCGACAGATGTGCAAAACCAGCGTAGTGCCGAGGAAATTCGCAATAGCAATGCCGTGGCCTTGCATGTGCGTTGGTTCAATGAGCCCGATAGTACGGGTACTCACAATGTTTCGGCCGACTACTACAATCGTGCCATTGCCTTGATAGATGACAAGGTCGAATCGCCACGTTACTTCCTGTTCTCTGATCATCCGGACGTTGCCCGCTCGGAGCTCAACCTGGCTGATGGACGGGTGACCTATGTTTCCCACAACCGGGGAGATGGAAGCGCCTTCGCCGATCTATGGCTGATGACCCAGTGCCGGCACTTCATTACCGCCAATAGTTCATTCAGTTGGTGGGGGGCGTGGCTCGCCGCGCCGAGATCCAAGATTATTATCGCGCCGGGAATCAAGCTGGCTGGGGTTACGGCCTGGGGCCTTGAAGGCCAGATCCCCGCCAGTTGGATCAAGATGTAGAGAGAGGGCATCTCAATTCGCATTCTGATCGCCGGCAATTTCCGCTATCCATGGTACGAAAAGGCCTGTGCCGATGCGCTCGAGCGTCTGGGGAACGAAGTTATCCGATTTTCCTGGCGCGGTTACTTTGCGAGCGCGCTCGGAAGGGTCGAAGAGTACCTCGCCTGGAGCGGTTCCGTAACGTGGCGAGCGAATCGCGCGTTGACCCGGGCCGTCGCGGAAAACGAGACCGATGTGCTCCTCGTCTGGCGCGGCGTCCACGTTGCGCGGGACACCTTGCGGTTGATTCGCCGGCAAAACCCCCGCTGCATTCTGGTCTCGTACAACAATGACGACCCTTTTGGGCCGAGCTACAGTTCGGGTGCTTCGATTCACCAGCGCCGGCTGTGGGGACGATTCCTGCGGGCCATCCCGGAATATGATCTGAGTTTCGTGTATCGCTCCGTCAACGTGCCGGAATACCAGGCTGCCGGTGCACGGGATGTGCATGTGCTCATGCCCTACTTCGTGCCGGAACTGCATCACCCCCAGGAGCTTACTGTCGAGGAGAAGAGGTTCTATGAATGCGATGCAGTCTTTGTCGGTCACTATGAAGCGGATGGACGAGAGCGATATTTGAGGGCTCTTGCGCGCGCGGGACTGAAGGTTCGCATATTCGGAACGGGCTGGCCCAACGAGGTCTTGGTGGGAATCTCTCGCGGATTACGGCGAGCGGTGCCGGTATACGGAGCCGACTATGCCAAGGCATTAAGCGGGGCCAAAATGTGCCTGTGTTTCTTTTCGAGGTTAAACCGGGACAGCTATACGAGGCGAACTTTCGAAATACCCGCGTGCGGACGCCTGATGCTGAGCGAGCGGACGGAAGAGCTAACGAGGCTCTTCGCGGAGGATCGCGAGGCGGTACTTTTCGGCAGTGAGGAGGATCTCGTGGGAAAGGCGATGTCCTGCGCCAAAGATGACGTTCGTCGCGAAGGAATCGCAAAAGCCGGACTGGAGCGCGTTTGGAGCGGCGGGCACGACGTGGTAAGCCGGATGGCCGATATGACGAGATTGTTTTCCTGACCATGAGCCAGGCACCCGCGGCCCGCCGCATTCATTGGCTCAGTTGGCAACCAACCCCGTACAACGACTACCTGTTTCAACACTTGGCAGAGGATAGTGCGATCGACCTCACCGTCCATTACAGGAGCCGCGTCTTATCTTCACACCCCTGGCAATCTGATTTGGCGCAAGGCTACCGGGCGCGTTTTTACAACCTGGTCTTGGGGCTGGACTGGCACCTGTTATCGTTGGCTTTTCGGGATCGCCATGCTTTTTTTTTAGTGGCTGGTTGGGATCATCCCACTAGTCAAACCCTCCTCACGTTGCTGCGTCTCTTTGGCCTTTCCTATGGCTTGTGGACCGACACCCCTGATCTCAATAAAAAGCGTTCCCCTCTGTTTGCTCGCGCGCGAGCCACCTGGCTGCGCTGGATCTTCTCTGGGGCGGTGCGGATCCTGGGGACAGGACTACCCGCTCTTCAGGGTCTGAAGGAAATGGGGGCGTCCGAGGGGCGGTTGATTAACTTTCCATATTGGGTCGATCTTGCCGCTTACGCGCGAGCCACTAAGCCTCGTGGGCACGATGCGGGTCGTCCTCTACGGTTTATCTCGTCGGGTCGCATCAAGAATCACCTCAAGGGTCACGATATCGCGGTTCGCGCTTTAGCCCAGGCTGCAGAAAAAGGTGGAAGACGATTTGAATACTGTATTGCCGGTACCGGCCCGGATGAAACTGAAATCAAGGAGCTGGTTGATTCACTCGGTTTGAAAGACAGAGTCAGGTGTTTGGGTTGGCTAGAACCCGATAGTTTACGAGACCTCTATCAGAACTCAGACGCGCTTATCCATCCGTCGCCAGTCCACGAGCCATACGGCGTCGCGGTCATCGAGGCGATGGCCGCTGAACTCGTGGTATTTGCATCGGATGTCACGTGCGCAGCGAAGGACCGGATCGAACACGGGATGAACGGTTTCATCCATCGTGCCGGCGACGTGAATGCCTTGTCGGAACAACTCAATTTCCTCCTTCATAGTCCAGATAGCATATCGAAAATAGGTCGCCGTGCCCGGGATACCGCCGAGCTGTGGCCTGTGGAGCGGGCGGTGGACACTATTAGAAAAACCATTTCAGCTTGACGTCTTGCGCGTTCGTGGGACAGACGAATCGATGACGCAATCACAATGTGCGGCATTATAGGCGTAGCTACTCAGACCGCAATTTCCGATCGCGGCTGGCTCGCTGCCGGTCGGGATGCCATGCGCCATCGAGGGCCGGATGACGCGGGTGAGTGGTGGTCAGCGGATGGCCGTATCGGTTTGGGGCATCGACGGCTGTCGATCATCGATCTTTCCCCGGCCGGGCATCAGCCCATGCAGGATGCCGCCAGAGAGCTGACTATCGTCTTCAACGGCGAGATCTACAATTTTTCAAATCTGCGGCGGGAGTTGGCGGCGAAGGGGCACGCTTTCCGCTCCCAGAGCGACACCGAGGTGATCCTGGCGGCGTACCGCGAGTGGAGTACGGAGTGCCTTTCGCGCCTAAACGGCATGTTCGCTTTGGCGATTTACGACGCGCGTCACAGACAGATCTTCATGGCGCGTGACCGCGCCGGGGAAAAGCCGCTCTTCTACGCACTCGGCGACGGGGTTCTGCGCTTCGCTTCGGAACTCAAGGGCCTGATGGCCGATCCGGCTCTGCCGCGGAGCATCGACCCGGAGGCGCTCGATTGTTACCTCGCCATGGGTTTCGTGCCCGGTGAGCGCTGCATGTTGCAGGGGGTGAAGAAGCTGCCGCCGGCTCGTGCGCTGACATTCAATCTGGATAGCGGTCAATCTCGCCTGTGGCGCTACTGGACGTTGCCGGAACTGAATCCGCAGGCCGCGACGGATCAGGCGAATGAGCCGGCGCTGCTGGATGAACTCGAAACCTTACTGGAGGACGCGGTGCGGCGCCAGCTGGTGGCCGATGTGCCAGTGGGCGTATTGCTCAGCGGCGGCGTGGATTCCAGCCTGGTGACGGCCATGGCGGTGCGGACGGCGCCCAGGGTCAAGACCTTCACTATCCGCTTTCCCGGGTATGGTCAATACGACGAGACCGAACATGCGCGCCTCATCGCCGGGCATTTCGGCACTGAGCACGTCGAACTTGAAGCGGGTGCGTCCGGCGTGAACCTGCTGCCGGAACTGGCGCGCCAGTTCGACGAGCCGATTGTGGACTCGTCCATGATTCCCACCTTCCTCGTCAGCCGCCTGATCCGTCAGCACTGCACAGTAGCGCTCGGCGGTGACGGCGGAGATGAGCTCTTCGGTGGTTACGGGCACTACAACCGTTTGCTCTGGATGCAGCGCAGGCTCGGCTGGATTCCGCGGATACTGCGCCTGGCAGTCGCCAAAGCCGCGGAAGACCTGCTACCGGTCGGCTTCAAGGGCCGAAACTGGCTGCAGGGGCTGGAAGCCGATCTGCAAACTGGGCTGCCGCTGATCGCCTCCTATTTCGACCGCAGCTCGCGGCGCAGGTTGACCGCGCAAGGCCCAGGAACGCTGACGAGCGAGGACATACGCGCGCAGCGTATCCCCTCAACGCCGGACCTGCTGCAAAGGGCGACCCGCATGGATTTCGAGAACTACCTCGCTGAGGACATCCTGGTGAAGGTCGACCGCGCCAGCATGCTCAATTCGCTGGAGGTGCGCGCGCCGCTGCTCGACTATCGTTTGATAGAGTTCGCGTTTGCCAAGGTGCCGTCACGCCTGAAGGCGACGCCAGGCGGCCGCAAAGTCCTGCTCAAGAAACTCGCGGGCCGCGTGCTGCCGCCGGCATTCGATGCGCAGCGCAAGCAGGGTTTCTCGATCCCGCTCGCAGCGTGGCTGCGGTCCGGGCCGTGGCGCGACTTCTTTCGCGAGGTTCTGTCGGGAGCAGCCGGTTCGCTCTTCAACCGAAAGGAAGTGGCGAGGCTCCTGGACGGACAGGACAAGGGTCGGGCGAACAGCGAGCGCCTGTTTGCGCTGGTGATGTTGGAGTTGTGGCGGCGGGAATACCAACTTTGATTGGCTGTCCAGACCGCAGAACGCCACGCCGAGGAAGACAAAGCAATGAATCTCAGGTTGCTGGATATTCTGTGCGATCCCGTGTCAAAGGAGCCACTGGGGCTCACGAACGAAGTCCTGGACGCGGATGGCCGCGTACTGGAGGGTTCTCTCGAGACTCCCTCGGGGCGACACTATCGAGTCAAGAATGGAATACCAAGATTCCTGCCAGAGGCCGCCCTATCGAAGAGCGTGGAGTCTTTCGGAGATGAATGGAATTTCTTCAATTTCACCCAATTCAAGATCAACTGGCTGACGCACACCGTCAGGAATACGTTCGGTTCTGTCGACACCTTCAAAGCGAAGACGATCGTTGATGCGGGCGGGGGCAGCGGTGCACAGACTCTGTGGATGCTGGAGGCGGGCGCCGAGCACGTCGTGATGCTCGAGTTATCCGATTCCGTCGACGATGTGGTTCAACGAAATCTCTGGCCCAGTGGCTACAGGAACTACGACGTGATTCAATGCTCGATTGATGCTCCTCCCCTGAAGCCGGGATCGATCGACGGAATCGTGTATTGTCACAACGTCATTCAACATACTCCCTCGGTGGAGAAAACGGCTGCGGCCTTGTTCGCCCTGGTGGCTCCCGGGGGCGAATTCGTCTTCAACTGCTATCCCCGCAATGACCGGGGCGTCTTCAGATGGATTCGGTTTCATTTGATCTATAGCCCGCTTCGTTACATTCTTTCCCGGATGCCCTTCAAGGTAACCCTTGCCTATGCGAGAGCGATGGGGGTTCTGAGGCAAGTGCCTGGGCTGGGTGTGTTCCTAGAAAAATCCGGATTTTGTGTCCAGGGTGATGTGCCGAGAATCGATTCGGAGGATGCCGTAAGCCGCCTCAAGAGGAGGTACAAGACAACGGTGCTGAATACATTTGATGGCTTTGGCTCCCATGCGTTTCAGCATCACAAGAGCGATGCCGAGATGCGCGCCCTGGTCGCCGAGCTGCAGCCGGATTCGCAAAAGGTCATGAACCTCGAAAAATATTTTTCCAGGCCGGCGTCCATCGGCTGCGCTCTGCGAATATTCAGATGAGGCTCAAGCAATACTCGAAGCAGGTCGATTCGCGTTGGAACAGGGGAGAGTGCTTTGCATCTGCAGGTGATTGAACATCTCCGTTGTCTGCGAGCCGGCCAGCGGCTCGCGCTCGAGCAGCCGGAGCACCACGGTGATCGCATTCGCTCCGGGTGGCTGGTCTCCGAGGACAAACAACACCGTTATCCGATTCGCGATTTCATCCCCCGCTTCGTGCCCGAGTCGAACTATGCCGACAACTTCGGCATGCAGTGGAACGAGTTTCGCCGGACGCAGCTCGACAGCTATTCGGGACACCCGATCACCTTCGACTGGTTCTCTCCCGAGTTCGACAACCCGCAGACACCCAAAACCGCGGCACGCTGGCTGCGCGACGCCGCGCTGGAATACATGGAAGTGCTCAACGCGGGGCACTTGGTCGGGCGCGGAACGGCACCGCATGCGCCTCGGAATTGACGCTTCCAACCTGCGCACGGGTGGGGGCGTAACCCATCTCGTCGAAGTGCTGCGGGTGGCCGATCCGCCCGCGCACGGTTTTTCGCAAGTCGTCGTCTGGGGCGGTCAGGCGCTCCTCGGCCGCATCGAACCTCGCCCCTGGCTGGTGAAAAGCCGGCACGCCTTGCTCGAGCGAGGGCTGCCGTTTCGCACCTTCTGGCAGAGATTCAAGCTGTCGGGGCTGGCACGGACGACGGGGTGCGACGTGGTCTTCGTGCCCGGTGGCGCGTACGCGGGCAGCTTTCACCCGGTGGTGACCATGAGCCAGAACATGCTGCCGTTCGAATGGCGCGAGTTGCGGCGCTACGGGTGCTCCTTCATAGGCTTCAGGTTGATGCTGCTGCGCTGGATACACGCGTACAGTTTCCGGCGCGCGGACGGGCTGGTGTTCTTGACGCGATACGCGAGCGAGGCGGTGATGCGCGTTATCCAAGCGAGGCAGGGCCGCACGACGATCGTTCCCCACGGCGTCGGCGACGCGTTCGTCGCTGCGCCGCGCGAACAGCAGGGCATCGAGGCGTATTCACCCGAGCGGCCGTTTCGTTTCGTGTATGTTTCGATCGTCGATTTCTACAAGCATCAATGGCATGCGGCGGAGGCAATCGCGAAATTGCGCAAAGAGGGATTACCGGTGGTCCTGGACCTGGTGGGTCCGGCGTATCCGCCCGCGCTGCGGAGACTGAAGTCTGCGCTGGCCCGTCTGGACGCTGCAGGCATCTTCATCCGCTACGCCGGGCTGGCGCCCCACGGCGAGCTTCCGGCGGTCTACAGGAACGCGGACGCGTGCCTGTTTGCGTCGAGCTGCGAGAGCATGCCCAATATCTTGCTTGAAGGCATGGCCTCGGGTCTGCCGATCGCCTCTTCGGATCGCGGTCCGATGCCGGAAGTGCTCGGCGACGCGGGTGTGTTCTTCGATCCCGAAAACCCGGAATCGATTGCCGCAGCGGCGCGGTCCCTGGTGTTTTCTCCGCAGCTGCGCGCGAAGCTGGCGAGAGCCGCGTTCGAGCGCGCGCAGGCCTTTTCCTGGCGGCGTTGCGCCGACAGCACCCTCGCGTTCCTCGCGGAAGTCGCGCTCGCCCGGCCGGCGACGACGGGGCGCGACTGACATGTGCGGCATCGGCGGATTCTCCGGCCGCTTCGCGCCCGACCTCCTCGAGCGCGCCGGCGCCCTGATGGCGCACCGCGGGCCGGATGCCGCCGGCACCTGGTTGGATGACGCAGCGGGCGTGGGCCTTGCGCACCGCCGCCTATCGATCATCGATCTCTCCGCCGCTGGCGCGCAGCCCATGGCGAGCGACGACGGCGCGGTGGTGCTGATACTGAACGGCGAGATCTACAACTTCCGCGAGCTGCGGGCGGAGCTGGAGGCACGCGGCCACCAATTCCGAGGGCACTCGGATACGGAGGTGCTGCTGCACCTCTATCTCGGTCATGGCGAAGGAATGCTCAGGCGGCTCAACGGCATTTTCGCTTTCGCTCTATGGGACAAGCGCGATCGATCGCTCTTCGTAGCGCGCGATGCCCTGGGGGTGAAGCCGCTTTATTACAGCCAAACTGGCGCAGGCTTTGCCTTCGCCAGCGAGATCAAAGCGCTGCTGTGTTTGATGCCTGAGGCGCGGGAACTCGATATTCCGGCCCTACACCGTTACTTGAGTTTTCTCTGGTGTCCCGGCGAGGGTACGCCGCTGCGCGGTGTGCGCAAGCTCCTGCCAGGGGAAGCGATGGTGGTTCGGGCGGGCAAGATCGCCCGGCGCTGGATCTGGTATCAGTTGCCGGTCTTCCGCGGGATCACGGGGGATCTTTCCGAGGCGGACGCGTTGACCGGCACTGTGGAAGGACTGCGCCGTGCGGTGCATCGACAACTGGTGGCGGATGTACCGGTCGGAGCCTTCCTTTCCGGCGGACTGGATTCGAGCTCGGTGATGGCGTTTGCTCGGGAGCAGGCGCCGGATATTCGTTGCTTCACCATCGAAGCAGTCGGCGGTCAGGAAGCGGGCACAGCCGATGATTTGCCCTACGCCCGCCGTGTGGCGCAGCACCTCAATTTGCCGCTGGATGTCGTGCGGATTGATGCAAGCCGTATGGCGGACGATCTGGAACGTATGGTCGTGCAACTGGATGAGCCGCTGGCAGACCCGGCGCCGCTCAACGTGCTGTACATCAGTCAATTAGCGCGCGAACAGGGTGTCAAGGTCTTGCTGTCCGGTGCCGGTGGGGACGATCTTTTTACGGGCTATCGACGGCACATGGCCGTTCAGTATGAGCACCTCTGGCGCTGGCTGCCTGCGGGTCTGAGAGGTGGAGTGGAACGCTGGACATCTGCGCTCGATCAGCGCAACGGTCTGCTCCGCCGTTTGGCGAAGTTGTTTAACGGCGCGGGGCTGGAGGGGGATCCGCGTCTAGCCGCGTATTTCGCATGGGGGCGAGAGCAGGATTTGCTGAAACTCTACTCACCTGAGTTTCGCGCGAATCTTGGACAAGCGTGCGCCGCACAGCCGATGCTCGATTTTCTCAGGCCGCTGCCCGCATCGCTCTCACCCTTGGACAGAATGCTGGCTTTGGAGCAGCGGTTCTTTCTGGCCGATCACAACCTCACATACACCGATAAGATGTCCATGGCGGCAGGGGTCGAGGTACGGGTGCCGTTCCTCGACCTTGATCTGGTGGAGCATGCAGCAAAGATTCCGCTTGCGCTGAAGCAACAGGGTCGCGTTGGGAAATGGGTGCTCAAAAAGGCGATGGAGCCTTACTTGCCCAAAGACGTGATCTATCGTCCAAAGTCCGGTTTTGGGGCGCCATTGCGCCGTTGGATGCGAAACGAACTACGCCCCTTGCTTGCCGACCTGCTCTCGGTGGATAGTCTCAAGGGGCGGGGTTTGTTCGAGCCAAGTGCCGTGCTAAGGCTGATCGCACGGAACGATAGTGGCAAGGTGGACGCCGCCTACACTTTGTTGTCGCTGTTGAGCATCGAAATCTGGTGCCGGGCGTTTCTCGATCATCGGTCCATTGGAGCAAGATCGAGTGATGGCCGATAAGCAGCATGTTCACGACTTCTGGAATGAGGCTTCCTGCGGAGAGAGTCTCTACCTTCAGGGATCAAGTCGGGAAGCTTACGAGACCCAAGCGCGGAAGCGCTACGAACTGGAGCCTTACATTCCGGAATTCGCGCGTTTCGATCTGGCGCGAGGCAAGCGCGTTCTGGAAATTGGCGTGGGTTTGGGTTCGGATCACCAACGCTTTGCTCAGGCGGGGGCTGATCTGACTGGTATCGATCTTACCGAGCGAGCAATTCAGCACACGGCGCGGCGCTTGGCCGCATTTGGGTTATCTTCACGGCTTGAGGTGGGCGACGCAGAGCGACTTGAGTTTCCCGATGAGTCTTTCGACTGTGTGTACTCATGGGGTGTGTTGCACCATAGCCCGGATACACCCAAGGCTGTTTCAGAGGTATGGAGAGTGCTGAAGCGCGGAGGGATGGCAGGCGTGATGATCTACCACAAATGGAGCCTGGTTGGCTTGATGCTTTGGATTCGCTATGCGTTGCTGGGCTTCCAGCCATGGCTCTCGCCGAGTGATGTCTATGCCCGTTATCTGGAAAGCCCTGGCACGAAGGCCTATTCCGTCAAAGAGGCGCGGCAACTGTTTTCCGCTTTCAATGAGGTCAGCATCCACGTAGTTCTGACCCACGGCGACTTGCTCGAATCAATGGCCGGGCAACGTCATCAAGGGGCCCTGCTTTCACTAGCAAGAAGGATATGGCCGCGCGCCCTTATAAGACGGTTTCTTCCGGGGATGGGCCTATTCATGTTGATTGAAGCACAGAAATAGTGCCCCGACGCAAAGTCAAATCGGAGTAGGTGTGAAACAGATTTTGCAAAGTCTTAAGTCTGGCGGAACCGAAGTTGCTGAAGTGCCATGCCCCGCTGTCACCAGAGGGCAGATCCTAATCCGTTCCGCGCTCACGCTAGTCTCGGCGGGCACAGAACGGACGCTGATTGAGTTCGGAAAAGCCAGCCTCTTAGAGAAGGCCCGCCAGCAGCCCGACAAGGTCCGAATGGTGCTGGACAAGATTGGCACCGACGGTTTGTTGCCGACCATCGAGGCCGTGCGGAACAAGCTCGATCAACCCATCCCGCTCGGATATTGCAACGCAGGCGTGGTGATCGAAATCGGGGAGGGCGTCACCGGGTTCAAGGCCGGTGACCGCGTCGCGTCAAATGGCCGGCACGCGGAAATGGTGTGCGTGCCTTCGAACCTGTGCGCGAAAATTCCCAATGCGGTGCCTGACGACGCCGCGGCCTTTACGGTGCTTGATGACCGTTCAATTGCTTCGCGCGCAAGGCTGCCGCGTGCTGGGTTTGGACTTCGATCGCAACCGGCTCGCACTGGCGCGGCAGTTTGGCGCAGAGACGGTCGACCTCGAGTCGGATGGGGATCCGGTTGCGGCGGCGACAGCGTTCTCGATGGGGCGCGGCGTCGATGGCGTCTTGATCGCCGCATCGACGCAAAGCAGCGATCCGGTGCGTCAAGCTGCCAGGATGTGCCGCAAGCGCGGTCGAATAATCCTCGTCGGGATCACCGGGCTCGAGCTGTCGCGCGCCGATTTCTACGAGAAGGAACTGACCTTCCAGGTATCGTGTTCTTACGGACCCGGGCGTTACGATCCGGACTACGAGGAGAAAGGCCGCGACTACCCGCTTGGATACGTGCGCTGGACCGAGCAGCGTAACTTCGAGGCGGTGCTCGAGATGATGTCCGAAGGACGACTCGATGTGATGCCCCTGGTCTCGCATCGTTTTCCGATTCGAGATGCAGCCAAGGCATACGAGGCCATTACAGGAGATGCCCCCGTGCTCGGGGTATTGATCGAATACCCGAAGGAAGCGAACGCCGTATCCCGCGCACAGGAGCGCACAGTGCCGCTACCGGGCGGTGCGGCGGTGCGCATCGGAGGGCCGGTGATCGGACTGCTCGGTGCGGGGAACTATGCCTCGTCCGTTCTCGTGCCCGCCTTCGCTAAAACCCGGACGAGACTGCGTGCGATTGCATCCGCCAATGGAGTCACGGGGACGCACTTGGGAAGGAAATTTGGATTCGAGCAATCCACGACGGATATCGGCGCGGTTCTCGGCGATCCTCAGATCGATACCGTCGTCATCGCCACGCGCCATGACTCGCATGCCGGATACGTGGTGGATGCGTTGAAGGCAGGGAAGCACATTTTCGTCGAGAAGCCGCTCGCCATCCGACTGGACGAGATCGACGCGATCGAGGAGGCTGTCCGAGCTGCCGGCGAGAATGGCCGGATCGCACCTATTCTCATGGTGGGGTTCAACCGCCGCTTCGCGCCGCACGTCGTCAGGACGAAAGCACTGCTCGAAACCGTGCGCGAGCCGAAGACATTCGTGATGACGGTCAACGCCGGCGCCGTGCCATCGGAACATTGGACGCGCGACCTCGAGGCTGGAGGCGACCGGATCATCGGGGAGGCGTGCCACTTCATCGATCTGCTCCGCTTCCTGGCCGGAAACGCCATCATCGAGCACAAGGTCGAAGTAGCGAGGACTGAGGACGCGTGCGTGGCTGTTTCGCTCCGCTTTGCCGACGGGTCCATGGGGACGGTGCATTATCTGTCGAACGGACACCGGTCGTTCCCCAAGGAGCGCCTGGAGGTCTTTTGCAGTAGTCGCGTGCTGCAATTGGACAATTTCCGCACGCTGCGCGGTTTCGGCTGGCCCGGATTCAGGGCCATGTGGTTGTGGAAGCAGGACAAGGGGCAGAAAGCCTGCGTAGCTGCATTCGTGCAGGCCGTCAGGGAAGGCAAACCTTCCCCGATTCCGCTCGCCGAGCTGATCGAGGTGGCGCGAGTGACGCTGGCGGTCTCGGCGGCGGCCAAAGCTTGAGCCTGGCGCGTTACTACTACACGCTTCGTCACCTGAAGCTCCGCCAGTTTCTCGGGAAGCTCCGGCTAGCCCTTCCCGGACCGCGGCCGGACGTGTTCCCGGCGCCAAGGCGAAAGCGACCGTCGGCGGTTTTTCCGCTGCCTCCTCTGCGTGAAGGGAGCCTGGTTAGAGAAGGCGTTTTCCGGTTTCTGAATGTCGAACGCCCGCTGTCCGACGCCGCAGGCTGGAACGATCCCAAGGCGGACAGGCTCTGGCTCTACAACCTGCATTACTTCGACGACCTCAATGCAGCAGGGCGGGGACGTCGAAGGGCGTGGCACGAGCGGCTTATTGCCCGTTGGATCACTACCACCTCCTTGGAAACCATCTCCTCGCCAACGCCAAAGCGCTGGTGTTCGCCGGGTTGTTTTTCGATGGCGATGAACCCGGGGAATGGCTAGCCGCCGGTCTTGGAATTCTCGAGGGGGAGCTAGCCGAGCAGGTTCTGCCGGACGGCGGGCTGGCGATTGGCCGCTGCTTCGCCTCGGCAGTGTCTCCCTCGCTACTCGAGCGCTGGACCGGCATCGCCCGCGAGATGTTCAAGTGGCTCGCAGCGATGAGCCATCCCGACGGCGAGATATCCTTTTTCAACGACGCGGCGTTCGGGATCGCGTTGACGCCCTGGCGCCTGCGGTCGTGCGCCGACTCGCTGGGACTCGAGGTCGCCGTCCCATCGAAGAGCGAAATCCTGCGCTTGGGGCCCAGCGGTTATCTGCGGATCGAGCGCGACCCGGTAGTGGTCATCTTCGATGCTGCGCCGGTTGGCCCCGATTACATCCCCGGCCATGCGCATGCCGACACGTTATCGTTCGAGATCTCGTGGAATGCACAGCGGGTTCTCACCAATTCTGGCACATCGACGTATGTCGCCGGGCCGCGGCGCGCGTGGGAACGCTCGACCGCCGCCCACAATGCGGTAGAGGTGGACGCGCAGAATTCGTCCGAAGTGTGGAGCGCATTTCGCGTCGCGCGCCGGGCATATCCGTTTGATGTCCAGATCGAGCGCGCGGACGGCGTGCTTCGCGCGGCATGTTCGCACGACGGATACCGGCGCTTGAAGGGCGCGCCGGTGCACAGAAGGGCCGTTGAGGTCAGGGAGAATGCGCTGCACGTGAACGACACGATTTCGGGTCGCGGAGTTCACCGTGCCGCGGGTTATTTTCATTTTCACCCCGGCGTGCGGCTCGAGGAGCAGCCCTCCCAGGGTTGGACCGTACACCTTCCAGGCGGGACGAGACTGCGCTTGATCGGCAAGAACGGGGTGCGCTTGAAACGCGAAGAGGGTAGCTACGCGCCGGAGTTCGGCAAGTCGATCGCCCGACCCGTTCTCGTCTGGCGCATGGAAGGCTCCTTGCCGATGAGCGCCGGAATCGAGATCTTCGAAGAGCGATGACGGGCCATGAAGATCCTTTTCCTGACCGACAATTTTCCTCCGGAGACCAACGCGCCCGCGACGAGGACCTACGAGCATGCGAGGGCCTGGGTTGCGGCTGGTCACGAGGTAATGGTCCTCACCACCGTCCCCAACTTCCCGACCGGAAGGATTTTTTCCGGCTACAGGAACAAGCTCTGGCAGCGAGAGATCATCGACGGCATCCGGGTCGTGCGCGTCTGGACGTACGTGACGGCGAACGAAGGGCTCTTAAAACGCTCCCTGGACTATCTCAGTTTCGGCGTTTCTGGAGCCATCGGAGGGCTGTTCTTGCCCGCTCCCGATCTCATCGTGGCGACTTCCCCGCAGATTTTCACGGCGCTCGGAGCTTGCGTACTCGCCTGGATCAGGCGTCGCCCGTTCGTGTTCGAGCTTCGCGATCTGTGGCCCGACTCGATCGTGGCGGTGGGAGCGATGAGTGAAGGCCCCTTGCTTCGAGCCCTGAGGCGGCTCGAATACTGGCTCTACCATCGAGCGGCGAGAATCGTCAGTGTGACCAATGCTTTCAAGCAGATTCTCGTGGCGAACGGAGTTCCACAGGAAAAAATTGCCGTGATCCGAAACGGTGTCGATTTGAAGGCCTTCATACCCGGCCCAAAGCCGGTGGAGCTGGCCCGGAGCCTCGGGCTGGAGGGAAAGTTTATCGCGGCATTGTTCTGGTCGGTACGGGTGCCGAGCATGCAAGGCTTGAAGAAGACACCAAGCGTCGCGGGCTCGATAACGTCATATTCATCGGTCCGGTGGACAAGGAAAAAGTAAAGCAATGTTGGCGGCTGTGCGATGTGGCCCTTGTTCTTCTCAAGGACAGTCCGATTTTCCAACACGTCATTCCATCGAAGATGTTCGAAGCGATGGGTACAAGCCGGCCAATAATCCTCGGCGTTCGCGGCGAGAGCCAGGAGCTCTTGCAGGAAGCGGGAGCCGGAATCGCTATTCTTCCAGAAGATCCGCGCTCTCTTGCGGAAGCGATAGCTAAGATGATGGATAATCCCCGTCTTTGTCGGGACCTGGGCGCTGCGGGTAGAAGATTTGTCGAGAGGAAATTCGATCGACAGCGTCTCGCGCAGGAAATGCTGAAAGTGCTCGAAGAAATCGTGGAGCCGCGTGGTCAAAGTGGGACGAAAGCATGATGACGGTTGATCTAATGGCCGCAGCGCGCCCGAACTTCATGAAAGTCGCGCCGCTTTACAGGGCACTGATTGCGGAAAATTCCTGGTGCCGGCCCCGAATCGTTCACACCGGACAGCACTACGACGCAAACATGTCAGGGGCCTTTTTTACGGACCTCGGAATCCCCGAACCGGATGTCCATCTGGGCATAGGCAGCGGGACTCACGCTCAGCAAACGGGCGGTGTGATGATCGCGTACGAAGAACAATGCCTCAAGACGCGTCCGGACTGGGCGATTGTCGTGGGGGACGTGAACTCCACGATTGCATGCACCCTGGCAGCGAAAAAGCTCGGGATTCCGGTCGCTCACCTCGAAGCGGGTTTGCGCAGCGGCGATCGATCCATGCCGGAAGAATTGAACCGGATTGCAACCGATGCCCTCGCAGATCTGCTCTGGACTCCCTCACCCGATGCCAACGAGAATCTTGAACGAGAGGGAATTCCCAAAAACAGAATCGAGCTGGTTGGCAACATCATGATCGATTCGCTCGAAATGATGAAATCCACCATTGAATCGCGCCAGTATGCGCGGCGCCTGGGTCTTGCGAGCCAAGGTTATGGAATCGTAACGCTTCACCGCCCAAGTAATGTGGATAACGCAGAGCGCCTCGAGCAATTGGTGCAAGTGATTCTTGATGCCGCCAAGAACCTGCCGGTGGTATTTTCGGTTCATCCGCGCACGCGACAACGGCTTGAAACTTCTGGATTATTGAAACCGCTGACGGAAGCACAAGGGGTCATCCTCACAGATCCGCTGGGGTATACAGATTTTATGAGCCTAGTTTTCGAGGGCCGTTATGTTCTTACTGACTCTGGAGGCATTCAGGAAGAAACCACGTATCTAGGAATTCCGTGTCTCACATTGCGCGAAAACACTGAGCGGCCCATAACAATCAAACAGGGCACGAATCGCCTTGTGCGGCCAGAGACCACGCTTGCACATCTTGAGAAAATACTTGCGGGAGCGTGGCCCACGGGGTCAGTTCCGGTTCTTTGGGATGGAAAAACTGCCTTGCGCGTTGCCCAGAGCTTAAAGGCAGTTGCATTGCGTAGCTAAGGGTCTCTCATGTCTACTCGCTGTAGAACCGAGGTACTCCATCTATAGAAATGCGGCACAGGTTGCCGCGATCTTAAGCCGACCTGCAATTGTGGTCAGCATCGGGCAAAGAGGTGCCGACTTAAAAACGGAGAAAGCAAATGACAGTTGTAGCGGTGGTCGGGCTTGGGTACGTGGGGCTTCCCCTTGCTGTGGAGTTTGGGAAGACTTTTGACACTATCGGCTACGACCTTTCCGCTTCGAAGATCGGCGCTTACAAACGTGGAGAGGACCCGAACGGCGAAATTTCTAAAGACGAGTTCCACGCCGCGTCAAAGCTCGTCGTAACCGCCGATCCCGAAGCGCTCCGTCGGGCAGATTTTCTGGTCATCGCCGTACCAACTCCGGTGGATGAGGCGCATCGACCTGATCTACGCCCCCTGCTATCGGCGAGTGAAACTGTTGGAAAATACATGAAGCGAGGCTGTACGGTCGTGTTCGAGTCCACGGTGTACCCGGGCGCAACTGCGGAAGTTTGCGTACCGGCGATCGAGCGCGCGTCGGGGATGAAGTGGCGGAAGGATTTTCATGTGGGGTATTCTCCGGAGCGCATTAACCCGAGCGACCGCGAACATACGCTTACCCGCATCGTCAAACTTGTTTCCGGGGATGACTCAGAAACCACTAAGCGCGTAGCAGAGATTTACGGCGCGATTATCAAAGCTGGTGTGCATCCCGTATCATCTATCATGGTCGCGGAAGCCGCGAAGGTTATCGAAAACACGCAACGGGATCTCAACATCGCCTTGGTGAACGAGTTGGCGATAATTTTTCGCCGCTTGAATATCGATACTATGGAAGTGCTTCGTGCGGCCGGGACGAAATGGAACTTTCTGCCTTTTCGACCCGGGTTGGTCGGTGGGCACTGCATCGGGGTCGATCCTTACTATTTGACCCACAAGGCGGAAACCGTGGGGTATCACCCCGAGGTCATCTTGGCGGGTCGACGCATTAACGACGGCATGGGCAAGTACGTGGCCGAGCAGACTGTCAAAGAGATGATCAATGCCGGTTTCAACATCAAGAACGCAAAAGTAAACGTACTGGGCCTGACATTCAAGGAGAATTGCCGAGATATTCGCAATTCGCGAGTAATCGACGTAATCGCCGAGTTGCGCAGCTACGGGGTAGACGTTGCAGTGCATGACCCGGTTTGCAGCGCCGAGGATGCGCTGAATGAGTACAGGATTGAACTCCGTTCTTGGGATGAACTGCCTCGCGCTCACGCGGCGATTCTGGCCGTTTCCCACCGACAATTCTTTCAGTTAACAGCGCGGGACCTCGCCGGGAAACTGGTGTCAGGTGGCTGCCTTGCAGATGTCAAATCGGTTTTACCCGTACAGGAGTTGATGGCGGCCGGGTTGCGGGTATGGCGACTGTGATGGCACTTCGGCAATCAATTGAAAAGTGAGTTAGCGGCTATCTGTCTTGCTATTTCGTCGAGTGATCATTGTTGAATCAGTATCGCTTAGATGAACGCGATTAATGTGAGCGTAGATAACCTGATGTAGATGGAAGCTGTCCGGACGTCCAGGCGAAACTCCTTGAATTACTTTTCTGCGATAAATCGAAAAAAGAGTTTCGAATATCGGGTAAACGAGGAGTAACAGAGGGAACCAGGGCGAGACTTCCGGATGTCGCACTACCAGAAGCACAGAGACTTCTGCCAGCCAGAATCCGAGCAAATATGCGCCGCCGTCGCCCAGAAAGATTTTTCCTTTCGGGTAGTTCCAGATCAGAAAGCCCACCAAGGCGCCGACCATGGCGAGCGCGGAGGTGAACAGAAAACTGTCTCCCACTTGAGCGGAAACGTAGGCCAGCGCGGCGAGCACGATGACCGCGTGGCCGGCTGCCAGGCCGTTGTAGCCGTCGATGATGTTGATTGCATTGGCAACGCCGCCGACGGCAAAGATTGTGAATGCGATTGCAAAGGGTGTCCATTTGAGAAGCGTATCCACGCCAGGGACATCCAGCCGCGGAAGCACTGCACCGAGGAGCCAGGCGCCGCATGCCGCGGCCAGTATCGTAAGCGTCAATCGCGCGAAGACACTCACGTTTTTGGTGACGTCTTCGGTAATTCCCCCAAGAAACGCTGGCAAGCTCGCAAACAGCAAGTAGCCGAATTGCTCGCCCGAGGCGCTTTGCTCGGTGGCAAGCAATGCGGCCCCCGAAACGAAGAGACCCGCCATCACGCCCAGGCCGCCGATGCGGGGGGTGGGAGTGGCGTGAATTTTCTGCGGGCCGGTCCTTACAGGGTCAAAACTCCAGTTTGCGTGCAGCGCCTCGTAGCGCACGATGAGATAGCCTGTGAAAGCCGAGGCGAAGCCGGTTAGCAGCAGAATGAGGAAGCCTGCGAGCGCCTGCCACGTTTCAACGCGCTGGAGCCTGGGCGAGCCAGGCAATGCGCGCCTGGTGTTGGGCGGGTAGCAGACCGCGCGAAACCCTTGGGTCGCGACGCTCAACCGTTCCGTTTCCCGGCAAGCGGCAAGAGCAAGTTTCTTGTTGTCCGAAAGATAGAGCACCACCCCGTGAGGCATGCGGGAGCTCGGC
>WNGH01000582.1_pt1 | contig 32151 bp, 28 predicted proteins | sample 5400631 | NCBI WGS metagenome assembly WNGH01 (sample SAMN13153373, study PRJNA577476) | soil metagenome | isolation source: 115 cm soil or saprolite under Garry oak tree replicate 1 | place: USA:California | collected 2016-06-15
TCAACGCCAACCAGAACCACGACGAGTACCGCAGCTTCGGCGTGCGCGTGGTGAGCGACGCGATCGGCGGGTTTGCAGGTCCGCTCGCGGGATTGCACGCGGGGCTCTCGATTTCCAAGCGGCCGTTTCTCGCTTCGGTGCCCTGCGACTCTCCGTTCCTGCCCGCGGACCTGGTCGAGCGTCTGTACGGACGGCTCGACGAAGGCGGCGCCGAGCTCGCCGTGGCAAAGACCGGCGACCAGGCGCACCCGGTGTTTTCCCTCATGCGCCGCGGCGTGCTCGATCACCTCTCCGATTTCCTGAAAGGGGGCGGCCGCAAGATCGACGCCTGGTACGCCACGCTCAGCGTCGTCGAGGTCGGCTTCGACGACGAGCCGGAGGCCTTCTCCAACATCAACACCCGAGAAGAGCTGCAGACCTGGGAAAACGTGCCGCCAGCTTGAGCGCCTCCCCGACGGTGGAAGAAAACGGCCGCGGTTCGCGGCCTTTTTTTCCTTATGCGTCTTAAAGCGCGATAATTCCCTAAATGGCAACGCTGAAGGAAATCATCAGCTGCACCAGCGACTACGACCCCGACGCGCTCCCGGTCGCGAAAGCGAATGAAGTCATCCGCTCGTTCGTCAAGCCGGTCTCGGGCGTCGAGAAGCTCCCCGTGCGCGCCGCGCTCGGGCGCGTGCTTGCCCGGAACATCATCTCGCTGATCAACGTCCCGTCGCACGACAACTCGGCGATGGACGGCTACGCGGTGCGCAGCGCCGACCTGCCGCAGACCGAAGCGGTCACGCTCGCCGAGATCGGCGCCGCCTTCGCCGGGAAGGAATTCGCCGGCAAGGTCGGCCCCGGGCAGTGCGTGCGCCTCATGACCGGCGCGGTGATGCCCGAGGGCACCGACACGGTCGTGATCCAGGAAGCGGTCACTGCGGACGGCGAGCGCATCACCATTCCTCCCGGGCAGGAGCCCGGGCAGAACCGCCGGCTCGCGGGCGAGGATCTGCAAAGAGGCAAGTCCGCGCTGAGAGCCGGCACGCTGCTGCGGCCGGCGGAGCTGGGGTTGATCGCGTCGCTCGGCATCGGCGAGGTGAGCGTGCGGCGGAAACTGAAGGTGGCGTTCTTCTCGACCGGTGACGAGCTGGTCTCGGTCGGTAAAAGGCTGAAGACGGGCGAGGTGTACGACTCCAACCGCTACACGCTCTGGGGCATGCTCACGCGCCTGGGGTGCGAGGCGATCGACATGGGCGTGGTGCGCGACGATCCGAAAAAGCTTGAAGCCGCTCTCCGCAAGGCCGCGGCGAGTGCGGACGCGGTGGTGACATCGGGCGGCGTGTCCGTCGGCGAAGCCGACTTCACCAAGCAGATGATGGCGAAGCTCGGCGAAGTCGTGTTCTGGAAAATCGCCATGCGCCCGGGCCGCCCGATGGCCTTCGGCCGGATCCGCGGGCGCCGAAGATCGGCCTATCTCTTTGGCCTGCCCGGCAATCCGGTCGCGGTGATGGTGACCTTCTACCACTTCGTGCGCGGCGCGCTGCTCACCATGATGGGCCGCAACGACATCGAGCTGCCGCTGCTGCGCGCGAGGAGCGGGACCGCGATGCGCAAGAAGCCGGGGCGAACCGAATACCAGCGCGGCGTCCTCGAGCTGAAGAACGGCGAGTGGACCGTGCGCCTCACCGGCGCACAGGGCTCGGGCATCCTGCGTTCTATGTCAGAGGCCAACTGCTTCGTCGTGCTCGGGCATGAGCAGGGTGGCGTCAAGGCCGGCGACCCAGTCGATGTAATGCTGATGGACGGCTTGGTCTAGCCGTTCGCGGGGTCGCCCATGCAGGTATATAGTTTTGGCATTCACGAACGATTCCTATAAGGGAGAATCGCCGCGATGAGCCACGATCCCTACACCCCGCCCAAATCCACGGTCGCCGACGTCGCCCCCGCGCGCGGCGGCCGTCCCGGCTGGGTCTGGCTTATCACCCTGCTCTTCGGCTTGAGCGCCTTGTGGACGCTTCTTTCTCTCGCCCTGGTCGCCCTGAATGCGATCCCGCTCGACTCGGCCACCCAAGCTTATTACGCGGGTCTTTCGGTTCTCGATTGGGTGCTTACGGTGGCCGTTTCGCTCCTCAACCTCGTCGGCATTGCCTTCCTTTTTCTCATGCGCGCAAGAGCCTTGCATTTCCTGCTGGCCGCCCTGGGAATCGGCATCCTGAACACGCTTTACCAGATCGCGGCGAAGAATCTTCTTTCGGTGCTCGCACGGCCCGGCGCGTTCGGAATGGTGATCGGCTTGTTTCTCTGGGGGGCGATAATCTGGTACGGATACCGCCTGAAGAAGAACGGCGTCCTGCGATGATCACCAGGAGTCGGGGTCGACTCCCGCTCGCGATCAGAGAGAACGCATCCCGCCTCGTAGGCCTTCTGTCTTTGGCCGTCACGTTGGTTCCACACGGCACGGTCTGCGCCCGCGAATCCGGCGCTGCGGGGCAACCGGAACACGCGCCGAAGCTGCAGCCGTATATTCATTGCGATGGATTCGCGGGCGGAGTTCGCGGAGTCGCCCTGGACCGGCGCCCGCAAACTGCCCAGCCCTGGCGGGAGGTGGGTTTCGGCGGCATGAGCGCGCGCGTCTCGGTCGTGGACGGCTACCGCGTGACGTACTCGTATCCCAGGACGTTCCGCTTCGCGAACCTGAGGGCCGAGCGATCCGACCCTTCAAGATACGCCGACGATAAACGCATCGTCACGCTGAGCCTGGTGGAAATGGCGAAGGCGGACGGCAACACGGACCTGATTGACTTCTCCGATCAAGGTTTTTCGGGCCAAACGCTCACGAAAAAGGTCCTGGGCGGGACCACGCTCGGAATGACGCAGATTTTCTCGGACGAGGACTCGGTGATCGTCACGATCTATTTCATGAATCAGGTGCCGGAGAGGCGCAAATTCCAGACCTACGAGGAATTCATCTCTCTGCGGGACAGCTTCGTCCGCGGCTACGTCGAATGCGTGGCAAGGAAAAAATCCGCTCCAGTCGATGGCAAGTGAGCGGAATTGCCGCGTCCGTCTGAGCAACGTGTAAGGAGCGAAGGCAATGGCGAAGCTCGTTGCGCTCTACAAGATGCCGGAGAACGTCGAGGCATTCGACTCCTACTACTTTTCCACGCACGTGCCTCTTGCCAAGAAAATGCCCGGGCTGCTGCGCTACGAGGTGAGCGCCGGCCCCGTGGCCACGCCGCAAGGCGGCTCGGCGGTCCATCTCGCGGCGATACTGAGCTTCCACTCGCTGAGCGCGATTCGGCGGGCGCTCGACTCTCCGCAGGGTCGCACGGCCGGCGCCGATCTCGCCAATTTCGCTCAGGCGGGCGTCGAGCTGCTCGTTTTCGATTCGAAAGACGTGTGACGTTGTGTGACGCACCTCCGACTCACAATAGCGTTTCGCTCGTGCTATCGTCTTGCGCCATGACGCCGCAGATCCCCCCTGCCGCGCGGTCGGAGCTGGCGCCGACGGGAAAGCTCCGCGTCGGGATCAACTACGGGAACTTCCTGCTCGTGAACAGGGATTCGTCGAGCGGAGAATATCGCGGCATCGCCGTGGATCTGGGGCGGGAGCTCGCCCGGCGGCTGGGAGTTCCGGTCGAGCTCGTCGCGTTCGAGGCCGCGGGAAAGATGGCCGATGCGGCGAAGGCGGGCGCCTGGGACGTGGCGTTCCTCGGGAACGAGCCCGCGCGCGCGGGCGAAATCGCCTTCACCGCGGCCTATCTCGAAATCGAGGCGGGCTATCTGGTCCCGGCGGGCTCGCCGATTCGCGCGATTGCGGACGCGGACCGCGACGGGGTGCGCATCGCCGTGGCGGCGAAGAGCGCATACGACTTGTACCTGAGCCGCAGCTTGCAGCACGCCAAGCTCATGCGCGCGCAGGGCATCGACGCCTCGTACGATCTTTTCGTCGAGGACAGGCTCGAAGCGCTCGCCGGCCTCAAGCCCCGGCTCGTGATGGACGCGGAAAAACTCCCCGGATCGCGCGTCCTCGACGGGCGGTTCACCGCCGTCCAGCAATCGATCGGCACTCCGCAAGGGCGCGCCTCCGGCGCGCGGTATCTCCGCGAATTCGTCGAGGACGCCAAGGCGTCAGGGTTCGTTGCCGAGTCGATAAAAAGACATGCGGTCCCGGGAGTTACCGTCGCGCCCCGAGCGCCGGTTTAACACCGACCCGGGCTCGGTTTCGCGCATTGCGGTTGCGCAACATTGCAATTTGCTGACGATGCGTGCGAACGCAACTGGAGGAGTTCTTCGGATCATTGACAGCACGCGGTCGTAGTCACCAGAATTGTCCTTTGCTGGTCGTTCCAACCCAAGGAGGGGAATCAATGAAAAACCATCTTGCAATTTTCACGATCCCGTTGTTCGCCTCGATCGGTATTCCCGCCGGCCCCGCCCTAGCGGACGACGACTCCGCCATCGCGCTCGACCGAGTGGTCATCGATCGCCACGTGGACACGTTCGCGGTGCTTCCGGACGGGGTGCGATTCCCGGAGGGGATCACCGCCAATCCCGCCAACGGCGATATCTACGTCGCCACGTTTGACGGTGGCCACCAGAACAAGCTGTTGCGGTTCAACCGGCACGGCGAACTCATCGCCTCGCGCGACTTCGGCATCACGCCGCTGCTCGGGCTGGAATTCGATCGCACCCACAATAAGGTCTACGTTCTCAACGTCGGCGATTTCACCGGTGTCCCCGGCCTCGATTCCAAAATTCAACGCATTGCCGCGGATTTCAACAGGGCTACTCCGATCGAAGAGGTCGCGATCATTAAACCGATCGGCGCGCCCGCCCCGCGCCAAAGGGTCAATCCGGACGATAACCCCCAAGGTTCACGCAGCATCGACATGACTACGTTCGAGGACAACGCCAGGGTCCCCAATGCGATGACCTTCGACAGCAACGGGAGTCTATTCGTGTCCGACTCTTTCCAGGGCGCGGTCTTCAAGGTCGCCGACGTGGCGGACTGCTCGAAGACTTGCCCCGTAGAAACCTTCAGTCACGATCCGCTGCTCGCCACCGCCGGTTTCCCGCCGTTCGGGGCCAACGGGCTCGCTTTCAATAGCGACGAGTCGGCGCTTTTCATAGCCAATACTGGCGACGACCGCGTGCTCAGCCTCAATATGGTCTCGGGGAAAAGAGAGATCACGGTCCTAGCCGAAAGCCTCAACGGCGCCGACGGCCTCGTTTTCGACAAGGACAGCGGAGTGCTGTGGGTCTGCACCAACCAGGCCGACGAGGTCGTCGCTCTAAATACGAACGGCAGGGTCGTCGCCAAGTTGGGCGAATTCCGTGGGATCAACCGCAACGGCACCCCGAACGGGCTGCTCTTCCCGGCGAGCCCGGTCATCGTCGGCGACGAAATATTCGTCACCAACCTCGCCATACCTCTCGGGACAGCCGCCGACGAACCCGAAGCGCATGTCACCCGCTGGACGATCTCGCGGATGAGACTGCCGCATCGGGAAGACTAGACCGCGTTTCGAACTAAAAGGGCCGCGCTGGGCGGCCCTTTTGCCGTCCGCCGTTATTTCTTGATATTCCCGTAGAGCATCGCGACGAATTTGTCGGGCGACAGGAACCCCTTGCCCCAGACCGCGTCGAACTCCGCCGTGGGTTTCGAGGCGACCACGTCCTCCAGCTTCTTGCCCGCCCTGACCTGCGTCTTGACGCGCCCCGACACGGTGGCGAGCATATCGCGATAATTCTTCAGGTCGGCCTTGGTGCCGAGCGGGCCATGGCCGGGAATGATCTTGGTCTTTTCGCCCGCCATGCCGAGCACGCGGTCAGTCGCGGCGATCATGCCGTCCACTGATCCGCCGCTCGAAGTGTCGATGAAGGGATAGAGCCGGTTGAAAAACGTGTCTCCGGTGTGGATCACGCCGCTCTTCGTGAAGTGAACGATGGTGTCGCCGTCGGTATGGGCGCTGTCGACGTGAAAGGCGCGCACTTCGTCGCCGTTCACGTGGAAGCTCACCTCGCTCGTGAAGGTGACGATCGGCAGCGCGATCTTGGGATCGGGCTTGGTCTTCATGCCGAGGAACTCGATGAACTGCTCGCTCGACATGCGCTTTCTCACGTTCTCGTGGGCGAAGATCAGCACGCCCGCTTTGCCCATGTTCTCGTTGCCGCCGACGTGGTCGAAGTGCCAGTGGGTGTTGAGCAGGAACTTGACCGGCTTCTTCGTCACCTTGGCGATCGCCGCCTTGATCTTCGGCGTGAGCGGGGCGAATTGGTCGTCGATCAGGAACACGGCGTCGGCGCCGGCCGACAGGCCGAGATTCCCGCCCGACCCGGTCATCATGTATACGGTGTCGGCGAGCTTCTCCGTCTTGATCTCGACTTTGGAGAAGTCCTCCTGCGCAAAGGCAGCGGGCGCAACAGTCAGCGCCGCGAAGAACGAGAAGGCCGCAATCCGGTTCGGTTTCATGAGTTTCCTTTGTCAGTGAATTGATAATGCCGAATTCTTAAAGGCCGTCACAAGATTTGCTCGCACATCGCTGTTCCAACACGGACATTTTAGCTGCTTGCGTAAAATCGCAAAGCGGGACGCCATGCTCCTGCTCCGGTTTGTGCGGCGCATTATACGTTGCATCCCGCCTACACTAAATTGCATGTTCCCCTTGTCATAATTTTCTCTGGCATTTCAAACTTCGCTAGCTATACTTTCACTGCGTCCGCCGTGTTGACCCCCACTGTGAGGAAAACGGGCGGAAGGCGGCTTGTCTTGTCATCAACAAGTCAACGCTCCATTTCATCTGTAGGAGAAGTTCGCAGAGCCCGCGGGCCGCGCGAACCCAAAGGAGGATTCATGAAGCGGATCGTTTCATCGAAGCAATACCCATCCCGAGTCTCCCGCCGCAGCACCGCGCGCAATGCGCCTCATCGACGAGGAAAGGGTGCGGTCGCTGCCGCGCTGCTCCTTGCGGGCATCGCCGTCGCCCCGGTTACGGCGCTGGCCGCGTCCGCGTCCAACCCGCTCTGTCCCGGCGAGGACGTCATCTTCAACCCCGGTAATGGCGAAGATATCGTCGTGCCTACGGGCTTCACGGTCTCGGTCTTCAAGAGCAACCTGAACTTCCCGACTGCCGTCGCGTTTCGCGGCAACAGGGACCGTTTCGAGGTGTTCGTGCTGGAGTCGGGGCACGGCCTGCCGAGTCGGTGCAACGACGAGACGAGTTCTGTCGTCGGGGGCGAGTTCTCGGCCACCAACCCCTTCACACCCGACATCCTGGTGTTTGACGAGAGCGGGAACCGGATCCGTGGACCGCTCGCCAAGCCCACGGTTGACAAGGCTGGCCAGATCGGGGGTCTCCAGGCGCGCGGCCCGGCGATCGACATCGCGTTCGAGAAAGGCTTCGCGGGCGGGCGACTGTTCGCCTCCGACTCCGGCCAGAGCCTGCGCACTGGCGGCCCGAACAACAGCTCGCGCATCGTGACCGTCAATCCCCAGACCGGGCAGGTCACCCCGTTCATCACCGACCTGCCCACGGGAGACCACCCGGCGGAGCAAATCACCTTCAAAGACGGCTGGATCTACTGGTCTCAAGGGTCGACGACCAACTCTGGGGTTGTGGGTCTCGACAACGGCGGCGGCACCAATCAGCATGACATCCCGTGCCAGGACATTACGCTGAGCGGTCATTTATTCGACTCGGGTGGTGGTGTGACGACGAGCGGGTATTCCGACTTCGGCACGCACCGCGCGACCGTGAAGGCGTTCGACGGCGCGACCGGGAAGGGCATTTGCGACGGCGCCATCCTGAGAGCGAAGGTCAACGCGAAGAACCCGAAGGACACGATCGAGCCCTTCTCGTGGGGGTACCGGAACCCGTACGGCATTCGGTTCGCGCCGGACGATCATGTCCTGAAGGGCGGGCTGTTTGTCACCGAGAACGGCGAAGACGAGCGGGGTGCGCGGCCGACCAACAACTCCCCGGACCGCCTGCAGCTCGCCCAGCAGAATCGCGATGGCAGCCCGGATTACCACGGGTGGCCGGATCGGTTCGGCTTCCTGGATTCAACTCAGGCAGTTTTCAACCCCGTCGGGGGCCCCGGCGACGACAATCCGGCCGCTGTCGTCGGTAAGCCGGTGCAACCCGTTCTCGCGTTCCCACCCCAGCCGATCACGGCGCCCCTGGCCCTTGAGCCGGCGGACGTCGCCATCGTCGGCCTCGACTTCGTGCCCGACTCCTTCGTCGGCGGACCGGTCAAGCGCGGTGCAGCGCTTGCGGGCCGTGAGGGTGACTTCGGGTTCTCGGGGGCCAATGGCAGACCGGAAGAGGGTCACGACATCCAGCTCATCAACTTCAGCCGCCCGGATGGACCTCTCCGCGTCAGCCTCCAGCGGTTTGCCCACAACAACACCTTTGAGCAGGCCTTCGTCGGCGGGATTCGCGGGATCAACCGCCCCGTGGATCTCAAGTTCGGGCCTGACGACTGCGCTTACCTCGTGGATTACGGGGCGGTGCGCGACTTTGGCCAGTCCGACCCGGACAGCAAGTTCAAGGTCGCAGGCGACGGCCCGCTCCTCCAGATTCCGGGGACCGGCGTGATCTGGAAGATCTGCCGGGTAGGCGAGAGGGAGCCGGATAGCAATCGGGACGACTAGGCAGACCTAAGTTAGTCAGGGGGCGGCTTCGACCGCCCTCTGTTTTTTTGCAGTGCCGACAGGACGCTCAGCCGCCCGGCTTTCTCTCCGTTTCCAGCCGCACCACGTTGGCGGCGGGCTTTTCCTCGATTTCGGCGGACTCGATCTGCTGGAAGCGCTGCGAGATCTTCCGGCTCGAGACCTGCACATCCTCGGCGTCCTCATGCGCCTGGCGGATGTGGTCGGCGAGCTTTTTCATCCGCTCGTCAAACCGTTGGAAATCCGTGCCGAGCTTGGCGAGCTCCTCCTGGATGACGTGGATGTGCCTGCGCGTCTCGACGTCCTTGAGCACGGCGCGCGCGGTGTTCAGCACGGCCATCAGCGTGGTAGGAGACACGATCCACACCCGTTTCGCGATGGCGTACTCGACCACTTCGGGGTGATACGCGTGAATCTCCGCGAACACGGCCTCCGCCGGTATGAACATCACCGCCCCGTCGGAAGTCTCGTTCGCGATGATGTATTTGCCGGCGATGTCGTCGACGTGCTTCCTGACGTCGGCCTTGAACTGTCTCTGAGCCAGCGCGCGCTCGGTCTCGTTCGCCTCGCGGTCGAGCATGCGGTGGTAGTTTTCCAGGGGAAACTTCGAGTCCACCGCCACCATACCGGTAGGCGGCGGCAGCCGCAGCACGCAATCGACGCGGCTGCCGTTCGAAAGCGTGTATTGCATCTCGAACGCCTGCGGCGGAAGGACGTTGCGCACCAGCGCCTCGAGCTGCACCTCGCCGAAGGCGCCGCGCGAGCGCTTGTCCCCGAGCAGCTCCTGGAGGCTGACGACGCTTCCCGTGAGGCTTTCTATTTTCTTCTGCGCCTCGTCGATGGTCGCGAGCCGCTGCATGACGTTGACGAAGGTCTCGTTGGTCTTCCTGAAGCCTTCATCCAGCCGCTCGCTGACCTTGCCGGCGATCTGGTCGAGCCGCTGGTCGATCTTGGTGGAGAGCCGCTCGCTCGAATCGGCGAGGTTGCGCCCGAGCCGGTCGCCCTGCAGGGTGAGCCCCGTATGCAGGTCGGTGAGCATCGCGCGGTGCTTTTCTTCCAGCAGCGGCGCGAGCGCAGAGGTCGGATCCTTCAGCTTGCGCTCGAGCGCGGCGACCCGCCACGCCGCCCAGGCAAGCACGAGCAGCGCGACGACGGCGAACACCAGGGTCAATTCAGGCATGCGTCATTGTAACGCGAGCCGCAAACCCCCTTGTGAAAGGGGTCAAATGCTTTCGCGCAGCGCCGCCATCGGCGGACGGCTGAGCGCGGCGCGGGCCCCCGCCCAGGCGTTCGCCAGGATGCAGACAAGCCCGAGTGCGGGCCCTGCGAGGAAGATCCAGCCGTTCGACTCGTAGTCGAGCTGGAACACGCGCGCCGCGAGCGTCCAGCCGATCGCCGTCGCGCCGAGCGAGGCGAGCAGACCGGCGGTTGCGCCGAGCACCGCGAATTCCGCGCGCTGCGCCGCCAGCACTTGCGCGCGGCTCGCCCCGAGCGCGCGCATCACCGCCGCCTCGTGGGTGCGCTCGTCCTGGGTTGCGAGCAGTGCCGCGTACAGCACGAGCATCCCCGCGGCCAGCGCAAACAGAAACACAAGCTGCACCGCCCCGATCAACTGATCCGTGACGCTCTGCACCTGGCGCAAAAGCGCGGTGACATCGATCACCGTCACATTCGGAAACTGCTGCGACAGGCGCACGGCCAATCGCGCGTCCCCCGCCGGCGCCTGAAAGCTCGTCATGTAGCTCGCCGGAAAATCGTCGAGCAGGCGCGGCGTCGTTATGAAAAAGAAATTCGGGCGCATCGAATCCCAGTCGAGCTTGCGCAGGCTCGTGACCGGCGCGGAAAAGCTCCGGTCCGCGGCAAGAAACTCGAGCCGGTCGCCGCGGCGGATGCCGAGCCGCTCGGCGATCCAGTGCTCGACCGAAATCGCGCCGCCCGCAAGGTCCTCCGGGGTGAACCACGCGCCCTCGCTCACCTCGTTGTCGGGCGGCAGCTTCGACAGATAGGTGATGTTGAATTCCCGCTCGATCTGGCGCCTGGCGCGATCGTCCGCGTAGTCGGCCGCGCTCACCTGCCTGCCGTTGACGGCGACAAGGCGCGCCCGCACCATGGGAAACGCCTCCGGCGACTTCACGCCGTTGCGCTCGAAAAACTCCGCAAGCGGTTTCAGCTGGTCCGGCTGGATATTGACGACGAAGCGGTCGGGGGCATCGGGCGGCAGCCTCTTCCTCCAGGATTCCAGCAGATCGGCGCGGATGAAAGTGAGCAGCAGGATCGCGGTGAGCCCGACAGCAAGCGCGACGATCTGCACGGTGTTGGCGCGCGGACGCCGCAGCAGGTTGGCAAGCCCGTAGCGCCAGGACACGCTCCCGGCCCGTCCGAGCCGGCCGACCAGTTGCAAGGCGCCGTAGCCGATCGCGGCGAACAACCCGAAGGCCGCCGCGAAGCCGCCGAACACGTAGGCGCCCAGCTTCAGCTCGGCCGCCTGCCACAGGAGCAGCGCGAACACGGCCGCGAAGCCCAGTATGTATACAGCGAGCGCGCTTTGCCTTGGCGGGCCGACCTCGCGCCGCAGCACGCGCAGCGCCGGAACCTCCTTCAGCTGGAGCAGCGGCGGCAACGCGAAGCCGAGCAGGAGCGCAAGGCCCGTTGCGATCCCCTGCAGCGCCGGCGCGAGGCCGGGCTGCGGCAGCGCACCCCGCATCAGCTCGGCGAGCCACCAAGCGATAAAACCCTGGACGAGAAATCCGAGCACGCATCCGGCGAGCGAGGCAAGAAGCGCGAGCAGCAGAAATTCCCAGGCGAACAGCGCGAAGAGCTGCTTCTGTCCGGCGCCCAGGCAGCGCATCACCGCGTAGCCGTCGAGGTGGCGCTGCGTGTAGCGCCGCGTGCCAAGCGCGATCGCCACGGCCGCGAGGACGACTGCGAGCATCGCAGTAAGGCCGAGAAATGCCTGGGCGCGCTCGAGCCCCGAGCGCACCTCGGGACGGGCGTTCTCCAGGCTTTCCATGCGCTCGCCGCGGCCCAGGCGGGGCCCCGCCCACCGCTCGAACTGCTGCACGCGCCCGTGCTCGCCCGCGCCGAGCAACTGATAAGTGATGCGGCTTCCGGTCTGGATGAGGCCGGTCGCGGGCAGATCGTCCCGATGCATCATCAGGCGCGGCGCGATGTTCATGAAGGACACGCCGCGGTCCGGCTCGAGCGTCAGCACCGCGCCGACGGTAAAGCGCGCCTCGCCGAGCCCGATCGAGTCGCCCGCTCTGACCTTGAGCGCCGCCATCAGCCGCTCTTCCAGCCATACCTTGCCTCGCTGCGGAACCGCGTCGGTTTCGGCGTCGGAAGCATTGAGTCCGGGCGCGACGCGCAGTTTTCCGCGCAACGGGTATCCGGGCGTCACCGCCTTCACTGCGGCGAGCTGCGTTTCATCGCCCGCCCGCGCCATGCTGACGAAGCTCACGCTCTCGGCGCGGCGCAGTCCGCGACGGAGGATCTCATCGCGAAAATCCGGAGCCCAGGGATGATCGGCGATCAACAGCACGTCCGCCCCCAGCACCTGGTGCGCTTCGCGCGTGAGCGCCTGCCACACGCGGTCGGCGAAAAAAGCGACGCTCGCGACGCTGCCCACCGCGACGACGATGGCGAGCGCGAGCACGCGCAACTCTCCCGCGCGCCAGTCGCGCAGCAACATCCGGAACGCAAGGCGCGGCATGCCGGTCATTCCTCGCCGTCGATGCGGCCGGCGACTAGACGGATATTCCTCGCGCAGCGGCCGGCGATCGCCTCGTCGTGGGTCACCAGGAGCAGCGTCGTGCCGCGCTCGGCGTTCAGCTCGAACATGAGGTCGATGACGCCCGCGCCGGTCGCCGCATCGAGATTGCCGGTCGGCTCGTCGGCGAGGAGCAGCTTCGGCTGCGTCACGAAAGCGCGCGCAAGCGCCACGCGTTGCTGCTCGCCGCCCGAGAGCGTTTTCGGATAATGCCGCAGGCGCCCGGAAAGTCCTACGCGCGCGAGCATCTTTGCCGCCAGATCCCCCGCGCCCGCCTCGCCCGCGAGCTCAAGCGGCAGCATGACGTTTTCCAATGCGTTCAGCGCCGGAAGCAGCTGGAACGACTGGAACACAAATCCCAGCATCCGCGCCCTCAGCGCCGCGCGTCCGTCTTCCTCCAGTTCGAAGAGATCCACGCCGTCCAGTTGCACCGTCCCCGCGCTCGGCGTGTCCAGACCGGCGAGCAGCCCGAGCAGCGTCGATTTCCCCGAACCCGATGCGCCGATGACGGCGACCGCCTCCCCCGGCATGACCTCGAGGGTAATGTCCTGCAAAATAGCGAGCTCGCTCGCGCCCGGCACGCCGTTCGCGAGGCGCACGATTTTCGAAAGGCCACTCGCTTTGACGATAGGTTGAGATGATCCAGACATGAAATCGGTTCTCTTCGCTGCCCTGTTCGCCTGTTGCGGAACGGCGCTCGGCGCGCCTTCGATCCTGGTGTTCGGCGACAGCCTGTCCGCCGCCTACGGCATTCCGCGGAGCGCGGGCTGGGTGGCCCTGCTCGGCGAGCGGTTGAAACCGTCGAATTATACCGTGGTGAACGCGAGCATCAGCGGCGAGACGACGGCGGGCGGCGCGGCGCGCATCAAAGCTGCGCTCGCCGAAAGCAAGCCGGCCGTCCTGATCCTTGCGCTCGGCGCCAACGACGGCCTGCGCGGGCTGTCGCTCGAGCAGATGAAAGCGGATCTCACCGCCATCGTCCGCGCCGCGCGCGACCAGCGGGTGCGCGTGCTGCTCGTGGGAATGCGGCTGCCCCCGAACTACGGCCCTATGTATACAGAGGCGTTCTCGCGGACCTACCGGGAAATCGCCCGCGAGCAGCGCGTCCCGCTGGTGCCGTTCCTGCTCGAGGGCATCGCCGAGAAGCCCGATATGTTTCAGCTGGACAACCTGCACCCGACTGCCGAGGCGCAGCCGGCGCTGCTTGAAACCGTGTGGCGCGGATTGGCGCCGCTATTGTCTACAAGACGGTGATCGCCGCTTCCCCCGGCTTCATCACCCCGATGCGGCGGGCATAGGGAAACCCTGCCTTCTTGAATTTCGCAAGCACCTGCTCTTCGGTCTTCGCTGCGCACGCGACGAGCAACCCGCCGCTGGTCTGCGGATCGGTGATGAGTTTGCGTTTCCAATCCGGAAAACCCGCGGGCATCTTCACGTCGCGCCCGTAGCCGCCCCAGTTGCGGTCCGAGGCGCCGGTCGCCGTGCCCTGCTTGACCCATTCCAGCGCCTCGGGCAGCACCGGCAGGTCGTCGAAGCGCACCTCGGCGCCGAGCTTCGAGCCGCGGCAGATCTCGAGCAGATGGCCGGCGAGGCCGAACCCCGTCACGTCGGTCAGCGCGTGGACGCCTTCGAGTTCGGCGAGCGTGGTGCCGGGCGTGTTGAGCTGGCAAGTCGTATCGACCATCTCCTTGTAACCCGCCGCTGAAAGCTTGCCTTTTTTCAGCGCGGCGGAAAGGATCCCCACGCCGAGCGGTTTGCCGAGGATGAGCACGTCGCCGCTTTGCGCGCGGTCGTTGCGCTTCACCTTCTCAGGGTGCACGAGCCCGAGCGCCACAAGGCCGTAGATCGGCTCCAGCGTATCGATGGAATGGCCGCCCGCCACGGGAATTCCGGCCTGCGCGCACACCGACTCGCCGCCCGAGACGATTTTCTGTATGACCTCGACAGGGAGCTTCTCAAGCGGCATGCCGACGATCGCCAGTGCAAAGATCGGCTTGCCGCCCATGGCGTAGACGTCCGAGAGCGCGTTGGTCGCGGCGATGCGGCCGAAGTCGTAGGGATCATCGACGATGGGCGTGAAGAAATCGGTGGTCGCGACGATCGCCTGCTCGTCATTCAGCCGATACACGGCCGCGTCGTCGCTGGACTCGATGCCGACCAGCAGGTCCTTGGGCAGCCCGCGTATCGGCGTCTTGGCGAGAATCTCCGAGAGCACCGCCGGCGCGATCTTGCAACCGCAGCCGCCGCCATGGGAAAACTGCGTCAGCCGGATGAGGTCTGCGGGCGCGTTCATGGATAATATACGGGCTTGAATCCGGAACACTCGAACGCCGTTAAGGTAGCACAGCTCGATGCCTTTGACGAGGTCATCGACGTGCGCTCGCCCGCGGAATTCGCGCTCGATCACGTTCCGGATGCGGTGAACTGCCCGGTGCTCGACGACGCCGAGCGCGCGCGCATCGGCACGCTCTACAAGCAGGTCTCTTCGTTCGACGCGAAAAAGCTGGGCGCGGCGCTGGTGTCGAAGAACATCGCGCGGCACATCGAGGAGCGCTTCCGCGACCGCAACAGCAGCTGGCGCCCGCTCGTTTACTGCTGGCGCGGCGGCAGGCGCTCGGCGGCGATGGCGCACGTGCTGCGCGAGATCGGCTGGGACGCCGCCACGCTCGAAGGCGGCTACCGGACATACCGGCGCGAGGTCATGGCGCAGCTCGACAAGCTGCCGCGCCGTTGCCGGTTCCAGGTCGTATGCGGGGCCACCGGCAGCGGCAAGAGCCGCTTGCTCTCCGCGCTCGCGGCGCAGGGCGCGCAGGTGCTCGATCTCGAGCGCCTCGCCTGCCACCGTGGCTCGTTGCTGGGCGAGCTCCCCGGCGAACCGCAGCCTTCGCAGAAGATGTTCGACAGCCTGGTATGGCACGCGCTCAAGCGCCTCGACCCCGGGCGGCGGGTCCTCGTCGAGGCGGAAAGCAGGAAGATCGGCCAGCTCCAGCTGCCGACGGCGCTCGTCGAGCGCATGCGCGAGGGAGAATGCCTGAGGATCGAGGTGCCGGTCGCCGAGCGCGTGCGGTTCCTGATCGGGGAATACCGTCACTTTCTGGAGGACCCGTCGGCGCTCAGGGAAAAGCTGACATGCCTGACCGACCTGCACGGCCGCGCGCTGGTCGAGCGCTGGCTAGCCCAGACCGACGCGCGCGCCTGGGACGAGCTGGTGGCGGACCTTCTGGTCAACCACTACGACCCGTCTTATCTGCGCGCCGCCACGAAGAACTATCTGCATTATGATGAGGCCCGGCAGGTGCGCCTGGAGCGGCTCGACGACGCAGCGATAGAGCGCGCGGCAGAGGAGCTGATGAGCTTGCGCAATTGAAGAAGAGGAATGCAACATGACGTTCAACCGCAGGAAATTCGTTCAAGCGGCGGGTGCCGGGCTCGGGGCTTCCGCGCTCGGTTTCCCGGCGATCGTTCGCGCGCAGGGCGAGCCGATCCGCATCGGGTTGCTCACGGTGAAAACCGGGGCGCTCGCCTCGGGCGGCATCGACATGGAGCGCGGCCTGGTCATGTACCTGCGCGAGCGCAACTACAGCATGGCGCGGCGCAAGGTCGAGCTGACGGTCGCCGACACGGGCGGCACACCCGCGCAGGCGCGCACCAAGATGCAGGAGCTGGTCGAAAGGGACAAGGTGTACGCGGTGGTGGGGCCGCTCGCGGCGTTCGAGGCGCTGGCGATGGACGATTACATCCGCGCGCAGCAGATCCCGACGCTGCCGATCGCAGGCGCCGAGGACATGACGCAGCGCCATGCGAATCCCTGGTTCGTGCGCGCCACCTCGACTTCGGCGCAATGCGCGCATCCGATGGCCGACTATTGCGCGAAGACGCTCAAGTACAAGCGCATGGCCGCCATCGCTGACGATTTCGCCTACGGGCACGAGATGCTCGCCGGCTTTCAGCGCGTGTTCGAGGACGCGGGCGGCAAGCTCGTGCAGAAGATGTTCTCGCCGCTCAACGTTCCCGACTATGGAACGTACATCGCGCAGTTGAAGACCGATGTCGATGGCGTCTTCCTCGGGTTTGCCGGATCGAACGGATTCCGCTGGTTCAGGCAGTTCAACGAGTACGGCCTCAAAGGCAAGGTGCCGGTGCTGGGCGGGATGACCGCGTTCGACGAGCCGGTCCTGCGCAACATGGGCGACGAGGCGCTCGGCGTGCTTTCGAGCTGCTGGTACTCGGCGCAGTTCGACAACTCGGCCAACAGGAAATTCGCCGCCGCGTTCCGCGCCGAGAACGGCTACGATCCGGGCCAGTACGCCGCCGGGACCTATCTGTACGGCGCCGTGCTGCACGCAGCGATCGACGCGCTCAAGGGCGACGTGGCAAACAAGGCGGCGTTCATCAGGGCGCTGCGCTCCGTGAATACCGCCGACACCGTGCGCGGGCCGGTCGCTTTCGACGACTACGGCAACGTCATCGGCGATTTCTACATCCGCAAGGTCGAGAAGAAGGACGGGCGGCTGGTGAACACGGTGATCCACACCTACCGGAACGTGAGCCAGTTCTGGACTTACGACCCGAAGGAGTTCCTCAAGAACCCGGTCTATTCGCGCGACTGGCCGCCGGCGAAGAACCTCGGGTCCTGAGGTCGTCTACGGCTGGGTTACGGAATCAAAACCCGCCGAGCACCTTCAGGTGAGTCACCACGCTGCGGCCGAGCGCCGACAGCGCGTAGCCTCCTTCGAGCACCGAGACGATTCTTCCGTCGGCGTATTTGTCTGCCACTTCCTTGATGCGCTGCGTGACCCACGCGTAATCGGCTTCCGTGAACCGCAACATCGCCATGTCGTCCTCGACGTGCGCGTCGAAGCCCGCGGAGACGAAGACCATCTGCGGCGCAAAATCGTCGAGCGCCGGCATCCAGATTTTTTCCACCGCCGTTCGCAGGGCCTTGCCGTCCGAGCCCGCGGGCAGAGGCACGTTCGCCATGTTGGGCGCGACATTTTCGGTGCCGCTGTAGGGATAGAACGGATGCTGGAAAATGCTCGCCATCACGACGCGCTCGTCGTCGCTGAAAATGTCCTCGGTGCCGTTGCCGTGATGCACGTCGAAATCGATGATGGCGACGCGCTCGAGGCCGTGGTGCTCGAGCGCGTGCTTCGCCGCGACCGCGACGTTGTTGAAGAAGCAAAAGCCCATGGGGCGCGTGCGCGTGGCGTGATGGCCCGGCGGCCGCACCGCGCAAAAGGCGCTGCTCGCGCGGCGCTCCACGACGAGGTCGGTCGCTAGCACCGCGGCGCCCGAGGCGTGCAGCACCGCATCCCAGGTATGCGGGCACATCGCCGTGTCGGGATCGAGATGCACGATCCCGGCCCGAGGCGAAGCGGCGCGGATCGCCTCGATGTACTCGAGCGGGTGCACGCGGGCGACCTCGCTCACCTTGGCCGCGGGCGCGTCGTGGCGCTCGAGCAGCCCGGCGATGCCCGAGGAGATGAGATGGTCCTCGATGGCGGCGAGCCGCGCCGGGCTCTCGGGATGGGCTCGGCCCATGTCGTGCTTCGTGCACGCGACGTGGTTGATATAGGCGGTCACCAAAGGCTTCGTTCCTCGTCTTTGCATCCAATCATAGCGGCTTTCCAGTAAACTTACGCTTTCGGTCAGCCGGTCGTCACGCATGCCCTTTCCCTCGATCCAGGGCGTCATTCAGCAGGCGGGGAAGATCATCCTCGGCAAGGAGCGCCAGATCCGTCTCGCGCTCGCCTGCCTGCTCGCGAGCGGGCACCTGCTGATCGAGGACCTGCCGGGAGTCGGCAAGACGACGCTCGCGAACCTGCTGGCGAAGCTGCTCGGCCTCAACTTCCGCCGCATCCAGTTCACGAGCGACATGCTGCCCGCCGACATCATCGGCGTGTCGGTGTACGAGCGCGACAGCGCGACCTTCAAATTCCATCCCGGACCGATTTTCGCGCAGCTGATCTTGGCCGACGAGGTGAACCGCGCCACGCCGAAGACGCAATCCGCGCTGCTCGAGGCGATGGAAGAGCACCAAGTCACCACGGAAGGCGAAACGCGCCGGCTGCCCGAACCGTTCTTCGTCGTCGCAACGCAGAATCCCTCGCACAACGTCGGCACCTTTCCGCTGCCCGAGTCGCAGCTCGACCGCTTCCTCATGCGCATCGAGCTGGGCTACCCGGACCGCGACGCCGAGCGCACCCTGCTGCAGGGCGCCGAGCGCCGCGACATGATCGCGGGGCTGGATGCCTGCCTAGCGCCCGGCGAGCTGATGGATCTGCAGACGATGGTCAAAACCGTGCACGTCGCCCCGCCTCTGCTCGACTACATCCAGGCGCTCATCGAGCAGTCGCGGCGCTCCGCGGAGTACGCGAACGGGCTTTCGCCCCGCGCCGCTCTCGCGCTGCTGCACGCCTCGCGCGCCTGGGCCTTGATCGAGGGCCGAGACAAGGTCGTCCCCGAGGACGTGCAGGCCGTGCTGCCCGGCATCGCGGGACACCGTCTGAGGCCGGTGCACGACGGCGTGCGCGCCTCGAGCATCGAGAAGGCGAACGGCCTGATCTCCGCGGTACCGATACCCTGAGCGTGGCCATGCTCGACCGGGTGCTGCAGTATTCCCAGGCCTACAACTTCTACCAATGGGTGTTCAGGCACCACGCGCCTGAGCCGGGCGTGGTGTTTCTCGGCCAGCGCCGCGTCTACATCCTGCCTACGCGTCACGGTCTCGCGTTCGGCGCGGTGCTGGTCCTGATGCTGATCGGCTCGATCAACTACAACTTGAGCCTCGGCTACCTCCTCACGTTCCTGCTCGCGGGCCTGGGCATCGTATCGATCCTGCATACCTTCCGCAATCTCGCGCACCTGTACGTGAGCGGGGGACGCGTGGCGCCGGCGTTCGCCGGAGACGCGGTGCAGTTCGAGCTCTTCCTCGAGAACAAGAGCGACTTCGACCGCCACTCGCTCGAGCTGACCTGCCGAGGCGCGACCGTGAGCTGCGACGTTCCTGCGCACCGCATCGCCGCAGCGCTGGTTCCCGTCAGAGCGGAAAAGCGCGGCTGGCTGCAGCTCGAGCGCGTGACTATCGATACCCGGTTTCCTCTCGGATTGATGCGCGCATGGAGCTACGTGCAGCCGGACATGCGTGCGCTTGTCTACCCTCGGCCGGATAGGGCGCACCTGCCTCCGCCGCGCCCGGTCCCGGACAGCGGCGACGCCATCTCGGCTGGCGCGGGCAGCGACGACTTCGCCGGATTGCGGCCTTATCAGACGACCGATTCGCCCCGCCATATCGCCTGGAAAGCCGCGGCACGCGGCGATGAGCTGCTCACCAAATTGTTCGCCGGACGCGCCTCCGCTGAGCTGTGGCTGGACTGGGACGATTTGCCTCCCGGCATGCCCGTCGAGGCGCGCCTGTCGCGCCTGACGCGCTGGGCATTGCTTGCGCGGGAGCGGGAGCTGCGCTTCGGATTGAAGATTCCGGGTGCCACGGTGCCGCTCGACGAGGGTCTGGCCCACATGGAACGCTGCCTGAAGGAGCTCGCACTCCATGGCACCTAGCGGCGCGCTGCCCCTGCCGCATCTCCTCTGGCTGCTCGCCGGGCTGATTCTCATCGTCGCGCCGCACGCGCTGCGCTTGCCGTGGTGGATGAGCGCCGCGGCTGGAGCGTTTTTCCTCTGGCGCGCCGTCACGGCGCGCCGCGGGGCCCGGCTGCCCGCCCGCTGGCTGCTCTTCCTTCTCGCCATCGGCGGCATGATCAGCGTCTACTTCACCTACCGCACGATCTTCGGCCGCGATGCCGGGGTGGCGCTGCTCGTGCTGCTCATCGCGCTGAAGCTCATGGAGATGCAGACGCGCCGCGACGTATTCGTCGTGGCGTTTCTCGCCTACTTCCTGGTGCTGACCAATTTCTTTTACTCGCAGACCATTCCCACCGCAGCCCTGATGTTCGCGACCGTCCTGGTCGTCACCTCGGCGTTGGTCAGCCTGAACGCGCTTGCCAGACCGCTCTTCGACAATCTCAGGACCGCGGGGTGGATGCTGGTTCAGGCGGGCCCGGTGATGCTGCTGCTCTTCCTGCTGTTCCCGCGCGTGCAGGGCCCGCTTTGGGGGCTGCCGCAGGACGCGTTCGCCGGCACGACCGGGCTCTCCGATACCATGACCCCGGGCGACATCAGCCAGCTGCTGCAGTCCGACGCCATCGCGTTCCGGGTGAAATTCAGCGGCAGTCTCCCCAGGCACGGCCAGCTCTATTGGCGCGGGCCGGTGCTGTGGCGATTCGACGGCCGGACCTGGCGTGCGGCTTCGCCCAGATTGCGGCCCGAGGTCCGGCTCCAGGCGCTCGGCGCGCCGGTCGATTACGAAGTGACGCTCGAGCCGCACAACCGCAACTGGCTGTTTGCGCTGGATCTGCCCGCGAGGATCCCGCAAAACGCGCGCGTGACGAGCGACTATCAGTTGATTTCCCTGCCGCCGGTGCGCAACCGCATCCGCTACGAGATGCGCTCCTTTCCGAATTACGTTACCGTGGCCGGCGACGATCCCGACGAACTCGCGGCGGCGCTCGCGCTTCCGCGCGAGGTGAATCCGCGCGCGCGCTCGCTTGCGGCCGAGTGGCGGCGCAGGCTCGGAGACGACGCCGCGATTGTCCAGGAGGCGATCGAATTCTTCCGCAGCGGCAGATATGAATACACGCTGTTGCCGCCGCTGCTCGGCGCCAATTCGGTGGACGAATTCCTGTTCGACACCAAGCAGGGCTTTTGCGAGCATTTTTCCTCGAGCTTCGCGTTCCTGATGCGGGCCGCAGGCGTCCCGGCGCGCATCGTCACCGGCTATCAGGGCGGCGACATGAACCCGGTGGACGGATACCTGGTGGTGCGGCAGACCGACGCCCACGCGTGGGTCGAGGTGGAGCTTCCCGGACGCGGCTGGATCCGCGTCGACCCCACCGGAGCGGCCGTGCCCCTGCGCATAGATTCGGGGATCAGTGCCGCCGTTCCGCGGGGCATCGTGGCGGCGCTCCCGCTCCTCGTGCGGACCAATATGGACTGGCTGCGCACGATCCGCGACAACTGGGAGGCGCTGGCGAACGGCTGGAACCAGTGGGTGCTGGGCTACAACACGGACAGGCAGCGCGAAGTGCTGTCACGCTTCGGCGTGCCCCAGCCCGACTGGAGCACTCTGGCGATGATGCTGTTCTGGAGCGTGGGCGGCGTGCTGCTCGCGGTCGGACTTTGGCTGCTTCGCGGCATTCGCCGCGACGATCCCGTCCAGCGTGCGTGGCTTCGCTTCTGCGACAAGCTCCGCCGCGCGGACCTCGCGCGGGCAAGCGCGGAGGGCCCGCTCGATTACGCCGCCCGCGTGACGGCGCGCCTGCCGGAGCACCAGTCCGCCGTCCGGGCGATCGCGGATCTTTATGTCGAGCTGCGCTACGGCGCGCACGGCGACCCGCGATCGTTCTCGCTCCTGAAACGGCTCGTTCGGGAGTTCCGGCCTTGAGGTTTCTCCTCGCGTCGGTTCTCGCTCTCCAGCTCGCTGCAGCCGCCGCTGCACCCTCCGGCTATCTGCATCGCCCGGAGGTCAAGCAGTTCATAAAGGAAATGGCGAAGAAGCACCGTTTCGCCAGGAAGGATCTCGAGTTCATCTTCAGCCGGGCTCGATACCAGCCCGCCATCATCAAGGCGATGAACCAGCCTCTCGAGGTGAATTCCTGGCAGGTGTATCGCGCGCTGTTCGTCAATCCCGAGCGCATCGAAGCGGGCGTGCAGTTCTGGAAGCGCAACGCCGAGCCGCTCAAGCGGGCCGCCAACGAGTTCGGCGCACCCGAGGAGATCATCGTCGCCATCATCGGCGTCGAAACCATCTACGGCCGCAACGTCGGCACCTACCGGGTGATCGACGCCCTTTCCACCCTCGCATTCGACTATCCGAAGCGCGCGGAATTCTTCCGCTCGGAGCTTGAGAACTACCTCGTATTCACCCGCGATGCGCGGTTGAACGCGCTCCGGGTGAAAGGCTCGTACGCCGGGGCGATCGGCATTCCGCAATTCATGCCGGGCACATACCGGCGTTTCGCCCTCGATTACGACGGCGACGGACGCGCCAACCTCTCGAGTGCAGCTGACGCCATCGGCAGCATCGGCAATTTCTTGAAGGCGCACGGCTGGATCCGAGGCGAGCCGGTCGCCTACGGCGTCGAGGTATCGGGGGAAAACTGGCGCAAGCTCGCGAGCGCCGGCGCGGCGCCCGCCTACCGCGTCGCGGACTTGCCGGATTTCGGCGTCAAGCTCGCCGCCTCCCTGCCGGCGGAGACGCCTTGCGCGCTGATCGAGCTCGAGACTCCGGGCCAAGCCTCCGATTTCCGGCTGGGGCTGAGGAATTTCCAGGTCCTCACGTTCTACAACCGGTCAAATCTCTATGCCGCGGCGGTATTCGACCTCGCCACGGAGATCGCGCGGAGCGAAGCCGCGAGCCGGGCATCGGCCCTCCCGCAGATTCCCGCGGACAAGAAACCGTGAACTCCCCGGCGCGCCAGTACCGCTACTACGAGTTCGTCATGGCGGCGTTTGTGACCGTGCTCGTCTGCTCGAACCTGATCGGCCCGGCCAAGATCGCGCAGTTCGATTTCCCGCTGATCGGGGCGGTATCGTTCGGCGCGGGGGCGCTGTTTTTTCCGATTTCCTACATCTTCGACGACGTGCTCACCGAGGTGTACGGCTACGCCCGGTCGCGACGCGTGATCTGGGCGGGTTTCGGCGGGCTCGCCTTCGCTTCGTTCATGGCCTGGGCCGTGGTTTCCCTCCCGCCCGCGCCCTTCTGGAAAAACCAGGCCGCCTACGATGTCGCCTTCGGCTCGACCTGGCGCATCGCCAGCGCCTCCCTGATCGGCTTCGCGTGCGGCGAATTCGTCAATTCCTACGTGCTGGCGAAGATGAAGATCTGGACCGAGGGACGCTGGCTCTGGACCCGCACCATCGGCTCGACCCTATTCGGCGAGGCGGCCGATTCGCTGCTTTTCTATCCGCTCGCGTTCTGGGGATCGGGCCTGATTCCCGATGAGCGGCTACCGCAGATCATGCTGGTGCAGTTTCTGTCCAAGGTCGGCGTGGAAGTGGTATTTACGCCGGCCACCTACGCGATGGTGGGCTGGCTCAAACGCGCCGAGCAGGAGGACTACTACGATCGGCAGACGGATTTCAATCCCTTTACCCTCAAAACCTAGGAGTTCCCCTCGACACGAGGGACACATCCCTTCGCCCATGAGGACGCGGATGTGAAAAAATTCACGTTTCGCAAGCGGTAGTGGTCCAAAGGGACCCACCCGCCGGCTCGGTTTTTGCGGGATTCTTGGTAAAATCGCAAGGGCTCGACCTTTGAGGAAAGGAGTGGCCAAGTGATCCGTCGCAGCAGCGAATACGATGTTTCTTGCCTGGTCAACACGACCGACCCGGCCATAGTCAATTCCGAGGTCGACCGGATTTTTCTCGAGCTTTACCCTGAGGCGTCGGTCGCCCAGATCGACCGTGCATTCGACGACGCAACTTCGCTCTACCGCGGCAAGTTTCCGGGCTACCACGGCTGCGACACCGCTTACCACGACATCCAGCACGTGCTCGACGTCACGCTCGCGATGGCGCGTTTGATCGACGGGTACGAGCGCGCAAGAATAGGCCTCGCGCCGCTGGACGCCTCGATGTTCCGGCTCGGGGTGATCACGGCGCTGTTTCACGATTGCGGCTACGTGCGCACGCTCGACGACACCCAGCACAAGAACGGCGGCGAGCTGACCCTGACGCACGTCTCCCGCGGGGCGCGCTTCCTCAAGGATTATCTCCCCAAGATCGGCATGGGCGAGGTGGCGGACATCGCCGCCGCGCTGATCCATTTCACCGGCTACGAAATCCCGATCGCACAGATCAAGGTGCCCTCGCTCGAGTACAAGCTGCTGGGGAGCCTGCTCGGCTCGGCCGACATCGTCGCGCAGATGTCGGACCGCTGTTACCTCGAGAAATGCCGCGATAGGCTTTATCCCGAATTCGTCTTGGGCGGCATCACCCGAAAGCGCCTTCCTGACGGCACCGAGGAGGTGTTGTACGAATCAGGGCAAGATCTCGTGAGCAAGACTCCGCACTTCTACGAGGGGGCGAGCAAGCGTCTGAACTCCGATTTGGGCGGCGCCCACAAATACGCACAGGAGTACTTCGGCGGGCAGCACCTGTACCTCGAAGAGCTCAAGAAAAACATCGAATTCGCGCGGGCTATCCAACTCGAGGAATTCGCTTCGGGGTTGAAGCGCATTCCGCCGAAGACCCTGCCCGACTGATCGGGACGACTACCGGCGCGGACCCGGCGCTGACGCGCCACCTCCTTTGACGGGGGACACTGCTCTCTAAAGCAGGACTTCCTTGGAAAGGCTGCGCCGGTGCAGGATCCTGCGCAGCTTCGCCAGGGCTTCGAGCTGAATCTGCCGCACGCGCTCGCGCGTGAGCTCGAGCTGCAAAGCGAGCCGCTCCAGCGTGAACACCTCCTGGCCGTTCAAGCCGAACCGCCTCTCGATCACGGCGCGCTGCCTCTCGCTCAGCTGCTCCAGCCACTCGCGCACCAGCGATTCGATCTCGGCCGCGTGGAACTGCAGCTCGGGGCTCGCGTTTTGCTCATCGGCGATCGACTCCCCGACCGAAAGCATCGGATCGACCTCGAGCGGCGCGTCGAGCGAGGTCGTATGCTCGCTGTGCACGAGCAGCCGCCGTACCTCCTCGCGGTCCTTCGCGAGGAGATGCGCGACGTCATCGACCGTCGGCTCGCACTCGGTATGCGCCTCGAGATAGCGCTTTGCACGCAGCACCGTGTTCAACTCCTTGATCACGTGTACCGGCAGCCGAATGGTGCGTGACTGGTTCATGATGGCGCGCTCGATGTTCTGCCGGATCCACCAGGTCGCGTACGTCGAAAAACGAAAGCCGCGCTCGGGGTCGAACTTCTCCAGCGCGTGCATCAGGCCGAGATTGCCTTCTTCCACCAGGTCGAGCAGCGGCATGCCGCGGTTGAGATAGCCTTTGGCGACGTTGACCACCAGACGCAGGTTGTGCTCGATCATCTTCTGGCGGGCGGCGAATTCCCCGGCCGCGGCAAGCCGCGCGTAATGCCGTTCCTCTTCCGGGGTGAACAGCCGGTTGAGCCCGATCTGATGCAGATAGAGTTGGGTAGCGTCGCTGAGCGTTTCGGTGTCGGCCGCCTCTTCGGCCCGGTCCGGTGGGCGCGCGGCTTCCGCGGCGGCATCCCCGTCAGCGGTGGCTTCCTCTTCGACCTGCGGCGCCGGCGCAACGGCCTCTACGAAATCTTCCTCCCCGACCGCGTGCGCGCGCAGGCCGCGCCCGAGCGCTCCGGTGCTCATGACCGGCGCTCCGGCAGAAATTTAAGGGGATCGACCGGTTTGCCGAGGCGCCGGATCTCGAAATGGAGCTTGGCCTGGTCGGAGTCCGAGTTGCCGATTTCCGCGATCTTCTGGCCCTTCACCACATTCTGTCCTTCCTTCACCAGGATTCTGTTGTTGTGTGCGTAGGCCGAAAGATAGGTCTGGTTGTGCTTGATGATGACGAGCTTGCCGTAGCCGCGCAGCCCCGTTCCGCTGTAGACGACGCGGCCCGATGCCGAAGCGTGGACCGGATCCCCGACCTTGCCCACGATATCGACGCCCTTGTTGGCCCCCTCGGTGAAGCCGGCGAGGACGCGGCCTGACGCCGGCCAGCTCCACTCCACCTTCTCCTCATCCGCGCCCCCCGGCGTCGCTGGCTGCAATTCGGGTTTCGGCTGCGGCTGCGATTGCGGCTGGCGCAACAGTGCGACGTTTTGCTCGGAATAAGGCAGCTTCAGCGCTTTGGGTTCGGTCTTGAGATCGACCCCGCCCGCACGCGCCGCTTCGGCGATCGGCCGCGCGTCGACCGGGCCGGGTGTAGTCGCCGGCCGCACTTCCACTGCCGACTGCTGCGGTCGCAGCCGCAGCACTTGTCCGGCTTGGATCGCGGCAGGGTTCGTGATTTCGTTCAAGTCGGCGAGCTCCCGGTAACCCAGGCCGTTGTCGAGCGCAATGCTGTACAGGGTGTCGCCGCGCTTGACGGTGTAAGTGTCCGCTGCCGCCTCGGACGCGGGCGCGACCGGCGGGCCCACGGGCGGGGCGGGCCGTGCCGGCTGGACCGGCGCCGGCGGCCGGGTCACGACGCGCTCGCTCACGGGCGCCTTGTACTGGCTCACGCACCCGGAAAAAAGCGCGGCCGCCAGCGCCAAGACAGTCGCGCCCCGCGGCTTCACTGTTTGCCGCTCCTCAACGGTACAAAACGCACGGCATCGAGCCATTGCTCGGTCAATCCCGTCGACGTCCGCTCGATCAGACACAGCGCCTGATCGCTCGTTCCCACCGGCGCGATCATTCTGCCACCCGTGGCGAGCTGCTGCAAAAGCAGTGCCGGCACCTTGGGCGCGGCGGCCGCCAATATGATGCCGTCGAACGGCGCCGCCTCCGGCAAGCCCTGCATGCCGTCACCGTGGACCAGCCGCAGGTTCGCGAGCCGCAACGGGCGCAGGCTGGCGCGCGCTTTATCCAGCAGCCCGGCGATGCGCTCGATCGAATAAATCTCCTTGGCAAGCCGCGCGAGCAGCGCCGCCTGGTAGCCGCAACCGGTTCCGATTTCGAGCACCTTGCCGAGCGGCTTCCGGCCGCGTAACGCCTCGAGCATGCGCGCGACGATGAACGGCTGGGAAATAGTCTGCTCGAAGCCGATCGGCAGCGCCGTGTCCTCGTAGGCGCGGCTCGCAAGCGCCTCCTCGATGAAAACGTGGCGCGGCACGGCGGCCATCGCGGCGAGCACCGCTTCGTCCTGGACGCCTTTTCCCCGCAGCCGCGCGACCATGCGGTCGCGCGTGCGCTGCGAAGTCATGCCGATCCCTCGATTTCTGGACAACAGCATTATTGCGCAAGCCAGCTCTTCAACACGGGAATCTGCTGCTGATGCGTGAGGTCCATCTGCAGCGGAGTGAGCGAGAGGCGATTCGCCGCCACGGCGTAAAAGTCGGTGCCGGGGCCGGCGTCCTGCGCGCCTCCCGCCGCCCCGACCCAGTACACGGTCTCGTTGCGGGGATTCACCGTCTTGATCACGGGCTCCGCCTTGTGACGCTTGCCGAGCCGCGTCACCTCAAAGCCCTTGAGCGCATCATAGGGGACGTCGGGCACATTGATGTTGAGCAGTACCGGCTCGGGCGGCGGATGCTTCTGGAATCGCGCGACGAGCTCACCCGCCACGCGCGTCGCCGTGTCGAAGTGCCGGCCGGCCTTGCTGGCGAGCGAAATCGCAAGGGATGGAATGCCGAGCAGGTAGCCTTCCGTCGCCGCCGCCACGGTGCCCGAATAAATCGTGTCGTCGCCCATGTTGGCGCCGAGGTTGATGCCCGAGATGACCATGTCGGGCAGCTCCTCCAGCAGCCCGGTGACGGCGAGGTGGACGCAATCGGTGGGTGTGCCGTCCACGAACAAAAAGCCGTTCCCGGACTTGCGCACCGAGAGCGGGCGGTCGAGGGTGAGCGAGTTGGAGGCGCCGCTCCGGTCGCGCTCGGGCGCGACGACGGTGACGCTGGCGAGGCCGGCGAGCGCTTCTGCGAGGACGGCGATGCCGGGCGCGAAATACCCGTCGTCGTTGCTCAGCAGAATACGCATGTGAGCCGATTATACGATGCTTCCACCGAGGAAACTCGATACGCAGGCCCCCATCACGGAATTTCCGTCAGCGCCGGGCCGCAGCGAGCACACCGCGCACGTCCTCGATCGCGGCGAGCGCGCGGCGCAGATGATCGATGTCGTCGATCTCGACCGTGAAATACATCGACGCGACGCTGTGCCGCGTCTGCGTCTTCACGGCAATCACGTTGAGTTTCTCGCGCGACAGCGATTCCGTGACATCGCGCAGCAGTCCTTGCCGGTCGTTGCCCTGGACGACGATGTCGACCGGGTACACCTGGCCCGCCTGACTGCCCCACCCGGCGCCGATCATGCGCTCGGGAAAGCGCGCGAGCAGCCGCGCGAGCGCCGGACAATCGCGCCGATGCACGGAGACGCCGCGGCCCTTGGTGACAAAACCCGTAATCCGGTCGGGCGGCGCCGGCCTGCAGCAGCGTGCAAGCTGCGTGAGCAGCCGGTCCACGCCGACGACGAGGACGCCGCTCTTCGCCGACCCCGAGCGTGCCTTGTGCGCCTGCACCGGCACCGGCTGCGGTGACTGCGCTTCGCCGCGCACTGCGTTCTGCAGTTGCCGCTGACCCACCTCGTCTCGCCCCACCGCGGCAAACAGATCGTCCGCCTGCTCGAAGCCGAGGCGCCGCGCCAGCTCCTCGAGGCTCGCCGAGCGCTTGCCCTCGCGCTGGAGCCCCCGCTCCACGCTCGCGCGCCCGGCGGCGATGACGCTCGCCTGGTCCTGGCTGTTGAACCACTGGCGCACCTTGTTGCGCGCCCGCGAGCTGCGCAGGTAGCCGAGCGCGGGATTGAGCCAATCGCGGCTGGGGCCGCCCGACTTCGCCGTGATGATCTCGACCGCTTCCGCGTTCTTCAGCCGATAATCGAGCGGCACGATGGCGCCGCTCACCTTGGCGCCGCGGCAGCGGTGGCCGACATCGGTGTGCAAGGCGTAGGCAAAATCCACGGGCGTCGCCCCTTGCGGGAGGTCGATGACCTTCCCCTGAGGGGTCAGCACATAGACGGTGTCGTCGAGCGCGGCGTGCTTGGACTGCTCGACCCAGTCCGAGGCATCGACGATATCGTCGCGCCAGGCGAGCATCTGCCGCAGCCAGGCGATCTTCTCGTCGAAGGGATCGCCCTTCCCGTCCGCGCGCTTCGCGCCCTCCTTGTAGCGCCAGTGCGCCGCGACGCCGAGCTCCGCCTCGCGGTGCATCTCGCGAGTCCGGATCTGCACCTCGAGCGAGCGCCCTTCGGGCAGCATCACGGCCGTATGCAGCGAGCGATAGAGGTTGGCCTTCGGCCGCGAGATGTAGTCGTCGAATTCCTTCGGGACCGGCGTCCAGAGATTGTGCACGACCCCGAGCACGGTGTAGCAGTCCTTCGTGTCCTCCACCAGCACGCGCAGGCCGCTCACGTCGCGGATCTCGGAAAAATCGAGCGCCTTCGCGCGCATCTTCGCGTAGATGCTGTAGAGGTGCTTCGGCCGCCCGTTGATCTCGGCCTTGATTCCCGCGCGCGCGAGCTCCTCGCCCAGCTCCTCGATCGCCTGCGCGATGAACCCCTCGCGCTCTTCGCGGCGCTCGTCGAGCATGCCGGCGATCCGCTTGTAGAGCTGCGGCTCGAGATAGCGGAACGACAAATCCTCCAGCTCCCACTTGAGCTGCCACACCCCGAGGCGGTTCGCGAGCGGCGCGTAAATGTCGAGCGTCTCGCGCGCGGCGAGACGGCGCTCGTCCTCCGGCGCGCGCGCGAGCCAGCGCAGCGTCTGCGTGCGGCTCGCCAGGCGCAGCAGCACCACCCGGATGTCCTCGACCATGGCGAGCAGCATCTTGCGCAGCACCTCGGACTGCGAGTCGCGGGACTGTGCCGCCGTGCGCGTGATGACGCGAAGCGCATTGAGCCGGCTGATCCCCGCGACCAGCGAAGCGACCGTCGCGCCGAACGCGGCCTGGAGCTTTTCTTCGCTGTCGGAGAGATAGACAGGAACCGCGAACAGCAACCCGGCGATACGCGCGTCGGCGTCGAGCTTCAGGCCGGCGGCGTTGCGCGCCAGACCCAGCGCGTGGTCGTACGCGGGCTCGCCGGTGCCCAGCAGTTTTTCGCCGTAGACGTCCCGGGCGAAGTCGAGCGCGCGCTCGAGCGCGCCGCGCTCCTCTTCCGAGAGCGCGGCGCCGAGGACGTCGGATTCGCCGATCTCGGCGAAATCGGTGCGGGTGGTGGAAACCATGCTCGAAGTCTATATCAGGGACTGGCATCGGAGCGTGCTCTCCCCGATAATTCGCCTTTTTCCGGAAATCCCGATGGCCGACGGTCTCGCGCAGCACCGGTTGCTGCCCACCCTGCTGCTATTGGTCGCCGCCGCGTCATGGGGCGGCAACTGGGTGGCGGCGCGCGCCATCTACCTCGATGTTCCCCCGTTTGCGCTCGTGTTCTGGCGCTGGGCGCTGGCGGCGGCGGTGCTGCTCCCGTTTGTCGCGAGGCAGGTGCGCGAGGAAGCGCCGCTCATCCGGCGCCATCTCCCCGCGATATTCGGGTTCGGCGTGATCGGAACCGCAGGATTCACCATGTTCGGCTACTGGGGCGTGCGCTATACCACCGCGGTCAACGCCACGCTCCTGAACGCCGCTTTGCCCGCCTTCATCGTCCCGCTCTCCTGGTGGCTGCACAAGCTCACCGTCAGCGGCAGGCAGGCGACCGGGCTCGCGCTCTCGCTCGCCGGCGCCGTGTGCATCATCAGCGCGGGAAGCATGCAGGCGCTGCTCCGGCTCTCGCTCAACCCGGGGGACGTGCTGCTTCTTTGCGGCGCGCTCCTGTGGGCCTTCTATACCGTGTTGCTGAAATGGCGCCCGCCGCTTCGCCCGCTGTCGTTCGTGTTCGCGACGGTCACCGCCGGCGCATTGTTTTCCGTACCCTTTTACGTCGGTGAGCTGTGGACGGGGGCGACGATGGCCGTCTCCGTCAAGACCGTCGCCGCGATCGGATATCTCGCCGTTTTCCCTTCGCTCGTCGCCTACATCTGCTGGAATCACGCGGTACGGCTCGTCGGCCCCAACGTCGCCGGGTTTTTCAACCCGCTCATTCCCGTGTTCGGCGCCGTGTTCGCGATGATCTTCCTCGGCGAGCAGCTCCATCCGTATCACCTCGCCGGGTTCGCTCTGGCGCTCGCCGGCGTCGCGCTCACTTCGAAACGATGATCGGCTTTCTGCGCGAGTGGCGGCGCAGGCGGGCGCTGAAAAGCACCCGCATCGACGAGGCGCTGTGGAAGCGCGTGGCCTCCCGGCTGCCTTTTCTCCGCGGCCTGACGGAGGAGGAGACCGCGCGGCTCAAGCAGCTCGTCGTTCTCTTCCTGGCGGAAAAGGAAATGCACGGCGCGCACGGCCTGCAGCTCACCGACGCAATCCGCCTCTCGATCGCGGCTCAAGCCTGCCTGCCCATTCTCAACCTCGGCTTCGACCTCTACGGCGGCTGGGTCGGCGTGATCGTGTATCCCGGAGAGTTCCGCGTGCGCAAGGAGGAAGTGGACGAGGACGGCGTCGTTCACAGCGTCGAGGAAGAGCTCGCGGGCGAAGCCTGGCCGGGCGGGCCGGTGGTTCTCTCATGGGAAGACGTCGGCCTCGCCGAGCGCGGCTACAACGTCGTGATCCACGAGTTCGCCCACAAGATCCACATGGACGGAAGCGGCGACGCGGATTTCCCCGCCGCGCGCGCCGGAATGGATTCGAAGAAATGGCGCAAGACGCTGGAGGAAGCCTACGACCGGTTCTGTCGTGAAGTCGATGCGGATCGGCCCACGCTCATCGACCCGTACGCGGCCGAGCACCCCGCGGAGTTCTTCGCCGTGATGAGCGAGGCCTTCTTCACCGAATCGGCCGTGCTCGCGCGCGACTGGCCGGAGCTCTACGGGCAGCTCGCGCTGTTCTACAAACAAGATCCGGCGGGACGGGCGAGCCCGTAGGCGGAGGTTAACGCTCGTGCGGGGTTTCACCGCTTGAGAAATCAGCCACTTG
>WNGH01002866.1_pt1 | contig 32113 bp, 29 predicted proteins | sample 5400631 | NCBI WGS metagenome assembly WNGH01 (sample SAMN13153373, study PRJNA577476) | soil metagenome | isolation source: 115 cm soil or saprolite under Garry oak tree replicate 1 | place: USA:California | collected 2016-06-15
GATGATGACTCCGAGCGCGGTGAGCGTTGAGCGCGTTTTGTTCGAACGCATCTGTGCCACGGCAATCTTCCAGCTTTCGTTTAGCTCGTAGGCGAAACGTTTCATGTTCTGGGGAGCGCAGGCTGCCAGCCCGCAGCATTAGGCAGCCTCGCCGAATGCATTTTTGTATCCCACGGTGCTGTGAAGGCAATGAATGTTCGCGGCAAGCTGCCGCGAACTACAGGCCAGCGACCTGTGCTCCCCAGAAAGGCAATCGTGCGTAAAAGTCTTGCGACAATAATCATCGGCTCAATGCAACCGATTCGAGCCCAAGGATATGTGCGCCACCGTCGCTTTCGATCAGTCCGTCACGCAAGTGGACCGTGCGCCGCGCATGGCGCGCGATATCGGCTTCGTGCGTGACGAGAATAATCGTGTGCCCGCGTTGATAGAGACTTTCGAAGAGCGCCATGATTTCTTCGCCGGTTTTGGAATCGAGGTTGCCGGTCGGTTCATCGGCCAGAATAATTGATGGATCGTTCACCAGAGCACGCGCAATCGCCACGCGCTGGCGCTGCCCGCCGGAGAGCTCGTTCGGCTTGTGATGCAATCGGTCCCCGAGTCCCACGTCCTGCAACACGCGTGCGGCGCGTTCCCTGCGCGTTTCCGGGTCGATTCCCGCGTAAACAAGCGGGAGCTCGACGTTCCGCAAGCTGTCCGCGCGCGGAAGAAGGTTAAACGTTTGAAAAACAAATCCGATCTCGCGGTTGCGAATGGCTGCCAGTTCATCATCGTTCATCACGGAAACGTCTCGGCCGTTGAATTCATAGCGGCCGGAAGTTGGCGTATCGAGACATCCAAGCATGTTCATCAATGTCGATTTGCCGCTGCCACTCGGACCCATGATGGCGATGTATTCATTGCTCCGAATTTGCAAGGACACGCCGCGCAGCGCGTGAACGATCTCTTCTCCCATCACATATTCCTTGGTGATGTTCTCAATGTCGATCATCACCGGACCGGCGGGGCGACTGTCATTGTAATTCATGGCGAGAGCATGACGCAGTGAACGGTGATCGGTGAACAGTGAGCGGTAAAACAGACGCGCAGATCACAGATCACTCGTCACTTCAGTGCTCCTTTGTCGATCTTCACTTTAGCGCCGTCTTTCAATTTCCGGCTGATCGCGCTGTAACTACCTGAGATCACTTCGTCACCCGGTTGAATGCCGCTCTTGATTTCCATGTAGGAATCGTTCGCGATGCCCGTCACCACTTTCACCAAGTGCGCCTTGTTGCCGTTCTTGACAAAAACGACCTTGGCGAGTTTTTCGCGTTCTTCTTTCTGCGCCTGTTTCTCCAGACGCTCATTGCTGAACTCCGCGTTGTTGTCACCTTTGTCACGCGCCGCGATCTTTTGTTTTTGTTTTTCGATCTCCTCCGGACTCAGGTTGGTGTCGCCCGTGCGAATCGTGACGCTCTGCATTGGTACTGCGACTGCATCTTTGACCATGTTCGTTTCGACATCGGCGGTGCAACTCAGTCCCGGGCGCAACACCACATCGTGATCGTCGATGCGAATCTTCACCTCAAAATTTGTCACTTCCTCCTGTGTGCCGGCGCCGGTCGTTTTCCCGGTGTTTGCAATTTGCTGCACGACTCCTTTGAATTTGCGACCTGCGTACGCGTCGATTTTCACGCTAGCCTTATCGCCCAGCTTCACGTTGACGACATCGTTTTCGTTAACATCGACCACCGCCTGCATATGGCTGAGGTCGGCCACGCGCATCACTTCGGTTCCCGCGAATTGATTAGTGGCAACAAGGCGTTCGCCGAGTTGTTGTCTTGGACAGCTGATCACGCGCCTGACTCGAGCTGGCCTGTGCGCGTTCGATTTCCTGCAGCGAGCTTTCGTAAGTATTCTTCGCCACATCGTAAGCTGCTTCCGCCGCGTTGTATTCCTGCTCTGAAATCAGCTTTTTACCGAACAAGTCTTCCGCTCGCTTAAAATCATGCTCGCTCTTCATCATTGTCGCTTTTTGCTGAAGATTGGTGGCCCTAGCGGCACTGATGGCCGCCTCTTGCTGCTCGAGCAGCGCTTTGTATGAATCCGGTTTAATCTTCACCAGCAGGTCTCCCTTTTTTACCTGCATGCCATCCTGAACTGGCAATTCGATGATTTCGCCAGCGACCTCCGGCGAGATTTTCACTTCGGTTTCCGGCTGTATCTTTCCAGTGGCGGAAACTGTCTGCAGAATTGTTCTGCGAATCGCTTTTTCAGTCATGACGGGGATTGGCTTCTCGCGTTTGCTTGCAACGAATAGTCCAATAATCAGAAGCAAGACCGCGCCAGCCGCGCCGAAAATAATATTGCGTTTGCGACGCAAACGCCGCCTTTTCGCGTCTTGGGCAAGTGGGGGAGTGGTCAAGGCTTGATGCATACGATGCTCACTGAGCCGGACGGAAACTATCTCACTTTAGACTTTCGCAAAACGCACCCGTTCACCGCCATCGACAATGAGATGCAGCGAAGATTGCGTTTGGATTCAGCAAAGTTTGGGCCGTGGTTCCCTAATCCGTTCTCGAATGCGCTGAATTGCCCACATCGCGTGCTCTGCGATCAGTGGTTCCGGGTCCGCTGCGGCGCGTTCGAGCGCCGGAAGGTCGGATGGATCGCCCACATTGCCGAGCGCGACGCACACATTGCGCAGAAAGCCGCGACGCTTGATTCGTTTGATCGGTGAATTTTTGAAAAATCCGCGGAACTCTGCGTCATTCAGTTGCAAATATTCCCGCAACGACATGCCGGTCGTCGATTGGCGTGCCGAAAAAGCTGTTTCGTGGGAAACCTGAGCGAACCGGTTCCATGGACACACGTCCAGACAATCATCGCAACCGAAAATCCGATCTCCGATAAGCGGGCGAAGCTCCAGTGGAATGGAGCCTTTTAACTCGATCGTCAGATAAGAAATGCAGCGGCGCGCATCGAGTCGATGCGGAGCAGTGATTGCCCCCGTCGGGCACGCTTTGATGCAACGCTCACACGTTCCGCAGCGGTCGGGAACTGGCCGATCCGGCGGCAATTCGAGCGTCGTCAAGATTTCCGCGAGAAAGAACCATGTCCCGAACCGTTCATCGATCAGCATGGTGTTTTTGCCGTGCCAGCCGATTCCGGCCTTAGCCGCGTGATCGCGTTCCAAGATCGGGCCAGTATCGACGTAACATTTCTGCTCTCCACCGAAACGACGAAGAAAATTATCCACCTTGTCCAGCTTCTCTCTAGTTACATCGTGGTAATCATCACCCCAAGCGTATCGAGCGATGCGTCCACGCTTTCCATCTTCTGTAGCGGCCCGCCTAAGGCGGATGTCGCCTGCTGGCACGTCACCCTGGAAATAATTCAGCGCCAAAACCACAATCGACTTAGCGCCAGGCAAAACCTTCTGCGGATCGCAACGCTTTTCTTCGCCGCGTTTCATGTAATTCATCTCGCCGTGTGCGTCCTGGCGCAACCACTTGCGAAATTCAGTTGCGTGCGCGGGAGGGTTGCAAACCGCTATGCGACACGAATCGAAACCAATCTGCCGCGCAAAGGACACGAGCTGCGCTTTCAATTCCGTTCTCGAAGTGTGAATCATTGCGCTGTAGCCGGGATCGATAATCCCAGCCCCGGGTTACGATCAAGTCTTCTGAGCTTACTCAAAATTGCCACAGCAACTTCTTCATCGGTGAGCACCGATGTATCGACGCGGAGATGTGCAATCTTCGCATAAAGTGGCAGCCGTGCCTGTAACATTTGTGCAAACGCTTCTCTTGGATTGTCGCCTTCCAGCAATGGTCGATTCGCCGCTCGTGAAGCGCGTTCGAAAAGCGTTTTTTCGTTGGCGTCGATCCATATCAGTATCCCAAGGCGCTTCAAACGATCGACATTCTCTTCGCGCAGTACGATTCCGCCACCCGTAACGATGATCGCCTGTGTCGCGGGTGCCAGTCCACGAAGTGCTTGAGTCTCCGCTTCACGGAAACGCCGCTCCCCATATTTGAAAAAGATTTCCGGGATCGAAATTCCGAATTTCGAAGCAACAATGTCGTCCGTATCGAGCAAGGCAAGCCTTGTCCGCCGGTGCAGGCAACGCCCAACGGAGGATTTCCCTGCGCCCATCATCCCGATGAGGACGATCGATTTGCGGCGACTGTTCACTGGCCAAATATCTCATTAAGACGCAGCTTCAGCCAGCTGTGTGCTTGGCGTTTCACAGAAACGCCCTACAATTTGCCCATGCCTGAATCGAAGCCTTTGGTTGCCGTCATCATGGGTAGCAAATCGGACTGGGAAACGATGCGACATGCCGCGGAAACGCTTGATGATCTTGATGTGCCAAATGAAACGCGCGTGCTGTCCGCTCATCGCACCCCCGATGCGACCGCAGAGTTTGCGCGCAAAGCAGCTGATCGTGGCTTGCGAGTCATCATTGCCGGCGCGGGCGGCGCAGCGCATTTGGCCGGAGTCATTGCTGCTCACACGTGGCTGCCCGTTCTCGGTGTTCCAATCCAATCGAAGCTCCAGGGGCTCGACTCGCTTTTATCGACAGCCCAAATGCCCGGAGGGATTCCCGTTGGCACATTGGCGATCGGCGAAGCAGGCGCAAAAAATGCGGCGCTTCTCGCCGCTGCGTTTCTGGCCACATCCGACAAGATGATTCGCCAAAAATTAGAGACATTCCGCAAAAAACAGTCCGAAGCGGTATTGGCCGCGAAGTTGCCAAAGTGAAAACGGTGATTTCAACCGACCGCGCTGCGGCGGTTGAACTGCTGCGTAAAGGCGAGATTGTCGCGTTGCCCACGGAAACCGTCTACGGTCTCGCTGCTGACGCGCTGAACCCGATTGCGGTCGTGAAAATTTTTGAAGCAAAAGAGCGTCCGCGCTTCGATCCGCTCATCGTCCACTTGCCGAGCCGCGACTGGCTCGAGAAAATTGTCCATCTTCCGGCCGATGATCGGCAACTGATCTTTAAACTAGCCGCCAAATTTTGGCCTGGACCATTCACGATGGTTTTGCTGAAACGCGAGGTCGTCCCTGAGATTGTGACTGCAGGTCTCGACACGGTCGCGGTGCGAATCAGCGCGCATCCGGTTTTCGCCGAAATCGTGCGTGAATTGGATCAGCCGCTGGCTGCGCCGAGCGCGAATCGATTCGGTCGTGTCAGTCCCACGACCGCACAGCACGTCATGGATGAACTCGACGGACGAATCCCGTTGATCATCGACGCAGGGCCAACGGAGCATGGAATTGAATCGACCATCATCACTCTTCGTGACGGCAAGGCTTGTCCCGAGCGCAGTCGAAGGATCGAGATTTTGCGCCGTGGACCGGTTACCGAGGAGCAGCTGCGTGGCATTGGCTTCCAGCCAATCGTCCATCGGCAAGATGCCGATGCCGCGAAAATTTCCGTGCCGGGGCAACTGCCCACGCATTACGCGCCAAAAACACCGCTGTGTGTGATCGACGATGTCAGGTCATTTTCGCCGAAGAAAAATCAGCGCGTCGGTTTGCTGGCATGGCATCCTGTCGAATCCAAAGAAAAATTCGCGGCAGTTCACCACTTGAGCGAACGACAAGACCTTCGCGAGGCGGCTGCGAACCTTTTCCGGTATCTGCGCGAACTCGATCAATCCGACCTCGATCTTATCGTTGCGGAACGAGTTCCCTCTCAGGGACTCGGCGCGGCGATTCTGGATCGGCTGCAACGCGCGGCGCACGAACTGTCGGATGGACAAGACACGCCTGAATGAATCCTTTGAAGAGCGGGTGCGGCTTATTTGGTTTGCTTTGGAATTCGGGATGATACTGGCAGCCGAGAAAGTAAGGGTGGTCGCGCAGCTCGATCAATTCCGCGAGGGTGCCGTCGGGTGATGTTCCTGAAATCACAAAGCCATTGGCGTTCATTCGGTCGCGATATTTCATGTTGAACTCATACCGGTGTCTGTGTCGCTCAGTCACTTCGGTGTCCCCGTAGATTTTTTCCGCGAGAGTCCCTTGGACGATCTTTGTTGGCCATGTGCCTAGCCGCATGCTCCCGCCTTTGTTACGAACGCCGCGCTGCTCTTCCAGCAGCGAAATCACTGGCTCTGGGGTGTCCTTGTCGAACTCGGTGCTGTTTGCGTCTTTGATCCCACAGACGTTTCTCGCGAATTCAATCGTGGCCACTTGCATGCCGAGGCAAAGACCGAGGTACGGGATCTTGTGCTCGCGCGCAAAACGAGCGGCTTTGATTTTTCCTTCAACTCCGCGAACGCCGAATCCGCCGGGGATCAGGAGGCCGGCCACATCTTTCAAGTGGCCATCGACGCCATGCTCCAGCGATTCGGCGTCGATAAGTTTGAGATTGATTCCGCAGTCTTGGCTCGCCGCCGCGTGGGTGAGTGATTCGTAGATGCTTTTGTAGGCGTCACGGACGTCCATGTATTTACCGACCACGGCTATTTTGACACGCTTTTTTGGACTGACCACGCGCTCGACGAATTTCCGCCAGTCTACCAGATCAGGCTCGGGCGTTTCCAGATGCAAAAAATCGCACACCAGTTTGTCGAGCTCCTCCGCGTGCAGGGTCAGGGGCACTTCGTAAATCGTGTGCTCGACGTCGCGCTCTTCGATCACCGCTTTCTCGGAAACGCTGCAGAACATCGACAATTTCCGACGGACATCGCGGTCGAGCGGTTTTTCGGTGCGGCAAATCAGCACCTGCGGCTGCAAACCGATCTCGCGCAGCTTCGCCACGCTTTGCTGGGTCGGCTTTGTTTTTAGCTCGTGCGCGGCCTTAATGTACGGAACGAGCGTGACGTGCATGTTCACCACATTTTGCGGGCCGACTTCGAGAATGAACTGCCGGATCGCCTCAAGGAACGGAAGACCTTCGATGTCGCCCGTCGTGCCGCCAATCTCCGTGATGACGACGTCGTATTTGCTCTCATCGGAAATCTCGCGGATGCGATCTTTAATTACATCGGTGACGTGGGGGATCACTTGCACAGTCTTGCCGAGATAATCGCCCCGCCGCTCCTTTAAAATTACAGTCTCGTAAACCTGGCCGCTGGTCAGGTTGTTATGTCGTGTCAGGACGCAGTTGGTGAAGCGCTCGTAGTGGCCAAGATCGAGATCAGTCTCAGCGCCGTCGTTGAGCACATAAACTTCGCCATGCTGGAACGGGTTCATCGTTCCCGGATCGACATTGAGATAAGGATCGAACTTCTGGAGAACGACGCGCAGACGTCGTGCTTCCAGTAGTGTGCCGAGCGAAGCCGCAGTCAGGCCTTTGCCTAACGAACTAACGACGCCACCGGTGACGAAAATGTATTTCATCTGGAGAAAGCCCTCCGTTGTGCGCGAACCAGTTTTTGCTCCAACGCGTGTGCGTCTTGGGGCGTGTCTATGCCGGGCGATCCTTTGTCAGTGATGAGCACATGAACCTTTACACCATTTTCCAACGCGCGCAATTGCTCCAGCGACTCGGCGCGCTCCAGTGGACTCGTTTTCCATTTTACAAACTGCAAGAGCACCGCGCGCCGAAAACCGTAGATACCCTGATGGCGAAGGTATTTTATCTTCGAAGGACTGCGCGGGAAGGGAATCGCAGCGCGGGAAAAATAGAGTGCGCGGCCGCTTGCATCCACAACCACTTTCACTTGGTGTGGAGAAGATGCTTCGGCGGGGTTCTCAAACGGATGCGCCGCAGTAACGATGTCGATCTTGCGATCTGAGTGGAGTTTTTCGACAAGCTTGTCAATTAAATGTGGATCGACCAGCGGTTCATCGCCTTGGATGCTGATGATGTAATCGAATTTGGTTGCCTTTTTTGCGACTTCCGCCACCCGATCGGTTCCGCTGCGATGTCTGGGTGAAGTCAAGGCAACTTCCGCGCCCCACTCGAAAGCGAACGTCGCGATGCGCATATCGTCAGTGGCGATGATCAGCGAGTTCAGATTTTTCGCTTCCCGGCATCGTTCCAAGACATGCTGTAGAAGAGGCTTACCAGCAACGAGATGCAGCGGTTTTCCCGGAAAACGCGTGGAAGCCCACCGAGCGGGAATAACGCCCAGTACCTTATTCATGCGTCGGGGTTGCGACTGAGCGTTTGCCTGCCAGGAGCGGCACTGTGGTTCCTTCGTGGCTCGGGATGACGACGCTACCATGACGTCGCACTCAAGATAATTTCTGCCGCTGTGGGCAAGTCCTCGGCAATCCAATCTGCGGTGCTGTCGGTCGTATCGCATTGAGGTCCGGTCTTAACCCGGATCGCGCGTACGCCCGCGTTGTGACCGCATTCGACGTCGATCTCCTTATCGCCAATTAAAAACGAACGGGAAAGATCGATCTGGTGTTCTTGGGTCGCCTCCACGATCATTCCCGGCGCGGGCTTGCGACAACTGGAGTGCTGCCCGGGAACGTCGGGGCAAAAATAAGTCGCATCGATTAAACCAGCGCCTAATTGCCGCAAGACTTCGGCTTCAACCGCGCGATATTGCTCGACTGTGAACAGCCCGCGCCCGATGCCGCTTTGGTTGGTAATGATAATGAGTTTAAACCCGTTCGATTTCAAACGACGCAGCGCTTCCGGCACGCCGGGAAAAATCTTCACGTCTTTCGGGTCGGAACAATAATCGCGATCCTCCATGATGGTTCCGTCACGATCGACAAAGATGGCAGGCGACGCCCCATCAGTCATGTTCGCTGTCCTTCCGGAAACTGGCGATAAGTTCGTCTCGGGTGACGGTCGCTGTTCCAAGTTTGCTGATTACAACAGCGCTTCCATGGTTGGCAATCTCCGCTGCTTCAATCGGAGTCGCTTCGCAGGCCAGTCCAAGGGTGAAGAGAGCAATAGCGGTGTCGCCCGCGCCTGAGACATCGAAAACCTGCCGCGCCTTCGTTGGAATGTAATGCGGCGCTTTATTCTGCTGGAAAAGCATCATGCCGTGTTCGCCGAGCGTGACGAGAAGATATCTTGTCTCCCATTTTTTAAGCAACGCTTCACCGGCCCTCCTAAGATCGACGTCTTCGGCCGGAGCTTCATCTGGATCCCGCCACGGAACGCCTGACGCCAGGAAGGCTTCAGCGCGGTTTGGTTTCACCACCGTGGCACCGTGCCAATCGACGTCCTGCCGCGGGTTAGGATCAGCCGCGACAATTTTATTTTTCTTTCGAGCGGTGTACGCAATTTGGGAAACCAATTCAGTCGTTAAGAAGCCCTTGCCATAATCTTCAAAGATGATCGCGTCGATATGTGTGAGGTTTCTTCGAACGGCTTCGACGGCTTGTTGGATTTGTGCCGTCGACGGCGGGGTGAATTGCTCGCGATCGACACGGACAACCTGCTGGTGGCGGGCGATGATGCGTGTTTTCACAATCGTGCGAAACGTCTCATCCTCGATGGCGTTGGAGATGTCGATCTTCTGTTGGGCTAATAAATCGCGGAGCTGGCGACCGCTGGCGTCTTTGCCGAGCAAGCCGATCACCTCAACATGCTCGACGAATTCGCGCAGGTTGCGGGCGACATTGGCCGCTCCCCCTGGATAAAATGACTCGCCGGTTACCTCGACAACCGGCACAGGAGCCTCGGGCGAGATCCGACCTACTTTGCCCCACACGAATTCATCGAGCATCAAATCGCCGATTACGAGTATTCGCTTTGATGGCGCGCGACCCAGAAGCTCATGTAGCCTAATCAAGTTCATAAAAAATGCGCATGATGCCGCCGAGGCAGCGCAGTGGTTCGATTCAAGGAAGTCAAAATATTCTGGACGGCGTTTGTGCGCGGGGCGGGTTCTGTTTAAGATTGCTCCACTAATCCTGAATACGAATACGAAATCAATAGTCGAAAATGCCAATGCTTACGTTCACTAAACATCTCCAGCTGAGTGCGATCGTCGTGACCGGCCTTGCGCTGTGCGCCCATGGCGCGCAGGCGCCACAACGTATCGATATTAAACAATTATCAAAAACGGTGGAAGACGTCGTCGTTCCGCTGCCGAACGAAATCTTCGGCGCGCTGAACAAACTGGGCGCCGTCAACTGGAAGGAACACGTTCGAACCGATAAGGGCGCGAGTTTTACCGAGCGGCCACGGATCGCTCTTTTGCTGGGGACGGTGATTGCCGATGGTTTTGTGGCCGTGCAAGCAGAGGATGCGCCAGCTGTTAAAGAAATTGGGCAACGCGTCCTGACACTGGCCAAAGGAATCGGCGTGGGAAACTCCATCACGCCGCATTCTAAAGCGATCATCGAGGCGGCGGACAAGCGCAACTGGGAAAGTGTGCGGCAGGAACTCGACCGAACGCAGAACAGCGTGCAGCAGGCAATGAACGAGGTACACGATGAAAAATTATCGCAGCTGGTCAGTTTGGGCGGATGGCTTCGTGGCACGGAAGTATTGACCTCGGTCGTGACAAAGCATTTTTCCGCCGACGGCGCCGAGCTGCTGCATCAGCCCGATCTGCTTTCCTATTTTCAAACCAGGTTGCAGGCGATGCCGGAGTTTAATCTCCCGATCATCCACGAAATCCAGGAAGCCCTGGTGGACGTCAAGCCTCTGATCGACGTGGGTAACGCGCGAATTTCTCCCGCATCAGTAAAGAAAATCAGCGAGATCACGACGCGGCTTGGCAACGGTATTGTGACTAGAGATTAGGAATTTTCGATGACGCCTTTCGTCAAAACCCTCTTTTGCCAAGTCATTCTGCTTGTAATGCTTGGTTCATTTCAGCCGGCGGCTTTTGCATCGGTCGATGACGCCCAGTCGTTCGCGCTCCAAGCGGCCGAACCTTACGTCAAACAGGGATTTCAGGTGCGCGAGGACTATTGGGGAGGCGATCTTGGTTCCGGGGAAAAAAAAGCCGTGCGCCAGCAGTTGTTCAAAGGGAACGAATACTGGTTTTGGCTGGGCACAGAAGTCGAACGTGCAAAGATTTCCGTGCATATTTATGACTCCGATGGGAAACTGGCAGAAGAGCCAGATGGATGGGAGAAAGGTCACTTCGCGGCTGCGCACGTTATTCCGAAAGCTACTGGCAGTTACTTCATCATCGTGAGCGTCGAGGAATCACCCGAGGAACGCACCCACTGGGCGCTGGTGTATGGTTTCCGCTAGGTTAAGTGGCATTGGCTTCCAGCCAATCTTCCATCGGCACAATATGCCGGTGCCACGAGTTGATTATGACTGAGACGCGTACCCTGCAGTTTGAAAGCCCACGCGCCTTACAGTCACTCTACGCCAACGATCTGAAACTTTTGAAAACTCTCGGGGAATCTCTTGGCGTGAAGGTGACCACACGCGAAGGTTGGGTGAAATTGGAAGGCGAACCGGGACGCATCGATAAGGCGCAGCAGGTGTTTGAGCAACTCGATAAGGCGCGGCAAAGAGGTGTCGAGATTCAAAAGCACGAGTTCAATTATGCTTTAAACTCGGTGACGCAAGCACGCGATCAGAACCTGGGTGACCTTGCGTCGACAAAAATCACGACTTCGTTGCGCAAGCCTCCGATCGTCGCGCGGAGCGCAAATCAGCGCGCGTATGTTGAAGCCATCCAAAAGCACGACGTTGTGTTTGGAATCGGCCCGGCCGGCACGGGAAAGACATATCTCGCCGTGGCGATGGCCGTGGCCGCGCTCAAGAAAGAACAGGTGGACCGCATCATCCTGACGCGTCCGGCCGTCGAAGCTGGCGAGGCGCTGGGATTTCTCCCCGGTGACTTGGAACAAAAGATTACGCCCTATCTGCGTCCTCTCTATGATGCGTTGCGCGATATGCTGGAGCTGGAGGAAATGGAGCGGGCAATTGCGCGCCAAACTATTGAAGTCGCCCCGCTGGCATACATGCGCGGCCGCACTTTGAACAATGCATTTGTGATTCTGGACGAAGCGCAAAACACGACAACCGAGCAAATGTTCATGTTGCTGACACGAATCGGTTTGAATTCCAAATGCGTTGTGACCGGCGATGTGACGCAGATTGATCTGCCGGCGAACAAGCGCTCCGGCGTGGTTGAGGCATTGCAGGCGTTGAAAACTGTTCCCGGCATCGCGACTGTTTATTTCACCGAGCGCGACGTTGTGCGGCATGAATTGGTGCGCGCCATCATTAGCGCATACCAGCAGCACCGCACGCCCGCGCCAGCGCAACGCAAATAAGGATCGACATGTTCCGCTCTCTTAGACGTGCACGTCTCATCAAGCGCGGCCTCGCGTCACGAAAAACCCGGCGCCGCCGGGCGCGGAGCGAACTGATGCGCAATCTCGAATACGCGCCGTATGCGAAGTTTTTCATCTTTGCAGTATTCGCGGGCGGCCTTGCGTTTCTCGTGTTCAGCGGCCAACAACCTGAACCAACGAAAAATTTTGTCATCGCCCTCTTGGTTTTGGCCACAGCCATTACCCAACTTTGGATCAATCAGCCTAAGAGCTTTTCGCAAAGCTCGCGGATCCTTCTCATCTTTGGCATCATCCTCGTGCAACTCGCAGTGACAAAACTGTTGTTGGTAGTATGCAATAGCGGGACCTATAGCTTTCTGAAGCCTGAAATGGGCGGATTGATTACGCCCTACGCCTTCGCGCCGCTTGTGTTAAGTGTCTTGCTCGGGCGGCACCATGGCCTCTACGCGGCGTTTTTTGTTAGTCTTTGGAGCAGCGTTTTGTTTGGACCGATTGACGCGCCGCTTCTCGTCACCAGTTTGATCAGCGGATTTGCCGCAGTATCTCTTACGTTGCAGGTGCGACGGCGCGGCAAACTAATTCGCGCTGGCGTGGGTGTTGGGCTCGCCATTTGGCTGTTGTCGCTGGCATTTGGTTTGATCGGACCAATCAACTGGTTTTTCCCGATGGCTAACGATTGGGGAATGATCGGGCTGCAAAGCGCTCTCGCCATCGGCAATGGAATCGTTACCGCAACAATCGTCGGCGGCGCGCTGCCGATGCTTGAACATCTGTTCCAAATCACCACAGACATTTCCTGGCTGGAAGCTTCCGATCTTAATCATCCGTTATTGCGCCGGATGACAATCGAAGCGCCGGGCACCTATCATCATAGTTTAGTCGTGGCCAATCTCGCAGAAGCAGGGGCCGAGGCGATCGGTGCCAACGCGACGCTTTGCCGCGTCTGCTCTTACTTCCATGACGTCGGCAAACTGGTGAAACCGGAATACTTCACCGAAAACATGAGCTTTGAGCGAAATCCGCACGATGATCTTGCGCCAAGCATGAGCGCACTGATCATCATCGCGCACGTCAAGGAAGGCGTCGATCTTGCCCTCAAATACAAACTGAATCAGCGCATCATCGATATCATCCAGGAGCATCACGGCACTTCGGTCGTCCGTTATTTTTACCAACGCGCGCTGCAACAGCACGAAGACGCGCGCGCCGGCGGCAAAATCATGAAGTTGCGCGAGGAAGACATTCCCAATGTGTCCAAAGATAGTTTCCGCTACAGCGGACCGAAGCCGCAGACAAAAGAAAGCGCCATCGTCAGCCTGGCCGACGCGGTCGAAAGCGCCTCCCGCAGCCTCGAAAAACCGACCCCGCAAAAAATCGAATCGCTGGTGAACGAGCTCATCGAAGAGCGCATTGCGGACCGGCAGTTGGACGACTGCGACCTAACCCTTGGCGAACTGAAAATTATCGCGGAACGTTTCCGGTTCACGCTCACGATGATGCTGCACAGCCGGATCGCATATCCAAAGCATGGCGTAAAGCCCGCCGCGCCGCGCGACGAAACTTTGCGCCCAGACGTGATGGCCGCGACGCGAAAACCCGAAACCGCCCCACCCGTCTCAGCCGCATAAAATGTCAAGGTGCGACGGCCAGTCGTTCCGAATGCCTAACAAATATCCCAACACGATGAACCTTTTTCGTTTTGGTTTAAATGCCACCATCCTTCAAGGAGTGTTCTTGACGGCATTCATCCTTATTTCTCAGGCACGCATTTCCGCAATGGGCAAGCCCGTTATTTTGTTTTGTGCTCTGGTCGTTATGGCTTTGCTGCTCTGGCGTGGAGTTCGAGGGGCGAGAAATTGACGCGCTTTGTTTCTTCTACCTGTGGCGCTGGCTTTGGGATACATCGTTTCATTTCATTTGCTGGGACTTATCGGATTTCGCGGACTACTGAGAGATTTTGATTGGTCCTCTGCCGATTATTTAATTTCAGGTTTGAGTGTGGCAGGAACTGTATTCGCGCTTTACGTAGCGGGCACAGCTCTAATCTACTTTCTCGATAAGACTTTGCGCGCTCGTACTCATAAGCGGGTACGTAGAGCGTGACCCGATTGCGCCGAACATTTATCGGTATGTTGCCAGTGATCAGACCAACCACCGATGAGATGAGACCTAATTCGACGGCTCCGCGGAGCGTCGCCCAGCATCACAATTCCGGTGGGCGAGCGCGTGGTTCGCGATCTTTGGACGTGGCCGTGCTCGGGACGGTGACGAAGGGGCCGCCCTCCAACGGGGTGACTTTAGTGAAAGCGACGTCTGGCATTTCGCTCGGCAAACCTGCTAGCGGAAAATCTTTTCGCAGCGGAAAGAAGGGATAGCCATCCCACATCAAAATGCGACGCAGATTGGGATGGCCGTTGAACTTGATGCCCATCATGTCGTAAATCTCGCGCTCGTGCCAGTTCGCTGTCGGCCAGATATCGGAAACGGTATCGGCCGCGGCAACATCCTCCGGGACTTTTAACTTCAACCGCAGATGGACTGCGTGCGGCATTGAGTACAGGTGATAAACGATCTCGAAACGGGGCTCTTGCTCAGCGAAGCCAGCGCGTCATCGCGAGTCATGCGAGCGCCTCCTCAACCCTTTCGAACAATTCCGGCTTCTGTCTCTTCAACGAGCGTTCGCGCGAAATTTTCTCCTGCAACTTCATCAAGCCTGCCAGCAGCGCTTCCGGACGCGGGGGGCAACCGGAAATATAAACATCCACCGGCAAAAGCTGATCAATTCCTTGCAACACTGCGTACGATCGATACATGCCGCCGGTGGATGCGCATGCGCCCATGGCGATCACCCATTTCGGCTCCGGCATTTGCTCATAAATCCTTTTCACGGCCAGCGCCATTTTGTAGGTGACTGTACCGGCTACGATCATGACATCGCATTGTCGCGGCGAAAAACGCATCACCTCGGCGCCAAACCGTGCGATGTCGAACCGGGAGGCGGCTGCCGCCATCAACTCAATCGCGCAACAGGCGAGCCCCATCGGCATTGGCCACAGCGAATTTTTGCGAACCCAATTGAGCGCCGCATCGAAGCGCGTGAAGATCACGTTGCCCTCGATCTTTGAATCGTAGGCTGTCGAGCGAGTTTCCGGCATCACCGAACAGTAAGATCACGGTCAGCCCTCGCAAGAGAAAACGAGCCACAGATTGACACGGATGAAACACGGATTACGAAAAGAACACCTCAACAAGATGAACCTGTGTAAATCTGTGTTCATCTGTGGCTAATTTCGTAATCGACTCTAGCAAAACGATCTCATGACTGAATTGAGCCGCACACATCTCGATCAACTCGAGAACCAGAGCATTTTTATTTTTCGGGAGGCGTATCACGCTTTCAAAAATATCGCCATGCCGTGGTCGATGGGAAAAGATTCCAATGTTCTCGTTTGGCTCGCCCGCAAAGCCTTTTTCGGACGCGTGCCGTTTCCGGTTCTGCATATTGACACTACCTACGAGTTTCCCGAAATGCTGCAGTTCCGCGAATGGGCGACCAAGCATCATAACCTTAATTTGATCGTCAAAATCAATACCGAAGCGCGGAAGCGCGGCATCGGATACGAGACGCATGATCCGGTGACTGTGACGCACGAATTAAAAACTGTGGCATTGCAACAAGCGCTGGCGGAATGCAAATGGGACGCGCTCATCACGGGAATTCGACGCGATGAGGATCCGACGCGCGCGAAAGAGCGCTATTTTTCGCCGCGCAACGCGCAGTTCGAATGGGATTATAAAGATCAACCGCCGGAATTCTGGGGACAATTCGCTACGTCGGTTGCTGCGAAAGGCGAGCACGTTCGTGTCCAACCATTACTCGATTGGACCGAGGTCGATGTCTGGCGGTACATCCAGCGTGAGAACATCCCGATTCCGAAAATGTATTTCGCGCGAAATGGGAAACGATTTCGGTCGCTTGGCTGTAGCCCGATCACGCATCCGATCGAGAGCACAGCATCGACTATCGACGAGATCATTGCCGAACTGGAAGCGACAAAAACCACCGAGCGCGCCGGCCGCGCTCAGGACCATTACGAACGCAACGCGATGCAAAAGTTGCGCGCAAAGGGATTTCTATGATCGCAAAAGCGAACGCCCAACGCTCAACGAGCAACACCCAACGTCCAATTTCAGACATGGAGCGGCCGCTGCGCGTGGTTTTTGTCGGTCACGTCGATCATGGCAAGTCCACGCTGATTGGGCGGATCCTGCACGATACTGGTTCCCTGCCGCAGGGCAAAATCGAGGAGATAAGAAAGGCCTGTGCCGCCGAGGGGATGGAATTTGAATTTGCCTTTTTGCTCGACGCGCTGCTCGAGGAACAGAAGCAAAACGTCACCATCGACACGACCGAGATTCCATTTCGAACGCCGCGGCGTCGCTATGCGATCATCGACGCCCCCGGCCACAAGGAATTTTTAAAAAATATGATCACAGGCGCGTCGCGGGCCGACGCTGCGGTACTTGTGATCGGCGCCAACGAGGGGGTGCGCGAGCAAAGCCGCCGTCACGCTTATCTGCTCAGCATGCTTGGCATTAAGCATCTAATCGTGGTCGTAAACAAAATGGACCTGGTGGATTATTCCGAGGAGCGATTTCGTGAGATCGAGCAGGATTACCGGAAATTTCTTGTCGATCTTGGGTTGGAAGCGCACGCCTTTATTCCGGCCTCGGCGAAAGAGGGGGAGAACGTCGCGAGGGCGAGCATGAAAATGAAATGGTATTGCCGGGCGAACGTTCTCGAAGCGCTCGATCTCTTGGAGCCGCAAAAGCCCGATGTCGATCTTCCGCTGCGCTTTTGCGTTCAAGATGTGTATCGCTTTGACGGGCGGCGGATCGTTGCGGGACGGATCGAGACCGGAACGCTGCAGGTGGGAGACCAGCTGGTCTTTTCGCCGGCAAACAAGTCGTCGATCGTGGCAACAATTGAACGTTGGAAGGCGCCAGCAAATGGACCTGCGCTAGCCGGCGACTCGATCGGCATCACATTGAGCGAACAGATTTTCGTCGAGCGCGGATACGTGGCGTCGCATGAAAACGAAACACCGATCGAGACGAATCGGTTTCATGCCGATCTCTTTTGGATTGTGCGGGAACCTTTGCGAGTTGGTCGTTTTTACGATCTGCGTCTGGCGACACAAGAGGTGAAATGTCAGATTGTGTCGATCGAGCGGATAATGGATTCGTCCACACTGGAGACAAAGACGCACGGACGTGAACAGTTGGAGCGAAACGAAGTCGGCAGACTAATCATTCAAACCCGCGGGCCACTGGTAATGGACAACCATGATCGCATCCCGAATCTTGGCCGGTTCGTTATTGTGGACGACCGAAAAATCTGCGGCGGTGGCACGATTTTCGGCGGCGTTTATACCGACCGGCAGGTCACAAAGAGCCAAAATATTTTTTGGACCGAGGGAAAAATTACGGCGCGCGCGCGCGCGTTACGGAGTGGTCATCGCGGGGCGGTCGTTTGGTTCACCGGGCTTTCTGGCGCCGGCAAATCGACTCTCGCGCAGGCGCTCGAGCGCGACCTGTTCCATCGCGGCATGCATACGTATGTGCTCGACGGCGACAACATCCGGCATGGTTTAAATTCGAATCTGGGCTTTTCGCCGGAAGACCGGGTGGAGAACATCCGCCGTGTAAGCGAAGTAGCGAAACTGATGGCTGATGCCGGAGCGGTGGTAATCACCGCCTTCATCTCGCCTTATCGAATGGATCGGCGTCGTGCGCGCGAGATCGCGCTCGAAGGTAACGCGGAGTTTATCGAAGTGTTCGTCGATGCTCCGCTGGAAGTTTGCGAGGCGCGCGATCCAAAGAATCTCTACAAGAAAGCGCGGGCTGGCGAAATCCGGGAGTTCACCGGCATCGATGCACCTTATGAAGCGCCAGAGGATCCAGAGATCGTCGTGCGCACCGACCAGCAAACGGTCGATGAATCGGTGGCGACCATTCTCGAGCAGTTGTTGCCGCGCTTGAGGGAATACGAAATGAACGACTGACGTTGTGCCTGATCGTGGCTGTTTCGATTCGTCACGCTAAATTGAGCGACGCGCCGCAGCTGGCGCAGCTGATGTGTGAGCTCGGCTACAAGACCACTGGCTCCGAAATGCGGCAGCGTTTGAAGTCGATCTTGAGCGAGGCGCGCTACAGCACGTTCGTCGCGGAAATCGACAATGAACTTTGCGGGATGATCGGCACGCAGACGCATATGAGCCACGAGCATAACGATCTTTCCGGGAAAATTATCGCCCTTGTTGTTTCCAAGAAAAAGCGACGCCGCGGTGTCGGTCGGGCCCTGATTGCGACTGCGGAGAAAGATTTTGCGAAGAAAAAAGTTACGCGAGTGACTTTAACCACGCGATTCGAACGCGAAGAAGCCCATCGGTTTTATGAAGCCCTCGGCTATCGGCAGACCGGTTTCCGCTTTGCAAAAAACTTTGGAGCTTCCCTCTGTCAGTAGCGCACGCGAACAAGAAATAAACCTTCGGCTGGAGCAGCAAGGCGTGTCCGCCCGGCCTGGCTGAAGTCTAGCCGCTCCGTGAGATCTTCGATGCGCATTTTGCCTAGCGCGCATTGGACGAGCGAGCCGACAATTAATCGAACCATCTTGTAAAGAAAACCGTCACCATCGAAATCGATCGTGACACAGGGACCGTTGCGCCGGACGCGCACGGAGTAAATTGTTCGAATGGTGCTCTTCTCTGGCTTGCCGCGATTAGCAGCGAACCCGGCAAAATCATGAGTGCCGGCGAAAGCTTTAGCCGCTTTGTTTAGAACCTTGAGATCGAGTGGCTGTGACACATGCCAGGCGCGGCCATATTCGAATGGCGGTAGCACGGGAGCAGACCAGATTCTGTAGCGATAGATTTTGCCTTTAGCGGAATGGCGGGCGTGAAAATCCTTCGGAACGTATTGGCAGCGAAGTACGCGGATGGCCGGTGGTAGCAATGCATTGAGCGCAGTTGTCCAACGCGCAGCCGATAACCGATTGTCTGGAAGATCGACATGTGCGCATTGCGCCAGGGCGTGGACGCCCGCATCGGTTCGTCCGGCACCGTGAACGCGCACCGACTCACCACTAATGCGTTCAAATGCGCGTTCGACATGGTCTTGGATCGCGTTGCGATGAGATTGACTCTGCCAGCCGGCAAATCCGGTCCCGTCATAAGCAATAATTAGTTTCAGCCGTGATCGCATCGTCATTTACCGCGTGGCTTCAGTGCGACCAAACCGCGTCCCTCTCACCGTCGATCGATTTTCCCATTGCGATTGGGCAGTGGTTACGTCCCGATGGCGCGTAAGTATCGCTCCGCGGAGCGCGCGACCGCAGCTTTGGCGTCGGCAAGGACGTTCGCCTGCCACCAGCCGCCGTAGATTTGCTCGAATGAGAATGGTTCGACTCTTTCGACGATGCGGCGTATTGCTACGGGCCCGAGCGGAATCAGGTTCGGATAACTTCGCATAAAACTGACGTAACGGCGGTCCGGCACCACGGTAATGATGTCGCCGGTGAGCAACGCGCCTTTGCCATTGGCGCCCTTTAGCCAATGCAACACTGTGCCGCCCTCAAAATGCCCGCCACAGTTGATTAGCGTGAGTTCATCCCAGAGCGGAAAGGTTGTTCCCTCCCAAAATTGAATCCGCGGGCTTTGACGCATCACCCATTGTCGATCTTTCGCGTGCAAAAAAATTTGCGCGTCGAAGCGGTCGCCCCACTCAATCATCGACGAGTAAAAATGCGGATGCGAAATGGCGATGGCGCGGATGCTGCCGCGCGCGCTTACTTCGGCGACGGTTTCATCGTCCAGCAAGGAGACGCAATCCCAGAGCAGATTTCCGCCCCGCGATTGCAGGAGCAGCGCGCGCTGGCCGATGGCAAATTCCGGTTCGGTACCGATGCCGAGGAGGTGCGGCGCTTCATCCTCGAAGTGGTTGTGATGATCCGCCACTAATCGTTTAAGCGTCGTCCATGCCTGGCCAGCGTGACGAACAAACTGCCGTTCGTCCTCACAAATGGGACAGGCCGGCGGCGGCTCCGTCGTCTCGGCAAACTGCGTTCCGCATTGCATACAGATAAGATTTTCCATGGCCGCGAGCTTAACTTGATAATGATGTCCGAAACAAAATCGTTGTAGAGGTGCTTGTGCCAAGCACCTGACTAATTGGTTTCGGCGTTTGACACAAACGCCGCTACAACGTTGCCAGTTATTCCTTGTGCCGAATCGAACCGGCACCGGTGATGTGTTTCTCCACTGTTTTCGGATTGCCGAAGTAGGTCACGTCACCCGCGCCAGTGATGGCCACGCGCAGTGTATCAGTTGCGTTGACCACCGCGCTGCCCGCTCCAGTAATGGAGATTTGCACGACGCGCGCCTGCAACGCGCGCGCCTTTAAATCGCTGGCGCCGCTCGTATCGGCAAGCAGCTCATCCACTGCGCCTTCAAGCATCACGTCGGCGGCGCCCGATGATTGCACGGCGAATTTCCCTCCGGCGAGCGCAGGCACAGTTAAATCGCCCGCGCCGCTGAGTTTTGCGCCGATGCGTTGCGAACTGGAAGCGAGCACTTTGATGTGGTGCGTGGGACGAAGCTGCTCCCGGGTGTGCAGCTCAAGGTAATTGTCGATCTTCCGAGTCTCGATCTGAGGAAGAAGATTTTCGTCTGTCGTGATGCTGACCGCGGGCGAACCAGCTCGCCATTCGATCTCGAACGGGCCTCTGGAATAGATCTCCGAGAAATCTTCAATCGTGCGCTGGTCGGTGACGATGTGACCGTTGCCTCGAATTCCCACCCACCGGCATCCAACCGCCAGAACGACGCATACCGCGAGAAATATGATAGTGAGCTTCTTCATGTGAAATATGCTTCCTGTTGTTTTGATGCCGCGATGCCTCGCTTTGGATTCAGAAAAATCCATTCAATGCGGCGCAAGTTTAGAACCTGCGAAACCCTTAAGAATCGCAACTCAAAAAGTTTGCGGCACTCACTTCACAATCTTTAGCTTCACTGCGTCAACGAAAACGTCGTCCACGTAAAACTCCACCCGATAATCGCCCGGCGCCCAGCCGTCTTCGGGTCGCGAGAGCGTGAATACTCCGTGAGCAGTCACGCTTTCGGCAATTACGGACGCTTCGTCCACTTTGTAATCTGGAGGAAAATCCTCGCCGATGTTCTCCGCGATCCAAACGGCGCGTACCTTGGCGCTTTTGCCGAGGCGATACCCTTGCCAGCGCGCATAAATCCGCAGCGTGTCCGACGAAAATGTCGTGGTTGCCTTGCCAAACCGCTGCTTTGCCAGGCTCACAGAGATTTTCTTCGGCACTACGTCCTCTTTCACCTGCGGCCGATCCGCAATTTTGGGTGGCTCTGTTAGCTCCAGCGAAACACGTTGGAGCAAATCGCCATTGGCAGCCCGGGTTGTGGTGACGTCCTTGACGATTCCAACGTCGGTTACAAACCAGCGATCGATGGTCGTCGGGGTGGGCGACATTTGCTCCGCATGAATGTGGAAGGCCCGAAACTTTCCCGCCGGAACAGCGACATCTTCTTCGCCGGTCACGTTGTAATGTTGGCGCACTTTTAAATCGCCAGCCTGACCGTCGAAGTTCCAGCTTGCGCCACGTCCGAGCGGGGTGGCAATCATCGTTTGCGGCGGATTCAGCTTGATCAATTCGCCGTCGATATTAATTCGTGCCCAGCAAATTATTCCATGTTCGTCCACACTGAGAAGATCCGTATTTGTGATCACACCCGCCCGGTGCATTTCGAACTTGAGAAGCTCTTTTCCGTCAACATCCTCCGTGCCATCAATGCGGTACAACACCGGCAGACGGATTTTTCCTTCGGCATCTGGTTTTGCGTTGCGAACACTCACTCGTTTTCCAACCTCCTCCGTCATGTTGTATTGCCAGGCCGTTCCCGGTGCGGTGGGAATAAGCGAAGCCGCTGCTGCCGCAGCGGGCAAAAACGCAGCAGCAAAGAGAATTTTGAAAAATGGCGCGCCCGGCGGCCGCGTCCTACCAAAGCTGGGCAATCTGGGTAATCTGCAGGCGCTCATCGCATGATTGGCAAATATCGCACATTCACCTTCAGCCTGGCGGTGATTTTCGGTGGGCAGGTGCTGGGCATTGCAGCGGAGCCGGCCAAATTCGAGCGGCCCGCTTCGCGCCCAGAGGGCAGCCGGTTGGATCAGCCGGCTGGGTCGCCCAGCTCCTTCGATCCGTCTGGTCTCGACAAGCGTGTTGCTCCTTCAGAAGGAACTGCCCGCCAAGAGCGGGTTCGGCGGCATGTTGTGGTCGTGGTTTGGGACGGGATGCGTCCAGATTTCGTAACGAAAGAAAACACACCAACGCTCTGGAAACTTTCCGGTGAGGGAGTTACTTTTCGCAATCACCATGCGGTTTATCCGAGCGCAACAAACGTAAACGGCACGGCGCTCGTCACCGGTGTTTATCCCGGCAAGAACGGCGTGATCGCAAATCATGCGTACCGCCCCGAGATCGATCGCAGGCGAGCAATCGAGGTCGAAACTCCAGCGGCGGTTCAGAAAGGCGATGAGCTATCTGCTGGCAAATACATTTCCGTTCCGACCATTGCTGAACTGGTACAACGCGCGGGCGGACGTACTGCAATCGGTACCGCAAAAACAGTTGGGCTTTTACTGGATCGGCAGGTTGGTTTTGGGCCTTCGGAGGCCCGAGTGAAAAACAGCGTGACGCTTTTCGCGGGCAAGACGTTACCAAGCAGTACACTTGCTCCGATCACCGGCGCGCTAGGTCCATTCCCATCTAACCATTTGCAGCAGGACACCTGGACAACAAAGACATTGACCGATTTTCTCTGGAAAGATGGTGTGCCGGCGTTTTCGATTCTTTGGCTGGGAGAGCCAGATCTTACGGAGCATGAATCTGCACCAGGTGCGCCAGCCGCTCTGTCCGCAATCAAATCCTCCGATCAAAATCTCGCAGCAGTTCTTGCGGCATTAGACCGACACCACGCGCGTGAAGCAACCGACGTGTTCGTCCTTTCTGATCATGGCTTCTCCACCATCGAGCGATCAGTTGATCTGCGAAAAATCCTGAAAGACGCCGGTTTCGAGGCAAAGACCGAATTCAAAGACGAGCCGAAACGTGGAGAGATCATGCTCGCCGGAAACGGCGGCAGCGTTCTTTTTTATGTGATCCCCCAGGCGCGGAACGCGACGATCACGCGTCGTCTCGTCGAATTCTTGCAACAATCGGATTTTGCCGGCGTCATTTTTACGAAGGAGCCGATGCAAGGGACGTTCGGTCTAGATCAGGCCAAGATCGACAATCAACATGCGCCGGATGTGGTGATGGCTTTCCGCTGGAATGATTCGAGAAATCAATTCGATGTTCCGGGAATGATTAACGCGGATTGGCAACGCGGAGCAGGAAAGGGGACGCACGCGACCCTCAGCCGGTTCGATATGCACAACGTGTTGATCACAGCCGGCCCGGATTTCCGCCGCGGTCAGGGGAATGATCTGCCAAGCGGAAATGTCGATCTGGCGCCGACAATTCTGCGCATTCTTGGGATCACGGCGCCACAGCAATTAGACGGAAGAATTCTTTCTGAGGCAATGGCAGGCGCCAGCATCCCGAAACCAAATACGGAAACTAAAACAGTTGAAGTGAAAAAGGATTTCGCCGCGGGAACCTGGCGGCAATCACTGAAAATCTCACGCGTCGGTTCGACAATTTATCTCGATGAAGGAAACGGCCGCTTCGCTCCGAGGTAGCTATTTCGCCTGCGGTTGGCTTGTGTTCACAGGGAGAAACGCATTATCAAAAACATAATCGGCAACGCGACGTCCCAGGGCGATGGCTTCCGTTTTGTCGAATGCCCAGTGAATCCCGAGATAGATTCGGCTCTGGCCGTTCTCTTCTTCAGCCTGAGAGAGCGAGGAAAAGCTGCGCGGCATTAGCGGTCGAATATTTCCGACGTTGTCCTGAGTGACCCCGTTAAATTCGTCGGAAATGAACGTGAACGCGATGTTATCGGTCCCGTAAAAATTGCGGAGCGTTTGAAAAAGCGCGCCACCGAAGGAGCCGTGACCGGAAGGATAAGATGGAAACGGCGGCGTAAAGTTCGGACCGCTGATATTGCTCGCCGGCGCACCAAGCGGCGTAAAAGTCGGGTCGCTAACAGTTGCAGAATTTCCGTCGCCGGCCCCGGTTGGGCCAGTGCCGACGTCTGACTCACGGATACCGGTGATTGGTCGCCAATGTTGATAGAAATATTTCGATTCCCACGCTGAAATACAGGCGTCAGCCATTGCTACGTTGACCAATGCTAATAATCGCGCCAGATCGGCTGCCTTGGAACTCGTGCCCATCTGATCCGCGATATGCATGGTGATCTGATTGTATAACCGAGGCGGCGCGCATAAGCTCGGTGTTCCATCATAGGCCCAGTAAATTCCTATGTGGGTCTGTTCTGCGGTTCGCGTTGTCGGTGTTATCACACCGTCGCCGCCGACTAGCTTCACCGCGTTATAAGCGGCTGCGTATTCGGCGCTGTTCAATGCGGGTGGAACAGGCGCGCGGAACTGATACGAGGATTGCAGTACAAAAGGGGTGACCCCGCCCCAGTATGCACCGATCGCTAAAGGGAACTGACTGATCGGATCTTGACGCCATTTACCGGGTGCATTGCTGGTGATGAACTCAATGCCAATCCGCGGTTCTGCATGCTGAGAACCATCATTCGCCCGGAGCGAAAGAATGGCAGAAGCGGCGGTGTGCCCCAGACCAATGCCGTCGGCTTTAGGATGATTGTTCGGAATTTGGCTGAGTTCGTTAGCCAGCTCCTGATCGAATATTGTTTTCTGGGACGGAAAGAGGGCGTCAAGCGTCTCGCACGCCGCTTGTGCAATCGCGCACTCCATTGAGGTGTCGGCTCGCACCTTTCGGAGGCCGGTATAACTTTGGAAACGACCGTCAATTGCATTTACCGCATCGAAAATTGCGATATGCACGATCGCCATCGCGCGGCTCGCGCGTGTCGGCCCAAATTGCTCACCAAAGACGCGGTTCTCGCCAGCGACTACTGGCGTGTGATCAAGCCCACTGGCGTTAATCGCGACTTCGTTCCAATGGCGGATCCGCTTCGCGGGACCGACCCCATGCGGAATCGGATGGGCTAAAGGTGTGTAAATTCGAAGGCGCGGCCGATAACGGGAACCCCACACACTATTGAAATTGCCAACTGCAGTCTGAGTCTCAGCAAAACCGATAATAGCGAATCCAAAGAGAGTAATTGCGAATATGGCTGATCTTCGAGGATTCTTTTTCACGATAAAGGCCGTTTTAATAGCATGGCGGAACTGCTTTGAGTAGTGAAACCGCAGCCACACGCCAGCGCTATGACCAAGTGATGAGGCGTAGTTCATGCTCTTGCATTAAATGCGGATGGGTGGGCACAACGCGGACGCTAAAGCCGTACGTGCCGCTTTCAGAAGCGGGCACTGATCCCTGGTAAATGTAATTGCCGTCTCCATCTGCCTGGCTGCTTTGATTTAAGACCGTTGCCGTGGGATTGCGGATATCTCCGTTATCGATTTCGCCGTGGTAGGCTTCCACGCGCACATGCTGCGGATCGACTGCTCCGAGATGAACGCGCGCGCTAATCTCGAGCGATTCGCCGACCAAAATATTTTGTCGATCTTTGTTGACTACTTGAACGTCGGAAATCTGCACCTGCGGCCAATCCTTGCGTATCTGTGATTTCCATTGGCTTAGTTGCGTCGCAGCGCCACAAGCGTCACGAGAAAAATTCTCGTACGATTTCGCGGCGGGAATATACAGGCGCTCGGTGTATTCTTTCACCATCCGTTGCGTGTTGAAGACCGGCGTAACGCTGCGAATGGATTCGCGCATCAGTTGCAACCAAGCGAGGGGAAGTTTGCCGTCCGGCTTGGCGTAATAGAGCGGAATGATCTGGTTCTCGAGCAATTGATAAAGGCTGCTCGCGTCCACCTCGTTTTGAAATTCTGTCGTGCCGTTATCGATCTCGGCACCGATCGCCCAGCCGTTGTTGCCATTGTAGCCTTCGCGCCACCAGCCATCGGGCACACTCAGATTGATCCCGCCATTTGGCGCTGCTTTCATTCCGCTGGTGCCGCTCGCCTCCAAGGGACGAAGCGGATGGTTCAACCAAAGATCAACGCCCTGCACAAGGCGGCGCGCGATGTAGCTGTCGTAGTCTTCCAGAAATACGATGCGATTTTCGACGCCCGCCTCGCGGCTGAATTTGTAAACTTCCTGGATCAGCGCTTTGCCGGCTTCGTCGCGCGGATGCGCTTTACCTGCAAAAATGAATTGCGCTGGTCGCGTGGTATCGCTGAGCAATCGTTTGAGCCGTTCCTTGTCGCTGAATAAAAGTGTGGCGCGCTTGTAAGTCGCGAAACGACGCGCAAACCCAATGGTTAGAATTTCGGGGTCAAGAATGAGATTCGCCTTGCGAATAGATTCTGGCGATTCCCCCAGCCGTTGGCGCTGGCGCCGCACCCGTTCGCGCAGAAATTCAATAAGACGCACTTTGAGTTTTTGATGCGTCTCCCACAGCTGCGTATCGGGGATATCGATCACGCCGCGCCAGAATTCTGGTTCGGTCAGATGTTCCTCCCATACGCCGAGATGCTTGCGATAAAGCGCCGAGAACTCGGGTGCCATCCAGGTTTTTGTGTGGATACCGTTCGTGATGCTGGTGATCGGCACCTCGTGCACCGGCACGCCAACCCAGACGTCTTTCCAAAGCGATCGGGTGACATCTCCATGCAATTTGCTCACGCCATTGGCATGCCGGCTGAGACGCAGCGCCAGGATGGTCATACTAAACGGATCGTTTGGATCAACGCGCGTCTGGCCGAAGGAGAATAGCTCGTCGAACGGAATGCCCAACTCCTTCGTGAAACTACCAAAATATTTCCGCATCATGTCGCGCGGGAACGAATCGTTGCCAGCGGGAACCGGTGTGTGCGTGGTGAAGACGTTGGCCGCAGCAACTACCTGGAGTGCAGAATAAAAGTCGAGCTTCTTGTCGATGACAGCGAGACGAATGCGTTCCAGCGCTAGGAACGCGGAATGCCCTTCGTTCATGTGAAAAACACCGGGTGAAATGCCAAGCGCAGTCAGTGCTTTGACACCGCCAATTCCGAGCACGATCTCCTGGCGCATCCGCATTTCGAGATCGCCGCCGTACAGCTCAGCGGTGATCAAGCGATCTTCGGCGCTGTTTTCCGCAATGTCCGTATCGAGGAGATAAACCTTCACGCGGCCCACGCACAGTTCCCAGACTTTGACGAAAACTTCGCGATCCAAAATTGGCACCGAAATGAGCAGGTTGTTCGCGTCGCCATGACGGATCTGGCGGATTGGCAGGTGATAGAAATTCTGGTTCAGGTTGATCGCTTCTTGAACGCCGTCCTTGTCAATCTGCTGCCTGAAATAGCCGTGGCGGTAGAGCAGCCCGACCCCGACAAAATTTAGATCGAGATCGCTGGCCGATTTGCAATGGTCGCTCGCGAGAATACCGAGACCGCCGGAATAATTCGGAATCGACTCGTGAAAACCAAACTCGGCGGAAAAATAGGCGATCGGATTTTTAATTGCGCTCCCAGGTCCAGTCCTTCCGTAAGTGTCGTGTCGTCCCAGATATTTCTCGAATTCCTCAAAAACCTGCTTCAGATCGCGCAGGAACGTTTTGTCCTGCGAGAGGTCTTCCAGACGCGATTGCCGCGAAAGCTGCAGCATGCGGACCGGGTTGTGATTAGTCCTGTTCCACAACTCGATATCGAGATGCCGAAAAACCCTGCGCGCAGCAGGCTCCCATGTCCACCAAAGATTAAAGCTCATCTCGCGCAGCGGCTCGAGCGCCGCCGGCAAAATCGGGGTCACGCTGTAGGTTTGGAAAGTCGGCATGCGAATGCGGCAGCGAAATAGCAGCAGTTAATCAACGCGGATCACTTTCGCGGTCAAGAAACCGGCTTCGGTGAAATGGAATGGGTTGTAGCTGCGGGCGTTGACTGGCAAGCGCGTGATATTGACGAAAATGCGAAGCAGTTCGCAGACAGTGGATTTGTTTTGGCTTATCTTCGAAAGTGCAGGAGTCACCCGGGGTAACCGAGCCGGTTTACGAGTCGCGATTACCGAGACGATTGGCGCAACTGAAGCGCTGGCTGGTCGCGCATCACATGACCTTGATGACAATCGCCGACACACCGCACTCCATCGCGCTCGGTTCGGCCATCGGAATTTTTTTCGGCTTCACGCCGCTCTACTCGTTGAAAACGCTATTATCCATCGCGGTCGCATGGATGTTTCGGTGCAACAAAATTGCAGCGGCAATTGCCGTCACACTCCACGACGTGATCATCTTCGCCATGCCCGCTGTCTATTTCGCCGAGTATAAGCTGGGCTGTTGGACCTTGGGGCGGACGCCACCGCACCACATTCGCTTTGGGCATTTCGCACTCCGCGATTATTTGAACTGGCATCTTTTTACGCGTGCGGTGTGGCCGACCTTGGAACCAGCGCTGGTCGGATCGCTCTTCCTCGCTTTGCCGTCAGGTCTTATTATTTATTTCATGATGCGAATGATGGTGAGCCGCTCGCGAGCGCCTAAACAAATTAGTTGAGCGACAATGCTCACCGCTTTCCCGGATCGACATGTTGCCAATCAGAATGCGTCGATTAAGGTGCTGCGATTTTACTCGTTGATGCGTTTTTCACCTCGATTGCTTATCATGTCTTCCGCGTTTCTTGTGAACGTGGCCGTTATGCATTCGGCGGTTGCCGCAGAGGCTTATGTGATCGCCGATGCGCAAACCGGCTACGTCTTGGAAGAGCAAGGACCCAGAAAAAAACTGCAAGTCGGCAGTCTAACAAAAATCGCGACCGCGACCGTGGTACTTGATTGGGCGGAGCGAAAATCCGGCGACCTAAATCGCGTGGTGACGATTCCTCAGGAGGCATTTGTTGGCGCCTTGGAAAATCCTATCGGCTTTCAACCTGGCGACAGTATTTCGCTGCGCGATCTCCTCTATGCGGCGCTCATCCAATCAGACAACATCGCAGCGTATACGCTGGCGTATCACGTTGGCTCGCAGTTGGAATCACTTTCATCCAGCGAAGGTTCGAAACTGACGCCAGTTGACGTGTTCGTTGTGCAGATGAACGCCCTGGCCAGGCAGCTGAAGATGGAGCGAACTCGTTTCGTCAATCCGCATGGCAGTGATTACAAAGTGCGCCCCACGCCATTTTCAACGGCGGAAGATATGGCGCGCCTCACCCGCTACGCCATGAACAAGGCGAGTTTCCGTTTTTATGTCTCGCAAAAGGAGCGCCAGATTTCATTCGATCGCGCCGGGCATCGATTCAATCATGTCCTCCGCAACACGAACGAACTTCTCGGCACAATGGGGATTGACGGAGTCAAGACCGGCAGCACAGCGCGAGCAGGGGATTGTTTAATTCTCTCATCGAACCGTCAGCCGGACGTTGTGAGACAAGGCCAGATGGTAACCGTGTATCCGCGTCGTTTGATCGTGGTATTGCTCGGCAGCACCAATCGATTCGGGGAAGGCAGCGGCTTAGTGCAACGCGGCTGGCAGCTCTATGACCAGTGGGCGGCCAGCGGTCGCCCGGCCGATTCTAAAAAGACGCTCTGATCGCGCTATTGCAAAAATGAAACCGCGGATTGGAGTCCTGACCAGTGGTGGTGATTGCCCGGGATTGAACGCGGTGTTGCGCGGAGTTGTGCTCGCTGCGGAAAAACTCGGTTGGGAGGTCGTCGGTTTTCGCGACGGATTCGAAGGGCTTCTTCCGCCTGGCAATCACGTCATTCTCGATCGGAAGAGCATCAACGGAATCATGGCGCTCGGCGGCACAATTATCGGCACCACCAACCGGGGTCATTTCGTCGCCAAAGTGGGCGCCGGCGATCGGACCATTGTGCCTGCGAACGTAATTGCGGGCGCCAAGAAAATCTTGGAGGAGCTTCATGTGAGAGCATTGATCATCGTTGGCGGCGATGGGTCGATGGTGACGACGCAGCAATTGCAAGAGGCCGGCATCAATTGCATCGGTGTCCCGAAGACCATCGACAACGATCTCGAAGCGACAGCAACGACGTTCGGATTCGATTCCGCTGTCGATGTTGTGATGGATGCGCTCGATCGAGTGCACACCACTGCGACAAGTCACCGGCGGGTCATGGTTGTCGAAGTGATGGGGCGCCACGCCGGATGGATCGCATTGCACGGCGGTATCGCCGGCGGCGCCGACATCATTTTGATTCCCGAAATTCCATTCGATTACGACAAGATCGCGGGCGTAATCAAGGCGCGCGAGGCGGCCGGTTATCTGGGAACTGTTGTCGTGGTCGCAGAAGGCGCTCGACCCAAACATGGCGAACAAGTCAGACGTGAGGTGGAAGGCGGCGAATTTCGTCTTGGTGGAATTGGCGGAATGGTGGCGCACGAAATCGCCGAGCGCACTGGAAAAGAATCGCGTTGCTGTGTGCTTGGCCATCTCCAGCGGGGTGGAGCGCCGACGACTCTGGATCGAATTCTGGGTACGCGTTTTGGAGTGAAAGCGGTGCAGTTAGCGTACCAGAATTATCAGGTGCGCCACGTGCCAATCGCCGAAGCCGTCAATCGCCTCAAACTGGTCCCACCCAATGGCGAGCTGGTCCAAACCGCGCGTGATGTGGACATCTCCTTCGGCGATTAGAGTACGCGAGACGCGTACGCTCCCCATTTCTGGCGATCTTTTCGTTGAGTTTGTGCGCGATGAGCCAGACAAATGAAACAGTTGTTGATGCATTGTTTCGCGACTTTGACCGGGCAAACTCGCCCGGCGCCGCTGTCATCGTGATCAAGGAGGGCAAACCTCTCTTCACCAAAGGTTATGGCCTGGCAGATTTGGAAAAGAAAATTCCGTGCACGACGAATACGAATTTCCGGCTCGCGTCAGTCACGAAGCAATTCACAGCCATGGCCGTGCTTATTCTGGCCGAGGAGGGGCAGCTTTCCTTGGAAGATCATCTTCCGAGATTTTTTCCAGAGTTTCCGGAATACGGTAAAGCAATTGCTCTTCACCATTTACTGACCCACACTTCGGGCCTTCCGGATTATGAAGATCACATTCCAGATGGCACGACGATTCCGTTGAGTGACCGCGATGTGCTTTTTATTTTGCGACAGCAAAGCAAAACTGATTTTCCGCCCGGCGCGCAATTTCATTACAGCAATTCCGCTTATGCCTTGCTCGCGTTGATCGTGGAAAGTGTTTCCGGGAAAACTTTTCCAGCGTTCGTGAAAGAGAAGATTTTTAATCCGCTGGGCATGACCAATTCGATCGCCTGCGTGGCAGGACTCTCCTGCGTGCCGAATCGCGCTTATGGTTACGTCAATGGAACAAGCGGCTGGGAATTGAGCGATCAAAGCCTCACCAGCGCGGTTTTGGGCGACGGCGGTATTTATTCTTCGGTTGCCGATCTCTTTAAATGGGACCTGGCGCTTTATACCGAAAAACTCATCAGCCTAAAGATGCTCGCCGACGCGTTTACCGCGCATTCCAGCCAGTCGGACTTTAAAGGCAGCGGTTATGGTTATGGCTGGTATATTGGAAACTTCCGCGACACGGAACGCATCTGGCATTACGGAAGCACCTGCGGATTTTCCACAAGGGCCGAACGTTTTCCGGGAAGGAAACTGAGCGTGATCGTGCTGACCAATCGTCGTAACGCGGAGATTTCTCCGATCGTGGAAAAATTGATCGAACTATTTTGGTGAGTTCTACCGCACTTCTTCATACAGCCGATTTCCAGTGAGCGCGCGGGAT
>WNGH01000587.1_pt1 | contig 32037 bp, 29 predicted proteins | sample 5400631 | NCBI WGS metagenome assembly WNGH01 (sample SAMN13153373, study PRJNA577476) | soil metagenome | isolation source: 115 cm soil or saprolite under Garry oak tree replicate 1 | place: USA:California | collected 2016-06-15
TGGTCGCGCTGGATCTCCGTGGCCATGGGATGTCTGAGGCACCGCGTGAGGCAAGTGCGTATCAGAACCCTCAGCTCTGGGCGGATGATATTGCCGCCGTTATGAAAGGACTTCACCTTGAACGTCCCGTGCTCGTTGGTTGGTCCTATGGAGGCTTTATCATTTGCGATTACATACGCGCATACGGCCACAAGAACACCGGTGGGATCGTGTTCGCTGGTGCGGCGACAACACTGCATGCGCCGACACTGAGCGAATTTATTGGACCCGGCTTCATTACCATTGCCGCCGATGCTGCCTCCGAAGATTTGCCGACCAGTTTGCGGGCGATGCGCCATTTTATGCACAATTGCATTACCAGGCCGCTGGCCCCCGAAGATTTAGAAATGGCCCTCTGCTGGCAGATGGTAGTCCGGCCCGATGTGCGTGGTGCCCTTGTCACGCGTGAGATTAACTCTGATGATGTCTTACGCTCATTACGGGTGTCGTTGCTGGTGGCGCATGGGCGACAGGATTACGTTGTTTTGCCTACTATGGCGGAACACGTCCTCGAGACCTGTCCAACGGCAACCGCTTCCTGGTATGATGGCGTCGGCCATGCGCCCTTCCTTGAGGATCCGGCTCGGTTCAACCGCGAACTCGCTGAACTGGTCCATCAGGTACGATCCTAAGACGCACGAGTTCACCTGATCCCAGGGCCCGCGCCGAGGCGGCCAAATTATGCCGTTAGTCACATGGAAAGGGCTGGGAAGCTGAGGATGGGGGTAAAGGGCATGGATAGCAACAAAGCCCGATTTTATCACCAGGGAACACTATAGGGAAATTCTTCTCATCCTCCGCTCCCTGCTTGCCCATATTCAAACATCGCAGCCAGGCCCCACGGCGCTTGATATCTCCGCAGACACGCTCATTGAAAGGACGGTCATCCAATGAAGCAGTTTGCGAGTATCGAGAAACTAGACACCGGCATCTTGTACCTGTTAGGTGGAGTAGGCGGCAGGCGCGTTGCCATTGCTGGCACGTTTCCTACCGCCCCTCCCCGAACCGGACTTGCGCCTTTCAGCGCATCCGGCTCTCCAGTTTCCAGCAGCCTTCCCAGTTCGTATATGACGCATCTCGCGCCCTCCCTGGTTTTTCTGCTGTACTCCCTGCCGCCCTTCGTCATGTCCTGAGCATTGCCTCAGGCATTTGGCTACTATGGCGGCTCCGTCGCCATAGGCGTTTCCACCCTTAGGCGATCCCGCATTCTCACTCGTTAGACGTTAGTGCGCTACAGGTTCCCACACTCATCCCCTTAAGCCCGTTCATTGCGGGCCGTCCATCACAGAGAGCTTTCCGCTAGTCCGATGAGAGACTAGCATATTTCGTGTCGACAAGTTCTCTCAACACGATTGTGATGTCACCGCGTCAGGTACGCTGCGATGGGCATTGACTTGTACCACTGGGTGATTGGGGTTCAACCAATTCAGGCTTAACCATACGCACAGGGCTCGCAGGTCGACTACGATACATACCTTCTCGCTTACCTGCTTTTCCGACATGCTCTTGTCCCCTTTGGGTTTCCCCGCCAGGTAAGTCGGCTACCCTAGAAGGTCAGTTGCTCTCAACTCTCTGCCCCTTTGGGGCTATCTAACTAGCGCCTATGCGGCGCACAGCTTGCCTCAAGCCTGTCAGTGCTCTTACTGGCATTTGGCCTTATCGCCAGCATGGCAAATGTCCTTACCAAAGGCTCAGTCTTAACGGACAACCTGTTCATGCAGCGTGTGTGGGCCTGGACGCAGTGCATTGCCATTGACGCCAGCGTTGCCGGTACCATCATCCGGACATTTCGCTACCAGAACGAAGGCGAGAAAGTCAAGACATGGCTGTATGGGTTGTTGTCGGCATTGCTCCTCTTCACCGCCGCCATTGTGTTAAACATCGAGAGCGTGCAGCAAACGTTGAACCTCACCCTGGATGCAGCCTACATTCATGTATTCATTCCCGTTGAAGTCCTGATCTGGATTAGATCAGTCGCGATTGTGTTGTTGATTGTGGCGCATGCCCTGCGCCATGTCCACGCACAAAAACTTTCTGCAGCAGAGGCTGGAAGTACACCCCAACCTCTTGTTCTCACCCCTGAACTGCTTCAAGAATTGCGCGTGTTACTGGCACAGACAACCGTTTCCGAGGAACAGCCCGAAAAGTTCCAAATCACGGAAACAGCATCGGGAACAGACACCGATGGACAGGGAGCAGTGGAGCATACAACGTCTGATACGACCTTGTTCCCGGATGTTCCCGAAGAGGAGAGGAACAAAGTCATTGCGGCGTTCAAACAAGGTATTCCGAGACGCGAAATCTGCTCGTATCTCAAATGGGGCAATGCCAAATACTCAACCATTGTCAAACCTGTTCTTGATCGCTACGAGCAACAGGCGGGAACACAGTAACAGGAAAGGAACCCGCACATGCAAGACATTCTCGTGAGCCTCCAGGAGCTTGACAGGTTGTATTGTGCATCTGCTCTTACGGAATATGAGCAGACGTGGCACAGCGTTGAACAGCAGGTACGGCACTTGTTCCCTGGTTTTACCATCGCTTACGCTGAGGTATATATGGCCAGACAGGGACTCGAAGCGCACGGAGGCATGCGCCATGTACTGTTTCCTCATGTACTGTTTCCTTCTGAGCGTGAACGTCTGGTAGAATAGGTTCCGGTATCAGTCCCTATGAACACTGAGCGTTCACGACAGGAAGCAGCGAGTACATACGCGGCATGGCTGAAAGAACGCATTGAGCAACAGGGTATCTTGCGGGAAATCGCAGGATACCCCAACTTTGTCGTCTGGCACTACAAGGAGGAGAACGGCCAGCGCAAGAAACCACCTGTTAACCCCAAGACCCTTCATCCGGCAAGCCCCACAGACAGAACCACCTGGGGAACGCTTGAAACCGCATTGTCAGCAGTCGCAACCGGCACGTATCAGGGCATCGGCTTTATGCTCTCGCACAGCCCGTTTACCGGCATTGATCTTGACCATTGCCTCCGGGAAGGCAGCATACAGCCGTGGGCGCAGGAGATCATCAATACACTTGACACCTACACCGAGTATTCACCGTCATGGAACAGAGCAGCAGGCACAGGCGGTGTCCACCTCTTCGTTGAAGGCAAACCGCCAGCCAGTAAAAAAGCCGGGAACATTGAAGTGTACGGGGAAAAGCACTACTTGACCATCACCACAAAGCACCTCCAAGGAACACCCGCAACAGTAAACAGCAGGCAGACAAAACTAGCTGCTTTGTACGCTTCTCTTGTTCCTGTTCTCACCGCCCCCAACGAGAGACAGAACACAGTGGGGGGTCATGGAGCCGTGCCACGCACCGAGCTGCCACCTGAAGCAGCACACGATCCGGTGCTACAGAAACTGTTACGCGGCGACATCTCAGGCTATACCAGCCAGTCAAGCGCGGATTTTGTGCTGATAATGAAGCTCTTGCACTGGACAGGGGATAACATTGCACTCACCAGGCAGCTTTTTCGAGAGTCCGGTTTATATCGGCAGAAGACCGAGCGCAAAACAGGGGAGACCACCTACCTTGATATGACCATCGCCAACGCGCTGAAGAAACGCCGAAACCCGCCGATGAAACGCTAAGGTTAATATACCCAAACCTTTGCATCAGTAAACTCAGCCTCTGTAAAATAGCCCGGATAAACAAGGAATACACCAATCTGACCATGGGAAAAGCTGCTATCGGTAGCACTTCGGAGAAAGTGTCCATTGATGTATAAATCTATTGTACTTCCTTGTGCTCTCACCGCAATCTGATTCGTTTTCCCCAAGCCAGTTACAAAATTACTACTTTTACCGGTTACTAACACATCTTCACGAGGAGTGTTAAAGTTAACTTTTTCAAGTATGAACTGTCCATTCAGATCGAGGAAAAAACAGTAGCCTGTTTGGTCGTTGACGATGAAGCGAAAGCAGATACCCGCTTTCGTACCTTGATCAATTTTCATCGTGACTTGATAGGCGAAATTGCTAAAGTCGGCCTGCTGAGAGTTGGTATTGCACTCATAATTGTTGGGGTTCGAGGTAGTAACATGATAAGCTCCTCCTCTGAATGTACAATGTCCCTCGGTCTCATCCCAGCCGTAACCTTTGCTATGATCACTTAGCGGGTCATCTAATGCGAGAGTTCCTCCATAAGGTGTCGAAGACGATATAGTAACAGTAGGGGAGGACGAGTTGCCAATAGTAGGGGTTGAAGTGCTGACGGCAGAAGGGGTGGCGGATATTGCAAGAGGGGCTGGTGGTCTACTTAGATACAGGAATATTCCTGAAATGAAGGCAACTAATATGCCACTGCCGGCAGTAACTAAAGCTGCTTTAACTAGTGGGTCAGCATTCTTAAAAGCCCTCAACTCCTTTGCCTCTATCTTTCTTCAAGAACGAGCAAACCTCAACCTGGATAATTATATGCACACCTGGCACGAACATAGCAAGTGGCTGACTGTACAATGGAAGCGTGAACGTGAAGAACCTCGCATGCTGTCTTCTATTGAGTGGCTAGATATATCCATGTGTGATATAATCGCGTCCAATTCATTGTTCGCTCCTTCAAATTTGATGAGGATAACAGGCAGAACGCCTGTCAGCAGGATTTCCACAAATGCGTGGCTCGTTTCAGCCTGATGACTGGTAACTTTCTGTTATCACGCAGTAACAGGTATGTTGCTGCTGAGTATCCATCATAAGGAGGACAAGGAATGGATACACAAAGTCACATCTTACAAAGGGTTGGTTTGCTTGCTTTCAGCGTGCTCGTTGGGATATTCATTCTCACCACTATTGGGAGCATGGTTGGGGTGCCCATCGCAAGGAGCCTTCTTGGGGGTTTCAATGAGATCGATGCATTCATCATTATCCTGGTGTGTGTAGTAGTCATCACCTTCCTCGGCCATATCTTAACCGAGAGGGCGCATGAGCCTAAACCACAACAACCAGCGGCACCCAGCCGCCAACAACCACCAACTGTGACCAACTAACAGAACTCGTACAGAGTACGGAGAATGCCTCATGCATTCACGCTTCACCGCGTTGCGTCCGTACTCTGTATACCTATCTTGATATGACCATCGCAACCCGCTGAAGAAACGCCGAAACCCGCCGATGAAACGCTAGGCTTGCTATTTGCTCGTTTATTTGTTACCTACTATGAGCTGATAGAGGCTTCGTGTGTCGTTTATTGCGCTTGTAGGGGAGCGTCGCCAGGAGCGTTTGGGCTAGCCTTTTGCTGCTCTCCGCCTTGCTTTTTGAACAGACGTACGGCGTAAACTGCGAGACCTACTGCTGACAGAAAAGGTAAAATGAGTACAACAAAGGCGCTTGCTGATGCAAAAGCTATGAGCGCTGGGAAACTGATATGCCAGATAACAAAGAATATGCCAATGTAAGCTGCGAGCCAGCCTATGCCCTCGGCAACCCAGGCACCTGCAAGCATCGCTGCGAAAATATTCCATGGACCGGAATGAGGTACAATCCTGGGTTTTTTATAAAAAGTGCATAAAAATCCATATGCTAAAAGCGCATAGCAATGACAAAGGCAATCAACGCAGTGCTTAAGTGAGCATCAATGTCCTTCTGCTGCATGCTCAGTAAGACGATAAGAACCGCGATACACACACCGAGTAAGCCTCCATCCACTATTTGCCTTGGGCTGCCTGCAACCAGTTCAGTATTTCCTATCATCCGTCAAGTTTTAGTAAAGTTTGACTCAGCAGAGCCTTTATCAGCCGCAGGTTTGTTCTCAGGTACACTTTCGTCACTCATCGAAAATCCTCCTTCTCGATCTATACTTAGAATAACGAAGTCCTCGGCCATTTCTCCAATCAGTTGCAAACAGACAGCGATTTGCTATAATCGTTTCACATGTCACAGCCAACACCGATTGATATTAGCACCATTCCTGACCTTGCGCGTATTGTGAAAGAGGTTGAGGCAACGAAGAAACCCCGTAAGCTCATGCGGGATAATATGACGGTGGCTGTCATATCACCGGCAAAGGGTGCAGCGGCAATAAAGAAGCGGGGGAAAACCAGAGCAGACTACGATGCCTTCTTGTCAGCAGCAGGGGGATGGAAGGACTTAGTTGATACAGAGCAGTTGAAAAAGGATATCTACGAAAGCCGCAAGATTTCAACACGGCCACCCGTTGAACTATGAAGTATCTGGTCGATAGTGACTACGTTGCTGACTACCTGGGAGCACGACCCTCAGCCATCCAACTCCTCTCATCATTTGCGAAGGATGACCTCGCGATCAGCCTGATTACCTATGGAGAAATTTATGAGGGCATTCACTTTGGCCGCGATCCACAGAAAACAACAGATGTGTTTCAAAGTTTCTTACGCTCTGTGGTTATACTTGCACCTACGCAGCCGATCATGCAGCAGTTTGCCCGCATCAGAGGAGAACTGAGACGGACGGGCAAAATTATTGGTGATTTTGATATCCTCATCGCCGCAACCGCCATCCAGCATCACCTGACGCTTGTGACGCGAAACCTGAAAGATTATCAACGCATTCCAGGCCTCAAATTCTACCAGACAAGCTAATCTCTTCACCACGTCAGAAATCATCACAGCCTGTTGAAAAAGGGTTACAATAAGGTTTCGATGCGTCAAGCTCCATATCTCTTGAGGAACCATCTCCTCAAAGATTACGAGGCATCCAGAGGCCGGAAGAGTACCGTAACGATCTTTGGACGCTGATGTGGTAACGTGTAGAGAGATGAACGGTTACGTTTTTTTTATGAGAAACAGGAAGCAACCGAGGACAATGCCATCTATAATTACGCGCCAGATCCTCGGCTGACACAGTGTCCAAATGATCGAACCAGGTGAACATGGATGAATCTTCGACAGGCACAGACAACGGCTACTGAGGGTCGTTCCCTTCGGAGTGCGACAGGCATGCGTTTGAGTGGATACTGGCTCGTGCTTGCACGCGTCGTATGGATAGGTGTGGTTGTCCTCATCCTGGCATTGTTTGTCGCAAGCCTTCCGGCATTCCATGCTCTTCTCCAGAATGCTTGTACGACTGCTGCCTGTCAGGCGCTCATTCCCCCTTATAGCATGCAACAATATCAGGCGGCAGGACTTTCCGTTACCGTCGTTCTGATCTACTCCTATGCACTTACCATCTTTGCTTTGCTGGCTTTTCTCGCCATTGGTGCGGTCATCTTCTGGCTCAAGTCTCACGACTGGATGGCGTTCTATACCTCTTTCGCGCTTGTGACCTTTGCCATGACTTTCAATAGTGGCTCATTGCTAGCGCTGGTGTCGATGTGGTGGGTCCCGATCCAAATCATCAGTTTTCTCGGCAGCGTAGCCTTTGGCACCTTCCTGTACCTGTTTCCCAATGGGCGGTTTGTACCGCGTTGGATGCGCTGGTTGGTTGCTGGGTGGGTTCTCTATTCGGGTGTTGTGTATTTCTTTCCCGATACGTGGGTAAACACCTCCTGGTTGACAGATATCTTATTTGGGGGCTTGTTGGTGAGCCTGCTGGTGGCACAGGTGTACCGCTACCGACAGGTTTCCAGCCAGGTAGAACGCCAGCAAACCAAATGGGTCGTCTTCGGGATGTCAATCGCCGTTATTGGTCTGGTGCTGGTGAACTTACTTAATTTTAGTAATCCGCTCTCAATCTTCCATTCAGGCCCGCTTTCGGATTTGATGATTGGCACGGTTCTCCAAGTGTTCGTCCTGCTCATTCCGCTCTCGATTGCTTTGGCTATCTTGCGCTCCCGGCTGTGGGAGATCGATATCATCATCCATCGCACGCTGGTCTACGGCACCCTGACAGGCATCCTTCTGCTGGTGTACGCTGGCCTGGTCATCGCACTGCAATCCCTCTTACGAGGCATCCTCAACCAGAATAATGATGTCGCCATTGTCGCCTCCACACTAGCAATTGCCGCTCTGGCTCAACCTTTGCGAAGGAGTATCCAGAATGTGATCGACCGCCGCTTCTATCGGCGCAAGTACGATGCGAGTAAGACGCTTGCTGATTTCAGCGCAACCCTGCGCCATGAGGTGGACTTGAACCAATTGAGCGAACAATTAGTGGCAGTCGTCCAGGAGACGATGCAGCCGACCCATATTTCGCTGTGGGTACGCACGCCTGTGCAGTTCAGAGGACGGAACACGCGAGCGCTGCCTCGCATCGAGGAGGAAGAGAGACACGTCCCATGATGGGAACCAAAGAGCGGCACTTTGCCCCGCTCACCAATGTGTCGCTGGAAGAGTTAGTACCAGCAGATCACTTCTATCGGCACCTGGAGCGCACCCTTGATCTCTCGTTTGTCCGGGAGTTCGTGCACGAGACCTATGCAGGCGGAGGCCGCCCCTCCATTGATCCGGTCGTCTTCTTCAAACTGCAACTGGTCATGTTCTTTGAAGGAATTCGTTCCGAACGGCAACTGATGCGCCACGCGGCTGACCGGCTGAGCGTGAGGTGGTATGTGGGGTACGATCTGAGTGAACCAATGCCTGACCATTCCAGCCTGACCCGCATTCGTGAGCGCTATGGCGTGGAGGTTTTTCGCCGCTTTTTCGAGGCTATTGTGGAGCAGTGCCAACAAGCAGGACTCGTCTGGGGGAGGGAACTCTACATTGATGCCACCAAAGTAGAGGCCAATGCCTCCATGACTTCGGTTAAACCACGCTTTGCCGTGGAAGCGCACCTGAACACCTTATTTCCTCCTGAAGCCGAGCAACCGACGGAGGAGACAGAGCAGGCGGTGAACCAAGGGGAAACAGTACGCAATGAGCTAGTTGAGCAGGAGGAGATGCCAATTCCTGTCCAGCTTCCCGTTTCGCTCTCAACAGAGGAGTACGAGGAACTTTCCCAGAAAAATGCACAGCGTCATGATTGGATTGCACAATGGGGAGTGCAAGATCGGAGTGTCAGTACCTATTGGTATCACAGGATGGCCGATTGGCATGTGAGCACGACCGATCCGGATGCCTCCATGATGGTCACCAAAGGCGGTTCGCATCTGGGGTACCAGACGCACTACGTCGTGGATGGGGGCAAAGCTCGCATTATTGTTGGGGTTTTGGTTGCCCCCTCAGAAGTCTCAGAAAACAAACCCATGCTCGACTTGCTCTGGCGGGCGCGCTTTCGCTGGAAGTTATGGCCTAGGCAAGCCACAGGCGATAGCAAGTATGGCACTGAAGAGAACCTTGTCGCCATTGAAACCCAACACATCCGCGCCTATGTTCCGCTTCCTGATAACGACCACCGCACCGAATTTTTTAGCTCTGATCATTTTCGTTATGAAGCAGAGCGTGATGTCTACCTGTGTCCAGCAGGCAAAGAACTCCGTTTTGATCGGGCTCATTCGACCAAGCGACAACTTCGCTATCGGGCACGAGCCAAGGATTGCAATCACTGTCCACTCAAAGCGCAGTGTACCACCAGCAAACAAGGGCGAAGCCTGTGCCGCAGTGTGCATGAGGAGCTGTTAGATCGGGTGAGAGCCTACCACGCGACCGAAGCCTACAAGAAGGCCTACCGCAAACGCACGGTATGGGTCGAACCGTTATTCGCCGAGGGCAAAGACTGGCATGGCATGCGTCGTTTTCGCTTGCGTCGGCTCTGGCGGGTGAACGGTGAGGCACTGATACGAGCAGCCGGGCAAAATCTCAAGCGGCTGCTCAAGAAACGCGGCTGGGGACGGCGTCCATGCCCAGCAGAGGCCATGTGCGCCCTCTTTTTGGATGTTTGTTGGTGGATGACTCAGACTATTTTGGAGTAGTGGTCTTTTTCCTTGCCATTGGCTCAGCTTCCTTAACGATTATGAAGCGATGCATCCCTCTCTACTGATGAGCTCTGTGAGAGCATTTTTCAACAGGCTGATCAAGTGTGCGACCCAATGAACTTCGCTCAAACATAATTCATCATAAGGAACGCGCCCGCTTCCTTTGTCTACCCGTTTAGAGTATAATTGCGCAAAATGTAGTAACTCCTTGAAGAAGAAAAGACAATGAATAAAAAGCTCATTGAACTACCGTTGCCCCCGGAAGGCCCACAAATTGAGTATAAACGAACAGCAACACGGCCAGAGATCTTTGCCCGCAATATAGCGTCTTTTGTAAATACTGAGGGCGGGACAATTATCGTCGGTGTCGATGGCGATGCGAGTATTGTTGGCCTTACGAAAGAGGAGATAGAAAAAACTCAGTTGGCTTTAGAAAAAGCACAGCGCCTCCTGAGTCCTCGTCCAACTCTTACCTCTCATGTTGAAGAAATTGACGGAAAGAGCCTGCTGGTAATCGAAGTCCAAAAGAAATCATCCCCAGTAATGACAGAGAATGGACGCTACTATGTTCGCAAGGGAGCCGCAAGTATTATAGAGGAAGAAACGCTTCTTAATGCTCTGGCTGGTGCTGTACCTTCGGCCAAACCGAACATTCTTACGTCCCTTGGTATTAATGTATCGGATACGGTAAAGGTGGAAGAAGCTGCACCATTCAGCAAGATAGTTCATGAGCGAATTGAAGCGGAACAAAATTTAAAGATCAACGAGTCATTATCGGAGACGATCAGGCTAACTCGTGAAGAGTTATTTAACGAACGGAGAGAACGGCGTCTGCAAGCACGTATTACTTTTTTTGCTGCATTGATTACCCTGATACTTGCAATACTTTTCGTATTTATTGGTATTGTTCTCATTTACGCGGGAAAACTCCAAGCAGGTGTGGTTACTTCAGTGTCAAGTATCATTTCGGGTATTGTTAGCGGCCTGGCTTTCACATTCAACAAACAAGCGAATGATCGGCTGGATGGAACGGCGAAGGAGCTTGTTGTGCTTGAAAGGACACATACAGCAATGGAGTATATCTCTTATATCAAGGATGTGAAAGTAAGGGATGAGGCACTTAGTGATCTCGCAAAGAACATCTCTGCTGAGAAACATGGGTAGGAGTAATCATAGGAGCTTTAACCTAAGCTATGCAAAATATATTCAACCTGCCATTCGGTGATATAGCAACCTGGTTTACAGGACTTGCAACCTTTGGTGCCTTGGTTGCTGCATTCGTGCAAATCAATACTGAACGTCAAATCCGTAAAAACCAGGAACGGAAAAGCCAGGCAGAGCATATTTCAGCATACATAGCCAAAGAGGTAGAGTATAAAGCGCAGGTTACCATATTAAATTTATCCACGGAGCCAGTGTATGAAGTGATCGTTTCAATCGTTGCGTTTCAGGGAGCAAATCCAGGCCCAAAACACATTGCTTTTTTAAGTGTCGTCCCCCCAGGAAAAGCACAGGTTGTTACTGATGCAGACTATCATGGTATGTCCTTTCACCCATCGATAGAAATTGCATTCAAAGATGTCAGAGGAAAAAGCTGGGTACGCTCGGGAAGAGGAGACCTTACGGAAATCTCGCAATCTCCTGTTGATTACTATAAATTAGGCCGCCCATTAGGTTGGCAGTTGCCAGAACAAGAACAAATTCCTCAATGACTTTGCGATAGCAATGGAGAAATCCCGGACACTTAGCGTTAAACCCGACAAACGGGCGGAAAGTTCCGCGCAATTTAGCACATTTAAGCAGGCGCAGCGAGCCCGTGAGGCAGATGCAGAACAGGCAGAGTCAGGACTTGGTTAAGGATGCCAACTTTCGGTATGGCATCTGGTTAAGTAGTCTTATGTCTCTTAAAAAGAGTGATCGAAGATTAATCTTATCGACTGTACCAGCTACATTATGTTGATATATACGTATTTCAATTAATCTGAAAGTTTAATTGACTGAAGTTACTATTGCGGCGATCCTTCGTTATCTCATAAGGAGCAGGCAAGGTGATACAGGTTGAGGTATAGAGGGGCGTCCCGGCATACAAAACTACAATTAAGAGGAGGTGTTGATGATTTATCAGCAGATACAGGTCAATAATTTCCCATTTCATCCATCCTTTGGCAGTCCAGTAAGTTTCCAGGGTAACCTCTCTGGAAAAACACTAGCCGGGATAGATGTAGAGTTTCACATTGAGGGGTCTGGACACAGCAGCGAAGTAGATGCGTTGCTCGATCAGGAAGTAGTGACTGTGGAAGACCCATTTGTGAACCGCTCTTACAGAGCTTCTATTAGACAAACATCCCACAGCAATTTTAATGATCGTGCAGCCAATTACCACTTTGAACTTAGAGAGATAGATATGACCCCTGAATTTAAGATATTGGAAATCGAAGGTCATCAGTATCCTGTTGCAAGGTTTGTTGAACGCGATCTTGGAGAAGAAGGCGTTGACCGAGATGTACTTTTGCATCTCTCAAAGGAGCAGTTTGAAGAGGTACAGAGTCTTTTCAAACCTGGTCCTATCTTGGTGAGAAGGATTGGGGTTGATGAGGAACCTCTCACAGTTCGCTATGGCGGGGGAATGTATTGGTCACAGCACGAAGAAGGTGACAATACTTACTACAAACAAATTGTCCATCTTGTTCCCATCGATATCCCAGTATCCAACAAAATTAATCTAGCAATAGGGACGGAGCAAGAGGCGCTGGTACGCATGGTATGTTCTCTTACAGCACGTTTTGAGGCTCTGGTAAACGAGTTAGCTCAAAATAACGTAATCAGTCTTGAGAGAAAGTCGGCGATAATAGGAGACGACTGGAAAGGGCTACTCGATACCCAACGTATTGAAGACATCACCAGGCAAACCATGAGAGTTCGTGATGCTGATGAAGAACTCATTGCGGGAAACTAGTAGTTGGGGTAGTGCATTGCTGTCATCAGCCGCCACGAAGGAGACCAGTGCCGCCCTTGTTCGGAGCCACTTTTATTCGCTGCTGGACAGCCGCATTGATTTCACCAGGTTGGGCAATGAAATTAGAGGCTCCTCGGCGCACATAATAGAAGGGAGTCTGTGAGGGGTTTGCTGGCTTAATGCCATAGGGAACGGCTTCCCCTTGCTCTACAACGATAACGATCACCTTCTTTCCCTCGACTTCGCAGTGTTCTGAACGGATGGGAGGCATCGCCGTGAGGTTGTCGCGGATAATCTGCGTCAAACGCACTTTTTCGTCAGTCACGTTACCAGGAAACCCTAGAATTGTTGGGTTATCATTGGGGATGCCAATGAGAATTACGCCCCCTTCCCCATTCGCAAAGCCAACAACCGTTTGGAGGAAACGATCTTTCGTCGAAACTTCCCGTTTGAATTCGGTAGTTTGGCCTTCTCCACCAGCGACCCACTCCTTGACCTGCATCGCTAGGTCCGGGGAGGTGGTGGTCGCATGAGTCTGTTTTTGGGACAAGGGAGACCAGGGATCTACATGGTGATAATAATCAAGCCATCGGCCACCACGGGATAGGACTACCCACCACTCCGCAGGAAGTTCGGCTGATAATGGGTAGATGATAAGGTCCCCTGGTCCGACACGCTGCTCAAAATACAGGGAAGGTGGCCCGGTTATCTCAAGACGGGTGCCTTCTATACTCGTCCCGGCAAGAGCAATGGTCAGCGCTGTTGGTGAGACATCAATGCGTTCCATCCAGGCTTCAGGCTGAGCAATGCGGACAATAATTTTCTCCTCAAGGGATGTTCGTTGCTCCCGTCTCCAAGTAGTGATACGATGGACCACGTCGAACAGCGCCGTCTGGAAGTCAGGGAAAAAGGGAAACTCATCGCTCACAAGAAATTCAGGTTGGTTTCCTGCCGCTTCACGGTCAGACCAATAGGGTTCATAGCGCGTATACGGCCAGGGGACTGTCACCATGTCGCTTTGATTGTGTCGAGGGTTTCTGTACCATGTGACCTGCTCTTGCAGGGCTGGCATCTGAAAGAGGAAATCCTTAGGATTGCTACCCTGTCCACTCACATGGCCTTCTACGTGAGTCAGCCAGGCCGCAACCTCAGCCCCTGAAATGGTCCCCGCCAGTAAAGCTGCGCAATTATACTCATAGGTGAAAGCGGCTGCTTCTCCCTCTGGCTTGTTGGGAAATACTTCGATGACGACCGTATGTAGTCGCCAAGTGTCTTGGCGTTTCTTGAGGGCCATCCGAAAGGTGACAAATCTCACCTCTGCTAGTTGTGCTGCTAATTCTTTAGAAGTAGTGTACCCGGTTTCCACAGAAACCCTCCTTCCGTTTGTCGCCTAATAGGCTCTTTGACCGCTTGCTAACTTTTTATGCTTACGCTCCTCATAAATCTAACGGAGAGAATTTTCTATTACTGACCGGATTTTATTCCATAACGCTTGTAAAAACTCTTCTTTTGTGTACGCCTTTGCATCTGATGAATAATAGGTTGACAAAATACCTAAGTCCGTCAAATGCAATACAACCGCTTCTTTCCCCGTATCCCATTTAAAATGTCCCCAAGCATTTATACCTCCACTAGATATCATTCTCCCTTCTGCATTTGCAAAGCCTACTCCATCATCGCTCCCCCTACTTAGCGCGCCTTTATAAATATTCAAGGAGTAAATCGTGTCTTGATTATGCAATATACGTATTTGCTTATGGCCCTCAACATCTTCAGCGTAGAAGTCAAAGGAAGCTTCTCCCTCAATAGCATCTCGTAAGTTTGAGGTTATATACTCAATCCACTCGTCTCTTGTTTTGTAGGGGTTGAACGACTTATTTAACCTGGGTCTGGGCAAGGTAGGCTTTTCTTCAGAAAAATTTGGGCTGGAAATGCCTCCTGACGCTCCTGGGAAGTGAGGTTCCTCAGCCTCATGATGTTGGATAGTGCCAGGAAAGACAGGAGGTGTTTCGGGTTTATTTCTACCCCTATTTATACCTTCCAGCAGCGCTTTACGAGCCGCCTGCTCACTTAGTCCCACGAGATTAATATAAATGATTTGCGGCCATAACCCCTCAAGTTCCTGTTTACAATCATGTACCATTACTGGCACTAAGATACCTTTCGTACCTTGCGGATCTCGTCTAAAAGCTGCTGCCCATTCTGGCTGCGTAAAGTCAGCGCGTAGATAGTTTGGAGAAAGAACCGCTATAGTTCTTTTAGCTTTCTCAGAAGCCTCTTGCATCTTCAGCACAAAGTTGGTTCCTGGTCGAAAGTCCCAGGATTGCAGTATTGTCGAGAAACCTTCTTCTTCCAATTGCCAAGCTATCCACTCGGCCCATATCTTATCCGCGCCGTTATAGCTTATGAAGAAATCTATTGAAGAGTTAGTTGCTGTATCGGATTTTCCACCACGATTTGTTTTGCTTTGCTTTGCTTCTGGCATCTCTACCTCTGGATATTGAACTTTGATTGGAGGCATTGTGTCCAATGCTGTTGCCTCGCAGTATAGCGGACATTGAAGATCATCGCAAGACACATATGCTGCTTATAGCTCCAAAGGGAAGCCTGACCGAATTAGTGTTTCTTTGGATTGTAAGGGTATCACCCCGAATCGTCCGTAAAGTACTCATAAGACAATAATCATCACACCAAATTTTTGTTGAGCTTAACTTTGTATAAGGCTATAGTTGATTAACGCACCGAAAAGGCAAAGTAAACCCCTTGTTCTGATGGCACTCCAATGATTTCCAGTTGTTGCCATAAGACCTGCCAGTGGTAATGGTACAGAATTTGGACGCGATCATAGGCGACGCGCCCATCATGTTATTTGTCGTTTGTCTCCTAAAAGCACAAGAAAAGGGAAGATTGACAGAATACTTGTAAACTAGTATCATAACTGCTGCTCAACTATTGTGTAAGATTCCACTCAATACGTCCACTGGCACACTGAAATACCTTGAGGGAGCTTCCTGTTATGGGAACACAGAGGAAACGTCGCTGGGATGGGAAACGCACTCAGCAGCAAAAGAAGCACGGTAGTGACAAGAAAACGCCCGAGTCTCTCATCGCTCAAGGAAACCTTCAGGAAGCAGTCCGTCTTCTTCGCGGGCACATCCGTACAACTCCTACAGATGAAAAGAAACGCTTGCTCGGAGCGTGTTTGGTTGTTCTCGAACATTACCAGGAAGCTGCTGCTGCATGGCTGAGTATTCAGGAGAAAACGGCTGACGATCTCCAATGGGTCGGCGTTGCCTATCTGAACGCAAAGGACTGGGAACACGCACTCCAATTCCTCGATGAGTCGATCCAGCTAAAAGAGGACGCCTACACGTACTATTTACTGGCCTTGACGCATCTGAGAGGCGAACTCTGGAATATTGTTGGTATCGAGACGAATCAGCGGGTCCTCGATCTTTTACAACACGCGCGGACATTACCTGGATGCCCTGCCAGAGGATATCTATTGCTCGATCAAGTCCTGTGGTCACTCGCTTGCGACAAAACAAGAGGAGAAGATGATGAGGTTCAGGAGCAGGCGCGAGATCAAGCAAAAGAACAATCCAGCCAGGTTCTCGAAGAAGCGTTTCGGCTCTATCCTGACCATGACGAAGTCCGTCTTGAATTCGCTAAAATCTTGATCTATAAGAAACAGTACGAAGCAGCCCTGGTGATCTTGGCTCCTTTGGTGGATCGGGACGAGCGGTCAGAAGAAGCCGTTGCCTGGGCGATCGATGCCTCAATAGAGGTCGGCCTTTTCGAGAAAGCGCGGCACTATCTTGATTTGTTGCCACCTACTTCTCACGAAAAGGGTCCCTTTTCCCATAGTGAAGTTGGACTTGATAAGTTGCGAGGAGATATCTTCCTGCGCCAGGGGAACTTCAAGGAAGCGCTAGCTTGCTATGAGAATGAGAGGCAAAGTGGTGCATTTGTTGCTAATTTTATTGGAACGTTTAGTTGCGCCTGGGTATGGCTCTTCCAGGAACAAAGAGAACAGTCCACTGCTCTCGCGAGAGAGGGGGCCGCGCTTTGGTTTGAACAGGATAATGGGCAAGAGCAATATTATGCATTTGATTACGTGCCGATCAGCATTGGCCCGGTCTACTTCGGGGATGAAAGCCCCGCCCTGTGCGTCAGGCAGGTTTGCGAACGACTGCTTGCAGACGACGTACTTCTAGATCCAGCGCTCAAAGGGCAACTCAGTTACCTGCTATATCGGTACCACGTTACCTACTACGAAGATCGTCCTAGCGTTATGTGGAAGCAAAAAGCGGAACACGAACAACTCTTGTTGCAAGCTGCGCAATTGTATCTGCATCACTCGATGAGCGGAGACCTCTGGCCGCTCTTTTTGAAAATGGGCGATATTCCTCGTGCAATAGCGCAACATCTCACATATTGCATGCATCTATTTGCTCGTAAACCGGAATATTTTGAAGACGAGTATGCTGAGTTTGCCTATAAGGTGACGATTACAACGGAAGAAGAGCGTAGAAGGATCCACGAGACAGCTCTCGGCCTGCTGCAAGCCTGTCATGATACTGGTGTGATTAAGAGAGTGTTTCTTCCCTTCTTCACCTCATTCTGGTGTCCAGTGCTGCAAGCTGGACAGATGATTGAAGAACTGGTGACAGTAACGAAGATCTTCATGGATGCGTCCTCCCCCGAAGTCAACACGGTGTGGTTTTATCATGCCTGGGGATTGAGCATACTTGGCAAGGATGACGAGGCTGAACGCATCTACAGACAACTGCTTGAGCACACTCCTGACGACGCCGATGCGTTACACAATCTCGCGCTGCTCGTAGAAGAGAAGAGCCTGTTCCAAGAGGCCCTGGCGCTCTCTAACAGGGCAGCGGCTTTGGCTCCCGATGACGAGATTATTACAAATGAAAACAGCCGTCTCAAACGCGAATACGAGGAGCGAGAGCAAGCGCGTCAACAACAAGAACAATTGCGCGCCTCCTCTCAGGAGCGAGTGCACCATTGGTCTCTTCTTTCCGACAACCAGAAACGGCTCCTCTGCCTCATGGAACTCCACCCGTCCGCACACTGGTCAGCATTGTTCCCTTATGTGAAAAATGATGAGCATCAATTGCGCCAGGTACAAGAGGACTGGGAATGGCTACTGGCGCATGGAGTATGCTCGCAGGCAGAAACAGGCACGTCGGTGCGTGCTGTCCCTCTCTTGCAACCTTGCGTCTTGGAAGAGGGCTTTCGCTGCTGGCTGTCAGCGGAAATCGCGAGGGTGCAGGCACGAAAAAAGAAAAACCTTTGGTTGCCCGCCGCGGCAGATCTTGGAGATGAACAGCTTACCGAGCTATCCTCCACACAACGTGACCTGATGCAGCAGGTGCTCATGCGACAGATTGAACGTGTGGCACCCTCCGGGTTGGAGCAATTCCATCTTCGCTTCTACCGGCGCATCTGGAAGCAGCTTCTGATCGAATGGAAAATGTATGCTGCGCTGGTCGATCTTTGTGAGCAATTTCTAACTCGTCTCTCAGTGATGACCAGGCAGGAACTCTCGGAGTGTGCCTATTATGCGACAGGCCTTTCTTCTTGGCCTTATCAACATATTGCTGAAAAGCGATATAAAGAATATCTAGCACAAGAAGCAAATTATGCTGCCTACCACAATCTTTCTATTATTTATTTGAAAGAGAACAAATATCACGATGCCTTGCAGATGATAGACCAGGCGTTGCAGCTTAATCCATCGAATGTAAGTAGCATCAATCAAAAGGCTCGCATTGAACAGGCTATTAAAAAAGAAGAAGAAAAGCAAGCACAACTTGAGCTTCAGCGGCAACGAGAAAACGAACAACGCGAACAGCACCTCAAAGATTTGGAGCAGAAAATACAGGCTCACCTTACCGAAGTTGACTACTATAAACGAAACATTCTACAATCATTGAAGAATGCTTCCTATTATCGCGGTAAGCGATCATTTGCGAAGTATATTGGGATGGAAGAATGGGCATTGAATGCGCATTGGAGAAAGCTAGTGTCTTGGGGGATGATCGTCGAAGAAGACCGACAGACGATCGTTCATCCCCTGATCAGTGCGTATCTTGAACAAGGGTGGCCGATGCTATCGGCATCGTCGGTAAAATCAAAAGAGCCCAAGGTGACTGAGGCATCTTCGGTCGTCGTTAACGTAAAGGAGTTGGTTATGGGTGACCAGATTCGCAACCAGATCGGTGATATTTCTAACATTAGTGGGCAGCTATTTATTGGCAAGTTTAACACTGTTATTGCTGACCTCAAGAGTAGTGGCCAGACCGAGCTAGCAGAAGCACTAAAAACGCTCGAAGAAGCTGTGATAGTAAGTGAAGTTCTGCTCGATGACGAAAAGCAAGAGCAAGTTGGAGTCATTAACCATATTGGTGAAGAAGCAGCTAAGCCCAAACCAAACAAGACGTTACTCAAAGTATTGGGTGATGGATTAATGACAACCTTGAAGTCCGTCCCCGACGTGGCTAATGCGGTAGCCGCCGTCGCTCCGGTATTTGCTCAATGGCACCACTAGTCGGGGTTTGCCTATAAATGGCGGAATTCTGGTAGCCCAATCTACTTACTAAGGGTACCACCGAGAATTGTGCGAAAATATGCAAGGCTTAAGGCTTATGTCTTATCCTCCTCGCCGGAAAAATTATCTTGTGCGACGCGGATGAGCTTACCTTCCCTTACCACCGGTTAAGATCTTCCATGATGCAATGCGCTATTCTGCTTCCTCTCGCCACCAATTCACAGAAGTGTCGCCTTCCCATCGGGGAGGTAAATAAATTGAAGCCTCAATACGTGCATCGATCACATCATCCAGGTAAGATTTACCCAATTGAGCGAACCGCTGACGCACTTGCTTTTTGATTTTGTTAGATTCGAGGAACCTGGAGCCGATATTATGGTGGTCAAAAGATGTCTCAGGCTGCAATATTATGAATGTCTTTGTTGAGGAATATCGCGGATGATCAATTCGATAGAGGGGGGAGAAGACAGAAATAAAAAGGCGGATTCTATTAAATGAGAATTGCCACCCCCGCTGCATAATATTTACATCATCAAAGGCATTTGGCTTAAGGTCTTTTTCAGCTAGCGTCTTGAGAAACTCTCGAAACCACCTTGCGAGAATTTTCATGTCCTGGGTTAGTAAATCGTCATTTACTTCGATCACAAAACCGTCCAGGTGCTCATGAACTGCGGCTTTTGTAAATGAGATCAGGTAAGGGAGCAATGAGTCGATATTTTGACTTATTGAACAACTTGAATTCCATATTGGAGCACCCCATAGACTAGCTTCGTTTGCATAAGGGCAGGCAGTAGTCAAGCGTATGAATTGAAAGTGAACAAGCGATTCCGCCGTAGTCGGGTCAAAACTCTTCTCAGGGTGCCTCTGCTCCAGACTAATCATTGCCGAAATTTTTTCGTCAATAACCTTCTCAAGTGCCACGTCAAATTCATTGGCGATACGATACAAAGCTGAGTGCAAAGCTGCTATAGTTGGTCCTAAAGTTGGCCATGAATCAAAGTTTCTTGGATTCTTTGGCCCGTCGTAGTAGTTTACAATTCTTGCAATACGTCCCGCATGCGAGACAAGGTTGTGGAAGTTATTCCCTGTGAAAGCGCCACCGAAGTCAATTGCTTTAGAATCTCCCAGTTTGATATTGAACTGATTTGCTGTGCAAGTAGAAATGATCCATATATCTGCAAGCTCCTCGGCCAGACCAGGATGGTATAACCCCTTTTTAGCTGATTCTAAGTGTTCGCTCAGTTCCCCGAGTTCCTCTAGCAAACGGGCGACACCAGAAATAGGTCTCCAGTAGCCACTAATCCCCTGAATTGTCGAATGCACACGGCGTTGTCTAGCTGATAACGAGTTTTGATCCCTTATAGCCAATTTAGCCTCCAGGTAATCGATTGTAACTTTATCAACATGTTGACATGCTAAGATAGTTTGTCAATTGTTATCCATCAGCCGGGATGTTATATCGTCATTGGAAAGCGAAGCTAGACTCACTGTGGGTATCTGTTTGACAGCGGTTTGTCTCCTAGGTACGATCTCAATCAGATGCGAGATCTGGAAACAGTTCTTCCTGCATCTTGGGAATAATACTGCGCAATTGCGCAAAGTCATCGATAATGAAGTCAGGTGTCAATGTCGTACTGTCATATGTTTTCGTAATAAGCTCCTTTCCCCAGTGAGTTATCCGTACAACTGTCTCAAAGTTCAACTGGTCATACTTACGCCCATACTTAGCCCATATAGTAGAGGCCCCAAGTTCTCTCGCAGGAGCTAAATCATTCGTCACACTATCGCCAATAACCCATAGCTTTGACTGTAAGCCAATGCCACAAGAGATAAGCGCAGTCCTATATCCTTCCGGGCTTGGTTTGCGATACTCTGATGGAATCGTAACGACTCGACGAATAGGTGAGCGCGCAGGGGGAATAGATGGCTGGCCTCCATGAACTTGTAGTCCATCCCAAGCAATTAATCCATCTAGATACTTTCCAATCCCAAGGGAACGGAGACGAGCAACTGCATCAACCACCCAGGAATTAGTTACACCGATAATTACAACTCCCTGCTGTTTAAGCCAATGTAAGGTGGATGGAACTGTTGTGTAAGCTTGTAAACGGCGTCTGCGTGCTCTGCTAAATGCTACAAATCCCGCCTCTAACAAACGCTTCTGCATCTCCGGTGTTTCGCGACGGTATAGTTCGAGTTCTTGTATCGCATGCCGGTATTCAGCCGTCTCAAAACGTGTATAAACTTCCTTAAATTGTCTGTATATTTCCTCTTCCTCCAACTCCGTCGTGTAAGCAAGTGCGTGTACCATTGCCCTGAAACAAGGTGCAAAGTAGTCGATCCAATCAAAAAGAGTGTTATCTATATCAGTAAATAGCACCAACTTACTATTCATAATATGTCCCCTATTCAGCTCTGTGAATGAAAACTCTTCTGTCTAAGTCTGTCGTTTGGTGGGATAGAACTTATGAAAATCCCTGAAAGGTATTCAGATGATCCAAATAATTCCTTACCTTCACATCAAGTTTAGACGAATAAGGTTCAAGAACGACTCCTTTAAGCATCTATAATTAAGTGGATATGCGTCATTATCCACACCATTGCAAAGCACAAAATCAAGATTTGTGGTAACACTAGTTAATACAAGTCATTGGTATTCGAGAAAGCCTGTAGTGGTAGTGTGTCAATGAGAACTATTAGCATCTCAAGCGCTGCAAATAGCGCTAAATGGCGAACAACTCCCTTCGTGGTTTCTTCTAGCCTTGATTTATCTTCGTCTGCACTGTCAGAGATCCCACGCAGTGCGAGAAACCGAACTCTTCGAAACATTCCCGTAAATTCAGCGGCTACTGCAACACCGGATGACTCCATCTCGACGGCCAAATAGTCTCGTTTCCAGCGACGTAACCAGCTCTTAAAAGCTGTAGCAGCACCCACTACCGGCCCCGACGCAATTGGTCCAGTATATATTTCAAAACGAAAATCGCTCATCGAGCTTATCAAGTCTGGGCTAACCTGTTGTAATAAGCGTTTCTGAGCTGCAACAAATGCCTCTGACGCCAAAACCTTCAACTGTTGTGCCCGATATACTAAGAAGCTGTCAGAACGAAGTGGATCACCACCTGGAAGGAGCTTAAATCCGTTCTTACCGTGAGCCACTGCTTTAGTATTAGCATAATAACTAATTACCTGATCACCGATCACAACATCGCCAACCATCACATCGGTAGACAACGCTCCAGCAATACCAATATTTACAACAATACTTGGTTGATATTTATTGATTACCATAACCGTCCCAGCCGCTGCTCGCTCCTGCCCTTTTCCGACAAATGCAAAAATAAACTGAATGTCAATGCCACGGGTTGTTTGCCTTTCTGTTTTATAGAACAGTAATCCAGTCTCACTATCCTCCTCTATTAGGACTGATCCGACCGTTGCCTTTACGGCTGCCAGGAGAACCTCGAGTTCCTCACTTAGAGCAACGATTACAGCAATTGTATAACGAAAAGGTTGTCCTTTCCGGTCACGCCCGCGCATTTCTGTGGAGAGTCGGGCTTCCTTTTTGGTTTGTTGTGAGTTATCAACACTTTCACTAATAAATGCCAGGGATGCCTGTTCGGGATAATTCAATCGAGCAACTTGTTCGGCAGCTATAATCACCGCCTGATAGGCGTTGTTTGCGGAAAGGATGCTATTTTTTACTAGATCACATGCTCTCACAACAATTGCAGTTTGCGATGGGCTGACCTTGTCAGAATTTGCGAGATGGCTTAACTGCTTGAGAAGTGTGTCTCGTAGCAAAATCACCTTCGGTTCTGCTCTTAGGCGAACTATATCGGCAAGAGTAAGTTCCCGAAAAGCGTGCAGTAGTCCTAGAAAACTTGCGGCACGTTCGTAAGCGACTAAGTCAACAAGTACTTCAGGATTGGTTCGAAGCAAGCCGCAGTCCACATATCCAACCTGTGGAATGCGACCAATTAAGTTTGTTTTGAATTCCTCTATGTAACTCATGACCCAGTACCATGCTAACGCTAGTTCGTAATGTACGCGAGCAGTTGGGGAAGTATTATAGTCAAATAGGCCGAGGTTTTCTACAACCCCCCAAAGGAACGCATGGTTCTCGAGTCTATCCGGAATAGTTGCCAAAGCAGACTCATAGTCTTCTGGTGGCACCTTTGACGGTAGAAGGAGGCGTGCCTGAAGCATTTGCTCAATCGGAAGATGGCAGGGTATGATAGTACTTCCTGCAAGTGCAATAATATCACTGTTCCACCGAGTCTTGATATTAGTAGTCGTATTAAGAGTTCGTATGTGGAAACTTCGTGCAAATGGTTTAAGTCGTCTACGAAAAGATGCATGAGCCCACTCTTTATACAGCGAGGTGGAGTCAAATTGAGCGAGATGTAGATTCTGCAACACCTCAAGCTCAGTCGACGGTCCTACGAAATAGAGGTTTTCAGTAGCAACCAATAAATTGAGGTCCTCTAATAAGTCGATAGCAACAGGTGATTGTACCAAATCACTTGTCGGCATTATGAGTGTGTTTTGTGATAAAAATGCGGCCCAGTGTAGAGCTGAGCGCATTATATCCACAAGCGTCTTTCGGGATTTAATCCGCTCTTGTATTTTATACAATTTGTGTGTTTGGTGATGCAAAAAGTGAATAAACATAGTTAAGCCAGATAAACCAAGATCTTTTAGTTAAGAATTCCCGATTAGGACAAAAAATTAATACCACGGTCATCAAATCTTAGTGTGTTAGACTTACTTTGCGAAACACAAAGTGATGAGCCGGATGGTTCTTGTTGCGACCAAGAGTTGTCTCATTGTAACTAACCAACTCAAACCATTTTCTGAATAAATCAATGATTTCTTCCCGCGTTGGATGATAAATTGTGTTACCGAATCTACCAATTCGCACGCGCTGGCCCAAAGCCTCTTCATCATTTTCAGAGTAACAAACCAATCCATAAAGTGCTTCAGCTTTTAGCGCATGGTATACACCTATCAAATACTTATTTCTTACTTCTTCAGGTATGTGATGGAACACGCTGTAGTCGAAACAAAAATCAAATAAACGTTTTGGGTGATAGGAAATTATGTTTGCAACCTTAAACACTGCGTTTACGAGAGCACTTTCTTTAGCAATTTTTTCTGCAGTATTTATTGCCGTTTTACTTATGTCTATGCCAGTAACTAAGAACCCTGACTTTGCTAATGTTAAAGTGTGGGTACCTCTACCACAACCAATATCGAGAATCCTTGCCTCAGCCGAAATATATTGTGGCCAGATGAGGATTTCTTGAGGTATATAGTTAACCTCCCAAGGAAGTGCGTTTGATGCCTCGCTGTACAAACGCTCCCAATGTGCAGTAATGGCACCGTACCCTAGCATGGTGGACCGGGTATCCGAGAATGAATCTGTCAATTTGGTTACTCGTCCTACTTCGTCCAATTCAGTATTCTCTGTGCACTCAGCCGTCGGAGAAATGCATAGCTTTTTCTCTCCAACCTTCTATCACTTTCGTAAGGAATATATGAATCTCTTTTGCTGTCAGCTCATCGCAGGAACCTGTAGTATCTGTCAAGTTGCTATAGCCTGTGTACGTGTGGCGTACCTTCTCTTCCAGATGAGCTTTCCTTTGCAGCTAGCGAGTCGGAACAAGTTTCTATTTGGAAGTGCTTTAAAAGATACTTTATCAATAGTACTTGTAGCATTGCAGAACACTTATAGTTTAACATCAGAAGCGGCAAAGCGCAAGTGTTCTCGGTAACATAAAGATTATATTGAGAATGGTTTTCCGCACTGGTTTGTTCTTCCCAGATAGGCTATTTTTGACTATCCCCGCAAAAAGGTAAAGCAGACCAGCCCCCGCTTCGTATAATGGGCCTTTATATCAACCACGCTTCCCTACTTCGTGCCCAGGAAGCAGCTAGAATGGTTTAATATAACGCACTCTGAGCACAGTTATACGAGCCACTTTTTTAAGCCCGTCAACCGGAAAATAAAATTGTGCAGTAGTTGACAAATTACATTTATTGTCCTATACGTATATCTAAGTTTTGTGGGAGATATGAGTAAAGCAAGAGTCCGCTCTACGAAAGAAAAGCACATGAAACGTTCCATACAAGAGAGATGGCCGTGGCTTGAGGAAGTGCGGGGAATGCGCTCGCAATTGCTCGACATCCTTAGCAATGCTGATCTGGCGTTCAGCCCTGGCGGACAGAATATGACGTTGGGTGTGCTGTTACGCAAGATGGGAGACCTTGAGCATTCGTACATTCAGTCGTTGAAAACCGGTGTGCGAGATTTGTCCTATCACAACACGGAAGCAGGGTTGGAGAGCGATATTACCCGTCTCAAGGCATGGTTTCAAGCACTGGACGAGGAGATGCTAGAGACGATCTCTGCTTTCTCGAATGAAGAGTTGACCAAGCGTGTTGATCGAGGCGGATTTCACTCGACAGTTGAACGGGAAATCGATCACTATGGCGAAGCGCTCTTAATATTCTTTGGCAAGGCTACCATCTATCTTCTGGCGATGAACAAACCAGTCCCGGAGTCTATTGAGAGCACTATCGGGTAGAATGGCATATAAGGGTATCACCGAGAATTGTCGGTAGGGTACTCATAAGGCAATAACTTTAAGCTACCCATGTGCTTGTAAACCCGTTCGTAACCTAATCATGAACAAACGGTCTAGTTCAGTCGGCAGGTACCCGGTTGCTGCCTTAAACGATTGCTTATACGCGTGAAAATACGCAGGATGGTCAAAAGGATCAGCGTACTTCTGGCTAATTAAGGGAAGGAGCACGCCTTTTTTCCCCTTTGCCAGGGTCGCAGCATGCGCGTAGGTATAGGATATTCCGGGAAAGTAGTCCACCTTTTTGTTTCCCAACAAAACCCAGGCAGGATCGATAATACTCCCGTCGCTTCGCTCAAGCCAGCCATGCTCAAATGTTGCCCGCGGCTTAATCTGGTCAGGAATAGCAAACCCCTCAACATACCAGCCCGTTTGCAGGTTCTCAGAGGCGAAAAAAGCCCGCAACGCGTGATACCAGCACGCTTGTGTCGTAGCGCCGATTTCTTTGGCAATGGCAAGGGAGAGGGCAACGTCTAACATTTCAGGAACGATTATAGCATAGAGCAAACGTCCTTCATTGATCGGGGAACTTTGTGCTTTTTCTCTTGCGTTTCGCCAACGCTTGCTTGTAGCATAATCTCAACTACAGCTTCCTATAATTCCTGATTATCGGTATCACGCTCCACAACCCCAGGCATAACCGCGCAATTTTCTGGTGCAATATAACCGCCGCGAAGACCTGGTTATAGGAACCGGATTGGGTATTCTTGACTATCCCCGCAAAAAAGGCAAAAAGAACCGCCGCAGTCTTGATTTACTGCTGTCCAAAAACGGTCGTTTTCGGTACACTGCCTGCTTGTTAAAACGCTGCCGGAAGTTTGAGCGCAGTCACCCGCCGCGACCTGTCCCAAAATTGCGTACCATAATCTACGTTTCATAACTTGACAACCTACATGGGTTTTGGTACATTTGAGGAAGACCTATGACTTCCGAATAAGTGGGGACGAGCAGAGGAAATCAGGGCAGCTTGCCATTTTTTAACTCCGCTCCCCGGAAAGGGTAAATATAGTATATGCTCATCGGCTACGCCCGCGTCTCAACGCACGAACAAAACCTGGATCTTCAACTTGACGCTCTCAAAGCGGCGGGGTGTGGGAAAATCTTCACTGATAAAATCAGCACCCTCAAGGAGGAACGAAAAGGCCTGCTGGAAGCCCTGGAGTATGTGCGTCCAGGCGATGTCCTGGTGGTGTGGAAGCTGGACCGGCTGGGCCGCACGTTGAAACAATTGATAGAACTCGTTGCCTTCCTCAACCAGAAGGGCATCGGGTTCAAGTCCCTCAAGGAGACCATTGACACCACCACCTCAACCGGCAAGCTGGTGTTTCACATCTTCGCAGCGCTTGCCGAGTTTGAGCGGGATATTATCCACGAGCGCACCCGCGCCGGGCTTGAGGCAGCACGGGCACGTGGACGAAGCGGCGGCAGGCCCAAGTCGCTTCCTCCCCAGCAGGTGCAGGCACTCAAAAAGCTCTACGACAATAAAACTATGCCGGTATCCCAAATATGCAGCACCTTTCATATTGGCCGGACTACGCTCTACCGCTATATAAAAGTGGAGTAATTAGGCTCTGTTTTAGATGGCCGTTTTTGTACCTTTGTGGGATTACACCCAGCGACCTATGCTATAATTTCGGCAGTCATGACAAAGCTCATCAAAAACTACACAACCGATATTCCCGTTGAGAAGACAATCAGCGAGATACAAAAAATCCTCGCGCAGAATGGAGCGCGGGGCATTATGCTGGAATATGACGGGAACGGCAACATTGCGTCTCTTAACTTTACCAGCTTCAATGGCGATCTGCTCGCGTTAGCGGGGGCCGGTGTTTTTGCTCTATTTTCTGTGTTAGGCAAAAAATATCAGTACGATCAGGTGGTAAGCGTCTTCATTTATTTTCTTACTGCTCTCGTGCTCATCACGCCAACACTTTTTCTATTTTCCTCGCTGCGGATACCCTCGGTTCATATATGGTTCTGGCTTCTGCTAAATGGCTTTTTAGTAAACGGCATTTCCTACATCTTCTGGTTTAAAGCATTAGAACACGGAGATACGCACATCATCTCAAATGCGCTTTATTTAACCCCTTTTCTTTCGCTGGTTTACATCTGGCTACTGCTGGGAGAAAAAATCCTTCTCACCTCGGTTCTTGGATTGGTGGTCATTGTTGTTGGCATTATTCTACAATCCGTAAAGATCGCTCATTTGAGAAATGCTTCGCATAAAACAAAGCGTTTGCTGAAGGGGGGTGAGGCAGCATGATAACATACGAAGATTTTGAAAAGGTTGATATTCGTGTGGGGAAAATACTATCGGTAGAAGATTTTCCAGAAGCCAGGAAACCTGCGTATAAATTGACTATCGATTTTGGGCCTGAGATTGGAACGAAGCGGTCATCTGTTCAAATCACAAAGCATTATACGAAAGAAGAGTTAATTGGAAAACTCATTATTGGAGTCGTCAATTTCCCGCCTAAGCAAATCGGGCCATTCATTTCAGAAACCTTAACGCTTGGCCTACCTGACGGGAGCGGCGTCGTCGTATTGCTCAGTCCTACTAAGGAGGTGCCTATTGGTGGAAAAATGTTCTAAATCCAAACTAACGATACGCGGTGACAGGAATTTTGTAATAAGGCCTTGATGGCAGAATTTATCTTTTACAGTGCTCACGTTTTTTCGTGGAACTTTTTCCCTATTTAGGGTACCACCGAGAATTGTGCGAAAATATACGCTAACGATGAAAAAAAGCCGAACTAGTCCTCTTTTACCATTCTCTTTTCTCGCCCCTGCTCAGTGCGATACCGATTGACCTGGTGCTATACCATCCCTCTCCCTTTACAGCCTCGTGCTGCTCTCTGTTTAATAGATATGCATGAAAAAGACAATGCACCGGAGACGGAGAAGGCCAGCCGGGGAAACCAAACAACAAGTAGGGGTGCAGCAACCGCTTTTTTCCTGGCTCACTCCGCTACGTATCCTCTACACGGCAAAGGTGAGGTAGGAAAATACAAAAGCAACAGAGACTTGGTAACGTAATTATTTCCTTATGAGTACTCTACGGACAAATCGGGGTGATACCTTGTCTCGACGGACTTTTGGAAAGGACGTAGGCTGCGATGCTCAGGATATGCAGGCGATACGTTTTATTTTCAAATCCCAGCCCATTCAAGCTTGGATCAAGTTAAAGACAAGCCCCTGTACCGGGTGCGTCAATGAAGAACGTGATCTGGTCTGTTCCAGCGAACGGGCCTGTTGCGACAACCTTCAGCGTATGGCTACCCACTGTCAAAGCGCTTGGTGGCAAGACTTCCCCTTGCTGAAAGACATAGGCCTTCTCCCAGCCAAAAAAGTCTAGAATCTCTGTTGCAAGAAGCCGATGAATAGCCGTACGCTCCGTAGGCAATGCTGACCCATCGAGGATAAGTTCAAACACGATCTGATCCATTATAACCCCGGCATCCTGAACAGTAAATGACTTATCGCCGCCTTCAAAATCGGCAATCAAAATAGCATGCCAGTCTTCCGCGCAAAAATGGCGGCCATCCCACGCTGATCCTGAAAAAGGTCTGATTCCTGCCCGTAACTCATCGGACGGCCCCCCCAGATGCGTGAGATGGTGACTCAAAATGGCTTCCCCTCCGTTGCCAAAGGCCTGCAAAACTGCCTCGGCATCACCTCGAGTCACCCGATCGGAGCTTGCCTCAACCGGCGCGAGAGTGAAAAGCAACATTACCGCTACAACACTAGTCATAACTATTGCCCGAACAATAAAATGCGACGCCCTCGTCTCTGTATTGATATCCATACTTGTCATCATTCAATTCTCCTTCTTCTAATGTCAGTTAACTTATATCCAGTATTACTTATTAGTAAATAATAATATAAAGAGATTGTCAACGAATACAATTTTATGGAACTACTTTGATGAATTTTAATTTGCTATACTCGATTTAAATCTATGAGAAAAATAATCATGTTGGGTATTTTTGGGCAAATCCGCAAAAAGGTAAAACACTTTTCGTATTTTTTTAAGTCTTAGCGTATAATTTCACATGATTCTCGGTGGTACCCTTACAAAATTGCTTCTTCCTTTAAAGTATATTTCGCACGTTTACATACCTATGGAATTTTAATTTCGTTTTCCTCTCACTGTGTCTTATGTGAGCCTGCGAGCAGACAATCTCTTTTGTCTCCCGGCAGGCTCACGGTGTTTGGCACGCACGATTTGTGATACATTTTAGCTGAACATCAAACATAAGGCAGGTGAGATAGACTCCGAAGGTCTAGTCAGGAAGATCGCATGTGCGATTTTCTGAGAGGAGCAGTATAGTGAGTCCAGAGCAAGCAGGTCCGGCATTTGGGATAGTTCTGTTACTCCTGATCATCTTAGTAATAACATGCATTGTATATGCGTGGGAAAGGAGGAGCAGAGGTAGCTACGGTGATAGCTTTCTGTCCCTCGGTTGTTGGGTGACCTTTTATGTGATAATAATTATTATCGTCATTGGATTTTTTACCGGGGCAATGTTTCGGTAAACCAGCGATCTAATGCGGTAGTAGTTGATAAAATCGTAGGTTGTAAATTGTATAACAGCAAGCGCTGTGGATAACACAGAGTTGAGCGAGGATGCTCTTTTTGAGTGACCGTGTATCGGTCAGGGTCTTCCAAGACCTCATCTACTCTCTCATCTCTGCCACAGCGCTTTTTCATGCCTTTAATTTGTCGTCTTCGATTAGAGGGTATCAAGGGTTCCACCCCGATTTCTGCGTACATGCACGCTAATCAATTAGCTTCTCACTAAATCTCTGTTTAGTTTTATATTCCTCCCATCGCCAGCTTCTCATACTTTTCCTTCGCATCCTCCCACGTCGTTTCACTCAGTCCGATCTTTATGAGAACGTCCTCGATCCCCTCTCCCCGCTTTAGACTCCGGACAACAAAGGTATCGCGCAGAATACCGGCTGTTACTTTCTTCTGTACCCCTGCTCTCTTTGCAACATCTGAAAGGAGCATTTCAATAAACCGGGGTGTATAGGGAAAAAGCATATCGGTAATGGTGTACTGCTCGACATAGTCCGTATACACCGGTACCATTTCCGGAGGCAACTTGAGTTTCCTGTCTTTTTTGACCTTCTTCCCGGTGTGCTTGACCCACAGTTCCGGCGCGTATTTATTTGACAAGTCAAAATGGATGATTTTCAGGTCAAACAATTCCTCTTTTTTTATGCCGGTCTCAAGAAACAGCAGGAGTAAGAGATACGTTCGGGGATCTGTGCTCGCTGCATTGAGTAATTGCTGACACTCGCTGTCAAACAGAATATCCGGAAGCGGCGAGGTCACTCGCAGGTATCGGATAGACGCCGCAGGGTTGCCAGTAAGCGCCTTTTCTGTCGCAAGCCAGAGAAAATAATTCGTGATTGCCGATATCTTCCGGCTCACGGACTTCTCGGTCATGACTTTTTTCAGCTCCCCTATCCACTGCTGAATATCAACGGCCAGGATCTCCCGCAGTTTTTTATCTTTGATAAACAATCCGAACTTCTTGACATCACTCGTAAAATCATCCGGCGTGTATTTTGAGTATCCCCCGCTCCGTAGGTAGGCATGATAGGCAGGAAGGGTTTTGAGGACCGTAGAGTCAGCTCCAGGAGGTTCAATTTGGTGTGCTTGCGGCAGTATCCCTATATATTTTTTCCGGTCAAACAGTGATGCTTGCTCGCCTGGCATGCACCCAGTATACCACTTCGCAGAGTCAGATGCACTCTCCATTCCCCCATCATTCCCTACTCTTCTTTTCCCCGTCCAGCCTCGTTTTCCAACCGCTGTACAATAATTTTTTCCTTTATAGCGCGGCGCGGGGGTGGTCTGGGGGAGAGGCGGTAGGACTCTGCGAAGTAGGGGAATTTCAAGGTACCGGAAAACCGGGACCATACTATTTTTCATGGTACGGATATCTCCGGATCAAAAAGGAAAAACACCGCACTAAAACAGAGCTTGTCATGCGTTGCTATCAGGTAGTGGCCCCAAAACGCAGCAGCGCTGGTATTACCCC
>WNGH01001189.1_pt1 | contig 32009 bp, 25 predicted proteins | sample 5400631 | NCBI WGS metagenome assembly WNGH01 (sample SAMN13153373, study PRJNA577476) | soil metagenome | isolation source: 115 cm soil or saprolite under Garry oak tree replicate 1 | place: USA:California | collected 2016-06-15
ATCGCCAAATGCTACTGGAAGAATGTCCTGTGGTCGCCTTCTTATTTCGCCGCATCCTGTGGCGGCGCACCACTCGACCTCATCAAGCGCTACATTGAACAGCAGGCCACACCGCTATAGTCGTGGCTCACCCCGGCCTGAAGTCCGAGGCCTCTGCCACTCGCGGGGTCAAACTTCAGGGAAGGGGTGGTGGAGTGCGGAGGTTCCAGAGGAATTGGGCAAACAAGGCAAATCTGAAAGCCAAAGCTCAATCCAAGTGGGGGATTCGAGGGAGTTGGGGATGGGGAATCCTCGCAATCCCGCACTTGTGCCGAACACGGCTAGTACAACGGGGACACAATCTATGGACGATTCGCGCTTGGCCTTCGGTGGCTAGCGAATTTCTCCCCGTCCCGACGGTTTGCTGGCCACCGCGACATCCGATCGAGGAGTCATCGAAAGAACAAAATATTCGCGTTCCTTACCGTCAGCTTCGGGGACTCGAAGCACTAGCTTGTCCTTGTGAATCCGGAATTGAGCGGTTTCGCCCACGGGCAGAAGCACCGGATGTTTGTCGTCTTTCGGCCTGATCCGATAGGTGACCCGCTCCGCCTGCAATACGTATTCCTGGCACATGACTACCCTAGTGTTCTTGTGCTGGCCGTCGGTTCCCAAGATTTCGCCGGCAATGGTCTTGCCATCTTTTTCGGCGGAACCGCAAGACGAAGAATCCATCTGAAGCAGCACGCCTTTTTCGTATACCGGCGCATCTTTGGCCTGCATGCTCATCGTCGTTGCGAAAACGAGAATTGCCACCATCCCTATTTTCATCATTGCCCTCCGAGAAAACGATTGTTACGTCCGGCAGACGGCAGAAAGATGGCGCCATGCGCCCGGCCCAGCAGACTGGGCACAAGAGCGCTCGCACTTCCCGAGGCCGTTTCCAACCCATCGTATAAGGGATGCCCACAAATAGAAAAATATAGGCTCTTTGGGGCTCGTCGTTTCCTCGGGATGCGAAATCTTCGGGCGTTTCTCTTTTCGTTTCTTTCGCGGCCATGATGGTGGTGCAATTTCTTTCAAGGTGCTGTGCGTTCATCCGCAGATCAAGGGGCGGCGCGCCTCAGCAGGCGCCACACGGGCTGGAAATTGAATGACCAATTCCTGCCCGTTTACTTGAAGATCCTTGGTTGAGTATCAGACGCTGTGCACTCTCATCTGCTGCCTGATGTAGTCGGCCTGTCGCAGCGCCAGCGCCACGATGGTTAAGGTGGGATTCGCTGCGCCAGGACTCGTTAAGACACTGCCGTCGGAAATAAACAGATTCTTGATATCGTGTGTCTGGCCCCAGGCGTTCGTGACGCCGTCGCGGGGCTCGACGCTCATGCGCGCGGTCGAGAGATTATGGGTCGCAGGAGGAGTCGGGCGACGATGCGCTTCGCCCCGACGGCATCGTACATCTTGCTCATTTGTCCTTGGGCATGTTTGCGCATGGCCTGGTCGTTCACATGCTCATCGACGTGGACATTCGCCACCGGCAAACCATAGGCGTCCTTCACTGCGAAATTCAACGTGATGCGGTTGTCGGAGCGGGGCAGATCCTCGCCATTGATGAACATGCCGGCCATATTCCTGTAGCTTTCCATGATGGAGGCGAAATCCCGGCCCCATCCGTAGGGCAAGCCCACCAGGGGAAACGTCGGAAGATCCAGGGTGAGGAGTTCAAGGCGGTATCCGCCGACGAAACCGCGGCGCGGATCGTTGCGCGCTTCGTCTTCGACCACTCCTGCCAGCGTGGCTCCGCGCCAAGCATAGACGGGCTTGTCAAAGATCCCCCAGACAAAGCCAGTGATATGGTGACAATAGTTGCGGCCCACCTGGCCGGAAGTGTTGCCGAGACCTTGCGGAAATTTCGAAGAAGCAGAAAGCAGCAGCAGACGAGCCGTCTCGATGGCGTTGCCGGCCACGCAGATCAGGCGGGCCCGTTGTCGCTGTTCTTTGCCCTGATGATCCCGGTACACGACGGCGTTGACGCGGCCGTCGGGGCCATGTTCAATTTTTGTGGCCATGGATTCGATCCGCAGGTCCAGATTCCCGGTCGCTTCAGCTCGCGGAATTTCCGTGTAAAGCGTGCTCCACTTCGCGCCCATCTTGCAGCCCTGCACGCAAAAACCTTGTTGGATGCAGTAGCCCCGCCCGTCGAAGGCGCGCGAATTGATGGCCATGTGGCCGGTGTGCACTTGCTGGTAGCCGAGCTTCTTCGCTCCCGCGTACATGACCTTGAAATTGTTCGAAGCAGGCAAGCCGGGAACGCCGTTGCGGCGTGTCACGCCGAGACGGTGTTCCGCGATTTCATAATACTTCTCGAGTTCTTCGTAGGAGATCGGCCAGTCGATCACCGAAGCGCCGGCCACATTTCCATAAGTCGTTCGTGCACGAAGTTCCCAGGGCTGAAGCCGCGGCGCAGCTGCGGTCCAGTGAACCGTGGTGCCGCCGACGGTCTTGCAGTGCCACACGGGCAGAGCGGGAAAGTCCCGCGCGACGCCCCAATTGCCGCTCTGCGTGCGTGCATCGAGCCACGCCAATTGAGCAAAGGCTTCTCCGGGCACCTGTGAAAACGTCTCAGTAGATTGCCGCTTGCCGGCCTCCAATAAAACGACTTTGATGCCGCGGCGGGTCAGTTCATGCGCCAGCGTGCCACCTCCAGCACCGGAGCCGATGATGACCACAGCGCTCGAGTCATGAAGATCGATGTGACTCATGTCGGAGTTCTCCACTACCTACGAGCTGACCGGCATCGGCCCGCCGTCCTCGAGAGGCACTTCCGGCAACCAGCGCAGATCGTTGAATCCGCGCTGGAGATACCCGCCTTTTGAGAATGCCTCGCCCTGGTAACCAAAGAAGACATAGGCCATCGGGGTAGCATAGAGAACTTGCAGCGTTTTCAGGCGCATCGCTTGAAAAAATGCGGAGGATTCCATTTTCTTCAGCGCCGCAACGCGGTCGTTCTCCGAGCTTGCTGCGAATTCCGAGCCGAGCGCAGCGAGACCTTCTTTGAGCATCTTGCGATTGCTCTCGTCTTTCTCTGCATCGCTGTCGATGGCCTTGATAACCATCGCATAGGCCGCATCATCCAGCTTGTCGTGCGGCACGATGGTGCGTGCCACGGCCATAAGTTCGGTGCCCTCGGCGCTCGTCAGGGCCGCCAGATCGACGGCCCAGGCACGCCCCGGCGCGACCAAGGCGAGGGGACTTCCCGCGACAACCAAACCGGTCAGCAGCCCGGTAGTAGTTTTGAGGAGTTCCCGGCGGTTCAGATTTACGACATCATCCATATATTTTCCGTCCCACTGCGGATTGCCCAGAGGCTGAAGTTGCTGGCCCGCCCTCAGGCGTAGTTTGGCGGATTTACGGACTGATCCATCCCCATGCAAGTCTGTCCGCCTTTTGCAACATTGACGCTGATCAAGCGCGGTCCGGGCGCAGCGAACGCTTCTCTTAGAGCAATCTCGAGATCTTCCGGTCGGTCGACTTCCTGCGCCGTCATGCCGTAACCCTGAGCGAGCTTCACCATGTTGATGCCAGGCAAGTCCATGCCAGCCGCACATCGCTCGTGGAGTCCCAGGACATATCGAAAATCAGAGGGCATGTCGCGGAGAAAGGGCAGTTCCGTCGAGCCGGGATTGCCGAAGATCACCGTCATCCCTAAATTGCGCAGAACTTCGTAGGTAACTTCTCTGACCGTGCTCAACGTCGGCTCCGGAAATCTTCAACCTCAAATTCTCCAGACGCGGAAGTTATACCACTTTGAATGCGCTCGCAGCGAGCCCGCGAAAGACCGTTAAGGTCGCGATGACAAAAGGGCATCGGTACTCGCCAGTGATTGTTGCCAAGCGTTTAGCGGGTACGACATGTTTCGCCGCGCTGCAGATGTGCCCGGCGCTGCCAATCTGCTACTGCGATTTAAAGAGATGAATCCCCGGTCTTCACCATCGTTGCGCCCCACGGCTCAAGCCTCGAGAACCTGATCAAGACGCTGAATTCTTACGCCCAGCTCCTGCGTAGCTCGAGGCCAGTTTGTGACGTAAATTCCTGCCGAGCGCTGGTACAATATTTACGTTTGCGCATAAGCCGAAACCCTTGGCTATAGTCATGCGTCAAAACAAAAAGACGGGGGATTGCCAGTCACCGTGCGTCAGAAAATATACCGAAAACGGGATTTTCGGCTAGGGCACAACTGCCTCGTCCCGCTCGTTCTGCTGGCCACGGTGTTCGCCGTAGCGTGTTCCAAGACCCAAACAGCCAGCGTGTTGGGAGATGCGGCTCACCCCACGCCCGTGCATTTCTACACCGTTGCCGAAGAAACCGCCCGGCGGCGCATCCAGGCGGTGGGCTCGCTCTATGCGTTTGAAGAGAGCATTTTGAGTTCGCAAGTGGATGGCCGAGTGGCCGAAGTGCTTGCCGACGTCGGCGACAATGTCAAAGAAGGTCAGGCGCTCATCGCCATCGATCCGCAGGAGCTGCAATTCGAAGTGGACCGCCAGCGCGGCCTGGTGACGCAGGTGCGTGCGCAGCTGGGGATCGGACCGAACGATCCGCCGCCGTCCGATCCCAAAAAACTTGCCTCCGTGCAGCGCGCGGAGGCGGACCTCTTTGACGCCGATCACAAGTACGGCCGCGCGCAGCAGATGTTCAAGGACAATCTGATCTCGCAGCAGCAACTCGACGAAGCGGCAAGCCGCTTCCAGAGTACGAAAGCGACTTACAATGTCGCGCTGCAGGAAGTGGATCGGCTGAAGGCGCTGCTGATTTCCAGCGAAGCCAGCGAGAACCTGGCCGAAAAAAAGCTCGCTGACGCGGCCATTCGCGCGCCATTTCATGGCGCCATCAAGACGCGGAACGTGCATCCCGGCGAATACCTGCGCGTCCAAAGTCCGGTGATGGTGCTGGTTCGCACGGACCGCTTGCGCGCGCGACTGGCGGTGCCGGAGCGCTGGGCCGGATGGGTGAAAGACGGCGCCACGGTCGATTTGCACGTGGAGGCTTTTCCCGGCGAAACCTTTCAAGGTAAAATCTCGCGCATTAACCCGGTGGTGGCACAGGATTCACGTACCTTTGAAGCGGAAGCACTCCTTGCGAATCTCGATGGGCGGCTGAAGCCCGGCTTCTTTCTCGAAGCCTCTATCCCCAGTGAGAAAGAAGAGAAAACCATCTTTCTCCCGGAGAGAGCCATAAACTATCGCTACGGCGTCTATAAAGTCTTTCTGCTGAACGGTAATCGCGTCTCGGAACGGCAGATTCGCCCCGCCGGCCAGACGGAAGATGAGCGGGGGCGGCGTTTTGAAGTGGCCGAGGGGCTGAAGCCAGGTGACCGGGTTGCCGTGGCCATTTCCGGCGAATTGCACGAGGGCTCCGTCGTGCGAGAACAGGCTGAGCGGACCACGCCGGCAGCGAAGTAATCCGGGTGTGAAGATCACGCGCGTCCGTCGTTGAAGCGATAAAGCGATGAAGCTCGCCGAAACCTGCGTAAAGTATCCCGTCTTCACGGTGATGCTGATTGCGTTTCTCGTGACGCTGGGTGTGTTTTCCTACCGCGGGCTGGCCGTCGACCTTTTTCCCAAAGCGGACCCCGCCACGGTAAACGTGGAAGTACGGCTGCCCGGGGCAACTCCCGAAGAAGTTGTCACCGGAGTCGTCTTGCCACTCGAGGATGCCATCTCCTCGGTCAGCGGCATCGATGAGATCAGCGTTTATTCCTTCGAAGGCTTTGCTTATATCACCTGTACTTTTGTGCTCGAGCGCGACATCGAGGGCGCCGCTCAGGACATCCGAGAAAAAGTTGCGGGAGCCATTGATCGGCTGCCACGCGACACTCTTCCGCCAATCATCACAAAGCAGGATCCGCAGTCTGATCCCATCATGACACTCCTCGTGAGCGGCCCCATGAGCCGCCGCGAGCTGACGGAGATCGCCGACAAGCAAGTGCGCCGCGTCATTCAAACGGTGGATGGAGTCGGCAGCGTCGAGCTTACCGGAGGGCAAGGGCGGCAAATCCGCGTCCTCCTGGACGCGCAAAAGCTCACCGCTCACAACTTCACGGTCCTCGACGTGCGCGAGGCGCTGCAGCGCGAGAACATCGAAGCGCCGGGCGGGCGCATGATCACCGGCCCCCAGGAACTGGGGCTGCGCACTCTGGGGCGCGTGACTTCCGCGGAGCAATTCGGCGAGATTGTGCTCGGGACGCGCGGAGGCACGCCCGTGCGCATCCGCGATGTGGCGCGAGTCGAGGATGGCGCCCAGGAACTGCGCACTTGGTCGGCACTCTTTCGGAAGGGCACGGCAGCACAAGACGTCGTGGCCATTCAGGTTCTGCGCCAATCCGGCGCCAACACCGTACGCGTGGCGGACGACGTGAGGAGCAAGCTTGATGATTTGCGCGCGCAGATGCCGCCGGGGATTCAACTCCAAGTAGTCCACGACATCTCCGATTTCATCAAAGCTTCGGTGCATTCGCTGATCGAGCACCTGATTCTGGGCAGTGTTCTCGCCAGCATGGTTGTCTGGCTCTTCATTCGCAACTGGCGTGCGGTGCTGATCGCCGCGGTGGCCATCCCCGCTTCCATCATTGCTACGTTCACTTTGATGCGTGGCATGGACTTCTCTCTCAACAATATAACGCTCTTGGCGCTGACCCTCGCCGTTGGAATCGTCATCGATGATGCCATCATTGTCCTCGAAAACATTTTTAGATTCATGGACGAAAAGGGAAGAGACCGCGCTCTTGCCGCGGTCGAGGCCACCAAGGAAATTGGGCTGGCGGTGATGACCACCACACTCTCATTGGTGATCATCTTCCTGCCCATCGCGTTCATGACCGGATACGCCCGCAAGTACGTCAATTCTTTCGGATGGACGATGGCCATGGCCATTCTCGTCTCACTGTTGGTGGCCTTCACGCTGACGCCCATGTTGAGTTCGCGTTTCCTCAAGTTGGGGGGCCGAGAAAAGAAAGCGCACACTCAGGGTTTCCTGCACTCCGTCGAAGTGCTCTATCTGAGGATGTTAGATTGGTCCCTGTCGCACCGGCGCGTGATTATCCTGATTTGTGTGGCGACTTTTCTTTCCACATTCGGTTTCTATCATCTGGTGGGACGTGACTGGATTCCCGCCGACGACCAATCCGAATTGATCAGTTCCTACTCGCTTCCCGAAGGCACCTCGCTCGACAAAACCACCAAGCTGGCGCAGGAGATGGCCGAGCGCATCATTGCCCTGCCGGAAGTGGCCCTGGTCCAATCGTTTACGCACGGGACGACCAATCACGCCCACTTTTTCATCGTGCTGGTGCCGCGCAGCGAGCGAAACCGCACGCACGCGCAGATGGCCACCGCCGTTCGTGGAATCCTTTCGAGCTACCGAAACATGACCTACAACGTACGCCTGCCTTCCGTTCTGGGAGGTGAAATTTATTTTCCTATTGCCGCGGTAATTCGAGGTCCGGAGCTTGCACAACTGGCGGAGCTCAGCAAGCAGGCCGCCGGCCGGATGATGAAGTATCCCGACCTGGTGGACGTCAACCCCAGCCTCAACCTGAATACGCCGGAGTTGCAGGTGAAGGTGGATCGGCAGCGGGCTGCGGATATCGGCGTGCGCATGACCGACGTCAGCGATGCCGTTAGACTGTTCTATTCCGGCGAAGACGAGATTACCCGGTTTAAAGAGGGCTCGGAACAGTATCCGGTCACCATGCAATTGTTGCCTGAGCAGCGGGACAATCCCGATGTTCTCGCTCGCATGATGGTGCCCTCAACGAAACTTGGGCAGGTGCGCCTGGAAAATGTCGCCACCATCGGGCGCGGCGCCGGCCCTGCGTCCCTCCAGCGATACAATCGCGAATTTCAAGTCAGCGTCTACGCTAACGTAGCTACCGGCTATCCGCTGGACCTGGCTGCCGCGCACACCGTGCAGTCCATCAAGGAAGTCGGTTTGCCCGCCGGGTACTCCTACTTATTTTCCGGACAGGTGAAAGTCCTGGAGGAGACCACCTGGAATCTCCTGCTAGCGATGTTGCTGGCCTCCATCTTCATGTACATGGTGCTGGCGGCACAGTTCGAGAGTTTCACCTATCCCTTCATCATCATGCTGACGCTTCCGCTGAGCGTGCCGTTCGCGCTCTTCTCGTTGTGGATCACCGGACGCGCCCTGAGCCTGTGGAGCGCCTTGGGAATGTTCCTGCTGCTCGGTATCGTGAAAAAGAACGGCATCTTACAGGTGGATTACACCAATCGACTGCGGGCCCAAGGGATGCCCGTACGAGAGGCGATCATGGAGGCGAATCGCGTGCGCCTGCGGCCCATCCTGATGACCACGCTTTCTATCATCGCGGGGCTGATTCCGGTGGCCATCGGCATCGGGGCAGGTTCGGAGCAGCGCGCCTCGATCGCGGTAACGATTATCGGCGGACAGACTCTTTGTTTGCTGCTCACCTTGTTGGTGGTACCGGTGGCGTATTCCTACCTGGCAGAGTTCGAAGCCGCGCCTTGGACCGAATGGGCAGCTCGACTGCTTGGCCGCGTCCGCAGCTCCGTACGCCCGTCCGACAACGATTAATGGCGCACCCTTTGCCGTTCGGACGGCACACCGCCGAGAAGAAGGTAAATGGAAATCGGAAAATTGCGAAACTCAGAAACTTTGAGAAGCTGCGCGGACCGCAAGCGGCTCTTCAGAGCAAGCTAGCGATTGGGCGAGTGTTAGGCGCGGGGCTCGCAACAAGAGAAACAGTTCACTTGCCCAGAGCAAAATATCCAGCAAACGTCCGCGCTCAAGATTGTTCAGGTTCTTAGATTGCAGGCTGACGTCGAGCGCCTTGCGCGAGCATTCCTCAACGAAAGCGCGCATGGAGGGCACGTCGACGGGTTCAGCGCTGAACTTGCGGCCCCGCGGATCAAGGCCCTCAAGCCTTTCATAACAACACAGCAGGAAGTGTTTCAGGCAAAGAGCCTGGTGATCCAATGCAGTAATCGCGGAGCCACCACAAGAACCCATCCGGCAGTTTCGTTTCGCAAGCATCGTATCCATTCCACCCCAGCCCGTTGATTTAACTCCACGATCGATCTCATTCTTCTCCGAATCTTTCTTTAACCATAAGATGTACTACGCGACACAAACGGTTTTGTCTTCGCAAAGAAGGTCCTCTATCACCGAGCACTCACGGGCCGCAATTGTTTCCGGCCGAATCGCTGGCAACAACGGCACGTGCGCGACCATGGTTTGCACCCGCAGGCAGCGATCCAGATACGGTGCCAACAGCGCGCGCACCCAGCGGACGTTTTCGCCGCATCGTTGCACGCGATCATCCCCGCACCAGAGCGTAACCACGGTTACCAGCCGGGCTTCCTGATCTGCAATCATTACCAGGCATCCGGCGAATCCGGTTACATCCTTCAGCGCCCCGGCAATGGCGGCCGGAATCGCCGTTTGCACTCGGCGAGCTTCCTGGGGCTTGGCGACAAATTCCACACTCAGGGCAGTCACCGGGGGAAGACCCGATCTCCCCGTGGTCGTCGGCGGCTGCGATTTTGGCCCGGCGGTTTGAGGGAAGGGATGAGCGGCATTTTTTATACTGTCTAGGTAACTCGCCGGACTTGTCAAAGTTCCTCCAATCAATTGGCCCACCCTTCGGAGAGGGGGAGGCGCATCCTCGCCCGTTCAGGGCGGGCCAGAATGCGCCCACTGGGGCACATGGGGACCGGGGAAGGTTCCCCACGGATAAGGACTCCCGAGCCTACCGGGGTTCCTACAAACGAGTAGTGCATCTGTCCGCGAATCCGTTTCAACGGAATCATAAGTCTCATTGCCCCAAAAGGGGGTGCGACGCTATACTCCTCCGCCAAGAATCCGAGGCCAGCGTGGAGTTCTTCACTTTTAGCCAAGCGTACGTGGAACGGCTGCGGGAGGGGGACCCGTCGACCGAGCAACACTTTGTCGTTTATTTTGAGCAACTCCTGCGTATCAAGCTCCGGTCTAGGAGAATTCCCCCAGACAAAGTAGAAGACTTGCAGCAGGAGACTTTTATTCGAGTCATTGCCTCCTTGCGCAAAGTCGGCGGTGTGCGCCAGCCGGAGCGCTTCGGAGCTTTCGTTAACTCCATTTGTAACAACATCTTACTGGAGTACTACAGATCTTCCGCTAAGAGCCAGCCGATGGAGGACGCGCACGAGGATATACCGGACAAAATATTGGATCTGGAGGGCATGCTGGTCACCAAACAATCCGGGGAGCACGTGCGTCGGATCCTCGACGGAATGCCAAAACGGGACCGCGCGCTTCTTCGCGCTATCTTCTTAGAAGAAAGGGAGAAGGACACGATATGCCTGGAACTGGGGGTCGATCGCGAGTACCTGAGGGTGCTAGTCCATCGCGCCAAGGATAAGTTCAAGGCCCTCTATGAGAAAGGCCAGAGGGGGATTGCCAAACACGCGGCTGGCCTGGGAAAACAGTGAAACGTTTTAGTGCCCCCGTGCACTACCCTTCGGATGGCAAATATGGATCACAACGAGGCAATACAACTGCAAGCGGCAGTAAGGTATGTGCTCGGCGAACTCTCCCAGATCCAGCGGGAGGAATACGAAGAACATTATTTCGATTGCGCGGAATGTGCCATCGATCTGAAGGCGCTGGCCACGTTTACCGACACGACGCGCGAAGTCTTGCGGCCAGAGAAGGCCAACCAACTCGCGTCAGATTCCGTTCCGGCGCTTGGCGGATGGCTGCGCTGGTTCCAGCCCATTACGGCGATACCGGCGTTCGCGGCTCTGCTGCTGATCATCGCTTATCAGAATACGGTCACCATTCCTCAAGCGAGGGAAGAAGCCTCTTCCGGTGCGGCGCAGCTATTTGTTTCCTCTCATGCGCCGAAAATGGCAGTCACACGTGGCAGCGAAGAAGTAGAGCTTTCTGTTCGCCCAAACGAGAGCCTTCCGCTCAAATTCGACTTCACCCCTAAGACATCTTTTGACGCTTACCTTTGCCGGCTTCAGGACCGATCTGGCCGGTCCGTTCTTCAGGTCCGGGTCCCGGGATCGTTCACCAACAAGGAACTGAATTTGGTGGTTCCGGCAAGTCTCGTCAAGCCCGGACAATACACGCTGGTCTTCACTGGCGAGCCTGGGTCCAACAGACAGTCTGCCGAGGACGAAGTACTGCGTCTCAGCTTTGCTATTGAATTTCTCCCGTAGATGAAAGACTATTGGCCGCCGAATTAGATAATCGAGGTGACGTCCATGCCCCCGAAGCGCTCCGAGAAGACCACTAAGACCAAGCGAACGGCGAGTGCGAACGAATCGAAGCAGCGCATCCCGTTCCACTTTCATGCTGAGGCACACGCCTTCAGCGGCACTTTTCATCGGCCGGTTCTTTACCCGATTGCCGCGCAGGCGTCTGTGTCGCTGCCGACGATCGGAGGCCATGCCCACTCGCGCGTGGAAAACTTCCGCGTCGATGGTCTCGTGCGCTTCACTGCCGCCTCTAGCCACGTCTCCGGCAGTTGGCAGAACGATGAGATCGTCACCACGCACGCCACCGCCGTCATTGAGGGCCTCAATATTCTGGACTTCATAACCGCCGACCGCATCGTTGCACGCCTGACCTCGGAGCATCACGTCGGGGAGCGGGAGGGCCACTTCATCGCCCTCGGAAGCACGTTCGAAGGCCTGAAGATTGCCGGTCACGCCGCGACGGTTACTCTGCGCCACGAGTTGATGGTCGAATGCAAGACTTTCGCTGCCCTGCGCGATAGGCTTGCAAAAGACAAGAAACCAGACAAAATATCCGCCACCACTGACGGGGTCGCCTTGTGCTCGCTTGCGGAAGATATCAACGTTCAGTTTCCTGGCCTTCACAAGGAGGGCCACATCCTGAAGATCGATCATTTTGGCGAGATCTCTTTCGCGGAGGTCTTCGCCGCCTTTGGTACCCGCACGCTGACGATGCTGCGCCTCAAGCTGGGGTCCCCTCAGGCGGCCAACGGTACCGTCGTCGAGTGCACCACCAACGGCCAGCCCATGCCGCCGGTTCCCTCTGGCAACTAGTCGTATGCTCCATTTTCGTTGTTGTGGTTTGCTGCTCAAGCACCGGGTGTCGTGTTGCTCCGAACAATCTCCGTGACCAGATCATTCGAAAGATGCAGAGGGGGGAGTTGAAGAGCGCCCTCGCTGATACGAACCTAGCTCTTCAGCAATACGACGATGGCAACACAGAATGGGCTTGGCGCTTCAAGATTCTGAAGGCCCAGATTCTCGTTTCTCAATCAGATTCCAAAGAAGCCCTTGCTCTTCTTCGCGGAGACCTTCCCGCTTCGCTTTCAACGACAGATATCGCAGTACGTAAACTTATGGTCGAAGGGATCTCCCACAGATATGCCCAGCAATTCGAGCGAGCACAAACCAAACTGAGTGAGGCGGAACACTTGGCGCGCCTGGCGCAGCCACAAATGTTGCCTGAAGTGCTGAACAATAGAGGCGCGCTTGAGGTTGACACATTTCAATACCAGGCTGCTCAACAATACTTCGACCAAGCGCTCTTCCTCGCGCGCCAAGGAAACGACCAGATTCAAGAAGCGGGAGCGTTCGGAAACTCAGCCAGGCTTCTAATAAGCGAACGACAATTTGATCAAGCTGCGGAACTGAGCCGTCAGGCTCTCCAGCTTTCGAGGGCGCGGGGCTTGCAAACTATGGTCGCGACAAACTTGGGAAACGAAGCTTGGGCAAACTTTCAACTGGGTGATTTTGACGGTGCGCTCGACTCCTACAAAAAAGCCGTGGACGCGTCGGACCACACTGATTTGAACGGCTACAAGCTGTACTGGCGTACCGGCGTTGTCAACACTTTCCTGGCTGAACACGACGATGATTCAGCCGAGAATTTAGCCAAATCTACCCTTAAGCTCGCGAGGGATCTCGACAACAGCCAGATAATTGCCGAGTGTCTGAATGACCTCACGGAGATAGAGCTAAGAAATAACAGGGTAATCGAGGCAGAAAAATTCAATCGGGAAGCAAGGCAGCTTGCACAAGCGGGTCTAGACCACTTTGGAACGCGTCAATCACTACTTCTCTCAGCGCGCATCGAGATTGCCCGGCAACAATTCTCACGCGCTCAAGATTTCCTCCAGCGGGTCCTCAACGACCCCAACGCCGAGACTCCGGTGCAATGGGAGGCGGAAAGAGATTTGGCAACAATCAAGGAGCAGCAAGGGCACATTACAGAAGCCGACCGAGGGTATCGTCAGGCCCTCGACCGAATCGAGGCTTCAAGATCATCAATTAATCATGAAGATCTGCGGATGAGTTTTCTTTCTACGGGAATCGAGGTCTACGGCGACTACATAGACTTCTTGATCCGGCACGGAAAGCCCTCGGACGCCCTCAACCTAGCGGAATTGAGTCGCTCGCGCACCTTGGCTGAAGGCTTGGCTCCCACGAATGGGACCACCTCTCCTTCTCTGCGCCGCGTTCCTCCGCAGCAGGTCGCCAAGAAGTCGCACGCGTCGCTCCTCTTCTACTGGATAGGGCAGAAAAATTCGTACTTGTGGATCATCACTCCAGCGAAGACCAGCTATTTCGTACTGCCTGCCGCTTCGCAGATTGATCCCCTAGTCGCAGACTATAGGAAAGCCCTCTTGCGCATGCATGACGCGCAAGACGACGGCAGCGCGGAGGGGGAAAAGCTATTCGCCGTGTTGGTCGAGCCCGCGAAAAAACTGATTCCTCCAGGCTCGCACGTCATCGTCCTGCCGTCTGAAAGTCTTTACGGGCTGAACTTTGAGACGTTGGTCGTGTCCGATCCGCAGCCTCACTTCTGGATCGAGGATGTCACTTTGACGACGGGTAGTTCGCTCACCATGCTAGCCGCTTCCGTCAAGCGACCCGCGCTCAAAGGCAAGACCCTTTTTCTCGTGGGTGATACCAAGCCCCCCAACCCTCCCTTTGCCCCGCTTCCGCAAGCCGCCGAGGAAATGAAGCAGGTCAGGAAATATTTCCCTGCAGGGCAAACGAGAGTCCTGGAAGGGGATCGTGCCACGCCCTCAGCGTTTCTTAAAAGCAATCCCGAACAGTTCTCCTATCTCCATTTTGTTACCCATGGAACCGCCAGCCACACCCGTCCCCTCGAGTCCGCCGTGATCCTCAGCCAGGAAGGCGACTCCTACAAGCTTTACGCTCGCGACATCGTCCAGCACCGCTTGAACGCCAGTCTCGTGACCATCTCTGCTTGCAACGGCGCCGGAACACGCGCCTTTTCCGGCGAGGGTTTGGTGGGTCTCTCCTGGGCATTTCTCCGCGCCGGTGCCCACAACGTTATTGGCGCGCTCTGGGAAGTGAGCGATGCCTCCACTCCGCAGTTAATGGATGCGTTTTACCGCGAACTATTTCAGGGCAAGGACCCCGCCACGGCCCTGCGCGACGCCAAGCTCGGGCTCCTGCGTTCCGCCGACCCTGACTCCGTCTTTAGGAAGCCCTTCTACTGGGCCCCCTTCCAGTTGTACGCCGGCTCGTAGTCGATGCGCGGGAAATTGTGGAACGGGTAGGGACTGCTCGAGGCCTGTTGAAGCGGTCATTCTTGGTGAAACGATATCGCACACAAGATCACCACTTGTAAGGGAACCGCTATCCCCGGAGAGTCACGCATCCATGAACTTGAACGACAAGACAACGAAGCTATCAAAAGCAATCTTCTACTCTTCGCGGGATCTTCCCGAAGAAATTGATTCGCGCATGCGCGTCGAACCGTGTGAGTTCGAAAGCCTTCTTCAGCGCGCCGTGGAAATCCTGAGCGCGAGGGCACAAAGCGCGACCGTATCTAGCTTTTGAGGTGAAGGCAAGCCACGGGCAGGACCGCTGCGGCATTTTCCCGAGCCTTGCACCTGCGAGACGGCCTTTTAGCCGCGTTCCTAGACACATGACCAAACAGAGTGATACGATTTTCGCCCTAAGCCTCACCAATCTTACAAAGCTAGCCCATTTCCGCAACGCCAATTGGGGGTGTATATGCCACCAGCCGGACTAGATAACCTCAAACACATCGTCGTCCTCATGATGGAGAACCGCTCCTTCGACCACATGCTGGGCGGTTTGATGAAAAAATATCCGAAAATCAATGGCTTGACCGGCAACGAATCCAATCCCGACATGAACGGAACCATGATTCCCGTGGAGCCGAAAGCGAAATTTCAGGGCCAGCTGGATCATGACCCCGATCACCACTTTCCCGGGGTCGACCTCCAGATATTCGGCGGCACGCCTCCGGGGCCCGGCCGCGTCGCAAATATGCAGGGGTTCATCAAGAGCTACGCCACGCAGGGCACCGGCATCAACGCTTCCCACGCCATCATGTCGTATTTTCCTCCGGAGAGGCTGCCGGTACTCACTAGGCTCGCGACGGAGTATGCCGTCTTCAACGGCTGGTTTTCCTCGATACCCGGGCCGACCATCTGCAACCGCGCGTTCGCGCATTACGGCACGTCCTTCGGCAACGTGGATATGAACCTCTTCTACATTCAGGACCCGATTCAGAGTATTTACGAACGCATGGTGCAGGCTGGCCACACGGCCAAGATTTACTACTACGACCAGCAGAGCTCGACGATGGAGATTGTGAACCTCCTGAAAAACCAGCCGCGGATCTTTGGCAGCTACAGCCAATTCATCGGCGATTGCAACGGCAACACTCTCCCCGAATACAGCTTTATCGAGCCCTGTTACAACGATCATCCGGGGCCGGGCGGCGGCCAGATTCTTGCTTCAGACCAGCACCCCGATCACAACGTGCAAGAGGGCGAAAGATTCATCGCCAACACTTACAACGCCATCCGCACAAAACAAGAGCTTTGGGAAACGACCGCGATGCTGGTCGTCTATGACGAGCACGGCGGAATCTACGACCACGTCGTGCCCCCGGCTTGTGAAGCGGACGGTAAGAGTGCCCCGGCAGATAAAACGGGAACGGGAGCGGCGTTCAACTTTGACCGCCTTGGCGTGCGCGTGCCGGCCATTCTTGTCTCGCCCTATATTCCTCGGGGAACCGTGGTGCCGGGCACGGAGGATCCGAACGGTCGCATTTTCGAACACGCTTGCATTCCCGGCACGGTGACGAACTTCTTCTTGAAGAATTACGACCAGCGCACGTCCCGCGAGAGGAATTCCAACAATTTTCTCGCGCCACTGACCGACACCTTACGGCCGGATGATGATTGCTGGGTTTTTGACGTGTGAGGAAAAACATGGAAAAAAAGTATAAGTTGGTCGCAAAGGTCCCCAAAACGCCAAAGAGCGCCTACGATCATGGCCGATTCATCTCCAGCTTGATCGAACATCAAATCAAGCATTTCCACGAAATCGAGAAGTCACTCTTGAAGCCCGGACAAGAACGTACTGACATCACCAAGATCAAAACCGAGCTTCAGGCCAGCGAATACTTGAAAAGGATGACGGCCCTCTTGCATCCACAGGGCGCTGAAAAACCGCGAAGAGTCACTCCGCCCAGGAAAACCAGGAAGCGCGCGAAAGCCGCGAAGAGCAAGGGCAAGGGTAAGACAAAGAGTAAGCGGGGTAAGCGGAAAAGTCGGTGAAGGAGGCTTTGTGCGTCGCATAGTGTTGACCGTTCTTTTGTTGGCAGCCGGATCAGCTCGAGCTCAGGAGAATCCTCCTCAGCGGCCTCCCGCCCCGCCCAAGATTGACCCTTCGGGCGAAGTCGACAGGCTGAAAGAGAGTTGCGGGGCTTTCAAAATTCCTCCGTGTGCCGAGGAACTCTTCACCGGACAGCCCGTGCATGTTGCCGTCGCCAGCTTCGCTCCACAGAACGGCTTTGGCGCGGGTCTCGCCTACCTGGGTCACAAGACCACGGAAAACTGGCGCGTTACCTGGAACTCGGACGCCGTCGGGTCGATCAACGGATCGTGGCGCGCGGGCTTCTATCTAAAGTTTGTTGATACCTATGAGAAGCCGATCGGCGGTGGCTTGGGGACAAAAGGAAAGAAGAAGCCGCGTGTTCTCAGCGAGCTTCCGGAACACCCGGTCTTCAATTTGTATGCTCAGGCGATCTCCCTCAACAAGCTCCTGTACTTCGGCTTGGGTCCGGCTACGACACTTGCGGGGCGCACCTTCTACGGTATGACACAGACGATCGTGGGCGGAAATGCGGTGAAGCCGTTCAATGAACGGCTGAATGCCAGCCTTTATGGCGAAATCAACGGCCGCTTTGTAAACATTCGTCCAAGCACCGGTCAGCCAAGCCCTTCGATTGGAATGCTTTACACGGAAGCAACGGCTCCGGGCTTGACCAGCCAGCCCGGAACGCTGCAACTCGGGGAGGGCCTACGGATTCGGCCGGCGTACTTCGATGATGTATTCCGACTGAACTACAGCCTTGCTTATCAGCAATTCTTCACGCCAGGAAATTCAACATTTTCTTTTCAACGATTGACCGCCGACCTGTTACAGGAGTACGTACTCCACAGCAAGTCCATTCGGCCCTACTTGTTGCCCCGGGACAATAACCCCAACGGTCCCGACGAATGCGACGACCCTGGCAGAGACGAATCAAAAATGACGGAAGAGGAAAAGAATCAGGCCAAAGAACATCCGTGCGCCTATGTGACGCGGAACTTCGAAGGCACCATCGGCTTCCGCTTTTTCCTTGCCGAGTCGATGACCCCCGGGGGAAACTTGGTTCCGTTCTACTTTCAACCAACACTTGGTGGAACAGATATCAACAGCAATCCCTCGCTGGGCAGCTATCAAGACCTCCGCTTTCGTGCACCCAATGTCATGCTGCTCCGTCAGAGCTTCGAGCATTCCGTTTGGAATTTGCCGCTGGGTGTTGCGTTCATGGCCGACGAAGGCAAGGTGGCCTTGACTCGCGGCGATCTCGGTTCCAATCCCTGGGTCCACAGCTTTTCCGCGGGCCTCACTCTCCGTGCCGGGGGTTTCCCTCAGGTGTTCCTGCTGTTCTCCTGGGGCGGAAATGAAGGCACGCACACGATCGCGAACGTAAATCCATCGTTGCTTGGTGGTGGCGGACGGCCATCCCTGTTCTAACCTGCACAGCGCACCAGATCGGAACGAATCTCTGTTCTCGGTTCATTTCCGGCTGATCTTTCTTTCTCCTATGCAATAACTTGCTCCTGAAATAAACAGCGTCACCTCAGTTAGTTCGAGGCGTTGGCCTCAGGTCGCGGACTCGACCGCCATGGCCTGGGTGTCCTCGGCCGAATAGCCGAGACCCCGCAGGATTTCAGCGGTGTGCTCCCCGAGTAACGGCGGCGGCAAGCGGAAGCTCACCGGCGTGTCTGAAAACCGGATGGGATTCGCGATGCTCTTTGCCGTGCCAATCGCGGGGTGCTCGAGTTGCACGATCAAGCCCCGCGCGCGCGTCTGTGCGTCCTCAACCGCTTCCGCAACCGTGTTGATCGGCGCAGCGGGAATGTCCGCTTCGCCCAACTTATCCAGCCAAGCTGCGGCTGGTTTTTGCTGAATAACGTTTTGCAGCAACGGCACGAGGATTGCCCGGTGTTTGATTCTCAGCGCATTGGTGGCGAATCGTTCATCTCTTCCAATGCCGTCTTGAATGTTCAACACCTGCGCGAATCTCTTCCACAGCGCCTCGGTCCCTACTCCGACCACAAAATACTTGTGGTCACTCCCGCGGTACGCCTCATAGGGCACGATATTCGGATGGGCATTTCCCCAGCGCTCGGGAGACACACTAGCGTTCAGATAGCTGCTCCCCGCGTTGGCCAGCCACGTCAGTTGCGAATCGAAAAGCGCCATGTCGATGAACTGCCCGCACCCGCTTCTTTCCCTCGCAAAAAGCGCCGCGAGAATCCCCATAGCCGCATACATCCCGCAAGTCATATCCGCAATCGCGATCGGATAACGCATCGGCCCGCCTCCCGGCTCACCCGTGAAGCTCATCACGCCAGCTTCCGCTTGCGCGAGAATGTCGTAACCGGGCATGCCCGCTTTTGGGCCAGTGAATCCGTACCCGGTGATGCTGCAATAGATGAGCCGCGGATATTTCGCGCGCAGCGAATCTGGATCGATGCCGCGTTTTTGAAGCGATGCGAGTGACGGCTGGTTGACAATGAAAACGTCGGCGCTTGCGAGGAGTTTCTGCAAGGCTTCCGCGCCGCGCGGATGATCGTAGTTGAGAGTAATCGATCGTTTGTTGCGATTCGCCGCGAGATAGTAAGCGGATTCGCTGCCCACAAACGGCGGACCCCATCCGCGCGACTGGTCGCCGGTTCCTGGTCGCTCCACCTTGATCACCCCCGCGCCAAAATCTCCGAGCAGCATGGCGCAATATGGTCCGGCGAGCGCCTCCGTCATTTCCACGACGCGAATCGAATCGAGAATTGTTTCCACGGCCGCGATTATAACTGACATCGCACCTCGCCATCCTCCGGCATCCCAGCGTCTATTTCGGTAAAACGATTAATTGCATCCAAAACTTAGTTTGAGGCCCTGAAGGTTTCCACAGGCACCACTCTTGTGCTTTTGCACCGTCCCGGCATAGACTTCCTCGCAGCATTTGTTTTTGCGAGCCGCCTCAACCTTTTGAGGAACTCCATGGCTCGTGCGAATCGGGGTTGTGATGTCTGGGGGGAGAGAAAATGAGAAAAATGTTGAGTGCGTTCTTTGTCTTGACACTCGCGCTGGGGCTTGCCTCGTCCGGGTCGGGACAGTCGCAGATCACTAGCGGGACGGTGCAGGGAGATGTTCTCGATGAGAAGGGCGGGAGCGTCGCGGGTGCAACCGTCGAGGCAAAGAATCTTGATACGAATTTCACGCCAACGGAAACAACCGGCACGGACGGCCATTTTGCATTCTTGAGCCTCGCTCCCGGACGCTACACCATTACCGTCAGCAAATCGGGGTTCGCCACCGTTCTGCAGCAAAATGTAAACTTGACGGTAGGCCAAACCATAACCATCCCGGTCACCATGAAGGTTTCCTCGGTTTCCCAGCAAATCGTCGTTTCAGACGTGCCAATCGTGGAAGTCACGAAAACGGAATCCTCTTCGACGCTGAATGAACTTACGGTCAGCTCCACGCCTGTACTCGGCCGCAAGTTTGAAGATCTGCTTACTTTGACTCCCGGTGTCTCAATTACCCAGGGTCCCGACGGCGACGAGATCACATTCAATGGCCAGCGTGGAATCTTTAACAACGTGAGCCTGGACGGTGGCGACTACAACAACGGATTCTTCGGAGAGCAGGAGGGCGGACAGCGCGCGGCGATCGACATTACGCTGGACGCGGTGAAGGAGTTCCAGGTAGTGGCAAGCGGCGCCAATGCGGAATTCGGGCGCACGGCCGGAGGGGTTATCAACGTCATCACCAAGTCTGGAACGAATGATATCCACGGCAGCGCTTTTGAGTACTTCCGCACGGAAGCTTTATCTGCCAACACGTCGGATGGGAAGCCGCTGCAGGATTTTCGTCGCAATCAGTTTGGCGGAAGCTTGGGTGGGCCCATTTATAAGGACAAGCTCTTTTTCTTTGGAGCAGCCGAGGGCATTCGCGAGAATCTCACCCGCCAGAATCTCAGCGCGGCCATCGGCACTCCATGTGGGTCAAATATCGTGTTCGACGGCACTCCTGCCACTGACGCCCTGATTCTGGCTAGTCCGGACTGTCAGCGGATAGCGCTTGTGAATTTCATGCAGAGCACTTTCAGTGAGAAGGATGGCGCACCGATAAATCATGCAATACGTAATGGTGCGGTCTTTGGCAGGATCGATTACAACCTGAATTCCAAGAACCAGATTTTCGGGTCCTACAACTTCGACTACTCGAAAAATTCGAACCAAACGTTTGATGTGCCGGCCTACGGGACAACCTCGAATGGCATCGAAGGACCGTCGAAAATCCAGGCCATCAATACAAACTGGTTTAGCACCATTTCCAGCAGCAAACTCAACGAGGCGCATTTCAACTACGCGCGCGAAAACCGGCCGCGCAACGCCGTCGATCCGACTGCAGTGCCTGACACAAATATCGGCTCGGCGAACAGCCCAACGGCCTTCGCTTTCCGGTTCGGCCAGCCTTTCTTCCTCGAGCCTACGATTGACGAAGTCTTTTGGCGGACCGATGTGAGGGACAACTTTACCGTCATAAATGGCAAGCACACCATAAAGGCCGGTGGGGAGTGGATTCACAGCAATAACACGCAGGTGTTTCGCGGGTTTTTCAAAGGATTGTACTTTTTCGATAACGCCGTGGGCTTTATGCATTACGTGACCGATGGGCCCGCCGTGCAAGGGTGCTCGGACGGAACATTTACTGTGACCACTTGCGGAGGAGTGGCCACGTCTACAGGGACACCGCTATTCCTGTTTCTCCAACATGGGCCTGCGACCCAAGGAGAGACTTTTGACCAGTCTGGGGCGTCGTCCATCAATAATGAAGATTTTGCGCTGTTTGCGCAGGATACTTGGAAGGTTACGCGCAACCTAACTGTAAATCTGGGTCTGCGTTGGGAAGCACAACGCTTTCCAAATCCGGTTATTCCTCCTGCACAGACTGCGTACGGCCCGAACTTGAGCGACCCGAAGTTTCCTTCCGATGGAACATTGCATGACCAGAACAAGATGTTTCAGCCGCGGGTCGGCTTCGCTTGGGACATTCGCGGGAATGGCAAGTCCGCCCTGCGTGCGAGCTGGGGGATCTACAACGCCAGGCAGAATATGCTTACGCAGGTCGGGTCCATCACGACGAACGGAGTGCAACAGCAGTCGTTCGCGGCGGGCTTGTTTGTCGGTCCATGCTGCCCGGAACCGGTGTTCGGCCAAAATGCGGGACCTATCAATAGTCCCCCGGCGAAAGGCTCACCACCGCCACCATTTGCCGCGGTGCAAGTATTTGACAAGAACTATGCGAACCCCCGAATCTATACTGGAAACGTTGGTTACGAGCAGGAGATCATGTCAGGCTGGGCCGGCTACCTTGACTTCACAGTCTCCAAGGGAGTTCATCTGACCCGGTTTACTAATCCTAACGTTTGCTGCTCCACTGCGGATTTGGTCACCACCGCCGATGTGAATCTCGGTAGCGGACCATCCTACACGGGCCCGGCCCCATTCCCGAATCTGGGGGCGGTTACCGACACGGCCAGTTCGGCAAAGTCGCTCTATCGCGGCGCAACAATCGGAGTGCGCAAGCGTTTCAACAATCGGTTCCAACTGGATGCGAATTACGTCTGGTCGGAAGATCTGGACGATGATTCCAACGAAAGAGATCCATTCAGCTTTCACTATAATGACATTTACAATTTCGCGAAGGAATATTCCTATTCCGACCGCGACGAAAAACATAAATTCAACCTCGTCACGCACGCCGAATTGCCTTGGAAGGTCGCTGTTGACGTGCGAATGCAGGCACACTCGGCGCAACCCTATAGTGCCAATCCCAATGCCACTGGCACCGGGCCTCTCTGTAGCAACACAGAAGCTGCGCATCGCGTGCAAATTGGCCTTGGCCCAGGCGGAACGAACATCGACTGCGGGAGAAATTTCCTTCGCAAGGATAACGGCTACTTTGCATTTAATTTTGGGGCGGCAAGACCCTTTCACCTTGGAGAGCGGTTCCAGGTCATCCCTAAGGTGGAGGTCTTCAACCTGTTCAACAACAAAAACAACATAAACACAATCAGCGGCAGCGGCACGCCGTTGTTTGATTTCGACGGATTCATCCGCCAAGGCGTGGGCGACCCACGTGAAGCGCAACTGTCCATACGCTTCCAGTTCTAGGGAAGCGGCGACGAACTGCAATAATTGTTTGGCGAAAGGGGGGCGCTCCGGCGCCCCTCTTTGCGTTTCGGGGATGTCGCATTGCTCCACGTTATAAAGTCGCAGCAATGCTGAGACTAGGATTGACACCCGCAACTGCAGGCCAGTAACATTCATCCCACTTTGCGGTATTTTGTCTCTTGAAGAAAAGAGTCCCAAGTGTGAGGTCCATCATGAAAAAGCTAGTGTGGTCTGCCCTGGTTTTGGCTTTCAGCCTCCTGGTCGCGGCGCCCGCATCGAACGCCCAGGCAAAGCCCGCGGCGCCCGCGCCCGCTGCGGCTCCTGCTCCCGCTGCCGCCCCGGCGCAAGCGGCTGTACTTGCCGCGCCGCAAGGACGCAAAAAACGCGTGGCCATTTTCGATTTCGACTATGCCACCGTGCAGACCTCCACCGCCGCGCTCTTCGGCACCAATGTGGACGTCGGCAAGGGGATCTCCGACTTGCTGGTCACCGATCTCGTCAAGGACGGCACCTATTCCGTCATTGAGCGCAAAGCACTGGACAAGATTCTCACGGAGCAAAATTTCTCCAATAGCGATCGCGCCAACGCAACCTCTGCCGCCAAGATCGGGAAGCTCCTCGGCGTGGACGCCATCATTGTTGGCAGCATCACGCAGTTCGGCAACGAAACCAAGAACACCAATATCGGTGGCACCGGCGGCGGTCTCGGCGGATTCGGTATCGGCGGCTTCGGAAAGAAAAAGAGCAAGGCCATCGTCGCCGTCAACGCTCGCATGGTGGACATCGATAGCGGCGAGATTCTCGGTGTTGCCGACGGTAAGGGGGAATCGGCGAGGGAAAGCACGTCGTTGCTCGGCGGTGGCGGCAACTGGCATGGCTTCGGTGCTGGCGGCGCCAACTTCGGCAGCAGCGACTTCCAGCAAACGATTCTTGGGGAAGCCGTGAAAAACGCGGTCGATCAGATGAGTACCGGGCTCGTGGCCAACAACACCAAGCTGCAAACTCGCACCATCAACATTTCCGGTCTGGTAGCGGCCGTCGAAGGCGGACAGATCATTCTAAACGTTGGCGGCAAGGCCGGCCTGAAGGTCGGTGATCAGCTCAATGTCGAGCGGGTCACCCGCGAAATCAAGGATCCCGCCACGGGGCAGGTCATCCGCCGTTTGGCCTCGCCTGTCGGCGTGGTGAAAATCACCGAGGTAGACGACATTTCCTCTGTGGCTGCCGCCGTATCCGGTACGGGCTTCAAAGTCGGCGATGCCGTAAAAACCGTCACCCTTTGGGCCCCGGGGCCATCTCCCTCCGTTCGTTTCGTTTGATGCGCCCGCGCTTTAACCGTGAGGCCGCAGGTCCACCCCCAAGGCGTGTTTCTCGATGGAACACTCGAACAGAACGAATGGGCACACGCCGTATCCTCAGCACTTGCTTGCACGTCGCGAATCCCTGACAATCTAAGGTTTAAAGACATGTGTTTTTCCGCACGGTAGCGGTTGCCCGCACCCAAAAGAGAAGCGAGTGAAATGGCAAGTCACGTGAATTCCGTAAAGCGACTGGTCGCTTATTTTTCGATGGAAATTGCATTGGAGAACGCCATGCCGAGCTACAGCGGCGGGCTAGGTGTTCTTGCCGGCGATACCATTCGTGCCGCTGCGGACCTGCGCCTGCCCATGGTGGCCGTCTCCCTGCTTTACCGGAAGGGATACTTCACCCAGCGCCTCGCCGATGACGGCTCGCAAACGGAAGAGCCCGTTGGGTGGCGCATGGAAGATTTCTTGCAAGAAGAGCCCGCGCGCGCCAGCTTGCCTCTGGAAAACCGGCGGGTGGAATTGAGGTGCTGGAAGTATGACGTGAAGGGTGTACGCGGATTTGAAGTGCCGGTGTATTTTCTGGATGCAGATCTTCCCTCCAACGCGGAAGCGGACCGTAACCTGACGGGCAGCCTTTACGGGGGCGACTCCTACTACCGGCTTTGCCAAGAAGTGCTCCTGGGAATCGGCGGGGTGCGCATGCTGCGCGCGCTGGGTTACACGGAACTGACGCGCTACCACATGAATGAAGGACACGCGGCGCTACTGTCGCTCGAACTGCTGGGCGAAGAAGCCCAAAAAACCGGGCGCAAAACGTTTAGCGGGGAAGATATGGAAAAAGTACGAAGCAAGTGTGTTTTTACGACGCATACCCCGGTACCGGCGGGGCATGACGCATTCCCAATGGAATTTCTGACCCGGGCCTTTCCGACGCAGACGGCGCTGTTCGATTTGAGCGATTCGTCATCAGCAGATTTGGTGAAGAGGGTACTTCGGGCGGACCAGAGGTTCCCCGACTTGCAGGAGGCCGCCAAACACGGCGCATCCCTCAACATGACTCAGCTGGCTCTAAGCCTCAGCACCTACGTCAATGGTGTGGCCAAGCAGCACGGCGAAACTTCACGCCAGATGTTTCCGGAAGCGCGGATCGAGGCCATCACCAATGGTGTCCACGCCGGTACGTGGACTTCTCCTGCGTTTCAGCAACTCTTTGATCGTTACATCCCCTCGTGGCGAGAGGACAATTACAGTTTGCGGAGCGCGCTGGGTTTGCCTGCGGAGGAAGTGTGGGCCGCCCATCTGATCGCCAAGCACGATTTGCTCGAGATGGTTCGCGAAAAGACTGGGCTGCAGTTTGATTCCGAGGCTTTCACGATCGGTTTCGCGCGCCGCGCGACGGGCTACAAGCGCGCCGACCTCATCCTGGCTGATCTCGATCGTCTCCGACAAATTGTCAAGAACGCAGGCTCCTTCCAGATTATTTATGCTGGCAAGGCGCATCCGAATGATGGCGGCGGAAAGGACATCATTCGGCGAATCTTCCAGGCGAAAAGAGCGCTGCGAAGAACGGTTCCCGTGGTCTTCCTCGATGATTACAATCTCGAGCTGGGCGGGAAAATGACTTCCGGCGTAGACCTCTGGCTTAACACGCCTCAATTTCCCTTGGAAGCTTCCGGCACCAGCGGTATGAAGGCCGCGCTGAATGGCGTGCCAAGTCTGAGCATTCTTGACGGCTGGTGGGTGGAAGGCCACATTGAAGGCGTTACCGGCTGGTGCATCGGCGAATCGCGGCGCAGCGCTGCCGGCAGCGCTCCGACCGACAATGCCGCCGAAGCCGAATCGCTTTATAACCAGCTGGAAGGCGTGATTCTTCCGATGTACTACAACGATCGCGCCAAGTTTCTGGCCGTCATGCAGCACGCTATTGCCATCAACGGATCGTTCTTCAACACGCAACGCATGGTGCAGCAGTACATCACCGACGCGTATCTGCGCTGACGCCGCGGAATGCACTTGCCAAATCACGAGCTTCTAGCGAAGACCAGACCAGAGTCGATCGAGCGAGTCAGCGCAGCCGGTTCTTGTAAATGGCCATGCCGACGGCGGCATCCATTCCCATCTTTTCCAGTGCGGCAATCTCGCGCCGCGTTTTGATACCGCCCGCGGCGATAATCGGATGGGAAGTCGCGTCGCGCAGCCTGCGGAACCATTCGAGGTTCGCGCCCGTCATCGTGCCTTCGCGGTCCACGTCGGTGCACAAGAATCCCGCGCAGAAGTGTTCGAGCTGGGTCATCACTTTGTCAGCCTGAAGGGCGATGCGCTTCCGCCAGCCGTGAATGGTGATGTTTCCCCCGGCCGTGTCGAGAGCGATGATGATTTGTTTCCGACGGACTGTTTTTGCCAGCTGCTGCAGGAATCCGGTGTTTACTTTTCCATTGCGGAAAGCGGCGCTTCCAACAATGACCTGACTCGCACCCCATCCGACAATTTCTTCGGCACGAGAAACGGTTCGAATCCCCCCGCCAACGCGCACCAGCATGCCGAAATCCTTACGTGCAGTCGTGCACAGCTCGCGTACCAGTTCACCGTTCTGGCCTTTTCCCATGGCCGCGTCCAGGTCAATCACGTGCAGCCACGGATACCTCTTGAATTTCCTCAGAAGGCCGAAGACAGCGGCGACGGCAAGCTCGCGCTTCCGCCCGCGAACCAATTGCACGGCTTGCCCACTTTGCAAGTCGATACAGGGAATTAGCACGACAGGCGAACCTCGACGCCGCGTGCTGCGAGGAATTCCTTCAACGTGCGAATGGATTGCACCCCATCGTGAAAAATCGAGGCCGCCAGCGCAGCATCCGCCGCGCCTTCCTGGAAAACGTCGACGAAATGTTCCGGCGATTTGGCTCCGCCGGAAGCAATCACCGGGACGGACACGGCTCTGGAAATTGCGGAGGTAAGGGTGGTGTCGAAGCCCATCTGTGTTCCGTCGCGATCGACGGAGGTCAGCAGAATTTCTCCTGCGCCAAATTGAACGCCCTTCTTGGCCCACTCGATGGCATCGAGAAATGCGGATTCCCGCCCGCCGCGAACCATGACATCCCAATGACCGCCGGCACGCTTCGCATCAATCGCCAGGACCACGGCTTGCGCGCCAAATTCTAGCGACAATTCGGAAATGAGTTCGGGCCGTTCCACCGCGGCCGTGTTCACAGTAACTTTGTCCGCGCCGGCGCGCACCACGGCACGGCCGTCTTCTAGCGTGCGAATGCCGCCTCCAGCGGTAAGGGGAATCGCCAATTCTGCGGCGACGCGCCGGATGGTTTCGAGGAAAGTCGGGCGGCGGTCACGCGACGCGGCAATGTCCAGCACCACCAGTTCGTCGGCGCCTTCTCTGTTGTAACGCGCCGCCAGCGCGACGGGATCCCCAGCATCGCGCAGTCCGACGAAGTTGACTCCCTTGACGACGCGCTCGCCATCAGTATCCAGGCAGGGAATGATGCGATGTGCCAGGCTCATGCGGCAATCTTCAGAAAATTCTGCAAGAGACGCGCGCCCGCGTCGCCGCTCTTCTCCGGATGGAATTGCACGGCGAAGATATTTTGCTTTTCGACGACGGCGGCGAATGGCGCCCCATGCCAGCAAGTTGCCGCCGAAGCTTCATGCGAATCGCGGACCGCGTAGGAGTGAGCAAAGTAGAAGTAGGCGCTGGATTCAATGCCATCGAGCAGACGTGAAGAACGCCTTGCCGCGACTTGGTTCCAGCCCATGTGCGGGAGTTTCACGTTTGATGGTAACGCGCACACTGTGCCAGGTAGCAAATCCAGACCGCCCAGTTGGGGTGCTTCCTCGCTGGATTGGTACAGCACCTGCAGCCCCAGGCAGATACCCAAAAAAGGCACACCACGCTGGATGGCGCCAATCAGAGCCGCGCGCATATTTTGTTCGTCGAGAGCCCGAACCAAAGCGGCGTAATGTCCCACCCCGGGCAGCAGCAAAGCCTCCGCCTTTGAAATACCGTCAGGCGAAAGGGTTCGCTGCGATTCCGCGCCGAGACGTTCGAACGCACGCTCCACGGACGGCACATTTCCCGCGCCGTAGTCGACGATGGTTACTTTCATAGAAGTCCCTTTGTGCTGGGCAAGATCTTTAGCAGGCGTTTGTCGCGCGACACCGCGAAGCGCAAGGCCCGCGCGAACGCCTTGAACATGGCTTCGACCTGATGATGTGACGAGCGCCCGTATAGAGCGCGTAGATGGACATTGGCCTTCGCCGCCTGCGAAAAGCCCTGAAAAAAATCCTCCACCAGCTCTACCTGGAAATCGCCGACGCGTCTTGCCGCGATCTTGGCCTTCACGACGCAGTAAGGCCTTCCGCCAAGATCCACAGCAGCGGCGGCAAGCGTTTCGTCCATGGGCATCAGGAAATAGCCCGCGCGCAAAATGCCGCGCTTTGAGCCGAGGGCTTTCCGCGCTGCCTCGCCCAGAGTAATTCCCACATCTTCTACCGTATGATGCTGGTCCACATCGAGATCACCGCGCGCGTCCACGTCCAGATCAAACGCGCCGTGCCTGGCAAGCAGCTCGAGCATGTGGTCGAAGAAGCGGATTCCCGTTGCGATGCGCGCCTTTCCGCACCCATCCAGATTCAGCTTCAGGCGGATATCCGTCTCGTTTGTCTTGCGATGAATGGTTGCGGTTCTGGGCATGGTGGATTTCTCTGTGGCGCTGGCATTCAGAACGGAGTTTTCCATTCGTTTCGAATTGTTTTCAGCAAACGGCGCATTTCGGATTGCGTTCCAATGGTGATGCGCACAAATCCGGGCCTGATGTCCTTGCTTCGCTCGCGGAGAAGAATCCCTTGCTTCTCTAATTTTCGAAACAATACCGGCCCGCTTGGCCCGAAATTCACGAGAAGAAAATTTCCGGCGCTGGGGTAGGCCTTCACATCGAGCTTTTCCAATTCTGCCGCGAACCAGGCGCGCAGCCGCTTCACCCCGTTCACATAACGCTGCATGGTGGCCCGGTCGTTCAGGGCCGCTTCTGCCGCTACCAGAGCGGCGAGATTCACGGGAAAGGGCGGCATGGCGCGGCGCACCAGAGCGAGCGACTCTTCGCAGGCAATCACGGCGCCGAGGCGCAAGGCCGCGAGCCCGGCAACCTTCGAAAAGGTTCTGGCCACAAACAACTGCGGATACTTCCGGATCCACGGCATCGCGGTGAAGCCTGAAAACTCCGCATAGGCTTCATCCATCACGACCGCGGTGTGCGTGGCGGCTCTCAAGATTCCTCGCAACGCTTCTTGGTGAAGCAGAGTACCCGTCGGATTATTGGGATTGGCGATGAAAAGAACGCGCGGCTTCTCTCGCAACGCAGCGATGACCTCCTGCAGGGGGAATTCCATTTCGCTGCCGTAGTGCAGGACGGAGATCCGAGCGCCGTAAATCTCCGCGTAGTAGCGGTACATCGGAAAAGTCGGCTGGCAAATCAGGATCCGGCTGCCGGACTCGACGAAGGTATCGAAGAAAACGCGCAGCGCGTCGTCACCGCCATTGGTGAGCAGCAATTCTTCCGGGCGGATGCCGAAGTAGCGCGCCATCCGTTGCGTGGGAGCCTGATATTCGGGGTACATCGCCAGTTGTTTGGTCGTGAGCTTGGCGAGCGCGCGCCGCACGGCCGGTGAGCAGCCCGCAGTGTTCTCGTTGAAGTCGAGGCGCAATTTCCCGGACCGCCCTTCGGCGGGCGCCTCGTACGTGCGGCGGTTCAGAATCGTTTCGCGCACTGGCAAGCGAACTTTCATCGGCGGACCCTCACGGCGTTGCGATGTGCGATGAGTCCCTCGGAGGCAGCAAGTGTTTCAACGGTGTCGGCCAGACTGTTAAAACCTTGCCGGCCGATGGTTTGAACGGCGATGCATTTCACAAAATCCGCCGTTGAGAGTCCACCCCTGCTGCGAGCCCACCCGCCGGTGGGGAGCACATGATTGCTTCCGCTGGCGTAGTCGCCAAGCGGTTGCGCGCACCAAGGACCAAGAAAAACGGTTCCGGTGGCGTGAATCTGCTTTAAGAGTGCCTCCCCGTTATCGGGCAGACTGAGGTGCTCCGGCGCGAATCGATTTACGAATTCGCAGGCGGCACGGATGGATGGCGCGACCAGAATCGCGCCCGCGCGCTTCATCGAAATTTGCGCCGCGTTCGTGGTTGGCAATTGTTGTAGTTGCCGGGCCACTTCGGTTTGCACCCGTCTGGCCAGGCCGGTTGAACTCGTCACAAGATAGCTCCCGGCATCGGGAGCGTGTTCGGCTTGCGCGAGCAAATCCGCGGCGATCCAGGAAGGATTGCCTGTTGCCGCCAGGACAATTGCTTCGGTCGGCCCGGCAGGCAGATCGATCGCGCAATCGCTGCTGACCAGTTGCTTGGCGGCGGTAACAAAGCGATTACCCGGCCCGAAGATTTTTTCAACACGGACCACGCGCTTCGTGCCGTAAGCCAGAGCCGCGATGGCTTGCGCGCCGCCCATGCGGGCGACGCGCGTGACGCCGAGAACACCGGCGGCCGCGAGAAGTGCGGCGTTTGACCGCGGGCATGCCACGTGGATGTGGCGGACTCCCGCAACTTGGGCTGGAACAACGGTCATCACCAAGGTGGAAATGAGCGCAAACCGTCCGCCCGGGATGTAGCAGCCGATGGAATCGATGGGACGCACCAGCTGGCCGATTTTCACACCGGGTTCGACTTCCATCGTCCACGGTCTCGGCAACTGCTTTTCCGCGACGCGGCGAACATTGCGGGCGGCCTGTTTCAGCGCGCGAAGGAACTCGCGGGTCACTTGCTTCGAGGCGGCACGAATTTCGTCTTCTCCCATCCACAAACTCTCTCGCTGGAGATCGACGCCGTCGAGTCTCTTCACCCACGCTAACAGTGCCGCGTCTCCGCGCCGCCGAATATCGCGGATGATTTCCGCGGCGATCCTTTGTGCTTTCTCGTCATGCTCCTGGCGCGCACCCAGAAGCTTCTTCTCTACCGCCGGCGTTAGTCTCACGATACGCATCACAGCACGATCTTGTTCAAGGGATATTCGACGATCCCCTGGGCCTTGGCGGCTTTGAGCTTCGGCAGAATCTGCCGGACTACCGCTTCCTCAATGATGGTGTTGACAGCGACCCAATCCGGGTCACTCAAAGCGGAAATCGTCGGCTTCTTGAGTGCGGGGAGAACTCCTAGGACAGCTTGCAGATCGTCGCGATGGACGTTCAGCAGCAGACCCACTTTGCTCGCGGCGGCGATCGCGCCTTGGAGCATCAGAATCAGGTTCTCGGCTTTCTCGCGCTTCCAGGAATCGGCGGCGGCGGCGCGGTTCATGATGAACACCGTCGCCGATTCCAGCACGGTATCGACGATGCGCAAACGATTCGCCCGCAGCGACGAGCCAGTTTCCGTCACTTCCACAATGGCATCCGCAAGTTGCGGTACTTTGACCTCCGTGGCGCCCCAGGAAAATTCCACGCGGGCTTTTACGCCGTGCTTGGCGAGGTAGTTTTCCGTAATGTGCACGACTTCGGTCGCGATAACTTTTCCATTCAAGTGTCGCGGTTCCTGAATCGCGGAGTCTTCCGGGACCGCCAGGACCCAGCGGACGCGTGCCAGCCTCTGCTTTGCGTAAACCAGTTCCGACAATTCGTCCACGGCCGCACCAGTTTCCACCACCCAGTCGTGACCGGTGATTCCCGCGTCCAGCGCTCCAGACTCGACGTAACGCGCCATCTCCTGCGCGCGCACCAGCAGACACTCGATCTCCGCGTCGTCAATCGCTGGAACGTAACTTCGCGAGCCCAGCGTGATCTTCCAGCCGGCACGCGAAAAAAGATCGAGCGTCGCGTCCTGCAGGCTGCCTTTGGGGATCCCCAGCTTCAGCCGGCTCATTGAG
>WNGH01002596.1_pt1 | contig 31983 bp, 22 predicted proteins | sample 5400631 | NCBI WGS metagenome assembly WNGH01 (sample SAMN13153373, study PRJNA577476) | soil metagenome | isolation source: 115 cm soil or saprolite under Garry oak tree replicate 1 | place: USA:California | collected 2016-06-15
ATCGAGTCAGATACGCTGTACTTGTATCAGTCAGAAAAGGCTCAACAGATGCTGCGTAAACTGTTGGCACAGCATCATATTGCTGTCATTGCTATCGGCAATGGTACGGCTTCACGTGAGACGGAGCAGTTGGTGGCTGCGCTGCTGCGAGAAATGGAGCAGGAGACAGGCAAGAGCGGGCAGATTGGCTATGTGATTGTGAATGAGGCGGGAGCGTCGGTCTATTCGGCCTCGGAAATGGCACGGCAGGAATTTCCCACATTAGATGCGACTCAGCGTGGCACGATCTCAATTGCCCGGCGTTTGCAAGACCCCTTGGCCGAACTGGTCAAGATCGATCCCAAGGCGGTTGGTGTAGGCTTGTATCAGCATGATGTCGATCAGAAAGCCTTGGCCGATGCGCTTGAGCGGGTTGTGGTATCGTGTGTCAACTTTGCGGGCGTTGAGGTCAATTCAGCTTCGGCGGCTCTGCTTAAGCATGTGTCGGGTATCAATAGCCGCGTTGCTAATGCGATTGTCAAATATCGCGAGGAGCATGGGCCGTTTCACTCACGTGAAGAGCTGCACAAGGTCACTGGGCTGGGGCCAGCGACATTCGTGCAGGCGGCAGGTTTCCTCAAAGTGGTAAAAGGCGTTGAGCCTCTGGACAATACCTTTATTCACCCAGAGAGCTATGCCTCAGCGCGTGCTTTGTTGGAGATGTTGCCGAAGAGCGACAATGGGCTATCCGGCAAGCCTGCTGAACGCATCGCACAGTTTCGCCAGTTAGTGAAGCTACAGAACAGCCTTGGGCGTAGCAAGCAGAGCAAGCGATCTGTTGGCAGTGGGAATAGCGAACAGGAGGTCTGGGCAGAGCTTGCTAAAAAGATCGGTGTAGGTCTGCCAACGCTGAATGACATTCTGGAGAATCTGGAAAAGCCTGGACTTGATCCGCGTGATGCCCTGCCTGCTCCCATTCTGCGCCATGATGTACTGAAAATGGAAGATTTGCAAGCGGGCATGATTTTGCAAGGGACGGTACGCAACGTCGTGGACTTTGGAGCCTTTGTGGATATTGGTGTCAAGCAGGATGGCCTGGTGCATATTTCCGAGATGGCCGACCGTTTTGTGAAAGATCCACTTGCTGTGGTCGCGGTTGGCCAGGTAGTACAGGTACGTGTGCTAAAGGTTGATATGCAACGCGGTAGGGTGCAGTTGAGTATGCGAGGGATACAATAGCAGGAGAAAGAACAGCCCGTATTTTGCGTGTGCTTTGGCAAAGCACACGCAAAATACGGGCTGTTCTTGTATAAGATATACTTTATCCATGGCAATTGGGACAACACACTTTTTCTTACGTTCAAAAATAACCCTTCCGGCGATCCGTTCTGATCTGGTTCCCCGGCAACGCCTGTTGGCACAGATGCAGATAGGGATGCAGCATGGCCTGACGCTGGTTGGGGCTCCGGCAGGATTTGGCAAGACCACGCTGGTGAGTACATGGGCGCAGCAATGTGGCTATCCCGTGAGTTGGGTCTCTTTGGATATCAATGACAACGACCCTGTGGTGTTCTGGATATATGTGGTCACGGCATTGCAAGAAATGCATCCAGAAATTGGCAAGACGGCGTTGGCGTTGTTGCAATCGCCCCAACCCACGTCGCTTGAACGTATTCTTACGGTGTTACTCAATGAGTTGAGCACACACATGGAAGAAGCTCACGGATATCTGTTGGAAGGGCATGCACAGAGCCACATGGCGAACAACTTGATCAGCGTTCTGCTTGCCACTATTTTGCTCACAGATATTGAAGTGATGCAGGGGCGGTTGCAAGATGCGGCTCATGTCTATCAGGAAGTACTACAGCAGGCTGGATCATGGCCATTGTGGCAGGTGGTCGAGGCGCATATAGCCCTGGGCAGCCTCTTCCTTGAGTGGAATCAACTGGATGCTGCTGCTCAACACTTACGACAAGCGATTGCACTTGGTAAGGAGACGTTGCGAGAGATCTATCTGGCTCCAGGCTATATCATTCTTGCTCAGGTCATGCAGGCGCGGCGTGAGTATGAGCAGGCACAGGAACTGCTTGCCAGAGCAATAGAGATGGCTCAGAAGCTCGGTCATGATCGTGCTCGCCGTTGGGCAATGGCTGAGCAGGCGCGGATGGCGTTGGCTCAGGAGAATTGGTCAGCAATTGACCAATGGATAAGCACAGTAGGCATCACTTTGGCTGCTGAGCCGTCATATGAGCGTGAAGTTGAATACCTGATGCTAGCACGAGTCGGTATCGCCCAACAACACTCTTCAGAAGTATTGCCGTTACTTGAGCATATGTTAGGGAAAGATGAAGAGGCCGAGCGTGTCCACAATGTGATTGCCATTCTAGTGTTACAAGCAAAGGCATATGGACAGGCAAAGCGCATAATAGAGGCAATAAAGACCCTGGAACGGGCAGTGACGTTAGCGGAACCAGCAGGCTATGTCCGTGTTTTTGTAAATGAGGGACCGTCGCTACAAGCTTTGCTGGCCAAGATGTTGAGTGCCAAAGAGAATGCTCCTCAAGCAGGATATATTACACAACTATTGACAACGTTTCCTGAGTCCCTGAGCGCACAAAGAACTGAAAAGGTAGCGACTAAACCTATCACTACCCCTGTTGAGGTATTGCTAGAACCACTCAGTGGACGCGAGCAGGAGGTACTAGAACTGTTAGCCGCAGGTATGGCGAATCAAGAGATTGCAGAACGGCTGGTTGTGACGGTGGGAAAAGTAAAGACGCATATCAAGAGTATCTATGGCAAGTTGGGTGTGCATAGGCGCACGCAGGCGATTGTGCGTGCAAGAGAATTGGGTTTGTTGTAAGGAAGTTGCTTATGGAGACAAGAGAGACATATCACATTCAAAGAGGGAGATGGCGGAGAAAACGAGAATGGAAGCGTGACCGCGTAGTGATACAACTGATACAACTGATACAAGTGATACAACTGTCCCAATCTCGCAAGCGTCAAAACCAGAAACCATCGTTCGCCGCCAGCTAGTCAAAGAGCATGCTGTTGATAACAGATAGCAGAGCGATCAAGATAATGATGGTGACAACGTGAGAGATGTCTTTGTCATTGATACACCGCACAATACGGAAACACTGCCGCAAAATCTCTTGAGCCAGCAAGGGCTACATTACGGCTCAGATTTGTCACTACCAGCACATCATAACCTCGTAGGGCCGGAAAACGTCTCACACGGTATGTAACGTCCTGGTTATCCAGTGTATGCAGCAGGAGCGGGTATGTATCGCTATGGGGTACAAACGTGAGCATAGCAGGGTGATCAGCATGAAGTACGGCCTGTGTATAGGTGGGTAACCGTCCAAAGCCTTGCTGATAGATGATTGGATGTGGATCGGCCAGGATAATACCATCATTGGTCTTAAAGACAATTGGGTTGGCGAGCCAGGAATCGGCCCAACCATAGTGGACATGTTCCTGTTGTAAATAGGTAATAATGCTATCGTTACTGGCAGGTGCGATGAGACATGATGGCGATTGGAAGGTGACATCTGGATCGCTCAGGCCAAAGGTAGCTATTTGCGCTCCCGCGTATAAAAGTAGGATGGCAAACAATACACCCTGTATGATCAAGTGTACAATCGCGTAGGGGCGGGGGTGGTGTGGATGGGTGGCGGGGGCCCTTGTGGCCGCCCGTTGGGTGGGGTGTGGCAAGTGTGTTGAGTGGTGATCATGGCTACGTCGGGTCGCCACAAGGGTAGATTTTTTCAACCAGAAGAGAAACCATTTCCCCCCCAACGGGCGGCCACAAGGGCCCCCGCTCCACATCCGCTCCACCCCCGCCCCTACGCGATGGCCGTTCTCAAAAAGAAGCGTGAAGACTGTGGCCAGAAAGAAGGGGAGTGCCAGCATCAAGGGAGTGGCATAACGTCCTGCGAGATCATGCTGCTGTGAAATAAGGCCGGATGATGTAATAGTCGAAGTACAGAAGGTGAAGGCGGTACAGATGGCAAAAAGCAAGGGTAGGGAGATAAGCTGACGTATACGTACAAGCTGAGGATGGTGCCAGAACAGGGAAAGCACAACTAAGAATAGTGTCATCGCAAGACAGATCAACCCTACCACCAGAGTAAAGATATGGATCGTGACAAGGGTGGCACTTTCGGTAGGTAGTGAGCCACTAATGACATGTGGAGCAACCGTGCTTTGATAGAGAGCGATTTGAGCACGTATTAATTCCAGACGGCTATGATAATGATTTCTTATAGCCACGTCTAAGAGCTTAAGATCGCCGAGTTGCTGCACATAAGCAATATTGGCCCAGTGGTTGTGCAGGCCCCAGTACAGGGCCGGGGCGGCTCCAATCATGCTGGCTGGTAGGGCTACGACCACTAGAATGCATTGGCGCAAGAACGTGGAAGCTGTGCGTGGAGCCTGACCCCCACAAGGGGCAATACATTTCCATGAAGGGCAAGTCAAGGTAGTAGGGACGCGATAAATCGAGTCCCTGCGCTGGGGCGCGGCTCCCCAAGGTCGGATGGAGCCCCTCAGGTGGCCCCACCCCGCCCCAGGGACGCCATAAATCGAGTCCCTACAAATGATGGAGAGTGTCTTTGAAATGTAGTGACCCCCCTTGTGGGGGTCAGGCTCCACTACCTGTACCCGCTGTAAAAATTTAAAACACATCTTACGCTGTACAAGCTCTCTAAGACAAAACACTACGATCCAGATGGCCGTTGCCAGGACGGCAGAGACCAACAATGGGTTGACCCAGGAGCCCAGACCCACAATAAAGCCAATGCCAGCCCAACGTAAGGCGAGTTCTTTGGAAGATGCTCCTACGTGCCAGCGTCGTGTTAATTGCAGGGCTGAGAGTAGTAGCAAGAGCATCAACACAAACGTCTCAATATAGCCGCCCAGTGTGCGTAGCTCCAGGACTGTATCATAGAGTGGTGGTACAGTGGCAAAAAGTGCTGCCAGGATCTGAAATAGCTGCCGGGCAAGCGGGCGTAATTGCGCTGTTTCTGCTAATGCTCCTGCCAGTCGCCATGTCAGATAGACTACCAAGAGTGAAAGAAGGGTAGGTTCGGCTCGCAGCATCCATACCGACGCTCCGCCGAGAGCAAACAGTACTGCCATCACATAGGCTTCCAGACTTCCCATGTATGCCTGTCCGTAAAAATAGATCGGATGCTCACCACGCAGAATATGTTCAGCCTGAATCCCTACCATAGCCTCATCCCCATCTATCAGCCCATGCGTATGATAGATCAACCAGATACGTATGAGCGGGGCGAGCAGTAAGCAGAGCCAGAGGGGGGAACGTAGCATGATATACCATGACCGGGAGAGCTTCGCTTGCCTGGAAGCTAGGAATACCCGTTCTTTTGCTATTGCTGCGATGTTTTTCTCCTCAACACTCATAACTGTTATTAAGTGCTAACATTTCCTTTTCCAAAATTATTTGTTCGTAGGATACAACGAAAGACCTTGGTAGACAAGAAAAGGTAGGATAATTGGGGAGAAGAGATGGAAAAGGGCTTCAGGGCTCTAGTTTATGCTAGAGCCCTGAAGCCCTTTTCCATCTCTTTCCTTTGCGCTGATATAAAATGAGCTCTCTATTAATAGACCTTATTGTCCGGGTGGGAATGAGGAATCAGGGTACTGATCAACATTCGGTGTCAAAATTGTTCCAGGGAGTACAGGTAGGGCAGGATGGGTCAGTGTCCCAATATTCGGTCCGGCGTAGGTTGTTGGTGCAAATGGATCGGGCCATGATGAAGTGCCATTCGAAAAGACAACGTAGAAGGTGTGCTTTCCAACTGGCAAGGTTGTACTGTATTGAAACAATGCACCTGTGCTGTACGATCCAGAGATATACTGCATCGTGTGGGCAACCTTATCAATAAAGAGCAGTGAACTCACCGGAGCATGCTGCTGCCACTCTGAGTAGGTTGTCGAGAAAGTGAAAAGAGTTGTACTTGTTCCACTTGTTGGGGATACAGAGGTATTCGAGACCAGGACAGGTGTGTTGATGATGTTCCAAATTTCATCGTCCCACTGACCAGAACCATCGTCGAATAGGTAGCGGTAATACAAATCGCCTGGGGTGTTTTCAACCTCTGAATAGGTGAATGTAACCCCTTTACTATAATTCGTGCCATTTCCCGTCATAGTGTGCCTCACACCACCAATATCGACCTCTGCCTGCGTTGGTGGCGTATTTGTCGGCGAAGTGTATTTTGTAGAGAAGGTCACAAGTGTTCCTGCCAGGGATTTGATTGGTATGGTAGACGTAGTCAAACCAAACGAGTGTACGATTGGCCCTGGAAATGCTACCCCATTGTCTGGTATGGTCGTCGTATTGGTGCCATCCGAGAAGGTGAATGTGTATGAGTGCTTACCAACCGGCAACTGTGTTGTGTATTGGTATAACTTGCCACCACGAACTGCTCCTTTGTTCGTCATAGCATACGCTACGCCATCAATGTTGATGTCAAATTGCGTCGCCGAAGCTGAACTTGTATAGACGACAGAATAGGTAAAAGATGTGCTTGCGCTGCCATCTGTAGGCTGAAGGCTGACCGGGGCATTACCAATGCCAACACTGAGCATGGTTGAATACTTTATTATTGGTTCAATGAGCGGTGGATTTGGTGCTTCCCCGAAATCAAAGTAATCCATCAAGTCGCCAATGCGAGAATCTGCATCGCGTGTTCCCATGTTGCCCAGATTCCAGTTCTCTTCAATGAACTTATCCAGGGATGCAAATTCCCCTAAATTGTGACCAATATATCCAGGCTTTGCATATGGTGAGATCACGATTAAAGGTACTCGTGGCCCTAACCCTTCACCGTCAAGCACTGGCGGTGCAACATGGTCATAAAACCCTCCCCAATCATCCCAAGTGATAAAAATGGCTGTTGAATTCCAATATGCTGATTGCATGATGGCATTAATTTGTGTTGCTACCCAGTTTTCGCCTGCTTCCCAAAATGCTGGGGGATGGTCTGACAAGGTTACTGAACCTGGGGTGACCCAGGAAACGGCTGCGAGCTTACCAGCGTTCAGATCTGGTATTAACCCATTGCTGTTGTGTGTATCGTTGGCGTTCCGGTACTCATCCTGAATATTTCTCACTCCATCCCAGGAGCTATAAGAACTGTAAGCCTTCCATGATAGACCCGCGTTATCAAGCAAACGTGGCATGCTTAACATGCTATAACACGGAAATGCCCAATCCTGCGAGCTATCCAGGTTGCGTGAGTACACAATGTTGTTTGCTCCACTAGAACAGCCAGCAACATCGGTCGTATCGTCAACACCACCAGTTTGCCCGGCAATCAGCGAAACATGGTTCGGCTTAGAGTTGCTTGCATCTGATGTAAAGAAGTTATCACCAAGTCCAAAGTGTGTTGCGTAGTCCCAATAGGTTGGAATGTCGCTTTGCTCATACTGGACAAACGACCTTGCCGGGAACTCGTCCATATTGCCGCCATGGATGGCAGCAAGCACAGCGGGTCCTTGATGGTTGTAATCAAATTGGAGTGGATTTGAGGCGCGAGGAAGGGTGATACCATTTGCATTAGGAAATGTGCCGAACATGTTGTCAAATGTATGGTTTTCCATCATGAAGATCACCACATGACTAATGGGCGTTGTAGGAGTTCCTGCTTTCTGTCCGTGAACACGCAGCGATGACCACGTACCCACTACCGTAAGCAACAACACCCCAATACCAGCTATTCGGGCTAAACGCGCACCGCGCAATTGATTGCTGAGCATGTCTTGTCTCCTTATAGATAGATTGGCTTCATTATGCAAGAGCCCTCTAACTTAGACAAGTGCAAAAGCTTTCAAGTCGGTTGATTTCTGGTTATAACTTCGCATAAAGAGTAAAGATTTCTCATTGTGGCATATCTACCTTTGGGGATAAAGCTACTGCGGAACGAATAGTTGCTATCGTGAACAGATGTGGTTGGTTGCAGACTCACATCCCTGCAATATTGACAGTCAATCCTCATCATTCTACAATAGGAGAAAGCTTCTATATTGCTAGAACATACATGAGGATGGAATAAGAAAAAATTATGCCACGTTGCCTGAACCCGCGCTGTCGAGCTGACTACCTACCTGGAACGACACAATGTACCAACCCTTCCTGCCAGTGTATTCTGCCTGGTGCTGTAGTAGCGGGTCGCTACCGTGTCGAAACATTGATTGGTTTGGGGGGAATGGGGGCAGTGTATGGCGTCAATGACACCTTCGAAATGCAACAGGTAGCCCTCAAGGTCATTATTTCGGTGGCCAAGAACAATATGGATATGCCCACTGCGATAGAACGCTTCCGGCGTGAGGCCCGCTATGCACATCAACTGCACCATAAAAATATTGTGCCGGTCCTTAACTTTGGTCAGGATGGTAGCCTTCTTTATCTTGTGATGCCACTGATCACCGGTGGCACCCTCAAATCGCTGCTTAAGGCTGAGAAGCCATTGCCTGTTCCTTTAGCCCAACGTTACCTCAATGATCTGGCTGAAGCTCTTAGTGCTGTACATGCTCATCCTCAACAGATCGTCCATCGTGACATTAAGCCCTCCAACCTGCTCATTCATCAGGATGATGGACGTCTCGTTCTGGCCGACTTTGGCATTGCTCGTGCTATGCAAAAAGAGCAACCTCTGACGCAACGGGGTTGGGGCGTCGGTACGGAGCATTATGTTGCTCCTGAACAAGAGCATGGGAAGGCTGAACCTGCTAGCGATATTTATTCTATGGGGGTCATCGCCTATCAGCTCTTCACCGGTCTGCTACCCTTTCAAGCTTTAGTGCGTAACGTGGGTGCTGAAGTACCGCCGCCCAGTAAACTCAATCCAGAGGTGCCATCTGCCGTAGACGCTGTTATTGAACGTGCTATGGAGCTTGAACCTGCTAAACGCTATCCTTCGGCTAAAGAATTTGCCGAGGCTCTGAATGCTGCACTGACCTCGCCGCCGATTACCGATATGCCCACAATTCTTGCCTCAACAGGCAATGCGAACGTGATTGTGCATACGGTCATTCCAGAGAATCCTTGTGGGAAGTGCGGGCAAGAGAATCGCGCTACCTCACGCTTCTGCCGTCGCTGCGGACATAGCCTGCAAGATACCTCGCATCTGGTAACAGACGTCTGTCAGGTTGGTTATGTCAGTGATGTGGGACGTCGCTATGCTGCCGAGGAGAACGAAGATATGTTACTCATCGTGCAAGGTTTATGTGTCAAGCTTACTCCTCCTCCGCACCCCTTTGGTCTCTTTGCCGTTGCTGATGGGCTACGCAGCCCACGAGGCAAACCCGCTGGAGGACATGAGGCCAGCCGCCTCGCTATAGTCACCATTGCCGATGTACTTATCCCACTGCTCAGCGTATCCACAAATTCTTCTTCTTACAGCATATCGGGTAGCCAGGCCCCCTCTAGTGATCAACAGGCCTCATCTCCTTCCCGACCGTTACCCCCTCCTGATACCATCTTGGAACCGTGGTTAGGCAATGCGGTGCGTCAGGCTAATCAAGTGATCTATCATTGTAACGCTGATTACGAAGCCTTCATGGCGAGCACGTTGACGGTAGCTCTGCTGTACAAACATCGCCTCTATGTGGCCAGTGTAGGTGACAGTCGTGCCTATCACTATAATCCCGCTCAGGGTTTACAGCGCATTACCACAGATCATACTCTGGCTGCTAATCTGGTTGAGGTCAACCTTCTGCAACCTGATGAGGTATACAATAGCCCCAAACGCCATCGTCATTATCGCTACCTTGGTCGAGATAGCTTTATAGCGGTGGATCTTTTCCAACGCGACGTGGCCGTGAACGATCTAATTCTCCTTTGCACAGATGGCCTCTGGCACATGGTCCGCGATGAGAAGCTGACCGAACTCCTTGTTCAAGGACAAAGTGGCGATCCTCAGAAGTTAGCTCGTACTCTGGTGGATACCGCCAATCTGTCCGGTGGCGAAGGGAATGTGAGTGCTATTGTGATCAAGGTGCAGTAACAATGCCTCTATTCTGCAATCAAATGCCAGCAACGCAATACCTCAGCCACGCTCCAGGCTTGTGCAAAGCAGCCTCCAGGGGTAAAAGGTGGCTCCGGCTCCGTCACCTCGCTCAGCGTTCCCAGGCAGGCGCTCCAGAGATGCTCGATGAACGGCTCTAAGAGAGTACGCCGTGCTTGGCGGTCGTTATGCACGCGCCAATGCACGTCGATATACGCGCCTATCAGCCATAGCCAGACCGCTCCTTGATGATAGGCTGCGTCACGCTCCTCACGTTTACCATTGAAATGCTTCTGGTAGTGCGGGTCGTCGGGACTCAAGGAGCGTAAGCCTATCGGCGTCAAGAGGTGCTTGGTCACTTGCTGTAACATGCTGCTCAAATGCTCCTCAGAGAGGAGATCGCGGGTCAGCGACCCTGCCAGGAGTTGGTTGGGGCGCAACGATGCATCATTCTGGCCTGGTACTCCATCCACATCGACCACATCATATAAATACCCTCCGTCTTTGTACCAGAAGCGCGAAGCAAAGTTCTGACGCACTTGTGTTCGCAGTTGACTATACTGTGTCGCATCTATCGAGAGGCGCACGGCCCAGCTTTCAATGGCTGTGAGCGCACGATACCAGAGGGCGTTGACCTCAACCGCTTTGCCATGTCGCGGCGTGATAACCCGATCATCAACTTTGGCATCCATCCATGTCAACTGCAGGCCGGGCACACCCTGATGCAATAATCCATCGCGAGTATCGACGCCGATGTTGTAGCTTGTGCCACGTACGTGCCATGCAATGATATCGCTCATGGTAGGGTAAAGTTCTTTCAACAGCGTCCAGTCTCCGGTGACTGCTAGGTACGAATCAAGGGCGTGAAACATCCACAGTGTGGCATCCGCTGTATTGTATTCAGGAGCTTCGCCGTGATCGGGAAAACGGTTAGGTATCAAACCGTTTTGTGTAAAGGAAGCAAACGCTTTTAGTAACCCACGCGCCTCACTATATCTGCCCGTAGTGAGCAGCAGTCCGGGCAGTGAGATCATGCTATCGCGTCCCCAGTCGGTGAACCAGGGATATCCGCCGATAATGGTCTTGCGCTCAGGAGTCAGCCGAATGTTCTCTTTTCCTATAGCCGAAGATGCTCCTTGTTCTGGACGTGCTACGATAAATTGATCGGCGGCTACAGTCAGACGCGCTAACACCGGGTCTTTCTGCGCTAAATCTGCGGTGGTGCGCTCTGCTACTGTTAAGAGTTGCCGATTGCGGCGGTTGTGACGGAGTAGGGCGTGTGCTACAGCGTCCTCATGCAGCTCTCTACCCAATTCGGGAGGTAAGTCACTTTCGACAGTTAGTACCAGCGTCACGTGCATACCTGGCACAAGCTGCATACGAAAATTGCCAGGTTGATAGACATCTTCAATATCGGGTAGTCCCCGCTCGCGTTCTCGTCGATGGAGGACTTTCCAATACCACCAACCAGTAGGCGTGAAGATTGCTGATGGGCCTGCGATCATTGTGATAGGTGTGGCACCATCGTAAGCCCGCACAGAACACTTGTTGCCCTGATTATCCACGAGAAATCGCCAGTTTGGTGAGCCACGTGTGACACTGTGATGGTCGCGATAGAGACAATAGGGCGACACGGTAAGTGTCAACTTCTCCTCGCTTTTCTCAATGGATTCATCAAAGGCACCGTGTAACGTATACTGTACATAAGTGGTGTTTTGCCCGTACTCCATCCATATGCGCTTCTCTAGACTGAGCAACTCTCCCAGCGTGTAAGTAAAGCAAGGGATATCGCCTTCAAGGGCAACAGTATCAAGGTGTTGATAACCTTGCGGGTCAATCGTGCCATCCTGATATTCGTTGGTGCCTAAATGGAGTGTGTGTCCATTAGGAAGTCTGACTGTTTCGTCTATCTTTGTTACCAAAACAGTACGCTCGACTGGTGGACGGGTAGCCGCCACGAGTAGCCCATGATAGCTACGCGTGGTTGCTCCCACCAGCGAGCCGCTGGCGTAGCCGCCTAAACCATTGGTCACCAACCATTCATGGTTTAGCCCCTCCTCCACATTTCCGCAAATATCCCTGCCCACATACAGGTGCCAGGCGTTCGTAGGAGCGCGATGCGCTATATCAATATTTTGTTCAGTAATCGTACCCATATGCTTTCAATCCGCTCGTCCGGTGCTGTCATAGAAATACGCACATAGCCTTCGCCTTGCTTACCGAAATTGGTACCGGGGGTGATAAAAACGCCTGTTTTGTCGAAAAGCCAATTGGCAAAGTCGCGTGATGTGAAGCCTTCAGGTATCGCGGCCCATATATATAAGCCCGCTTTAGTGGCCTCGGTGTGCATGCCTATGGCGTTACAGCCCTCGACCAGCATATTGCGCCGATGCTGGTAGAGTGTGTTGCGCTGCTCTATCCATGTTTGTGGCAGGTGTAGAGCCTCAATGGCGGCATACTGGATGGGGCGGAATATACCGCTATCGATGTTGCTCTTAAGGCGTCCCACCGCATCGACCAGTTCGGCATTGCCTACGAGCATACCTACGCGAAACCCGGCCATATTATACGTCTTACTCAATGAATGTAGTTCGACCGCTACCTCGCTAGCTCCTGGAATTTGCAAAATACTCATGGGACGAAAATTGTCAAAATAGACCTCGGCATAGGCCATATCGTGTACGATAACCAGGTTATACTGCTGAGCAAACTCGACCGACTTCTCAAAGAAATGCCGATCAGCACAGGCCGCTGTGGGATTGTTTGGGTAGTTTAGCCACAGTAAGCGTGCTTTTGCCAGTACATCCTGTGGGATGCTATCGAGCTCTGGCAGATAGCCGTTCTGTTCGCACAACGGTAGCATATATGCTTGCGCTCCTACCGTCGTACTCCCTGTCACATATACGGTATAATAGGGATCAGGGATCAGAGCAACATCGCCAGGATTCAGTACGGCCATTGGTACATAGGCCAGCCCCTCTTTTGAGCCAAGTAAGGGCAAAATATCGTGCTCCGGTGTCAATTGCACCCCAAAGCGTCGCTCAAACCATGCCGCAATGGCTTCATGCAACGCACGCATACCCAGGTATTCTGGATAGCGTGTATTCTCCGGGTTCTGCAACGTTTCACACAAACGGTCAATAGCAGCTTGTGGGGCAGGCAGATCGGGATCACCCATCGAGAGGCTGATTACATCGACGCCTGCCGCTTTCCGCTCTGCTATTTTCTGCTTGGCGTTGGCAAAATGATACGGTGGAAGCTTAGTGACAGTATGAGATAATTGCACGGAAAAGCTCCTTAAAAAATATCGGTATTCAGGTTGTCCTACATTTTACTCCATCGGCTCGGCTTCATACCAGTTTTTGCCTACTTTTAACTCAACTTCAATCGGTACATCCAGCTTGGCTACGCCTTCCATCATGGCTTTGATCAGCTTCCTTGCGCGTTCGCGCTCTTCGAGAGCTACCTCAAAGACCAATTCATCGTGTACCTGTAAGATCATGCGCGTTTTCATGTGCTTTTCCTCAAGGGCGTGCTGGATGCGGATCATGGCGATCTTGATCAGGTCGGCGTTTGCACCCTGAATAGGCATATTGATGGCTTCACGCTCAAGAGCTTGTCGCTCAACGAAGGCCAGCGAGTGCATATCTGGAATGAAGCGTTTGCGCCCATAGAGGGTATTCACATAACCTTGAGTGCGTGCTTGATGGAGTGTGCTATCGACATAATGCTTAATGTTAGGGAACGTTTCGTGATAGCGTTTGATAAACTCTGAGGCTTCGCTATTGGTCATACCTGTGATCTGGGCCAGTCCGAAGGCGGATTGGCCATAGAGTACGGCGTAGACGACTGTTTTTGCCAGCCGCCGTTGGTCTTTGGTGACCTCGGAGACAGGAACGTTAAAGAGCGACGAAGCCGTAATAGTGTGAATATCCTCGCCTTTGCTGAATGCTTCTACCAGGCGTGGTTCGTGGGTGATATGGGCGAGGATACGGAGTTCGAACTGTGAATAGTCGGCGGTGAGCAGCACATAGCTGGGGTCGGCGATAAAGGCTCGGCGAATCTGCCGTCCTAACTCGGTACGTACTGGAATATTTTGCAGGTTTGGATTGCTGGAAGATAGCCTTCCACTGGAGGCGACCGTCTGGTTGAATGAGGTATGCACCCTTCCTGTAACTGGATCCATCAATGCCAGCAGACCATCTACATAGGTTGACTTGAGTTTGGTCAGTTGTCGATATTCCAGGAGATAATCGACCATAGGATGCTTGCCTCGTAAACCCTCAATCACGTCAGCACTGACTGAATACCCCGTTTTCGTTTTCTTACCAGAAGGCAGTTTCAGTTCGCCAAACAGAATCTCACCGAGTTGTTTCGTGGAGTTGATGTTGAATTGATGGCCTACTGCCGTGTAAATCTCTTTTTCGAGAGCTTTCACCTGCTCGCTTAATTTCTTGTCAAACTCTACCAGGAAGTTTGCATCCAGTGCTACTCCGTCCATCTCCATCTGTAACAAAACTGGCACCAGCGGCAATTCAACGCTGTTATATAGGTCGAGCAGGTTATGACGCTGTAGCTCATTCTGAATCGGTTTCACCAGTCGCAGCGTCATATCTGCATCGGCACCAGCGTAATCAGCGTAATCAGCTGCCATATGTATCGGTACCTGGGCCATGCTGATCATCTTGCTGCCCGTACCGATCAGTTGCGAGATGGGTGTCATCACAATATTGAGTCGCTGAAAGGCCTGATCTTTTAAGCCTAACCCACGTTGACCAGGGTTTGTTAAGTAGGCACCCAGCATGGTATCAAAGGCCAATCCATGGAGCGTGATGCCATAGCGTGCCAGAACTAGCATGTCGTACTTGGCATTGTGCATATATTTCTTGATGCTAGCATCTTCCAACAAGGGGCGCAGCTTTTCCAATACGTAGGATAGGAGGAGTTGCTTACCTGGCTCTTGATAGTCAAGTGTTTGTACATGTCCCACCGGAATGTAGTATGCCTCGCCAGCCGCCATTGAGCACGAGAGACCGACGAGCTCGGCGTGCCAGGGGTCTTCAGAGGTCGTTTCTGTGTCAAAGGCAAATCCTCCGGCGTCTCGCATGCTCTTCGTACCGCCTCCGGTGCTACTTCGGGCATGTCAAACAAATCGAGCTGCACTGGTTCTTCTTCTTCTTCGGCGTGTGACGATGCTACGCTTGCTGCATGGTCATGACTCTTTTGACCACCTGCTCCTTGAGCGGCTATAGCAAAAGGCTTGCTCTCAGTCTCTGCCCCTGGTGGTAGTGGTGGGGTGAGGATCGGCACGATACCGACGGGAGGGGCCAGCAGTAAGTCTTCTTCCTGTTGCGGTATCGGTTCGGCTGGCTTCTTCCTCGCGGGTATACTTTCCTCTTCAGAAACTGCCCCATCATCGTCGGGCGCAGCTATGCCCAAAGCACGGAATAGTTCTATTACCCTACCGACCATGGTGCGAAACTCCAGTTCGCGGAAGAGAGCCAGTACGTTGTCACGGTTCATATGCTCAATCCGGCAGGCGTCTAGATCGAGCTGAATCGGCACATCGCGCACAATCGTGGCCAGAAATTTACTCTCTTTGGCCTGTTCAGCCTTATCACGGATCAGTTTCTGCTCCTTGGGCTTCAGTTCGTCCAGATGTGCCAGAATACCTTCCAGGTTGCCATAGTCCGCCAGCAATTTACTGGCAGTTTTCTCACCAATCCCCGGCACGCCCGGAATATTATCTGACTTATCGCCAACCAACCCCTTAAAGTCGGGCAATTTCTCAGGTGGAAAGCCGTAGCGTGCCTCGACTGCTGCTTCGGTATACTCGGTGATTTCGGTGATACCTCGCTTCGCCACCTTGACCATCACGTGTTCATTAACCAGTTGTAGCGTATCCATATCGCCGGTATAGATAATCGTGTCCACGCCATGCTCTGTTGCCTGTACAGATAGCGTTCCCAGGACATCATCTGCCTCAAAGCCATCTTTTTCGTAGATGGGAATACCAAATGCCTGGACCATTTCCCGAATGCGCTTAAACTGAGGACGCATGGTATCAGGTAGTGCTGGTCGTTGAGCTTTATATGCGGCAAACTGCTCATGACGAAACGTTGGTGAGGGTCGGTCAAAAGTCATAGCGATATACTCTGGCTTCTCCTCTAATAGAGCTTTCATCAACATTGATGTAAAGCCAAAGGTAGCGTTGACGGGCTCTCCCTTCGTATTTGTGAGCCCTTCTGGTACAGCGTGAAAGGCCCGGTGAATCATCGCATGGCCGTCAATCAGAACCAGTTTCTTTTTGGTTGTGTTTGGGCTAGTTATTTTCGCTCTCGACTCTGTTGTAGCCGCATCGCTTATATCTTGTGTTGTCATCGCTCTCTATCCTTTACGCTATCACTCGGTAGCTGCCTTTGTGTCCGCCTTCCCACACGCACAAACTCCCGCTGCATGGCCCATGAGAGGTAGCATTGAGCATAGCAAACGTTAGTTGTGACACATCACGCAACGGAATCTGTTGCCAGTCGGGCTGGCGCAACCATTCAACTAGCGCGGCATTGACTTCGCCAGGAGCTGGCAGAGCCAGGCGCGTTGTCCATGTTCCAGTATTCAAATAGCTTTGCATGCCGTTATTGACAAGATCAATACGTACCATATGGGTATGGCCCGCGATAGCATAGCGCAGTTGTGGTTCGTTTTGCAGTAGCACATGCATACCCATGGCCACACTCTCACCCATCTCATACGTTGTTGGTGTGCAGATAGCCGCAACTGCTTCAATAGTGGGGAGGACCAGTGCCTGACGCAGCATCAGGTACTCCATCATAACGTTTGCTTGTACCTTGTCGCTATCCTGTCCACTTGGCTCAACCCAACCCTCTTTTTGCTCTCTCATATCCTGATGGAAGGCGGCAAAATCCATCATAGCCTGCTCAAAGAGCTTGACAGGTATCTGCTCTTCACCTGGTGCCAGGTTTACTAGTGCCTTGCGTGGCGGGGAGAGCAACTCCAGAGTATGTTTAGCTGTCTCTACCACTATCTCAGGAGCTAGCAAACAGAGCAATGCCATTTGCCGCGGGCTATTCATTGATGGCTCAAAGTGGTCAAAATAGGCATAATTAAGGCTAATTGGATAGGCTGCATGTTGAAAATACCGTGAGCCAACTGGTAAAGTAATTAGAGAAGGATTCATATCGAGCGGCTGTCCTGAGTCATCCCACAGTCCCGGCATGCTCTGATTCCAAAAATCGTAGTTATTGCCATGTTCAATGTAAACATCTGCTAGAGGACAATAAAAACGGGTTGGACAAAAGAAGACTCGTGGATCGTCTGAGGCAACACCTATAGCCGCATAAATGCCCGCCTGTACTTTGGCAAAACGCAATTCTATATCGTGATTTCCGGTGATGAAAGTTACCCGGCGTCCAGGAGTATCAATAAAACGGCGCAATGTTTCAAAGAAAGGAGTGTGAGCTGCAACAATTTTGTTTAGCTTTTCCATCGCTATCGCAATGTCGCTGGTTCCTACAGGTGTATATGGGGAAATTGCTAAAAAGTCGAAGCCATCGCCATTGATGACCAACTCAACAGTATCTGCACGTCCTAGTGGCCCCCCCGCAGTGGTGGCGGCTATCAGCCCTTCCAGTGCTGCCTGTTGAGTATCACCAAAGCCCTCAAGAATGCTTTGACCATCGGTAAGGTGTAAATCACTCATCACTAATGTAATACTGGACATAAAGATCCTCTTTCATACCTGTTCCGATTGTACCGTCTCAATGCGGTTGTGGAAATGCATGCCTCTCCTGGGCATTTGCCGATCTTCGTCACTTTCCTGTTTATTGCATTTTAGTCTGTTTGCGCCGATATGTATAGTATAGTTAACTGGCTGGCGTCGATGTATCTTTTTCTCTGTGGTGCCGTCTTACGCATAAGCACAGCAGAAAAAATGAAGCATCTGCCGTTTGTATAATGCCAGTTTACCACGTCTCAGGATCCTCTGAGCACATTGAAAATCTCGTTTCTATTGTAAATGGGTATGGCTCGCTATACTGATACCCAAGTTCAAAGTAAAGGTGTACAATATGCCTCGTCGTAGTGCTGTATTAAATGGTACAGGAGAAACATTTATGGCCGAAGATATGGAAGAATTGCTTACTGTCCGTGAGGTAGCTCGTCGCTTGCGTGTGGACGATACCACCGTCCGGCGTTGGATCAAGAGCGGTGCCTTAGAGGCGATTACCCTCCCCCACAAAGGTCGCCGTCAAGCCTATCGTGTCAAGAAATCTACGCTCGATAAATTGCTAAGCAGTCCTCATCTCCCTGAATAATCTCCTTAATTAGGTAGAAGCTAGAAGCAAGGAACCCTTCTCAGGTTCCTTGCTTCTTTCATGTTGTAACCATTGAGGTAGTCGCTTCCTCGCTGCTTTACAGCCCCCCATATGCGAACCAGCGTAAATGGTGAGGAGTGCCGAATAGTTACGCTCCATAACTCTTATCTTTCTATGTATCGATAGGCCCTCTCACTATACTATGAATAAGCCCATGTCATGCATGGAGGCACTAACTTTACAAAAATATACTGTTTTTAGCAAAAATTAGGCAGGAGAAGAATATGAAAATAGCAATTACTGGTGGAGCAGGCTTTATTGGCTCTCATCTCACGAAAGCATACTTGGATGCTGGTCATGATGTACTGGTGATCGATACCCTTCTGCACAGCTCACGCAAGGCCGTTGATCCCCGCGCACGCTTCTATTCAATGGATATTCGCGATAGCAAACTGCACTCACTTTTGCAAAGAGAACGCCCAGATATCGTCAGTCATCATGCTCTGCAACGCACTCAGGACACTCTGCCTCTGGCCGCGATGTCCGTCACCGATGCTGATACGCATATTCGCGGACTACTCAATGTCCTTGATGCTTGTGTAAGCGCATCTGTCAGCAAAATTATTTTCGCCTCTGGTGGGAGTGGTCTTTACGGACGTGTAAGCTCTGCTGATATAACAGAGACGGGCATAGCTGTCGTTCAAGAAAGTACAGCCCTCTGTCCAAAGGCTCCGCATGATATCAGTAAAGTTGCTGGCGAATGGTATGTACGCTACTACACGGGACAGTATAATCTCACCCATACTATTCTACGCTATGCTGATGTTTATGGTGAGACCGATAGTACTTCTGCTCATCACCCTCTGAGCTACTTTGTGCGTATGCTTCAGGAAGGGCAACGCCCGATCATTCGTGGGGCCGTCGATGAAGTACGTGATCATATCTTTATCGATGATGTAGTTACAGCTAACATGGCGGCTCTAGAGCGAGGCCAGAATTCGACCCTCCATATCAGTTCGGGCCATGGCTACACCCTCAATCAACTCTACCAGACAGTGGCCTACCTGCTCTTCAGTGAGATCGAACCGGTCTATATCTCCAATTCGCTCGTCGAGGCGAATTCCTGTATCTTGGATAATGCGCTTGCTCGACGTGTTCTCAAGTGGGAGCCACAAATTGAGCTAACTACCGGCGTGCAGTGGGCCATTGAACGCTTGCAGCAGCAAATGAAGCAGGATACCTTGATTGGAACACAGTTGCTGGAATCTTGTCTGGTTGGAGTACGCTAAAACAGCCATGGTGAGCATGAACCAAGAAGCGGTGGGTCTACACAGACCCACCGCTTCTTGGTTCATGCTCACATAACACACATCTATTGTTGCAGACCACTCACCACGCGGGCATACTTTTCGGCCAGAGCTTGGGCCTGATCGTTTGAGACCGATTCTGCGACGACATGGAACAAAGGACGGTCAGCATCAGGCAGGACCAGAACCCACTCCTTCCCAAGGTCGATTTTGATACCATCAATGGGCTTGGCACGCCGTTCACGATACTGCTCACTCAGAATACGCATAACTTTGCCTTTATGCTCCCATGGACAGACAACCCGTGTACTGCTCAGGTAGTACTGAGGTAGATCGTCTACCACCTCAGAGAGGCGTATGCGGAAGGTTGCCAGCAGTTCAAGCAGCTTGGCGATTGCCAACATGCCATCGAAAGCAGGTTGTAACTCAGGGAAGACAAAGCCACCCATACCATCGCCTGCCAGCACGACGCCCTCACGCGTGGCGGCCATCATGATCGCATGGCGGAGTACCTTGGTATGTTGAATATGACCCTCATACTGTTTAGCGATATGCTGTAGTGCGCTGGGGGCCGTTACTGGTGCACACACTGTTGCGCCACTGTAGCGTCGCAAAAACAGGCTCGTCATCACAGCCATCATCTTCATACCATCGAGTACACGTCCACGATCATCTACCAGCCCGATACTTTCACCACCTGGATCGATACGTATACCCATGTCAGCATTCAGACCCGCCGTCACTGTTGCCAGACGCTGCGTGTCTTTTTCTATCTCTTCCACGGAGCGCGAGGAGCGTGTCTCATCTCTGCCTGTGTTTAGTACCACCAGATCACATCCCAGACGCTTAAAGATGCCAGGCAAGAGTTGGGTTGTACTGCCGTTGGCGTAGTCTATCACTACCTGGAACTTGCGTTTGCGGACTACATCGTGGTCAACTACCTTTGCGAAACCTTCCAGGTAGCGATGAAGTACCTCCTCGGTTGATAGCACCTCAATGGCCCCCACCTCATCGACATCAACACGACGGAAATCTTCGCGGAAGAAGAGGTTCTCTAGCTTGCGTTCGGTGGTCTTATTAATGTCCAGACCATTTTGATCGAAAAACTTAATATCGATAACACGCTTATCGTGCGGTGAGAGACGCACATGAATACCGCCCACGGCATTCGTATTGCGAATGAAGTAGCGTGCAACTGGGATAGGTACCTGGTTGATATCATCTACATTGACACCTGCTGAGGGCAGACCAGAGATGATAGCCCGCTTAATCATACGGGGAGTACGGTGGTACGAGTCGCGATTGATACACACCGTTGTACCTTTGGGCAGGATGGCTCCGTAGGCGGCACCCAACTGCGTCGCAAACTCTGGGGTCAGATCGACGTTGACCAAGCCGGTTACGCCAAAGCGGCTAAACAATCCGCGACGGCCTTGCGATCCCCAGATGATGCTGGTATTGACAACCGCTCCCGCTTCGATCTCCTTATCGGGCCATACTTTCACATTGGGCTGGATGATCGCCCCCTCTTGGATGGTTGAGTTGTCGCCAATCACTGAGCCTTCAAACATGACCGCTTTGCTCTTAATACCCGTTGAGGAGCCGACCAATGCCCCACGGAGTTCGGCCCGTTCACCGATGTAGGAATTGTTCCAGACAATGCTACGATCCACCTGCGCCCGTTCATCGACAATGGTGTAGTGACCAATGACGCTCGGCCCATGAATAATAGCTCCACCCTTGATCTTGCAATCATGGGCGAGGTAGACTGGTCCGTAGATTTGGGCCTCTTCCGCAATTTCGACACCCTCTTCGCACCAGATGTTATTTCCAATATTCTTGCCAGTGACCTCTGCCTCGACTTTGCCCTGCAAGATATCTGCATTGGCTCGCATGTATTCTGGCAGATTTCCCACATCACACCAGTAGCCACTTTCAGCAACGTAGCCGTAGATGGGATCACCATTTCTCAGCATCATGGGGAACAGTTCCTGGCTGAAGTCGAACTGCTTGTTTTTCTCAAAGTACGAGAAAATCTTGGGGTCGAGGACGTAGATACCGGTATTAATGGTATCGCTGAACACTTCACCCCAACTGGGTTTCTCTAGGAACTGGGTGATATGACCTTCCTCGTTGGTGATAATCACCCCATATTCCAGGGGATTATGCACATGTGCCAGCATCAAGGTGGCCATCGATTTCTTTTCCTGATGGAACTTGATGAGATCTGTCAGGTTATAGTCTGTCAGCGCATCACCGCTGATTACCAGAAATGGCTCGGTTAGTTGATCTTCGGCGTTTTTCACGCTACCAGCCGTTCCCAATGGCACGTCTTCCCGCGAATAGGTGATACGCATGCCAAACTGTGAGCCATTGCCAAAGTAATCTTCGATACTGCTTGCCAGATATTGGACCGTAACAACAACTTCTGTAATACCATGGCGTTTAAGGAGGTCGAGGATATGTTCCATCACTGGTTTACCAGCAACGGGTACCATCGGCTTAGGGCGTCGAATCGTCAATGGTCGAAGCCTCGATCCTTCCCCGCCAGCCATAACAACCGCTTTCATGGAGGCCCTGCCTTTCAAAATAAGAGTACCTTCACGACCTGTGCAGCCTGAACTCTCTTGTCCAGTTTCTGCTCGTGTGTAGGCTCTTGCTAACTCAACATGAGAAATATGGAAACGGCGTAGCACTCTTGCCACGCCGTTCCAACCGCTTTGCTTCCTTGCTTGTGTTCTTCTTTAGCTTGTGATTAGCTGTTGGTGTCAATACTCTTCTCAACTATATCAACAAGAAGGCAAGATACCAAAGCCGAAGCCTGGGTTTTTTCCCGCGTCACACTTATATTGTATCCAATAGTCAAAAAAGTCGCAAGAACAAGCCAAAACTTGGACAAGCATTTGCCTCACTTTGGTAGGACAGCAAGAGATAGAGAGCAAGAGTGGCTCCAGGGGCCATTCTGTTTAGCCTCAATACCAATCGCTCAAACGACCGTGTTCGACCAGCCAGCGTATAAAACGATGATAATTCGTTTCCTCTGTCGCCAGTCGCTCTTCATACTCTTCACGTAATTGAATGAGTCGGCTGGCCTCTTCGACGGTAAACCCCTCATCCAGGAGGGCGTCGATGAGCAGATCAATATATTGCTGCATATGCAAGGTCCTCCTTCCGGAATAACATTAGACAAACACATTAACGACATGTGCTCTAAAGCGCATATAGGAAGACACATACGCCACATCTTGACGTATGCACAACGATGTTAGTTAGAACTTGACTGTCTACACGTGGAGATACTGTTGATCACGGGATAGGTAGTGTAGCCGTGACTCATCTACTATCCTACCCTTTTGCATGCTACTATAGAAAGTATAGCATAAGAATGCAAGAGAATGCTAGATTACACGAGCCAATTTTTACGAAATACGTAATAAAAAGCCCGAAAAACCTTCGTTTTTCGGACAATTTTTGCAGAGAACTCGCTATTACTCGGATACAATGGGGCATAGATGCTACATAGCTAACTAGCCTTCACTCCATGCTTCATTACGAATGTAGTGTTCAATTTCCGCCTCATTGTCGTAGAAGTAACTGATCGCATCGTACACCTGTGCCAGAGTGAGGCGTTGGATGTTAGCAATATCTTCGGGGTCTTTGCCTGACTGGAAGAGCAGGATGATATGACGTACACCGGTACGTGTCCCTTCAACAATTGGTTCTCCGCCATAAATGGCGGGGTCGCGTACAATATATGGATGTGCCGTACGTTCAAGTGCCATGGCTGGTCGATCCTTTCTCCATCTTGAGTTAGTGCTACCTAACTTAATCATATCATACCCTACCTACCAACTATCATATTGTGTGGTTTGTGTGAAAAAGAATGAATATCTATTCACATAATTTTCACAGGAGAGAAAATGCTTTCATCGCCCATTATAAGCTAAACGATAGCTTTCCCATGGATGCTTGCTTTAAGCGAATTTTAATGATCCTCTTGACAGAGAGAGAAAAGCAAGGTACAATAGGCACAATGAAAGGAGGTGGTGTGTAAATGAATGAATGTAGTCGCTGCATGGGCAGCACAGTAGTTTCCCACACCTTCCAGTTGAGAGGTGATCGACTCTAGAGTCGATCCAGGCTCACTGGTAGGTGGTATATGTGAATATCCCTGCCTGTGCAGCGTCCCTCCCAGAGTGTTGGCGTAATCCGCTTTGCCATCACTCTGGGCTTTATTATACAATTTCTGGTTTATCAGTTTCAGCAGTCTGCTCACCTACATTTTTAGCTGAAACTGCCGTTCCCACAGCGTGTCCCGACTTCAAATTCTCTTGTGTATTTAAGTAGAATGGTGGGCTGAAGTGCAGCCAGACTTCTCGATGGAAACGCACGGCCTTGATGTGGAGGAGATACAGCGTCAACTAGAAACTCAGGTTCTAGGCGTCGGAGACAGGCTACTGTACTTCCCAGTAACCACTTCAACGAACTCGTTAGCAATGCAATTGGCCCATGAGCGGCCAGCAGAAGGGGTGGTGATACTTACCGACAGTCAAACTGCCGGCAAGGGTAGGCAAGGCCGACGCTGGCTGGATACGCCGGGATGCAATGTCCTTTCATCTACATTGCTCCAACCGCGTTTTCCCGCGCATTTCCTCGTCATGATTGCCTCGCTTGCAGTCGTTGACGCTATCGCTCAAACCAGTGAACTTGTTGCAACCATCAAATGGCCCAATGACGTCCTCATAGGAGAGCGTAAGGTGGCCGGTATTTTGATTGAAACGAGCCATAATGCTCTTGGTCAACTGGTAGCTATTCTTGGTATTGGTGTGAATGTCAACGGAACAATTCCATCTGTGTCTGCAAATGCGTCTATGTTGACTTCTTCTGTGTCCACTGTAAGCACACAGGGGTACGCACCGTTCATAGCAATAGCTACGACGCTTGCTATGGAATGTGGACGGAACCTCAGCCGTGAAACGTTTATTGCACGGCTCCTGGCATATATCGAGAATAATTATCTCGCTTTGCAGCAGGAAGTAGATAATGCATCGGCTGGGGTTTATGGTTCACTTTCTGCCTTCCGCTCCATTGGGCAGCGATGGCGCAACCACTTATCGACTCTTGGCCGCACCGTTGTTGTGCGGCAAGGTAATACTGACCTAAGCGGTATTGCTGAAGATGTGAATGACCATGGAGAGCTGTTACTCCGTCGTCATTCCGGTGAACTGATCACTATTACCTGGGGAGATGTAGGATATCCCAACAGGTAAACCCTGTCTTGCCGGTAGCGCAGGCGACAGGAACACTATACCTAGTTTGAGACGTCGTAAGGGATGGCTCAACTAGAGCAATGAAGGGAAATGAGAGATGGAGACTCAAAACGTATTCCTTACTTCTGATGGACGCGAACAGGTTCTAAGCCAATTAGAGCTACTTCGTACTGTGGGTCGCACCCGCGTCGCTCAATATTTGCATGAAGCGAAAGAATCGGGTGACGTGATCGATAATGCAGCTTACGATGAAGCAAAGAATGAACAGGCTCGCTTGGAAGGACGTATTCTCGAACTCGAACAACTGCTAGCCAATGCCAAACTGATCAGTAAGATACAGACGGATGTCGTCACCCTCGGCTCTGTCGTGGATGTGCGCAATAGTGATGAGCGTGAGTACCGCTATACCATTGTAGGCTCTTACGAGGCTAAACCGAGTGCCGGTATGATCTCCAATGAGTCACCAGTAGGGAAAGCCTTGCTCGGCCATAAAATAGGCGATCTGGTCTTTGCCTCCACACCCGGCGGAGTAAAGGAGTACACCATCCTCACCATCGAGTAAACTTCCCAAAAACCAGAAGTAGCAGCAAACCGACCTGTGGCCCATACTTCAAGCCACAGGTCGGTTTTTTATTCTATGTCTATCCACAATCGTAAAACAATGTTACAATAAGTGACGAATTTTGTCGGAGGAGAAAAATTATCTATGGCAGAAGAACGAGATGTGCGCTTACAACGCTTATATAATTTGCGTGAACAAGGTATTAATCCTTATCCTAATCATGTTGAGCGTACACATACTATTGCAGAAGTGCTGGAACACTTTGACGAGTGGCGAGGCCCAGAAAATTTCTATACCCTCGTGGGCCGTATTCGCCTTATGCGGGAGATGGGCAAGGCGGCTTTCCTCAAAATTGAAGATGGCACCGGTAGTATCCAACTCTACTTTCGCGTCAACGACATTGGTGAAGCTGCTTATCGTAGCCTCAAGCTCTTAGATATCGGAGACTTTATTCAAGCTACTGGCTTTCTCTTTGTCACGCGTACTGGTGAACGCACCTTGCACGTCAAGGAGTATCGTCTTATCTCTAAGAGTTTGCGCCCACTGCCCGAAAAGTACCATGGCTTAGAGGACAAGGAAATACGTCAGCGCAAACGCTACCTCGACCTTATTGCCAATGGTGAAGAGGCTCGTCAGGTCTTTGTCATTCGCAGTCGTACTATCAGTGCTATGCGTTGTTATCTTGATAAACATGGTTTCATCGAAGTTGAGACGCCTATACTCCAACCCTTATATGGAGGAGCTACTGCTCGCCCATTTGTCACTTATCATAACACCCTCGAGCGCACTCTCTACCTGCGTATCGCTGTTGAACTTTATCTCAAGCGGCTTATCGTCGGTGGCTTTGAGCGTGTCTACGAGATTGGACGCAACTTCCGTAATGAGGGTATTGATCGCAGCCACAATCCTGAGTTTACGATGATGGAATGCTATCAGGCTTATGCAGATTATGAGGATATCATGAAGCTTGTCGAAGACATGATTCATTTTATCGCTCTTGAAGTCAAAGGCACACCTCGTATTACCTATCAGGGCACTGAAATTGATCTGACGCCACCCTGGCCACGCTACCGTTTGCTCGATGCTATTGCTGAGTTTACCGGTATTGATGTTGAAAAGTTTCCTGATAAAGAGAGCCTGGCTGCGGAGATGCATAGACACGGGTACGAAGCCGATCCCAAACTGGGACGTGGACGCCTCATCGATGATCTTATGAAAGCTATGTTCCGCAAAGGGATTCCTGCTCTCAAACAGGCTCTCTTCCTGACCGACTATCCGCTTGATGTCTCACCGCTTGCCAAGCATCATGCGACCATCGCTGGTCTCGTTGAGCGCTTCCAACCCTTCATCGGTGGTCTGGAGTGCGGCAACGCCTTCACTGAACTCAACGACCCACTTGATCAACGTGCGCGTTTTGAAGACCAGATGCGCCAACGCGCTCAAGGTGATGAGGAAGCTCAGATACTGGACGAAGACTTCATCGAAGCTCTCGAAATAGGCATGCCACCTACTGGTGGCCTCGGCATTGGCATCGACCGTCTCGCCATGCTCATGGCCGACCAGGAATCTATCCGCGATGTGATCCTTTTTCCCACATTGAGGAAAACTGTTGAAGAACAATAAAAAGACTTCAGGTCAATGGCTCAGTACTTCGAGTACTGAGCCATTGACCTGAAGTCTTTTTCAACCAGTTAAAATCTTGTCTATAGCTCCTGCCGCTTTCCTCAAAAATGCTTGACAACTTGTCGCTCTGATGCTATAGTTGCATCGTCAGCAATGACAAGGGCACTTAGATCAGCGGGAGATCGCTTCGTTCACACCGAAGAGGCCACTGGTTCGAATCCAGTAGTGCCCATCCTCCACTTTTGAGGGTCACTTTTAAAGTGACCCTCAAAACATTTTATTTCTTTTCCTCCTCATCTTGACTCTTATTTCCCTACGACATACACTATAAGAGATAACACATTTCTTATAGACAGGAATATCTCAGCTATAACATGACACATACTAAACCTATGACAGACGACTTAGTAGGACAACGCCAACAATTGATCGCCTCGCTTCGTACATCCGGTATACGGGACGAACGCTTGTTAGAGGTTATGGCTACTACACCACGGGAGTTCTTTCTCACTTCGCAGCAGCGTAACATGGCTTATAGTGACTGCGCGCTCCCTATTGATATGGGCCAGACGATCTCCCAGCCTTTCATGGTTGCCATTATGACGCAGACCCTTCAGTTGAAAGGGAACGAGCGTATCCTCGAAATTGGTACCGGCTCCGGCTATCAGACTGCTATCCTTGCTCGCCTCGCTGCCTATGTCTACAGTATCGAACGCTATCAACAACTCTCGTTTCAGGCTGCTCAACGTCTTCAGCAATTAGATTTGCACAACATCTCTCTGTATGTTGCTGATGGGACGCTTGGCTGGCCCGATGCCCAACCCTATGACCGCATCCTGGTTACCGCAGGAGCACCTGAAATACCTCTGCACCTTTTAGAGCAGCTGGTTACCTGGGGTATGCTTGTCATACCCGTTGGCAGGCAGGACCACCAGGACCTCCTCGTTGTCCATCGTGCGCCGTGGGGTCCAGAGGTACGTTCACTGGGTGGCTGTGTCTTTGTGCCTTTAGTAGGAGAAAAAGGCTGGCACTTCAATGAATAAAGACGTACACATTGTCTTGTTGAGAGCCAGCAAGTATTACCTGTAACGTATCAAAGTGTCGTATAATATATGATGAGGAAATTGAGAGTACACTTGCGTAACCACAATGGTTAGCAGGATAAGACTTGAGCGATCATGGCGGTCGTCCTGGCAACTTGATTTCTTAACTACATGCTATGAGGAGATTTGCATGGCAATGATATTGACCAGCGTACACATCGCCAACCGGCCCGGGTTGGTATTATTCTTTGTCTTATGGCTTGTTCTGTTCGCTTGTGCTCACCTGCTGGTCTTGTTCCTGCGTCACGGACCAGTGATTGGCTGGGCTGTGAGTCCGTGGGGTGTCACCGTTATGTATCTCTATGAACCATCCACTTTTCACATCTGGCTCAATGTCCTCTTTCCTGCCCTGGTGTCCGCTACCGTTCTCTACGTCGGCCTGTTTACGTCGCTGGCACCCATTATTCTGCCTCATTATCCCTTGCTGGAAGTAGTCATGATCGTCATTGGCGTCGTACTCACTAGTACGCTTGACTTCATGAATGCCTTACGCGATCTGCGCTATCCCCTTTGGGGCGAAGCTCGCATTCTCCGCAGTATGCAACTCTTGCGTACTACCTGGGCCTCTATCCACTTCACTCCCTTTGGTCTCTCTTATCTGCGTGATCGCTTTGGTTCTAGTCCCACAGACCTACTGCAGGTACTCTAAGCGTTTTACATCTGGGGTGTCTTTGGCAAGGTAAACGAAAACGTAGAACCAACCTGAGCGTTGCTGGCTACCCAGATGCTGCCGCCGTGCTGTTCGACGATAGCTTTGGTCACATATAAGCCTAGCCCGATGCCTGCGTACTGGCGGCTAGCTTTGTTGCGTACACGATAGAAGCGTTCAAAAATGTGATCAAGATACTCAGGACTGATCCCAATCCCCTGATCGATAATGCTGACTAAGTACTGCCCCTCATGCTCACTCAAGCGCACTATCACCTGACCGCCGTGGGGAGAGTATTTGATGGCGTTATCCAGCACATTACCCACCACCTGTCCGATACGTGGGACATCGGCTACAATCTTTGTGTCTTTTGTCTGAATATCCAGTTCAATCGTATGGTTTTCCGCACCCACCTGGGCAGAATGGATGCACTCGATCAGCACATCTGCCAGGAAAAAGGTTGTATAGTGGAGCTCTAATTTGCCCCATTGCACACGCGAAAGATCAAGCAGATCATTTATCAGCCGCTCCAGGTGTTCTGCTTGGCTCTCTACGATACTCAAGTTGCGTAAATCAGTGCTTTCAGGCGACTCCGTCGTAGGGCCAGATGGAGGATTCTCTATCTGCTGCGCACGTAGCTTGCGGAGACGTCGCTCAATACGACGCATCAGATGTTGTGTGTATCCCTTAATCGCTGTCAGAGGAGTACGTAACTCGTGTGAGACGATAGAGACAAATTCATCTTTGAGCTTTTCAATTTGCTTGCTTGAGGTTATATCATTGAGTACTGCTACTACGCCTGTCGGGTGGGAGTCTGGATGGTTGGCATCATAGAGCGGTGCCGCACTGATGCTGAGCGTCAAGGGCACCGTTTCCCCTCTCTCTCCCGCAATCAACTCCTGATTTGTGACCGTCTCGCCCTTTGATGCTCTCTCCACGATTGCTACCAACAAGCTGAGCCACTCCACCTTGCTGGCCTCGGCGAGCGTGCGCAATGGCATATCTTGCTTTAGCTCAACCTGCGCATGGGCCATTAAATGTCTCGCAGAATGATTCAGCAGTGTGATCATGCCGCGAGAGTCTGTAATCAGGAGTCCTTCGCTCATACTGCCAATGATCAATTCCAGGCGTTGTCGCTCTGCTTCTGTCTGTCGCCACAGGGCCATTTCCCGCTCACGCAAACGTACATTTTCCAGGGCCACCGCGGCATAATCTGCAATCATAGTCGTCAACTTGAGGTGATCTGTATCAAAGGCTTCAGAACGCTCATCGAACAGGCTGAGCATGCCGATAATACGGCTCTCAACGGTGAGTGGGATGTTGAGAAAAGAACCGATCTTACTGCCACCTACTTCATCGCTCCGGAGCACCGTAGAGAGTTCGTCTGGAGCATCAAGGTATGCTGTTCGTGCGAGTTCTTCCACTGATAGCTGTGGAAAATCTATCACGCTGGCAGCACTGACGATACTGTGCATCATGGCCTCTAAAAAGGCTTCACTGAGAGGATAGCAGGGAATAATGGATAGGTCGAAAGGTTCTCCTTTGAGGAGAATAGAGCAAGCGGTAAAATGATACAGGTCTTGCAAGGCTGCCAGCAGTGCCCGATGGACCTGGAAGCGATCGATGGCAGCAACAAAACGCTTCCCAATGGCATTGAGGTATTCCATCTCCTGGTGAATAGCTGCCAGACGGTCCATATTTTGCACGTTGGAAGGGCGATAAGCACCGTCCACCTGCTGTGGCTCTGAATGTACAATGCTCTCCATGCGCCAATCTCTACTAATGCAGTTGCTCCAATTGGCGTATCACCTCTTCGTGAATAGGTGGCGCAATCAGATCACCGGTCAGTTCTTTTAGACCGGCAAAGCACTCTTCTAACAATGCATCCAAACCAGCCGCAAGCTCAGTAGAAGTTACTCCACCTAACTGCTCCTGTATCACTGATGGGACAATTTCGGTATAAGGCATCTTGGTAAGAAAATGTAGAAATGAATAGGTACTCGCGAGTCGCTTGGCAGCCCCCTGCACCAGCACACGGGTTGTTGCTTTCCCTAAAAAGGGTGTAACTCTATCGTCAATCAATCGCAGTGCTTGTAAGTATGCCTCTGCAATTTGTGTACGAGAGACTGAAGAGGAGTCGTCAGACATAAGTGACATCTTTTTCTCCCTTCACTATCAGGTTCCTTCTCTCCATCACTATTATAACATAGTTAGTTACATGATGTAAGTACGTAATACCAATGTTATATGCATATTAATGCTTTGTAACCGTCTCTTTCCTACCTCAAAGAACGATTATCTGCCCCATCTTGTCACATATTGCCCAAAATCTCTATAGGTGATTACTTTTGTACATGAGTTTACGCAAGAAGAGAGGTACAAGCTACTGCGAACATACACAGTAGCTTGTACCTCTCTTCTTGCGTAAAAACTTACTTTGCTGCCTCAAGCGCAGGGAGCTTTGCAAGCTGCCGACCAACCACCCAGCCAATACCACCCGCCACCAGCATAGCTATCAGCCCAACCAACAATGCTATAGACAGTATCAAACCCAATACCGCTGTTACCAGTACGGCTACCAGCAGACCCACCAGCAGACCCACCAGCACTCCTACTACTGGTGTGATACTTGCGCGTTGCTGTTGCAGCATGGCTGGGTCATAGTCGGCGGCCATTTCCATCAAGTGTTGGCGTCCCTCCTCTTGTTTGGTAATGGTCTCTTCAGCCTCCTCCTGTACTGCGTAGCGTTCGCGCTGCTCATCCATCGCTCGTGCGAAATGCTCTGGTCGAATCTCAAAGCGGTTGGTGGGCAAGGCTGGTTCTGCACTTTGCTGTCCAGCCTCGTTCCCTGTGCTGCTGGATGTGCCATCGCTCTCCTTCGCCTCGGGTACCTGCCCTTGTGGCAATTGGGGAGCGATCCACTCACGCAATGCCAGCAGCGAGGCTCGGCGGCAAATGGCTTCGATATCCGCGCCACTTCTCTCCGGTGTTAATCGTGCCAATTCCTCCATAGTAATCTCTGGGGCCAGTGGTCTTTCACGTGTATGTACGGTAAAGATGGCCTGCCGCTCTTCCTCGGTGGGATACGCCAACTCTACGACCATATCGAAGCGACCC